>Ga0115026_10000420_pt1 | contig 11473 bp, 12 predicted proteins | sample Mud_0915_D1_FD_83878 | JGI IMG/M metagenome (GOLD analysis project Ga0115026, IMG submission 83878) | Wetland microbial communities from Old Woman Creek Reserve in Ohio, USA - Mud_0915_D1 | ecosystem: Environmental > Aquatic > Freshwater > Wetlands > Sediment ...
AAGACAACCACCAGGAGAGCCCCTAATATCACCGTCGACGCGGATTGCCCAAGCTGCTACGACTGCGTTGTGCCACCTGTTCATCGCCAACGCTGGATGAATTCCGCGCTCGCCAGGTCGCCACCACCGATGTTCAACGATAAGGAGAAGCGCAATGAAGGAAACATCACCCACCAACGAAGCTCAGTCTGTCGAATCGCCCCGGCGCAACTTCCTGCAGGTGGCAGTGCTGGGCGGGGGCGCCACCCTGTTGGCCTCGATGCTGCCCGACCGCGTTGCGAATGCCGCCGGCAACACCGAAGCGCTGCTGCTGAGCTGCATGGATTTTCGCCTGATGGACGACGTCGAGCGTTACATGGCCACCCGCGGCCTGCGGGACAAATACGACCATATCGTATTGGCCGGTGCTGCGCTGGGAGCGGTCACCGATAGGTACCCGGCGTGGAACAAGACCTTTTGGGATCACGTCGGTCTGGCTGTCGATCTGCACCACATCCACAAGGTAATCGTCATGGATCACCGCGATTGCGGTGCCTACAAGGTTATCCTCGGCGAGGACTTTGCCAAGGACCCCGCGAGAGAGAAAAACGTCCACAGTGAGAAACTGAAGCAACTGGCCAAGCTGATCAAGACGCAACACCCGAAGCTGGAGGTCGAGTTGTTGCTCATGAGCCTGGACGGAAAAGTCGAGTCAATCGCTTGAACTGAAAGGGGGGCGGCAGCGTTTGCAGGTCGGGTTACGCTTCGCGAACCCGACCTGTGGACTGCTGCACGGTTGGTGTGTTGCCGTCGGTGTTGAGTCCCCATAGGGACTTCCGCTGTCGGAAATCCCAAGGAGGTTCGAGCATGGCTCACGTGCTGGCGAGGCTCACCGGCGTTCCGCTTTCGGCCGTCAAGCGCCAGTTGGTGATGGATGCCTCGGCGCATGCCGAGCAGGGCATGCACCTGGAGCATTTGTGGACGAACCCGGATCACCCGGGCGAGGTGCTGTTCCTGTTCCGGGTCGACGACCTGGATCGCTGCAAGCAGCGTATGAACAGCGTTCATGCGGCGGCGCTGCAGGCGGATCCGAATGCGACGCTGCCGGAGGTGGTGTATCTGGCGGAGGCGTGAGGGGCGTGCAGCAACTCGCCGTGAACATCAGGCTGGTGGAGTAATCCCTGCGTGCTCTGCGTGGGCACTTCGTGCCCACCCTGCCCGGACCACTACCCGTCGAAATTGAGTTCGGCAATGACCCGGTTGAGTCGTCCCTGCTCGCCTTCTTCCTTCAGCAGCAGGCTGTTTTCGTCGTCCCGGTTCTGAATGCGCTGCTGGATCTTCTCGATGTACTGCTCGTTGCACTTCGTGACCGTGTCCTTGAGCTGCTGGACTTGCGCGCTGATCTCGTCGACTTTCCGGACCCAGGACTCGATGTACAGTCCCTCGTCCGGATTGATCTTCGGCGTGTAGTCGTGCTTGGACAGCAGATCGTTGAAGTCCCGGCACCAGTCGACCGGGGCCTTGTGCGAAAGCCGGAAATAAAGCTCGATGTACGGTTCTTTTCTGACCCGCGGCGGGCGCTGTTCGTCGATGCCCATGATCTTGATGTCGCTGATACCTTCCATCGCTGCTGTGCCTCGTGGATCCTGGAGCGGGCAAGGTTGCCGACTGCGGATGATTCACTATACGGGAAAAGTCGGCGGCAGGTCGGTGTGCAACGGATCCAGACGTGGTGCCCCAGTAGGCTACCGATGTTGGGGTTCGCGTCTGCTCACCCCAACCTACGAAATTCGTTACGGGTCAGGGACGGAGTGCGGTTTGTAGGAGCGGCGCCCTCGCCGCGAATAGTACTAATCGCGGCGAGGGCGCCGCTCCTACAACAGCGTAGGGCGCAATGAGCAAAGCGAATTGCGCCGCATGCGCTCGATCCCCGGATTCCGCTGCGCTCCATCCGGGCTATATGGATGTTGGTGTTGGAGATGGGCGTAGCCGCCGCCGCGCGGCAAGCGGCATCTTAGCCGTTCAAGGTATCGCCGGAGGCGATCCCATTTAACAGCCCGGATTCCGGCTTGCGCCGGAATGACGGCAGAAAGACATCGCGGCGAGGTCACCGCTCCTACAACGGGAAAAGAGGCGCCGGCGCTACGGCGGCTCGTGCGCCGGGGCCGCGAGGGCGGCGGTGATGGCGTTGTGCAGGGCTTCGGGCCTGGCCTCGCATTGCAGGGCGCTGTGGTAACGGCCGCCGACGTACAGGAACAGCCCCGGCAGGTGGAACACGTTAAACTCGCGGGTGAGGGCGAGATCGCGTTCGGCGTCGACTTCGAATACCAGGGTCTCGGTGTGCTTGCGGCGGTACTCGGCGAGCAGCAGCTTCCAGGCCTTGCAGCTGGCGCAGCCGCGGCTGGTGAACAGCACAATCGCCACCCCGGCGGTACGCGCCAGGCGGTGATGGAACTCGAACTGGTCGAGCTGCGGGAAACTCGGGTGGGTCATGGCGTGATTCTGCCATGACCCGGGAGGTACCGCAGCCGCCGTCCGGCGGCTGCGGGGATGGCGATCAAAAGAACGGCTTGTCCTTGGCGTTCTGGTAGCGGTCCACGCCGGCCAGGATCTCGGCTTTGGCCTCGTCCGGGCCCTGCCAGCCTTCCACCTTCACCCACTTGTTCGGCTCCAGATCCTTGTAATGCTCGAAGAAGTGCGCGATCTGAGCCAGCAGCAGGCCGGGCATGTCCTCGGGCTTCTTCGACTGGCGGTAGAGCGTGCAGAGCTTGTCCACCGGCACCGCCAGCAGCTTGGCGTCCGGGCCGGCCTCGTCGGTCATCTTGAGCATGCCGATCGGGCGGCAGCGGATCACCGAGCCGGAGATGAGCGGCACCGGGGTGACCACCAGCACGTCCACCGGGTCGCCGTCTTCCGAGAGCGTGTGCGGGATGTAGCCGTAGTTGCACGGGTAGTGCATGGCGGTGTTCATGAAGCGGTCCACGAACATGGCGCCGGTGTCCTTGTCCACTTCGTACTTCACCGGGTCGCTGTGCGAGGGGATTTCGATAATGACGTTGATGTCGTTGGGGACGTCCTTGCCGGACGTGACGCGGTCGAGATTCATGATGGCCCTGACTGGCTGCGAAAAAAGCGCGCATTTTACACAAACCGGGCGGAAACTCACCCGTGCGTCGAGGTCGGCAGTGAGAGGTCGTTACGAAAGACGCTGGACCCCGGCGTTCGCCGGGGAGACGGCCTGTAGTTGTAGGGTAGGGCCCCACCCTACATTATCTGATTGCATTGTAGGAGCGGCGCCCTCGCCGCGATTTAATACTAATCGCGGCTAGGGCGCCGCTCCTACGGGGGCAAAACCCCGGATTCCGGCCCGAAGGACCTTCATCCATCCGGGCTACGGGTGCCGGGGATTTCCAGTGGGCAGCAGTTCGGTGTGATCGGGGTCCCGAGTCCGGTGCCGCCGCGCTCAGGCCTCGGCCGGCTCGCGGGTGAGGCGGGTGAACACGCCGAGCGCGATCAACAGCAGTGCCGCGGCGCCGATGATGGCGACCGGGTAGAAGAGGAACCCGGCCAGGTCCTTCTGGCTGTACTTGATCACCATGATCAGCGCCTCCAGCACCAGCGCCGTGCACACCACGCTCACGAACCGGATCAGGCCGCGGCGGATGCGGGCCACGATCCGGTCCGGGGTGTTGCACTGTGACTCGTCCGCTTCGTATTCGTCGTACACGATCTGCGCCAGCTCGTACACGGCGAGCGCGACCACGCCCATGTGCAGGCCCTTCACCAGGCCTTCGATCATGTCGCCGTCGCTCAGGATCGGTGACCAGAACTCGATCACCGCCGCACCGGCGTACAGCAGCGTGAAGCCGAGAAAGAACAGCGTCAGCATCGGGATGATGATGCGCTCGACGGCACGCATGAGGTTGTGCATGGTGAGCGGCTGGCCGCGTAACTGGAATCGTGCGGACGTGACGGTCTCGTTGTTCATGATTGTCTTCCTTGTGGTCATCAGTATCGACGCCCTGTATAACCAGTTCGCGCGCGCAAACAAACAGCGAATGGAATTAGCTGTCGCGAAACGCTGACGAGCGGGGACACTGGAAGAGTTCCGCTGCTGTGATAGCCGCGCGTCTGCTGACGAGCGGTTTGATCGAGCCCTGACGAGCGGCGGTGCGGATCGGTGTCGACGTCGCCAGTCGTGCTTTTATCCGCGTCTGCGCCGATCTGTGGCGTGTCGAGGAGCGATGTGCGCATGTAGGAGCGGCCTCTGGCCGCGATTATTTCTCGATCGCGGCCAGAGGCCGCTCCTACAAGTGTTGCTGGATTCAATGCGGCATTGCGCCCGCCGTCCTGGTTACAATCGCCAATGACCGAAGCGCATCAAGCGCCACCCACCCCGGAGCACTCCTCGATGATCCGCCAACTCACCGTCACCACCCGCGGCCAGGGCCTGCACGAATGCACCGAGGCCGTGCAGGCTGCGGTGCGCGAGAGCGGCGTGCGCGACGGGATGTGCACGCTGTTCATCCAGCACACCTCGGCGAGCCTCATCATCCAGGAGAACGCCGATCCGTCGGCCCGGAGCGATCTCGAGCGCTGGCTGAACCGGCTGGTACCGGAGGACGACTCCTTATATACCCATACCACCGAGGGGTCGGACGACATGCCGGCGCACATCAAGGCCGTGCTTACCGCCAACTCGCTGTCGGTGCCGGTGATCGGGGGATGCCTGGCACTCGGGACTTGGCAGGGAATCTACGTCTGGGAGCACCGGCACGACGGCGGGGCGCGCCGGCTGGTGCTGCACATCGGGGAGTAGGGTTCAGCTGCGGGTCAGCGCGGCGAGCAGCTCGCGGGCACGGGTCACGGACTGTTCGTAGCTGCGCACCAGCGCCTTTTCGTACGCGCAGTCGCCGCCGTCGAGCTCGCGCAACCGGGCCTCGAAGAGGTGAATGGCGGCCAGCAGGGCCGACGGGTTGTGGGCGTTGTGCATCATCTGCTCGTTCATGAGCATCTCCTTCTCGATCAATTTGTCATTCGTTCCGACGGGGTACGCTAGCCGGGCGCCATGACAGCCGTGTGACGACATGCCGCGCCCGCGGGTTGCCTCGCTGCCGCCGGTCGTGGCAGGATGAAAAGCCCCGGAAATCAAGAACCGCTAACACACAGCGGCTGTAGGTGTTGGGGGCCGCTGGCAGGAGGGTGGAGCCATGAGCGAGCAACGCAAGGGATTAAGCGATATCCGCCGTATCACCGCACCGGCGCTGGGCAGTGCGCCGGTGCATGTCACGCGACCGGTGCGGCCGATCGAGCGGGCGCTGGTGCGCTGGCTGCTCGGCGCGGTCGGCAATCCGCCGATTGAGTTCGTGCTGTGGACCGGTGAGGCCGTTTCGATCACCCGCGAGGCCCCGGTCGCCCGCATCCATATCCGCACCCCGCGCGCGCTCTATCGTATCGTCATCGACCCCGAGCTCTATTTCGGCGACGACTACACCGCCGGCTGCATCGACGTCGAGGGGTATTTCGTCGAGTTCCTCGAAACCATGTACCGCGCGCTGGCCCGTGCCCCGCGCCCGGGCTGGGTGCGGCGCGCGCTGCACGCCTGGCTGCGTCGCCCGCGCGAGAACAGTCTCGAGGGTTCGCGCGACAACATCCATCACCACTACGATCTCGGCAACGACTTCTACAAGCTGTGGCTGGACGAGGAGATGCAGTACACCTGCTCCTACTTCGCCTCGGCCTCGATGAGTCTCGAACAGGCTCAGGTCGCGAAGATGGACCACGTCTGCCGCAAGCTGCAGCTCAAGCCCGGGCAGACCGTGGTCGAGGCCGGCTGCGGCTGGGGCGCACTGGCCCGGCACATGGCCAAGCACTACGGCGTGGCGGTCCGGGCCTACAACATCTCGCACCAGCAGGTGGCGTTCGCCAAGGCGCGCGCCCAGGCCGAGGGCTACGCGCACCTGGTCGAGTATGTCGAGGACGACTATCGCAACATCCGCGGCGAGTTCGACGCGTTCGTGTCGGTCGGCATGCTCGAGCACGTCGGCGTCGAGAACTACCGCACCCTCGGCGCGGTGGCGCGGCGCGCGCTCAAGGAGAACGGCCGCGGCCTGATCCACTCGATCGGCCGCAACCACCCCGGGAAAATGAACGCGTGGATCGAGAAGCGCATCTTCCCCGGTGCGCACCCGCCGGCACTGAGCGAGATGATGGAGATCTTCGAGCCGAACAGGCTGTCGGTCATCGATGTCGAGAACCTCCGCATGCATTACGCCAAGACCCTGGCGCACTGGCTGGAGCGCTTCGAGGCCAACGTCGATGCCGTGGCCAAAATGACCGACCCGGCGTTCGTGCGCGCCTGGCGCCTGTACCTGGCTGGATCGATGGCCTCGTTCACGGCCGGCGACCTGCAGCTGTACCAGGTGGCGTTCGTGCCGGGGACCTGCAACGACGTGCCGTGGACCCGCTGGCACATCTACCGCGACGCCCACGACCGCGAGACCAAGCGCCATGGAATCCTGTGACGTCCTGATCGTCGGCGGCGGCCCGGCCGGCTCGACCTGCGCGCGCCGCCTGCGCGCCGCCGGGCTCGACGTGCTGGTGCTCGACAAGAAGACCTTCCCGCGCGACAAGACCTGTGCCGGCTGGATCACCCCGGCGGTGGTCGAGACCCTCGGGCTCGATCTCGACGACTACGCGCGCGGGCGGGTGTTGCAGCCGATCCGCCGGTTTGTTACCGGCACGATTGGGGATAAGCCGGTGCACACCGAGTACGGCGAGGTGGTGAGCTACGGTATCCGCCGCTTCGAGTTCGACAACTACCTGCTGCAGCGCTGCGGCGCGCGCCAGTTGCTGGGCGAGCCGTTCAAGAGCCTCAAGCACGACGGCGGGCAGTGGGTGGTGAACGGCAAGATCAGCACGCCGCTCGTCATCGGCGCCGGCGGCCACTTCTGCCCGGTGGCGCGCTACCTTGGTGCCAACCTCGGCTCCGACGAGCGCATCGTCGCCGCCCAGGAGATCGAGTTCGAGATGAGCGCTGCACAGCGCGCCGCCTGTGCCGTGGCCGAAGATCGGCCGGAGCTCTATTTCTGCGACGACCTCAAGGGCTACGGCTGGGTGTTCCGCAAGGGTAACTACCTCAACATCGGTCTCGGGCGCGAGGACAACTTCAAGCTGTCCGAGCACGTCGCCGCCTTCGTCGAGGGCCTGCAGCGCGACGGCCGCCTGCCGCCGGACATCCCGACCAAGTCCCACGGCCACGCCTACCTGCTCTACCCGCAGGCGCCGCGTACCCTGGTCGACGACGGCCTGCTCCTCATCGGCGACGCCGCCGGCCTCGCCTACGCCCAGAGCGGCGAGGGCATCCGCCCGGCGGTCGAATCGGCGCTGCTCGCCGCCGACACCGTCATCGCCGCCAGCGGCGACTACCGGCGCGCGCAGCTCGAACCCTATGTCGCGAATCTCACCGCCCGCTTCGGCAAGCGCCTCGCTGGCGCGTTGCCGAAGGAATCATCCTCGTTCGTGCAACACCTCAAACAGACCGTGGCCCACTGGCTGCTGCGGCGCGACTGGTTCGCGCGCCACGTGGTCATCGACCGCTGGTTCCTGCACCGCCGGCAGCCGACGCTGCCGGGTTGAATCGGGTTGAATAGAATTGATCGCCGGTCGGGGAGGCCGGTGATGTGATAAAAAATTCAAAGGCGTTGTTTTTGTTCGAATCCCGTCTTTTATCCGGCCTATATAATGACATATTGCAACGCGTTATTTGGGACGTCGAATTGTAGTTATATCGCTTGAGGGAATTGGGTGCCGATCTATTTCATTCAGTACGAGGCAAGGCCAAACCCAGACTCAGACGACTTCGCAAAGTGCGGGGGTGGCTTCGTTAATTGTTGGTTGAAATCGAACACTCCTCATGAGGCGAAAGAGGTTGCGACAAAAACAATAAACGAAAATAACTGGCACATCGTGGCAGTTGAAGAAGACTGTCGCGAAGTGTCCGAAAGTTCGTATTCGGAAGAAGATGAGGGTCTTAAGCACTACGAACAGGCCACGTTGGATGGTGAGTGCTACGTATTTCATACGTGGCGAAATGATCCGCAAGAAGACAATGAACGGCATTAACGCACGTCGCGATATACTCTTATGAGGCCCCGCTCGTCAAGGGCACGATCAACGCTCTTGACGAAGACTCCTCGTCATTCGATCAGCACGCCCACAGACGAAGCGGTTCGTAACCTGACTTTGTTTCGCAAAAATTGTGACAGATTTATTTTCCGTCACGTCCTGAATGTCATTGGCAGAGGCTGTTCCCCATCGACACATCTCGGGCTCTATGTTGGAAAAGCGGGGGATCGATAGATTCGTAACATCTGTCGATACATCGATGTCATGCCACACTTGAAGACCTGAATATGCCCGACGTCATCGGAATCGATCACATCTACGTGACCGTCTCAGATATGGAGAGGTCCGAGCGATTCTATGATGTCGTGATGGGTGTGCTCGGGTTCCGGAAGAACCGATTCCTGCTGGAGGGTGAGCAGCACATTCAGTACTACAACCGCCACTTCGGCTATGTCCTGCGGCCGGCGCGGGTGTCGGGTCGGCACGATCCCTATGTGCCGGGGTTGCATCATTTCTGTTTCAGGGTCGAGTCGGAGGCGGACGTTGCGGTGGCAGCGCAGAAATTTCAGGAAGCAAACATTTCCGTGACTGGGCCGAAGCTGTATCCCGAGTATGCGCCGGACTATTTTGCGGTGTTCTTTGAAGACCCGGATGGAATGCGGCTGGAGATCACCAACTACCGACAGGAACGGCGACAGCGCCATGACAGCTGGTCGGGGTCGATGCCGGTGTGACGTTGGGAGATAGTAGTGAGGTAGTTGTCGATCGGTGGGTTATGGCCCTGCGGGCCTAACCCACCCTGCATTTATTACGTAGTCGTATTGCGTCGTTGTAGGAGCGGCGCCTCGCCGCGATGCCTTTGCCGGTCATCCCGGCAACAGCTGGAATTGTAGGAGCGGCCTCTGGCCGCGATTTATTACCGAGGAGTTCCGATTGGTCACCGGCGCTCCTGCCCGGAGCGGACCTGCGCTATACTTTCCCCGCATTTTCGCCGGATTCCCGCAGGTTTGGTTGGGAAATCGGCCCGTCGTCCCCATAGTCAGCAGCCGCCACCCGGCCTTCCCGATGCAGACCGCGCGCGACATTTTTTCCTACCGCAAGTACTGGGCGAAGCGCCTCACCCCGGCGCCGTTCCTGCCCATGTCGCGTGCCGAGATGGACGAGCTCGGCTGGGATTCCTGCGACGTGATCCTGGTGACCGGCGATGCCTATGTCGATCACCCGAGCTTCGGCATGGCGATCGTCGGGCGCACGCTTGAGGCGCAGGGCTTCCGGGTCGGGATGATCGCGCAGCCGGACTGGCACTCGGCGGCGGCCTTCCAGGCGCTCGGGCGGCCGAACCTGTTCTTCGGCGTCACCGCCGGCAACATGGATTCGATGGTGAACCGCTACACCTCGGACCGGCGCATCCGCTCCGACGACGCCTACACGCCCGGCGGCGTCGGCGGCAAGCGCCCGGACCGCTCGGTGCTGGTGTACGCGCAGCGCGCCCGCGAGGCCTTTCATGATGCGCCGATCGTGATCGGCGGCATCGAGGCGAGCCTGCGGCGCATCGCCCATTACGATTACTGGTCCGACAAGGTGCGCCGCTCGGTGCTGCTCGACAGCAAGGCCGACCTGCTGATGTACGGCAACGCCGAGCGCCAGCTGTGCGAGCTCGCGCACCGGCTCGCGGCCGGGGAGAAGATCAGCGACATCACCGACCTGCGCGGCACCGCGTTCGTGCGCAATGCCCTGCCCGAGGGTTGGAGCGAGATCGACTCCACGCACATCGATCTGCCGGGCGCGGTGCAGCCGCACCCGAATCCCTATGCCAGCGAAGCGGAAATGCGCGCCGCCGCGCCAGCGCCAAGCAGCGTGGTGCAGTTCCAGCGTCGCGCCCCGAAGGTTGATCGCGCACACAGCGTGATCCGGCTCCCGGCCTACGAGCAGGTGGCGGCCGACCCGGTGCTATACGCGCATGCCTCGCGCATCCTGCATCTCGAATCCAACCCCGGCAACGCCCGCGCGCTGGTGCAGCGCCACGGCGAGCGCGACCTGTGGCTCAACCCGCCGCCCATTCCGCTCACGACCAAAGAGATGGACGGGCTCTACGAGCTGCCGTACCAGCGCGTGCCGCACCCGAGCTACGGCGACGCCAAGATCCCGGCCTACGAGATGATCCGCTTCTCGATCGCCATCCAGCGCGGCTGCTTCGGCGGCTGCACCTTCTGCTCGATCACCGAGCACGAGGGGCGCATCATCCAGTCGCGCTCCGAGGACTCGGTGATCCGCGAGATCGAGACCATCCGCGACAGCGTGCCGGGCTTCACCGGCGTGATCTCCGATCTCGGCGGCCCGACCGCCAACATGTATAGGCTCGCATGCAAGTCGCGCGACATCGAGTCGGCCTGCCGCAAGCCGTCGTGCGTGTACCCGGACATCTGCCAGAACCTCAACACCGATCACTCGGCGCTGGTGCACCTGTACAAGCGCGCGCGCTCGCTGCCCGGCATCAAGAAAATCCTGATCGGCAGCGGCGTGCGCTACGACCTGGCGGTGCAGTCGCCCGAGTACGTGAAGGAGCTGGTGCAGCACCACGTCGGCGGCTATCTCAAGATCGCCCCCGAGCACCTGCGCGAGGGGCCGCTCAGCAAGATGATGAAGCCCGGCATGGGCGCGTACTACAAGTTCAAGGAGCTGTTCGACAAGTACTCGAAAGAGGCCGGCAAGGAACAGTACCTGATCCCGTACTTCATCGCTGCCCACCCCGGCACCACTGACGAGGACATGCTGGAGCTGGCGCTGTGGCTCAAGCAGAACGGCTTCCGCGCCGACCAGGTGCAGGCGTTCCTGCCGAGCCCGATGGCCACGGCCACCGCCATGTATCACTCCGGCAAGAACCCGCTGCACAAGGTCACGCCCGCGACCGAGAACGTCTACATCCCCAAGGGCCTCAAGCAGCGCCGCCTGCACAAGGCGTTTCTGCGCTACCACGACGCCAACAACTGGCCGATGCTGCGCGAGGCGCTGCGCCGTATGGGGCGCGCCGACCTGATCGGCCCGGGCAAGCACCAGCTGGTGCCGGCCTGGCAGCCGGCGGGCACCGGCCATACACCGGAGGGCGCACGCGGCAAGCGCGGGCATTTCGCCACCCAGCACACCGGCCTGCCGAAGACACCGAAAGCCCCGAAGTCAGCCAAGGCCGCGAAGGTTGCGAAGGCCGCCAAGCCGCACACCGCCAAGGGCCGGCCGCACAAGCACATCAATCCCGGCAGCCCGACCGGCGCCGGTAAGCGCCGTGGGGCGCGTTAACGAATTGTATTTTTCACCGCAGAGGCGCGGAGGCGCAGAGGAAAGCTTGAAGAGAATGGCCCAACATTTCCCT
>Ga0115026_10000422_pt1 | contig 11452 bp, 9 predicted proteins | sample Mud_0915_D1_FD_83878 | JGI IMG/M metagenome (GOLD analysis project Ga0115026, IMG submission 83878) | Wetland microbial communities from Old Woman Creek Reserve in Ohio, USA - Mud_0915_D1 | ecosystem: Environmental > Aquatic > Freshwater > Wetlands > Sediment ...
CCGGAGAGGTACTTTATCATATTGATTTTTACAGGATTAATAAGATAGAAGAAGCACTTGATCTCGGGATTGAAGAATATTTCAACAGTGGTTCTTATTGTTTGATGGAATGGCCTGAACTTATCGGTGAAATACTTCCTCCCGAGACTGTTATAATTAAAATCACTGTTGACAAAAAAGAACACAGGGTTCGTGAAATTTAGTAACCTTACCTTATTTTGTACCTGTAATGCAATTTTTTTACCTTTGAGAAACTAACCACATTTGCAACATGAATGAAAAAGGCAAAAATGGAAATTTAAGTTTTGGCAGCACTGCTTTTATGCCAAAAGAAGAACAGCTTGAAACAGCTGTCCGGCACAGGAAGATCTCAATAGGAATTCCAAGCGACAAAAAGAATGATGAGAAAAGAGTAGCCCTTACTCCTGAGTCGGTAAGCCTGCTTGTTGAAAATGATAATGAGGTTATTGTACAGAAAGGAGCTGGTGCCGGTGCCAATTATTCTGACAAAGATTATTCTGAAAACGGAGCTGTGATCACTGAATCCACGGCAAGGGTTTTCAGTGCTGACGCCGTCATCAAGGTTGCACCCTTTACATCCCAGGAAGTTGAATATCTCAAAGGCAACCAGATTGTTATGTCTTTTCTAAATGTTCTTAAACTAAGTGAAGAGACCCTTGGAAAGCTAATCAGGAAAAAGGTGACGGCAATTGCTCTCGAAAAAATGCGGGACATTAACGGAGTTATGCCAGTCATGGAATCCATGAGCGAGATCAGCGGAGTGACATCTATCCTTATTGCATCCGATTATTTAAGTAACCACCATGGTGGTAAGGGTGTTCTGCTTGGCGGAATTACCGGTGTCACCCCGACAGAGGTCGTGATAATAGGTGCTAATACAGCCGGAGAATACGCTGCCCGTGCAGCCCTGGGACTTGGTTCGGTGGTTAAGATATTCGATCCGTCACTACATAACCTGCGACGATTTCAAAACCTTATAAACCAACGGCTCCAGACATCGGTTTTTCACCCCCAGGTGTTAAAAAAGGCGCTCAAATCAGCTGACGTTCTGATAGGTGCTATCGAGCTTGAGGATCTTCGTCCATGGTATTATATCACAGAGGATATGATCAAAAGCATGAAAAAAGGAGCAGTTGTTATCGACCTCAGTATCGACCGCGGCGGCTGTATAGAAACAACCGAATGCCGCCCCCTCAGGGATCCTGTCTATGAAAAGCATGGTGTGATACATTTCTCAGCCTGGAATCTGCCCTCAAGGGTGGCACGTACTGCTTCAATTGCCCTCAGTAATATTTTCAATCCGCTTTTTCAGAATATTGCAGAAGCCGGAGGAATAATCCAGCTAATTAAGAATGACAGGGGGCTGCGCAATGGAGTTTACGTTTTTAACGGAATTCTTACCAATGAGACATTAGGTCAGAAATTTGGCATAATATCAAAAGATCTTGACCTTCTTATCTCAGCTTTCTAAACTAATCTTTGTTGCTGGTTACTAGTTACTGGTTGCTGGTTGTTTGAAAATCAATATTATCCTGATATAATTCGGCAGATTATTAAAAAACAGAATACAGTTTTATCAATCAGCAAATTAACAAGCAACCAGAAACAGGCAACCAGCAACTTGAGTTTATTATAAGTATATAAGAACTGCCTTTGCCCCATCCGGGATAATCCTGGCAGTCTTGCCAATGTAGAAAGCTCTGTTATCATTTATATGGCCAGCCGGAAAATCAAAGAAAACAGGATATTTATAATCTGATATTGTTTCCGCAATCGTCATTTCAGCACTCTTGCCCCATGGTATTTTAGTGTTTTCCATTTTTGTTATCCCTCCGACAACCAATGCAGCAAGTCCTTTTAGCTTCCCCGCAAGCTTTAGTGATGTCATCATCCTGTCAAGATGGTAATAGTACTCCCCCACCTCTTCAATAAAAAGTATTCTCCGTTGAGTTTTAGGTTCAGCTTTTGTCCCTATCAGGCTGTAAATTAACGACAGATTGCCCCCGGTCACTTCACCTGAGATTTCATCAGGCCGGATAAAAGTCCCATTCCATTGCAAGGGCTTGTAATCACCGAAAAGTGCATTATGGAGTGTATCAAATGTCTCTTTTGATTTGTCAATGTCTGAATAATTGAGAGGCATCTCACCGTGTATGGAAATGACGCCGCAGACCTCATTAAGCCACAGATGAAGGACAGTTATATCACTGAATCCTATGTACCATTTTGGCGTTTTTTTCAACGCTGAGAATCTGATTCTGCTGATGATTTTCAGTGTTCCGTAACCTCCTCTCGAACAGAAAATTGCTTTAATACCAGGATCATCAGTCATCTTTTGAAGGTCATAAATACGTTCATTATCTGTACCGGCAAATGGTCCAGAACGATTCAAAACATTCTTTCCCAGTCTTACCTTTAATCCCCAGCTTTCAAGGAGTACAACAGCGGCATTTATTTTATCCGCCTCAATGTTCCATGAAGGAGAGACGATCGCGACTTCATCACGGTTTTTAAGGAACGGCGGCTGGATTTTTTTCAGAGACATTTTTTAATATTATCATGTAAAAATAATCCTAATTGACAATCCTTCCAACTGCACGAATAAACATTATCTTTGTGCAATTTTAAAAATAGCTGACCATTCGTATAATATTATGAAGAATTTTAAGAGATATCTTATAACCTCTGCTCTTCCCTATGCCAACGGGCCAATACATATCGGCCACCTGGCAGGAGTTTACATTCCCTCTGACATTTATACAAGGTACCTCAGGATGAAAGGTGAAGATGTAATTTCAATCTGCGGATCGGATGAACATGGAGTGCCTATAACGCTGAAGGCGCGCAATGAGGGAATAACACCGCAGGAAGTTGTTGACAGGTATCATTTCCTGAACAAAAAGGCTTTTGAGGATTTCGGAATAGCTTTTGATATTTATTCACGTACTTCAAATAAGGTTCATTATGAGACTGCGTCTGAGTTTTTCCTTAATCTTTATAACAAAGGTGAATTTACTGAAAAAACAGCAGAGCAGTATTATGACGAAGAGGCCGGCTGTTTTCTTGCCGACAGGTACATAATGGGCACCTGTCCTCATTGCGGCAATGAAAATGCATACGGTGACCAGTGCGAGAAATGCGGCACTTCATTGAGTCCCAACGAGCTTATCAATCCCCACTCAACAATAAGCGGAAGTAAACCGGTTTTGCGGGAGACCCGCCACTGGTATCTTCCGCTGGATAAATATGAGGGATGGCTTAAAAAATGGATACTTGAGGATCATAAGGAGTGGAAAACAAATGTTTATGGCCAATGCAAGTCATGGATTGATCAGGGCCTTCAGCCCAGGGCTGTAAGCCGTGATCTCGACTGGGGTATTCCTGTTCCTGTCGAGGGGGCAAAAGGGAAAGTGCTTTATGTCTGGTTTGATGCCCCTATCGGTTATATTTCTGCTACAAAAGAGCTTACACCTGACTGGGAGAAATACTGGAAAGATCCGGAAACAAGAATGATCCACTTTATAGGAAAGGATAATATAGTTTTTCATTGCATCATTTTCCCTGCAATGCTTAAAGCGGAAGGTTCTTTTATCCTTCCTGATAATGTCCCGGCCAATGAATTTCTTAATCTTGAAAATGATAAGATTTCAACTTCCCGCAATTGGGCTGTCTGGCTGGATGAATACCTTGAGGAGTTTCCGGGGAAACAGGATGTCCTGAGGTATACTCTTTGTTCAAATGCTCCTGAGACAAAAGATAATGACTTCACCTGGAAAGATTTTCAGGCGCGCAACAATAATGAGCTTGTTGCTATTCTGGGTAATTTTGTTAACCGTACCCTGGTTCTGACCAATAACTATTATGGAGGACGGATTCCGGTAAGAGGAGCAACTGATGAAAATGATAATTCTGTACTGGCAGAAATACCGAAGATCAGGCAGAAAGTTGAAAGCAGTCTTGAAGCTTTCAGGTTCCGTGAAGCTCTGAAAGAGGCAATGAACCTGGCAAGACTGGGCAATAAATATCTTGCTGACGCCGAGCCATGGAAAGTCATTAAGACTGATCCTGAAAGGGTAAAGACAATAATGAATATTGCGCTTCAGATAACTGCCAGTTTAACAATTGTACTTGAACCATTTATCCCATTTTCAATGGAAAAGCTCAGAAATTGGCTTAACACTGATATGCTGAAATGGGAAGACGGAGGAAGAGATCATTTATTAAAACCCGGTCATCTAATAAACAAACCCGGTCTGCTTTTTGAGAAAATTGAAAAAGAAGAAATCGACAGGCAGATAAACAAGCTGGTGTCAGTAAAGAAATCAAATGATGCTTCCTCAGCAGATGTTTTACCTTCAAAAGATCCGGTTTCATTTGATGACTTTACAAAAATTGATATAAGAACAGCCACTATACTTGAAGCGGAGAAAGTTCCCAGAACCGCAAAACTCCTGAAACTAAAAATTGACACTGGTCTGGATGTCCGGACAATAGTATCGGGCATTGCCGAGTATTATGAACCCGGATCTATTATCGGGAAACAGATCTCAATTGTTGCCAACCTTGAACCAAGGACGATAAAGGGAATCGAGTCAAAAGGAATGATCCTGATGGCTGAGGATAAAGATGGCAGGCTGGTAATGGTTACTCCTGCCGAAAAGGTAAGTGACGGGAGTGCGATCAAATAGGTGATTGCTTCGAAACCCAGGTACCAGGGAATTTTTTTAATATACTGTCTCTTGTGAAGACTGCAGTTTCCAGATCCCTGCATGTTTTGGCAGTGACCCTGAAAAAACCGTTTGGAGCCTGTTTTATTTCCGGATTGAAGCCTTCGGCCTTAAGATCATTTACGTGCGAAATAGCATTTTGTTCCGACTTAAAACTTCCTGTAATGACGCAATATTGGTTTTCCGGAACAGATGCCGGAGCAAGCTCAGGTGCAGGAGCTGGAGACTCAGTTTCCGGTGAAATGCCGGTGTCAGGCATAATGACAACAGCCTCATCAACTGCTTTCCTGTTATTTTCAATCTCAGCCGTGACAAGCGGGTTCATTGATGTAGCTTCAACTTTGGCTTTAAACAGATCTGTTTTCAGGGGAACAGCAATGAGGAGTGCCAGAATGGGGATCATTACTGCTGCTCTCCAGAGGTTTTTCCGTGTTGAAGGCTGCAGTATTGGATCCTTATCGATATGCCTGGTTATCCTCTTTCTGACATCATAATCCCTGATGGGGACGCATTGAAAAGATTCAAGTCCGAACGAGCCGGCATAATAATTAATTCTCGCCTCAGGTTCAAACTGGATATTATTCTCGCGATTGTAAACAAAGGTTCCAATATGGTCAAACACAACTTTTTCTCCTCTTGCCAGCCTGCCTGTAAGCTCTTTAACAAATTCTTCGACCAGATGCCTTGCATCACCATAATTGACGCCCATTGACCGGGAAATTTTGCTTATAAGAAGTCCGTCGTTGTGATTCAGGTTCCTGTTAAAGGAGATTTGCTTGACAGGAGGATAAAAAGTACCTGTGGTTTTATTTACACGGGCAGGAGAAAAGTTACCGATAAACCCTCCAAAACCAGGAATAATGACACAATCGTGCCCAAATAATAATTCGCGTATAAAAGCTTTTGTATCCAAGAAATGCTGATGTGTTTTGAAACAAAATAAGATCATCCATGGTGCTTTCCCTAAAAAAACAGAGTTATATTATGAACATTTTAACAACACCTTGTCAGCATGAATCCTGACATGTTTTGAATGAAATGGGCTATTGATGGTTACGTAAATTTCAGCCGAAAAATACTATCTTCGTAGCTTTAATAATTTCTTTCGCATGAGAGAGATCCAGATGGTTGACCTGAAAACCCAGTATGAAAAAATCAGGAATGAAATAGATAATGCAATTTCTTCGGTAATAAATTCAACAGCTTTTATTAAGGGACCTGAGGTAAAACTCTTCGAAGAAGAATTGCAGGCATATCTGGGCGTAAAACATGTTATTTCGTGTGCCAACGGCACCGATGCTCTGCAGATCTCAATGATGTCGCTTGGATTGAAACCCGGAGATGAGGTTATTACTACCGATTTTACGTTTATTGCTACTGTTGAAGCTATTGCCCTGCTGGGATTAAAGCCTGTTATCGTCGATCCCGATCAGGGGAATTATAATATATCCTTAACAGAAATTCAAAGAGCCATTACTCCAAAGACCAGGGCGATAGTTCCTGTACATCTTTTTGGACAATGTGCTGATATGGAAGGTATCATGGAGATAGCCCGGATACATAATCTTCTGGTAATTGAAGATGCCGCCCAGGCTACAGGATCTGACTATTTTTTTTCAGGGGGTAAAGTGAAAAAAGCAGGAACTATCGGGAATGCCGGCACAACCTCTTTCTTCCCCTCCAAAAATCTTGGTTGCTATGGTGACGGAGGAGCAGTATATACAAATGATGATGACCTGGCATTAAAGCTCCGGAGCATTGCTAATCATGGAATGAAAATTCGTTACCATTATAATGATATTGGCGTCAATTCAAGACTTGACACATTGCAGGCAGCTATACTGAGGGTCAAACTGAAGTACCTCGACCGGTACAATAGTGCCAGGAAAGCAGTTGCAGATTATTATGACAAAGCATTTGCAGGATGCAGTGGTATTACTATTCCGGTAAGAGAAAAATATTCATCTCACATATTTCATCAGTATACAATCAGGATCAAAAACGGCATGAGAGGTGATCTTATAAAGTATCTTGACGAACATAAAATCCCATCCATGATTTATTATCCGGCGCCACTACATTTGCAGGAGGCTTACAGGTATCTCGGATATAAAGAATCAGATTTTCCTGTTTCAGTTGCTCTGTGCGAGGAGGTTCTGTCGCTGCCGGTACATACCGAAATGGAACAGGATCAGCTTGAATTTATTACTCAGAAAATACTCAGCTTTTTTGAAAGATGATAGCAATGGATAAAGAATATTTTGCGCATGAGACAGCAGTCATAGATGAAGGCTGTAAAATAGGCAGGGGAACCAAAATATGGCATTTCAGTCATATTATGTCCGGCTCTGAAGTCGGGGAAATGTGCAATATTGGTCAGAATGTGGTGATCTCACCCGGTGTTAAGCTCGGCAGTAATGTAAAAGTCCAGAACAATGTATCAATATATACGGGCGTTATCTGTGAGGATGATGTATTTCTTGGCCCGTCGATGGTTTTTACAAATATTATTAATCCCAGAAGCGCTGTCATCCGAAAGGACAGGTACGTATCAACTATTGTTGAGAAAGGAGCATCTGTAGGGGCCAATTCAACAATTGTCTGCGGAAACAGGATCGGCGCATATTCTTTTATTGGGGCCGGGGCTGTCGTAACAAGGGATGTAAAACCTTATGCCCTGGTGGTGGGGAATCCCGCCAGACAAACCGGATGGATGAGCGAATACGGACACAAGCTTATTTTCAATGAACAGGGTTATGCCACCTGTCCTGAAAGCGGGGAGAATTACAGAATTCAGGACGGGATTGTATTAAAGGTAATTTAGTTGTATTAAAACTCTTTCTTAATTGAATGATAATGGAAGTGAATCCAAAGAACTTTGGTCTGATCGGTGTGGCAGGTTATGTGGCTATCCGCCATCTCAGGGCAATAAAAGACACAGGGAATAATCTTCTTGCAAGTCTTGACAGATTTGATTGCGTCGGATTGCTTGACGGATTTTTTCCCCAGAGTGATTTCTTTGTTGAATTTGAAAGATTCGACAGACACTTTGATAAGCTTAAAAGGACAGGCACAAAAATTGACTTTGTCAGCATATGTTCCCCTAATTATTTACACGATTCCCATATCCGGTTCGCATTAAGGCACCAGGCTGAGGCAATTTGCGAAAAGCCTATTGTTCTTAACCCCTGGAACGTTGACGCCCTCCAGGAGATTGAAAATGAGACCGGGCGAAAGATATATACTATCCTCCAGTTACGGCTGCATCCTAAAATCATGGAGCTGAAGGAGAAAATTAAGAACGGCCCTAAAGACAAGATCTACGATATTGATCTCTCATATATAACAAGCAGGGGAAACTGGTATTTTATTTCCTGGAAGGGAGATATTCAGAAATCTGGCGGAGTGGCTACCAATATTGGCATACATTTTTTTGATATGCTCGGCTGGATTTTTGGTGACACCACAAAAAATATTGTTCACATTTCACAGCCAAACAAGGCGGCGGGATATCTTGAACTCGAAAACGCCAGGGTAAGATGGTTCCTCAGCATTGACTGCAACGATCTCCCGGAGTCTGCAAAAAGTTCTGGAAAAAGAACATTCAGGTCAATTGTAATCGAAGGCGAGGAAATAGAGTTCAGTGAAGGTTTCGGAGAACTTCATACAACTTCGTATAAGGAGATACTTGATGGAAAAGGATTTGGACTTAACGATGCCCGTCAGTCTGTAATAACAGCCTTTACAATAAGAAATTCCAAGCCGGTGGGACTTGTGGGGGATTATCATCCATTTTTAAAAACTTAACAATTCTCAACTTGCAGAATAAATTGTTTCATTGTAACATTATCGATCATTAATAACAGATACATACCTAGTTTAGTCTTTAATGAAAACGAAAATCCTTGTGACCGGAGGAACCGGCTATATAGGTTCCCATACAGCAGTCGAGCTGATAGAAGATGGATATGATGTAGTCATAATTGATAATCTTTTTAACTCAGAAGCTGAAGTGATCGACCGGATATACCAGATTACCGGAATTAAGCCTGCTTTCTCGGTGTTTGATATCTGTGACACTGAAAAACTGAACTTATTCTTTCAAGACCAGACAGAAATTGCCGGCATTATTCATTTTGCAGCATACAAGGCAGTAGGTGAATCCGTCAATAAGCCTCTGGAGTATTACAGAAATAACCTTTTATCTTTAATCAACCTGCTGGAAGCCATGAAGAGATATGGCATTCCGCATTTTGTTTTTTCATCTTCGTGCACCGTTTACGGTCAGCCTGAAAAACTACCTGTATCCGAAGCTGCTCCTATCCAGCCTGCTGTTTCACCATATGGCAACACAAAACAGGTCGGTGAAGAGATCATACGAGATACTGCCGCAGCAGATGAGAAAATCAAAGCAATTTCCCTGAGATATTTCAATCCTATAGGAGCTCATCCATCCGCACTTATCGGCGAGCTTCCCATGGGGGTGCCGGAGAACCTTGTTCCTTTTATTACCCAGACCGCATACGGCCTCAGAGAGGAACTGAAAGTATTCGGAAATGATTATGACACTCCCGACGGTTCATGCATCAGGGACTATCTGCATGTAGTCGACCTGGCAAAAGCCCATGTAACAGCAGTTAAAAGGCTTATTGAAAATAAAAATAAATCAAATTATGAAGTCTATAATCTGGGTACCGGAAAAGGGGTATCAGTCCTTGAGGCAATAAGATCATTTGAGCGTGTTACCGGGATAAAGCTGAAATATAAAATAACAGGACGCAGAGCCGGGGATATAGAGAAGATATGGGCGGATCCTTCGTTGGCTAACAGAGAGCTGGGATGGAGAACGGTAAGCTCGCTTGACGAATCAATGAGAACTGCCTGGGAGTGGGAAAAATACATCAGAAAGAATAAATAGATATGAAAACGGTAAAAACCATACTTATAACAGGAGGTGCAGGATTTATAGGATCACATGTGGTCAGATTGTTTGTAAATAAATATCCGCACTACAAAATCATAAATGCCGATAAGCTTACTTATGCGGGAAACCTTGAAAATCTGACTGATATTGAAACAAAGGAGAATTATCTCTTTGAAAAGAAAGATATTGTTGACAAACAGGCAGTAACCGATCTTTTTAAAAAATACAATATTGATGGCGTAATTCATCTGGCTGCAGAATCACATGTCGACCGTTCGATTTCAGCTCCTGATGAATTCGTTCATACAAACATTGTAGGAACTGTTAATCTGCTGAATGCAGTTTTACATGCCTGGAGCAACAACAAAGAGGGGAAGAGGTTCTATCACATTTCAACCGACGAAGTGTACGGATCACTTGGGAAAGACGGCAAATTCACCGAAGAGACTGCATATGATCCCAAAAGTCCTTATTCTGCCTCAAAAGCAAGTTCTGATCACATGGTAAGAGCCTATGGACATACTTTCGGGATCCCGAATATTATATCAAACTGCTCAAATAATTATGGTCCGAATCAGTTCCCTGAAAAACTTATTCCACTGGCAATAAATAATATAAAAAATAATAAGCCAATTCCTGTTTATGGCAAAGGAGAAAATGTGCGCGACTGGTTATATGTTGAAGATCATGCCTCTGCAATTGATCTGATATTCCATAAGGGAAGGACAGGGGAAACATACAACATAGGCGGAAATAATGAGTGGAAGAATATCGATCTTATTAAACTCCTTTGCAGGATCATGGACAGGAAGCTTGGCCGAAATGAAGGAACTTCCGAAAAGCTGATCACCTATGTGAAGGACCGGCCGGGCCATGACCTCCGATATGCAATCGATTCTTCTAAGCTTCAGGGTGAGCTTGAATGGGCTCCCATACCTGAATTTGCCGACGGACTTGAAAAAACTGTCGACTGGTACCTGTCGAATACCCGATGGCTCGAAAGAGTAATCACGGGAGACTATGAGAAATATTATGATAAGATGTATTCAGGAAGATAGAAGAACTTAGTTCTTTATCCCTTTCAAACGTTCAATCAGTTCGTTCCCAAGAGCACTCTTCTGCTCAATATGATCCTGAATTGCGGATACTACACCGTTTGATTCAAAAGCTCCCCTGACCTGTTCAAAATCGAGTCTTTTGATTTCTTCACCCCCGTCAATTCCGAAACCGGTCATCGATGATAACGTAAATTCCTTCCTTGCATCTTCATAAAGCAATTTATCGAGGTCAATAACGCTTTTTTTCCATCGTTCAACGATATTGATAACATCCGCTGCTGTGAATTCTTTTACAGATTTGCCTTCTTCCTCCTCAATTCTTTCACATGCCCATGTCCACTCCCACTTGTAGTATGACTCATGCATCTTCCTGAACGCCTCTGCTACTGCTTCAATTGAATTTATCTTTTCCGACTCTATATCATCAAGGAGTCTGCTGACAACCTTCTTGGGTACTATCAGTCCTGCAAGGTCAACCCACTCACCTTTTCCTGTTGACTGATCGGGAGCCAGCCTTTTTTGTAATTCGGTATCCGATTTGAAATTTATATTTTCAAGACGTTTTATCAGGGAGTTACCCAGGAATTTATTAATCCCGGTCTGATATAACACTATTCCCCTTTCAAGCGAAGCTCCCCTGATTATCATATTATTATATGAATATGACCCTGATACCGGGCCTGATACAGATTTCAGCCTTCGAAGGAGTTCCCGCCCTTCAA
>Ga0115026_10000423_pt1 | contig 11450 bp, 18 predicted proteins | sample Mud_0915_D1_FD_83878 | JGI IMG/M metagenome (GOLD analysis project Ga0115026, IMG submission 83878) | Wetland microbial communities from Old Woman Creek Reserve in Ohio, USA - Mud_0915_D1 | ecosystem: Environmental > Aquatic > Freshwater > Wetlands > Sediment ...
CGACCGGGTGATGGCGGCGGCGGAGCGCGCGCGCCACATCCGCCGCACCATGGAGGCGGAGGCGGTGCCCGTCTGGGCCCAGGTGGTGCTGAGGGTGGCCTTCCGGCGGGAGGACGGCGAACTGGCGCTGATGGGGGCGCTCACCTCGGCAGTGCGAGAGCACCGGCGCTCCCGGACGAAGAGGTCCATCGAGGAGTGGCTGGCGAAGACGCGGGACAGCAAGTCGCCGGAGCGCCGACTGCTGTACGCGCAACTCCGGGCGGAGGTGACGAGCCTGGCCGAAGAGGCGCTGGACCTGTACGCGCAGGCGGTGCGGGAGGCGGGTAGTGGATGGGACGAACGACATGGGGCGTGATCGGCCGCGCGCGCGGGCGGTGCTACGGCACGGACCCCAACAACTGGACTTCCGCGCAGGCGGATCCCGTGGTAGGTTCGCGAGCGTTCTCTACCGAGAAGCGCTGTCCCCTACTGGTGGCTGCGCAAGCTGTTTGGACGCCTCGACGGTCTCACCCGTCGGGGCGTTTTCGTTTCTCTGGGCACCCCGGGTGGTTGACGCGCTTGCGGCACGGGTGTAATGTGGCGGCGATGATCAAGATCCGCACGATCCAGTTCACCGACTACGTCATCGCGCAGGACCCGGAGGAGGAGCCCGAACGCCTCGGGGCGGTGGAGGACCACACGGCCGGCGAGGTGGTGACCTGGTCAGTGAACGGCGTGGAACGGGCCAGCTTCACCTACCCAGAGCTCGGCGCGTTCATGCGGACAGTGGCCACGATGGAGCAGGCACCGGGCGAGGTGAAGCTCCCGGTGGTGGCCGGACCGGAAGCGCTCGCCCAGGCAGATGCCGCCAACGCGAAAGCCGAGGAGCGGAAGAAGGCGAAGGACGGTGACGCCCGCGACCCGGCCAACCCGATCAGCGAGTGGGTTCCGGCATTGCGCGTCGTCCAGATCTACGGGCCGGAGGGCGCCCGCCAGGCGACCAAAGACGGCGCGCTGGAGTGGCGGGGACTGCCCGTTGAAGTGAAGGTGCCGAGAACCAAGCTACCGACGCTCGTGGTGACGTGCCTCGGAAGCGAGGCGCGATGCGTCCCGGCGGAGCCGACGATGCCGCCGCCGGCAGTGGTCCACCTTCCGCTCCCGGAAGGACTGGAGACGCTCCTGGAGGGGTCCGGGCCGTCGTTGACCGACGTCGAGTTGGCCGCCATCCGCGCCCGAATAGAAGCCGCGAGTCCTGGCCCATGGGAGTGGTGGACCTCGAACTCCTTCCGACGCCTGAGCGGACCGGACGGGAAGGACGGCGGGGTGCTGCACGCAGTCGTCCTGCGCGACGGCGTTCCGGACGTGGAGGTGAGCGAAGAGGACGCGGCCCTGCTCGCGCACGCGCGGACGGATCTCCCGCGCTTATTGGGTGAGGTGGAGCGACTCCGAAAGTTGGCCGTCCAGGCCGTGGTAGATGAGTTGAACCATACGGCCGAGAACTACGCGACGGCGTTCACCATGGTGCCGGTGGAAGAGCCGCTCACGCTCGGCCAGCGCGCGGTGCTGGAGGCGGCGGACGAGTGGGAGCAGGCCCAGAGGTCGTGGGCGATGGGGCCCGGAGATGGTCGCCAGACGCTGGGTGAACGCGAGAGTGTCTGGAAGGCGAAAAAGGCCGTCAAGGCAGATGCCCTACAGCGCGCCGTGCGCGCTCTCCGCGAGGCTCCGGCGGTGGTCCGCATTGGCGAGGCGCCGGCTGATGCTGGTCCGTTCGGAGTCCTCGACGTCGTGGAGGTGATGGAGGGTCCGGAGGCGCGGCGCGCGGCTGAGGCCATGGGCGCCGCGTATCTGGACGCGATGCCAGCCGCCGCAAAGGCGGAACTGGCTGCGAAGGTGGCCGATCTACAGCGCGGTTGGGTGCCACCCGAGAGGCGCGAAGCGTGGAAGTGCTCTGGTGGGGCACCGGCCGTGGTCCCGACGTTCCGTGTCGATCCGGCGATGCCCCCAGGCACCGTGCGCCTGGAGTCGAGCGGTGGTGGCGCCTCGTCCGTGACGATCACGAACCTGGCTCCAGATCCCGGGATCCCGAATGGTCCGTTCCGGGGCGAGGTCGAGGCTCCCCTGGGCTCGGTCACGCTCTACGGAGACGCAGCGGTGGAGGTACTCGGACGGCTCCGCGGGCTGCGCGTCGAATCGGTGGAGCGCGTTGGCCCCCCGTCGCCAGGAATAGAGGCGGTTGCTCTTGACGTGGTGGAGGTGATGGACGCTCCAGAAGCCGCGCAGAAGCTGAGGGCTTTCTGCCGCGCCCACCTGGAGTCCATGCCAGCGTCGGCGCGTGGAGAGCTCGTCGCGAAGGTCGCCGAACTGTCAAAGTCCGTTCCGCCTCCCGGGAGGCGCGAGCAGTGGGAAGCCAGCCGTACCGCCCAGGCCAGCACGGAGCGCGGGGAGCCGACGGGAATTGTGCAGACGTCTGCACCAGGTGGAGCCAGCGGGGTTCTCGCGGTCGATGAGCTCGAGGGCGCCCTGGCGCAGCTCAGGGAGAAGTTCGGAGCGGAAGCGGTAGAGGCGGATCTCCAACGCCGGCAGGCCGATCTCGACAGGCTGGTCCGGGGCGATGGCCCCAAGACGATGGAGTTGGCCGAGACCCTCTTCTGCGCCTACAACGAGCAGAGCCCCAACCCCTGGAAGACCTGGGACGGCAAGGACGTGCCTCGGTGGCCGGCGCTCAGCGCCCAGGTGCAGGAGAAGTGGCGGGCGGTGGCACGCCTTGCCCTGACGGCGGTCGAGAAGACGATCAAGAGGGAGCGCGACGCGGCGGCTGATGACGTGCTCGACGCGGCGGAGTTGGAGGACTGATGGGCCTGGTGCTCATGGCGGAGCCGGAGCGGTTCCACCCGTGCTGTCACCCCGTCGAGGTGCTGTTCTTCCCGGAGCCTCCGCGGCGCGTGCAGCATACGGTCGAGCTCCCGTGCGCGCGGTGCGTTGCGAACCGGGTACTGGACCTAGTGGAACCTCGCCTCCTGGGAGAGGTGCCCCCCTGGCGGGGCGATCGGGCACCTCCGAGTGTCACCGCATTGAGCGTCCTCCAAGTCGTGAAGCGTCGGTGGGTGGACCCCGTGGCTGGCACGACATTCTGGCGTTGGGTGAAGGCGTGATGGGCCAGGCGATCTGCGGGAGGCGCGGGTGAAGAGCGTCAGGCGCGTTCGGGTCACGGAGCGAGATCAACGGGTGGCCCGCGTCATCGCGGGCGGTCTCAAGCTCATGGCCCGTCCCGGAGAGGAGGCGCGCTTCGAGGCCATCGCCAAGGACTTGCTCGACATCGACCTGGCCTACTGCATGGAGGCTGAGGAGTGGGAGGAGAAGAACGGCGTCCCGTGGGATAGTGGCGCCGGCATCCGCGTACTGGCGGAGCGCGGGGATCGCCAGGCACTAGCGATGCTGCGACGGTCCGAGGCGCGAGCGACGGCTTCCGCCTCGCGGCGCAGGGGGCGGGCGCGCTGATGGGCCAGGCGAGCATGAGGAAGTGGCTCCGGCGGGCGAAGTTCGCACTTGACCACTGCTGGTGTGGTGCGCCACTAAGGGCGAACTCCCACACGCGTCTCATGGGGTGTCCTAACCATGGCGAGGCCAAGACGTGGCGCTCTAGTCCGGATGTCCTGGATGTCCCGCTGAGCGAGTCGGAACATTTCGAGCGGAGCGGCGCCGCGCCCCTGCGCGTCCTCGCTCTCACCATCAGGGCTGAGCACCGGACGCGGAGGCGGTCGGCGCGGGGGTGTCCCGGAGCTTCGGCCTGGGCCGAGGGGTCGCTCTGGAAGATGGCCTGGACACGTTGGACGCGAACTTCCGGGAGGAGATGAGGTGATGGACGCGATCAACCTGGCGGCCGTGGTCCTGGTGTTCCTGGCGGTGTTGCTCCGGAAGAAGGACCGCAACTGGTGGCGGTGCGCGTGGATCGTCGTGAGCGCTCTCTTCACCGCCGGTCCCCGGATCGCCGCGTGCGAGTGGGTCCAGCGCTTCCGCTACCGGCGCATCACCGGCTGGTGGCTGAAGGTGTGGTACTGGAGCATCGGGGGAGATGACGGTCGGCCTCCGCCCGGCAGCTTGCTGGGATGATGGCGATCTGGAGGAACGCGTGGACGAGATCGAACGTCGAGAAGTGCTGGCACTCATCGAGACGAGCTGCCTGCCCAGGGGCGAGCGCCAGGTCGCGCTGAAGGCGCTGGGGGCGTCCGAGGAGGACTTCGCGCGGATCGCGTCGTCTCCGGAGGCGAGGGCAGAGGCGGAGCTCTGGAGCAAGTTCATCCCGCCACTGCGGTTGTTCCGGCGGGAGAAGGAGCGCTGATGCTCATCGCCGAGCACGTGACCGCCGGTCCCTGTCCAGGCTGCGGCGGGATGAACCCCGCTCGGTACGCCAGGATGGTCGGCCGGGTGAAGTGCTCGATGGTCGGCTGTCCATTCACGCTCGGGCATCTAGGACGCCACGCTTCGGGGAGTCGGAAGCCGACGTGGCAGGAGGCCTTCAGCATGTTTGCCCCTTCCGTTGTGGCTCGCTTCGCAATCGACGCGCACTTCCACGCGCTGTTCTGGCAGCGCCTGTCGGAACTGACCACACCATCGGCCTTGGTGTTGCCCTGATGGCCTCCGCCTTCTGCCCCCACGGATGGCCCTGGTTCTCGGAGTGCCCGTCCTGTGCGACGCCGAGTCCCGATGTCGCGCGGTTGCTGCGCCGGTTCGAGGAGACGGCCACGGACGACACGCTGTTCTGGGTAGACGGCGAGCGCGGGTGGTGGTCGGATCCCAGCGTCGAGGAGTTCAGTAGGCCCCTGGGATTGCAGTGGGATGCAGTCGGGCGAAAGGAGTGAAAGGTCGCATGTCGGACACCGCGAACGAGCACTCCAGCAACGTAGGTCAGGGTGGGCAACCGCAGCGCACTGCCCCACCTGCCAGGCGCCGCCGCCACCAGAGGAAGGAGGCGTCGCGGCGCAAGAGGAAGGGTGCGCCGGGCGGCAAGCCGTTCGTCCGGGGCTTCGACCAGCGGCGCAACCTGAAGGGGAACGCGCCGGAGGTGTTCGAGTTGAAGCGGGCCCTGGCGCGGGACGGCCTGAAGTACATCGACCAGCTCTTCCGCCGGGCCATGGCGGGCAGCGACGTGGCGCTCAAGCTGGCGGTGGAGCAGATTCTGGGGCGCGCACCGCAGTCCATCGAGGTCAGCGGGCCCGGAGGCGGGCCCGTGGCTACGACTACCAGGATCGACCTGAAGGGCTGCACTGACGATGAGCTCGCCACCCTCGCCCGCATCGCCGCCCGCGCGTCCGCCCCTCCTGCCGGCGATCCCGGGCCTGGAGGAGATCAGGGCGGAGCAGGCGCGTCGGGCGACTGAGCAACTGGCGGAACAGTGCCGGCGCTCGTTGTCGCGCTTCATCCGCGAGGCGTGGCACGTCCTGGAGCCGACGACGCGGCTCCTGTGGAACTGGCACATCGACGTCGTCGCCGACCACGTCCAGGCGATGCTGGAGGATTGGGAGGCAGCCACGCGCGCGGCGCCGGGCTCCCGGCCGCCGCAGCGGATCCGCAACCTGATCGTCAACGTCCCGCCGGGGACGATGAAGTCATTGGTGGTGTCGGTGTTCGCCCCGACGTGGTGGTGGCTGCGTTGCCCAAGCTGGCGGGCCATCTTCGTCTCGGGCAACCCCCGCGTCACCTCCCGCGACTCCGTGAAGCGGAGGGACCTGGTCGAGTCCGAGTGGTACCAGCAAACTTTTCGGCCGACGTGGAGGATGGCGGAGGACCAGAACGCCAAACTCCTCTTCAAGAACACCGCCACCGGCTTCATGCAGGCCGCGACGGTTGGGCAGGCGATCACCGGGGATCGGGCGAACGCCATCTTCGTGGACGACGCGAACGATGCCCAACGGGTGGCGAGCCTCCTCTACCGGGACGCGGTCAATACCTGGTGGGACCAGGCGGCGGCCAACCGCCTGAGCGACCCGGTGTGCGACCTGCGGTTGGTCATCGGGCAGCGCCTGCACGAGGACGATTTGCCGGGGCACCTGCTGGCGTCGGGACACGGGACAGATTGGCAGCTCCTCTGCATTCCGCAGGAGGCCGAAGAGGAACAGCGCTCGCGGACGGGCCTTGCCTTCATGGACCCGCGGACGCGCGTCGGGGAATTGCTCTTCCCAGAGCGCTTTCCAGAGGACGTGCTGGCGGGCGAGCGAGAGACGCTCGGGAGCGCCGGTTACGCCGGACAGCACCAGCAGAGGCCCGTTCCGGCCGGCGGCCTCGTCTTCGACCGCGGGTGGTGGCGCTTCTGGCGGCTCGCGAGCGAGCCGGACGTACCCGGTTTCGAGCTCCGGACAGAGGTGCTCCCGGACGCCTTCGAGGAGGTGATGCTCTCCTGGGACTGCACCTTCAGGAAGACGGAGGACACCGACCGGGTGGCCGGCGGCGTCTGGGCGAAGAAGGGGGCACGCAAGTACATCCTCGACTTGTTCTGGAACCGGGCAAGCTTCACGGAGACACTGGCCGCCCTGAAATTGCAAGCGGAGAAGTGGCCGCAGGCGCACGCGAAGTTGGTGGAGGCCAAGGCCAACGGGGACGCCGTGATCGACGTCCTGCGCGACACGGTGACCGGGCTGATCGCCATCGAACCGGAGGGCGGGAAGGAAGCCCGCGCCGCCGCCACATCTCCGCAAGTAGAGGCCGGCAACGTGCTTCTCCCGCTGCACGCGAGGTGGCGGGACCCGTACATCGACGAGCACGCATCCTTCCCGCGCGGTGCCCACGATGACGTCGTGGACCAGCAGAGCCAGGCGCTCATCCGGTGGATCCAGAGAGCGCCCGGCTACGAGGGGCTCACCAAGACGCGAGGCACCTGGGGGCGAGGCGTCGAGTCGAAGTCGTCCTCGCTCGACGGGGGCTCGAGGCGGGGTTGGGGCCGAAGACGTTGACAGCTCGCGAGGCACTCGCGTAATGTGGGCACTATGGAAGAACCGGCCAAGAACGCGCGATGCACCGCAATGCTTGAGCGGGCCCGTCGTGCCAACCCCGGACGGCCCGAGGGCGCAACGGTGGTGCCCGGCACCGACACCACCAGCGGCATCGTAGTGGCATGGTCTCGCATTACGCGGACCTACGAAGTGGGCACCATGGCGCGCGTGCTGGCTAGGGGACAGCGCGCCGAGGTGCTCCCGACTCTTGAGCGGTTGCTTGCCGAGGTGGCGCCGTGACGAAGCGGAGCACGGCCATTCGGGTGTACGACCGCCTAGCGTGGGTTCAGCGCGCGTGGTGGTGGGTGCGAGATCTGGTGGCCAACGTCTGGGCGCTCGCCCGGGCCCGTCAGGACATTCCCGATCTGCTGGAGGATCTCCGGGCGGCCCGCGCCGCCCTGGAGAAGATCGCCGCACTGGATGGAGGTGCTGTGTTTGGGAAAGGAGTAGCCATGGCAACAGAGCTTCAGCTTGCGATCGCAGACATACGGGCAGCGGCTTATCGGGCACTGATTGCTATTAGGAAGGAAGAGCCCACCCCCGACTTGGCCAGACTTGAGGAATGGGTGCTCTTCACGTTCGCACGAGCTGACAAAATAGCCACCGACGCAGAAGTCCCCACCGCTCGATCCATCCGCGTGGGTTGATCAAACCGAAGAAGGGCCGTCCATGAACAGCGAGGCGTCGCCGCCGGAGTTTCGCCGTAACCGCGGCGCTGCGCTCGCGAGCGTCTCCGAGTACCTCGCCCGCACCACGCGCTACCCGCTGATGGGCCGCGCGGAGGAGGTAGCCGTCGCTCGCCGAGCGCGCGCCGGGGACGCCAGTGCCGCCCATGAGCTGGTGACCGCCAACCTTCGCTTCGTCGCGGTGGTCGCCGCCGAATTTTCCGGGTACCCGGTGCCGATGGACGATCTCGTACAGGAGGGCAACGTCGGCTTGATCCGCGCGGTGGAGAGGTTCGACCCCGAGCGCGGGCTTCGGCTGACCACCTACGCGGTGTGGTGGATCCGCGCCTACATCCAGAACTACATCCTCAAGAGCTGGTCGCTGGTGAAGCTGGGGACCACCCAGGCGCAGCGCAAGCTGTTCTTCTCCCTGGCGCGCACCCGGCGGGAGCTGGAGAAGCTGGGCGAGGGCGACAGCCACGTCGTCCAGGCGGACGACATCGCCCGGAAGCTCAGGGTCAAGCCGTCCGAGGTCCGCGAGATGGAGCAGCGGATGGGGGGAGACGTGGCCATGGACACGCGGGTCGCCGCCGTTGGTGCCGTGAATGGGGCGGCACGAACGATTGAGGACATCCTGGAGTCGCAGTTTGACGACCCGGAGGCCCAGCTCATCCGCCTGGAGGTGGCGGCGCTGGTCACGCGGCGGGTGCGCGCGGCCGTCGCCCGCCTCCCGGAGCGGGAGCGGGAGATCGTGCAGAAGCGCTTCTTGGCCGACAAGAGGGTCAACCAGGCCGTGATGGCCGGGAAGTTCGGCGTCAGCCGGCAGCGCGTGTGCCAGCTCGAGGTGCGCGCGCGCGAGGCTCTCCGGAGAGAGCTGGCGGACCTGGAGGCGGGATGATGCGCGAGCCCACAAGCGGCGCCACGGCGCTCACCCATCAGCAGTACCGCTGCCTCCACGCGCTGGCGAACGTGTCCCCGCAGCCCACCGTCCGAGAGCTCCTGGTGCTCCTGGGCGGGCCCGGCAAGCCGCTGGTCTCCACCAACGGAGTGCAGGACCACCTCCGGGCGCTGGAGCGCAAGGGCATGGTGCGGAGGATGACGCCAGGCGCAGCCAGGTCGTGGCTGGTGACGGAGGCGGGTCGAACGGCGCTCCAGCGAGACGCGGAGCGGGCTGCGGGGGTGGACTGATGGCAGCCACAGAACTCTTGCCCTGCCCACAGTGCGGGGGCCACGTCGTCCCGGCGGAGGGTATGTTCTCGGGCGTGTTCTCGGGCCACGGCAGGTGCCTCCGCTGCGCCGTCGTGCTCCGCTGGGGGCTGGGTGGATGGCGTCTTCTCAGCTCTTCCGAGTGGCAACACGCCCCCACGGGCCTCGCCGCGATGCGGCCGTGGCTGCACGCGGGCTGGCACTGAGTCGGGCTTCGTTTGTGGCCGAGGGCTTGACAAGCACGCCGCACGCGGCGTAGAGGATAATGAATGACCAAAGATCGCGAAGAGCCGCAGAAGCGATGGTGCGTGAGCTACCATGACGGGAAAGAGGTCCGGACCGAACCCGTCGAGGCGGAGAAATGCTTCCGAGAGCCCTCCGGGGAGCTGGTGCTGAGCACGGACGGAGAGACGGTCGCCTGCTGGGACGCCGGGAAATGGATCGGCTACCGGCTGGTGTCGCCGCACCGTTGCAGTTCCGGCGCCGTGGCCCCGCGCGAAGGGTAGTCCGGCGGAAATCGGAGCACGCGCCGTTTGACTCGGCGCCCAACGCAGCACAAGAGGAGCACGCGATGCGACAGACACTGGAGCGGAGGGAGCGGCCAGAAGAGGCGCCGGAGTACCCGAAGGTCATCGAAACCTTCAGGGAACCGTCATGGGGGCTGAGCCAGATGCGCCAGGACGCGCCCTCCGACTTCAACGGCATCGTGCAGGTGCGCCGCTACCGGATCACGGTGGAGGAGATCTCGGATCCGCCCGAGGTACTGGCAGCCAGGGTCCAGGCGCTCTGGGATCGCTGCGACAACCACCACCACTACCAGCGCCTCCGGGCTGCCGCCAAGGCGCTGGGCTACGAGCTCCAGGGCGAACCGGGGAGAGCACAGAAGACGACGACGCCGGGACGGTGATCGACACGGCGGCTTGGGGCGTGGTAAGAAGAGCACGAACGTAGGCCGTGGTACCCAATCCACCGAGCTGGGGGCAGAGCCCGGCAACACATTCCACGAGGGCCGGCGCCGCGTCGGTCAACCCAGGTGTGCGGACTTGGGCGCGGCCCGGAGGGAACCAGCGGGACCGCACATGCCCCGCTGGATTGCCCGGTAAGTCCGGCCCGCCCATCGCCAAGCGAGCGGGGCCCGGCGGTCAGAGCATCGGCCGCCGGGCCAGGTGAACAGGGCCAGCAGGACGCTCTACCAGTTGGCACCATCCCGCCTCCACTGTATGCTCTTCCGGTCTGGTTACCCACCCGTGCGCGGAGGGCCTACCTTGAGCGGACGTGGACCGCGGAATGGCGGCAACAAGAAGGCGTTCTGGACCATCGGCGAGCTGGCCCGCGCCTCCGGGGTGTCCGTCCACCGCACCCGGAACGTGCTGGAGGCGAACGACGTGAAGTTGACGCCTGGGCCGGGCAGGGGGCGGAACCGTAAATCCGTAGTGGTATTCAAGGCTTCCCTCGTCGAGGCCCTCCCGGAGTGGCAGGACTCACTGAAGCTGAACGGCGAGGACTGACCGCGTGCAGACGTCTGCACGGAACCGGCAGCACGCCAAACTCCCGAAATCACTGTGTGCGGCGCGAGATCGCGCTGTCCTGGTTGAGGTGATCGCGCCCTTCGCTGTCCTGGTCGATGGACGCCGGGACGCGCGGGAGGTGGCGGCCACGACGCGCACCCGGGCGGCGGCGCTTGCGTTTGCCCGCGGCAGCCCGGAGCTGCGACCGACGGTGTACGCGCTGGATCCGCACCCGCCGCGTCCGGCGTGGAGGTGGCACCGCGTAGCCCTGTGGAGTCCCACGGCCGCCAGTCGGAAAAGCAAGGTCGATCAGCATGTTGTAAATTCGTCGAAAAAGTTCAGGGCAGTTGAGGAGGAGTGACGACGGGGAACGGGCATGAGGGGCTGGACACCGCCCTCATCCACCCATGCCACGCCCGACGATGCGCAGCTACCGAGAGCTGCCGATCACGGTGCGGCACGCCTACGACGCTTACCCCGCCGTGGACGCGGCGCTGGAGCGGCTGGAGGTGGGGCAGTTCTACGACGCCGCCCTCCTGGCCGACGCCGTCTTCACCGACGACCGCGTGTCTGGCGTCATCCAGACGCGAGTCAACGCGCTCTTCGGCCTGCCCCTGGAGTTCAAGTACCCCGGCCAGGACGAGGCGGAAATCAGCGGGAGCCCAGCATCTGGCGACGATGTCCGGGTCGATGAGCCGCCGGAAGTGGTGGAGCTGAAGCGGACCATCGCGAACCTGGCGCGGAAGAACTGGCAGAAGATGTTTCCCTCCGCGGCCGGCAGGGAGCAGATGCGCTGGGGCCTCCTCCTCAACGCTGGCCTGGGCGAGCTGATCTGGGATTGGGGCCGCGACGGTTTGCTCTGGCCCACGCTGAAGACGTGGAGCACGCAGTTCCTCTACTGGCGCTGGGACACCCGGAGCTACTGGTTGATCACCCAGGACGGCCTCGTCGAGGTGCATGCGGGCGACGGGAAATGGGTGCTCTTCTCTCCGACGGGGCACAACCACGGGTGGCTCTACGGGTTGATCCGATCGCTGGGCAAACTCTGGCTGGACCGCGTCTTCCTGGCAAAGGATTGGGCCCGGGCGACCGAGAAGTACAGCCTC
>Ga0115026_10000424_pt1 | contig 11443 bp, 4 predicted proteins | sample Mud_0915_D1_FD_83878 | JGI IMG/M metagenome (GOLD analysis project Ga0115026, IMG submission 83878) | Wetland microbial communities from Old Woman Creek Reserve in Ohio, USA - Mud_0915_D1 | ecosystem: Environmental > Aquatic > Freshwater > Wetlands > Sediment ...
GAGGACCAGAAAGCATTCGATGCGGCGATGGGAGCGCCGCGGAACGAGAGGCTGGCAGCACTCGAGAGATTCCTTAAGGAATTTCCGAACAGCCCGCTCAGGGAATCGGCGCAGTACCAGGCGGCGATAAATACTCGCGACTCGAAGGAACGCCTGGCGGCGCTGACCAGGTTCCTTGCCGATTTCCCTGACTCTCGGTTCAAGGATGAGGCTTCCTACAGATTGATCGACCTGATCGCTGATCCCCAGGCGCGAATCGCAGCCCAGGAAAAATACCTGGCGGATTTTCCCAACGGCAGCATGAGGGAGAACGTCTATCGCAACCTGTTGGATGCCTACCTTCGAAACAAACCCCCCGATGAGGCGAAGATCGGCTCTCTCGTAGAGGCTTACCTGAAGTCGGTACCCGCGAAAACAACCCCATCGGGGCAGTACACCCTCAACCGGCACAGCGATGCCTGCAACACGGTGGCCCGGCGGCTGGTGCAAAACGGTGTGATGCTCGACAGGGCTCTCGATCTTGCCCGGGAGGCGGTCGCATCTGCAGGCGGCAAGACCGACCCCCGTGCCAGGTCGATGTACCTGACGACCCTCGGAGAGGCGCTCTATGCGAAGAAGGACTTCGGCAGCGCGGAGCAAAACCTGGTCATGGCCATTGTGATCAGCGGTGGTGCGCCAAACACCGAGGCGAGCCTTTACCTTGGCAAGATCTACGAAGCCAGAAATGACGATGCCGCCGCGCTGAACGCGTACCTGCAGGCGGCGTCATTCAGCGGGAACGCGGAGATAAAAGAGTCTCTGGAACGCCTGTATGCGAAGCATTACGGCAGCCTGGCAGGCCTGCACGATAAGCTGGACGCCATCATGCTCGCGCGGCCGAGGCTTTTCGATCCGGGGCGCTACCAGCGGAGGCCGACGGACAGCGGCCGGGTGGTGCTGGCCGAGCTCTTCACCGGAGCAGAGTGCCCGCCCTGCTTTGCTGCCGACCTGGCATTTGACGGCATCATCGACCGCTATGACAGGGCTACCGTGGCAGTGCTCGAGTGGCACCTGAACATACCCGGGCCGGATCCGATGGCCAACCCGGATTCGGAGCTCCGCGTGTACCACTGCAACGTCGCAGGCACGCCGGGCGTCGTGATCGACGGGATCGACAGGCACTTTGAAGGTCGAAGGACAAACACGGCAGAGGAAAACTTCAAGGTTCTCCAGGCCGCGATCGAGGCGCAGCTGGCCGAGGCGCCGGGTGCGACCTTCTCCAGCCTTAGCCTGAAGAAGGAAGCCGGCAAGGTCCGTGTCTCAGGCGGAGTCACATGGCCCGTTGCCCCCGGACGGACTCCTGGACAGCTCAGGCTGAGGATCGCACTGGTCGAGGAAACGGTTCACTATACAGGCTCCAACGGGATCCACTTTCACCGCATGGTAGTCCGCAAGATGCTCGGTCCGGCTGACGGCATCTCCCTTTCGCACAAGGCCGGCAAGGCCACGTTCTCCGAATCCTTGGTTCTCGCGGAGCTGGAGACAGACCTGAAAGCTTACCTGGACAGGAACGAGAAGGAATACGCGGCGCAGAGGGGCGACTTCCGTTATTCCGAGAAGCCTTACAAGGTCAACCCCGGCATGCTCCACGCCGTGATCTTTGTCCAGGATGAAGCGACGATGCAGGTGCTGCAGACCGGGTACATCGATTGAGGCTGTACCGAGTACCGGTCCATCTCCGTCTTCAAACGGCATCACCACAGACCGGCTGACGTCCCCGGTCAGGGACTGATCGGTTGCGGTGGAACCGCTGCCAGAAAATCGAGCGTCTGATCACCGAAGAGTTCAAAAGCCACAATGGGCCCGCCGCTGGAAGTCAGCCTGATGTAACCCCGAGCCTGGTTCGTAATCGCGGGCACGAGCTCCGGCAGCGTCTTTGAAATCCGGTTCCCGCCTGCAAGCCGCAAGGTCGCAGTGCCGGTCTTGTTGCCCTGCTCTGAGAAAACATCTATCGCGACTGTCACTCCAGCCGGGTTGGGATTGTAAACCGCCACACCGGTGAAGTAGGGCTTCGTGCCGCCGACCAGACCCTGCGCGACCTGCGAGAGCACGATGCTGGCTGACGGGCCGGAGTCGTAGGGCAGGCTTGAGACGAACTTACCGGTCACCGGATCTCCGAACGTCACATCCCCGACGACGCCCGCACCGTCGCAGGTGATCGCAAGCGAGCCTTCCACCAGGCTGTCCGTGAATGCCGCATCCGCCAGGCCAAAAATGGCCTCGCCTCTCGCCCTGTACTGGTTCCCGGGATCGAGCGTGAGCCTGAAGGGATTCGTCGCTGTAGAAACCGGGACACCGTTGTTCCCCACGAGGGTTACTTCCAGCGTCCTCATCTGAGTAGAAGTGTTGACGAAATTCAGTTCGGTGTAATAGCGGATCGATCCGGCGCGCCCCGAGGCGAACTGGGCCGAGTAGAGCGTGGACGCAGCAGAGGGAGACTGCCCCGGCAGCGACGACACCGAACCTGCGCCCTCGATCGACAGGTATCCGACCAGGCCCGTGTTGCTGGTGGCTTTCACGTAGCCGCCGGTGCCGATCTGTGTGACTCCGGGAAACAGGGCGGCAAGTGCCTCGGCCAGGCGGCCGTGCGCGTTCAGTGTGCGCGAAACGGTCTCGATCACATTCGCCTTGTCATCGTGGAGAGTCAACGTCAGCTGGGCGCTGGAGTCACCCGGATTCACGACGTCGATGAGAGTCCGGAAGCCCGGGTCTGAATCCAGTCGCGTGAAATAGAGCACCTTCTGCGGGTTGTCAGACGCGACGGCGCCGTCGAGCAGAGTCTGGCTCACATCGCCGTCAAGGAAGAAACCGGTCACCTGGCTGCTGGTCGAATTCGCCTGGATCCATCCATTCCGCGCGTCCTGCAAAGAGATGCCGTGGATCTGCTCGGCGAGCAGCGCGACCTGCGCCGAAGGGGCTATCGTGATCACCCGCGGGTTGATGATGTTGGACGGCGTCGCAAGCGGCGCCCCGTCGTTGCCGTAAGCCGTGAACGTAATGTCTGCGGGCGCAGTGCCCCAGTTTGCGACGGCGACGCCGGTGAATCGTTCCCTGTTGCCCTGGAAGTAGGGAATCAGGATCCTCGACGGTGTCGTCCGGGGTGAATCCTGCAGGTCTGTGACCACATACCCGCGCCCGCCTGTCTGCGCGTTGAAAAACTTCACCCATTCGTCGCGAATATGCTGGACCTTCGCAATCCGTTCCTGCGTTGCCGGCAGGCCAGGCTTCGAGACCAGGATGAACGCCTGGCGGAACACCTTGGGAGACTCATAGACCGACGGCGCGCGTGTACCGTTCGCCGCGATGATGCTGTCGATCGTGACGTCGCGCCGATTCCCGCCGAAGGTCACGCCGACTTCAGGATTGCTCGTCGCGGTCTTGAGTGTGCCGTAGGTGTTTTCCACCAGCATCATCGGCGGGACATCTTCCTGTCCGAGAAGCCCCATGATGTACTGATCGAGCCTGCTGAATGTGTAAGTCGCCCCGACGGTCTTGTACTGCTGCATCCCCAGTCCCGGTCCGCGGTCCTCGATGTCGTTGCCTTCCATGACCGACCCATCGGAGTCGAAGAAAAAACTCCAGTGATCATCGTCGCGGCCCAGGATGGCGTAGGACCGGGCCGAACCGTCCTGGAACGGCGTGAATGCAAGCCACCGGTGCCCGGATTCCTGGCCCATGATCGTGATGGTGCTGTTGGTGCCGAGAAACTTCTGATTCGGATCCGCGGGATAGCGTCCCGGGCCGGAAAGCGTTCCCATGTTGAGGAAGCTGCGGAGCCGGCCGTCGCTCCCGTAGTCCGCGGAGATATCATCGAGGGGCAAGTTGATGCCGGTGATCTCGTTCTTGACGTTGAGCTCGTACGCGTAGGCGTTGTCGCCGAGATCGAAGTCGAAGTTCAGAAACACTGTCAGGTGATCAAAGACATCCGGATGGCTTTCGAAGAACTTCTTCGCGATTCCGGTCTCGGACACCGAGGACGTGCTGCTGAATACCTCGGCGATCGTGCCGCCGAGGGCTGTCGTCGGAAGATCCTGGGAATAATTTACGGCGCTGATTCCCCCCAGGAAGGATCCGGGGGAGATGCCGGTTATCGCATCGGGGATCGAGAGTGTCGTCCCGTACAGGAACTCGATGCTGCCGTTCCGGAAGAGCTTTACGCTGAAGCTGTTGTATGCCTGTGTGCCCCAGGCCGGCACCGAATCCCAGATGAAAACGATGCCGTCGCTCTCAGTACGAATGGACACGCGACCGCCCTGCGGATCGAGGTCTGTAAAAAAAGGGCCGATGCGCGGCGGCCCTGATGCGAACCTGCCGAGGTCCCTCGCGGTGTGCGCCACGTCGGATTCACCGAACGTGAGATTTCCGTCCGAGTTCAGGTAAACGGCGTTGTAGTCGCGCCCGAAAAAGGGGAAGAAGAAGCCCAGGGCCTCGAGTCGGGTGTCGTCGTCATACAAATTGAAAACCTGTGTGCCGCCCGTCGGATCAAACACCCTGGCCGAGGTGACGACCGTGTACGTCGAATTTCCGGCAGGCTCGAAGCGGAAGGATTTCTGCCCCAGGTCAAGCGGGTTGGCTGCCGTTACGAGGGTGCCGTCATCATCGATGACCGCGACATCGCCGATGTCGCGCTGCAGCGCGATTGGTTCGGCGGCAAGACGTACCCTCGTCTCCGCCGCGATCCGTGACGACCGAAGCCTGCTTTCACGGTAGCGCCCCCGGGCAACAGCGTCACGCGTTCGCTCCGGGCTGGTCCCGCAGATGAAAACGCTGTCGCTTCTCTGAGGCCTGTCTTCTCTGGGCATCGCGGTCCCCGGAACGAGAGCCACGATGGATAAGGCCAGAGCCAGCCTTCTGCGGACGGTAACGTGCATGCGCCAACCTCTCCTTTCCTGCCTGTATCGGGTACGGCTGAGCTCCCGATGCCCCTCCCGAACCCGACAAACTCTATAGATGCTTCCCTCTAACTTCAAGTCTCACCGGAATTGGGAGCGGATGCCGCTAAAGCGTCCCCCACTGCAATCCGGAGGCGGTTCGCGCAGCTCGAGCGGCTCCGGACGATGATCGAGGCCCGGGAACCGCTCTTAACACCCGGACGTATTTGTGAATGCAGACACATGGCGGGCCGAGACCCCGGGAGGCTGACAACAGTTGGAGGTATCACTTTGCAACCTGATGAATCTTTTTGACTTGCCAGCGAAGCGAATGCTATACTGACCGCCGTTTTACCTGATGTGCGAGATCCGTGGCCTGTGCAGTGGGAATTTGTGTAGTTCGGCCAGGATCTCTGGCTTGTAGGTTAGCCTGTCCTTCTGCAGGCGAGGCTAATTTATTTCGGAGAGGATGATCCCATGAATAGTAAGTTTCTGCGAGTTCTGGTTGCTCTCATTGTGGTCGCTCTGCTCGCTCTTCCTGCGTCTGCGCAGAATCCGCAGGATAAGAAGCTGAAGGCCGCGACCCTCGATGGCACGACCGGATTGTTCAAGAGCTATGATGCCGACACCCTCTTGCAGGGTGAGATGAATTTCAGCTTTGGGGTGAATCATTACAACCGCGACACGAATGCGCTTGTGATCAGGGACTATCCGGTTGCGTTCTCAATCGGGCTGCATGACCGGGTAGAGTTTTTCACTTCCTGGATCTGGCAGCGGCATATCGAGTCGGACAAGATTGCCTACTACCGTTTGATGCCGGGCCAGGCGCCGAGGCCTGCCCAGACGTTGACCGGTACTACGAGTTTCACGCAGGTCGCGCCGTTCATCGACGTTCCGAACGCGAACGGAATGGGTGATTGGCAGCTGGGAGTGAAGTTCAACTTCCTGGCGGAACGCAGGGGCGATCCGTTGAGCATGGGCCTTGCGGTCTTCACAAGGATCCCGGTCGCGGACAGCAACATCAGCATGAACCGCGGGCTGACGTCTGGTGCCAACTCAGGTGGTGCTGTGCTGCTGCTCTCGAAGAGGGCGGCGAAGGTTGCCCAGGTCCATTTCAATACGGGTGTCAATTGGGTATCCAACCCGGATTGGAACGATCAGAAGCTGGCCGATCTCCAGCATGAATTCATCTGGCGAGGTGGCGCAGGATTTCCCGCTTATGGCCGTGTTCAGATCATAGGCGAGGTCAGCGGCACAACGTACTGGGGCACCCGGACATTCGGTGCGAACCCGAGGACCGCAGTCGATATCATCGGCGGCATGCGTTTCTATCCGACGAAATGGATGACGCTCGGCGCCGGGTACCAGGCGACGATAAACCACGTGAAAGAGGATCCCGGGAAGGGGATCTATCCGGCGGGTTACAACGGCTTCGTGGCCCAGTTCACCATGGGGCGCCGCATCAACCGGCCGCCGACAGTGACGTGCCAGGTTCCCAATCCGACGATAAAGCAGGCTGACACGACGGCCGTCCGGGCGAGCGGCACGGATCCCGACAGGGACGAGCTCACCTATACCTGGAGTGCCAGCGGCGGGAAGATCACCGGCACGGGCGACTCGGCGACGTTTGACGCGACCGGCATCGCTCCCGGCAAGTACACCGTCACCGCGACCGTTTCCGACGGCGAAAAGACCGCCACGTGTTCCAGCGAGATCACGGTCCTGAAGAGGAACGAGGCTCCGACGGTCTCCTGCGAGCCGACATCCACATCGGCGACCGTGGGTGACAGCGTGACGATCAAGGCGAACGCCTCTGATCCCAACAACGACAATCTGACTTACACCTGGACCGTCAACGGCCAGAAACTCGCCGCGGACACACCCACCATCACGTTCGGGACTGCCGGACGCGAACCGGGTGACTACACGGTCAAGGTCGAAGTGAGTGACGGCGAGCTCACCGCTACCTGCTCCACCGTGGTGACTGTCCGCCCGGCTCCCAAGGTCAACCGGCCCCCGGTGATCGAGGTCGAGAACGCGGTTGTAGATGTCCCATGCGGAGAGACTGTGGTTCTGCGCGTGAAGGCATCGGATCCGGATGGCGACCGTGTCAGCCTGAAGTGGTCGGCTGCCTGCGGCACCGTGCTCACATCTGACAACTCCGTGACGTTCAGCGCCGGCGGTGGCAGAGCCGGCCGCTGTGCGATCACCGTGACGGCTGACGACGGCAATGGCGGTATCTCTTCCGCCACGGTCACAGCCAACGTTCACGAATGCCTCAGCGTCGGTTTCGGGCCCGGCAGTTTCCGGCTGGATAATGTGGCCAAGGCGCTGTTGGATGACGTGGCGACCCGGATGAACAACGATCCGAACCTGGTTGCCAACATTACCGGCTACACCGACGGCTCGAAGCGTGAAGCGTCCATGAAGACACTGGGTGCGAAGCGCGCAAAAGCTGTCGCGGATTATCTCGCCAAGAAGGGTGTGGATAAATCCAGATTGACCCAGAACGACGGCGGGGATAGCAAGCCCATCGGCGATGTCAAGACCGAAGCCGGGCGCAAGCTTAACCGCCGCGCCGTGATCGAACTGCAGGTGCGGTAGGCCCGTTTTTTCCGGGGCCCTGGTTCGGGAATGACATCCGACCGGGGCCTCGGTGTCGGGTTCGTCCATCTCCGGGCCATCCTCTGAGCCCGGCGGAGAGCGGCTCCGCGTCGAGCCGTGAACCGCCGGGTTTGGAGGATGCCGTGTTTTTAACGCTATATCGGGTGTACAGCGATTGATTCCAGTCCTGCACCGCAGTGCGACGCTCATCGCCTGCCTCCTGCTTCTCCTGGCACCGGCCGTTCTCCCTTCAGCAGCCCCTGATTCTGACCAGGCCGGAGTCTCTTTCGAGCGCGTCGGTCCTTTCGGTGGAGACGTCCGCGCTCTCCTGATCGACGCCCGCGATTCGAGGGTGGTTTTCCTCGGGTCCAGCGACGGGCAGATCTTCAAATCGGCCGACGGTGGTACTTCGTGGGCTCCCCTGGTCCCTGGAATCGGGCGCCGGGGACTTGTAGTCGATTCCCTCATCCAGCATCCGTCAGAATTGACCCGGTTTTACGCGGGCGCGTGGGACCAGCTTTCCAAAGGCGGAGGACTCTTCGAGTCTTCGGATGGCGGCGAGACGTGGAAAGAGGTGCGCCTTCCGGGGGCAAAGAACGCCGTGCGTGGCATTGCCATCAGCCCGTCGGACAGCGCCAGGATGATCGTAGGTACGCTGGAAGGTGTTTTTGCCAGCGAGAACGGGGGGCGTAAATGGGTAAAGGTCTTTTCGAGCGGCGGTGAAATCCCCTCGATTGAATCGGTGGCGATAGACCCGGTCAATCCCAGGAACCTTTACGTGGGCACCTGGCACCTGGGCTATCGCTCCAGGGACTTCGGCAGGACCTGGGTGCAGTCGCACCGGGGCATGGTGGGCGACTCCGACATATTCTCCATCGCCGTCAATCCACGCAATCCCGAAATCGTCTATGCCAGCGCGTGCAGCGGGGTCTACCGGTCGGGTAACCGGGCAGAATCCTGGGTGCGCCTGAGGCCTCGCCAGGGCCGCCCGGATGTTCGCGCCCACATCGTTGCGATCGATCCGGCTGAACCGGGCCGGGTCTATGTGGGATCGACGGAAGGGCTCTTCGTCAGTAACGATGACGGACGCACCTGGCTGAGGAAGACCGGCAGCAAGACTATCGTGAATGCCATCCAGATCGATCCCCGCGACAACCGGCGGATTTTCCTGGGTACGGAGGACCGTGGCGTTCTGGTGAGCGAAGACGCCGGCCGCAGCTGGAAGCCTTCGCATAACGGCTTCTCGCAGCTCTACGTCGCAAGCATCATGCCCGATCCTTCCGCCAGCGGCGTCTTCATCGCAGGCGTGCGTTCCGCGGGCGACGAGGGCGGTGTCTACGCTTTCAGCAATCACCGCAGTGTCTGGAAGCAGCTGAGCCCGGGGATCGCAGCCGAAGCTGACGTCCTGTCGGTTCTGCCCCTCCGGGGCGGCGAATCGCTCCTGGCCGGCACAACCCGGGGGATTTTTCATCGGGCTGCGGGTTCTTCCGGGTGGGCGCGCTTGCCGGGCCCGATCGCATCCCTGAAGATCAACGGCCTCGCTGCAGAACCGGCGGGTGACTGGGTCTATGCCGGCACGGACGAAGGCGTCTACCGTGCGCGGGCCGCAGAGCTCAAGTTTGTAAAGCCCGACAAACGCCCGTACGGTCCCATGGTGAAATGCCTGTCGGTCCCGGGGGGCAATCCCGCGGTTGTTTTCGCAGGGGGGAGCATGGGCGTGCTCCGCTCCCCCGATAATGGCATGACCTGGGTGGCTTCGGCTGCCGGGTTGCCCATGCGCGCATCCGTTCAGTGCCTCGCCGTCTCCCCGGGCGACAGCAGGCACATGTTCGCGGGGACCATGGGAGGGTTGTACGAATCAAAGGATGGCGGCTCGAACTGGCAGAAGGCGGTCGACGCGCGGCTGGTCGAGGATATCGCCGCAGTTGCTTTCCTCGATCGCGCGGGCAAGAAGGTGATGGCTGCGGACCGCGCCAACGGCGGAGTCTTTCTCTCACAGGACGCCGGCGCAGCCTGGACTCGAATTGTTTCCCCCGGATTTGGCGCACCTGTCTGCGCCCTGGCTCAGGATCCTGCCCGACCTTCCTGGGTTTATCTGGGCACCAGCTCGGAAGGGGTGTATCGCTTGAAACTTCCCGAAGCGCTCTTCACAGCCCTGTCCCGCTGAGCTGTCCCCTTCTTCCTGCGCGATGGCCTTCCCCTCGACACAACTTCCCGAAACGCGGAAGGCGCGGCCGACGTATTGACCAGGGATGCCGCCGGAACGCCAGGCCGACCCAGGTGCCCCAGGACAGCACAGTTGTTCGCACGGGTTCCCTGCGGCTGCGAGGAAGACCCCGGAGATAGTGGGATGGCTGCGAAATGTCCTTTCTGAAGGGATTGCAGGAGGTGTCCGCGAGGCGTGCGGAGCGGCGCCGGTCATCCTGTCTCCACTGTCTGAGTTGAACCTGTTTGAACCGCTGTATAATCTCATCACACATGGATGCGACCCTCAGACTCGTGGTGTGGTTCATGCTCGTCCTGACGGCATCAGGTCCGTGTTTCTCCCAGGTGCGGAGAGGCGGAAAGACCCAGCCGCGGACTCCATCCAGGCCGGCACCGGCCTACCTGCAGCAGCTCAAGTCTCTCGAAGAGACGACCTACGTGACTAAGGGCATATTGAAGAATGGGTTGACGGTATTGGTGCGGGAATTCAGATCGTATCCCCTGGTCAGCGTCACGACCTGCGTCCGTCGCAGCTCGTACAGCCCATCCGGCGATTCGGAGGGCATTGCCCGCATCCTGGGAGAGCTGTACTTCGAAGCTACCACCACGCATGCTTCGGACGTCATCGCGGGCGAGATCCGCGCCATGGGCGGGATACCGGCGAGCACCGTGTCTCACGGGTTCGTCTTCCACGACCTCGTAGCTCCCGCGGCGCAATGGAAGAAGGCGCTGGAGATCCAGTCAGATGCGCTTCTGAACCTGGCGCTCGATCCCGAAGAAATCAGGTTGAGTGCGGAGTACGTCGCTACGGCCGACCGCCTCGCCTCGGAGGACCCTGACTCGGTCGCCCGCAGGGAATTGATGCAGCTTGTGTTCGACCGGCAAAGCCCCGCCTCCACGGTTCCGCCGGCCAAGAACCCTGCCTTCGGCGAGAGCAGGGAGAAACTGCTGAGCTTTTATCGTGCCGCTTATGACCCCTCCCGTGTGATCGTGGTGATCTCGGGCGCAGTCAACTCCGGCGAGGTCCTCAACGAAGTCGTCCGCCTGTATAACCGACCGAAGGCGGCGGGGGCCGCGCGCCCGCCTGCTGCGGCCCCGGTGCAGGGGCAGCGGGGATTCAGATACGGAGCCGTAAATCGTCCCGGCTCTGCGGCCCGTCTCCTGATCGGTTTCCGTGTTGCGCCCGCATCCTCACCGGACTATCCGGCGCTGGAGCTCCTGACCGCACTCCTCGGTTCGGGTGAGTCCTCGATCCTGGCAAGCCGGGTCCGCGATGAGAAAAAGATCGTCATGGCGGGTTCCGCGCAGTTACAGTCGGACGAGAACGCAGGATACCTCGAGCTCGACCTGCTGTCCGAGCCCACTGACCTGGATCGCTGCGAAATAGCGGTCATGACCGAAATCGAAGTGCTCAAGCTGACCGAACCCGACGAGGAGGATGTCGCGCGTGCCAGGGCGCAACTGGAGCGGGAGTTCTGGGAAAGGCAGCAGACGGTGACACAGAAGGCCCGGGAACTGGCCCGTTTTGAAGCGTTCGGAGACTGGAAGAATCTGAATCAGTTTGCCCCCGGCATCCGGAAGATAAAACCGTCGGATATTTCCCGCGTGGCCAGGCGCTACCTGGGGCTGGAAAATTGCGCGGTAATCGAGTCACTGCCGCCGGGGGCGGAAAACAGGAACATGAGTGTCCAGACGATGCTGGCAACTCTGCAGGCGCTTCTTCC
>Ga0115026_10000425_pt1 | contig 11442 bp, 12 predicted proteins | sample Mud_0915_D1_FD_83878 | JGI IMG/M metagenome (GOLD analysis project Ga0115026, IMG submission 83878) | Wetland microbial communities from Old Woman Creek Reserve in Ohio, USA - Mud_0915_D1 | ecosystem: Environmental > Aquatic > Freshwater > Wetlands > Sediment ...
GCCGCAAGGCGGCCGATGAGCGGCCAGCGGGCGACTTCGGTCTTGGCCACGAACACGGTGTCGGTGCACGCCAGCAAGCAGGGGATGTCGAGCCACGATACGTGATTGGCGACCAGCAATGCCGGCGCCGTCTGCGGGATGCCGTGCGCGCGCACCTCGATGCCGGCGATGCGCAGCAGGCGCCGCATCCACCAACGTACCCATAGTTGCCGCTGCCGGCGTTCACGGCGCGAACCGGCGGCGGCGAGCGGCACCAGCCAGCCGAAGCAGATCAGCACGCCGAGCGCCAGGTGGCCGGCAAGCCGCAGGCTGCGGCGTGCGCGCCGCAATGCGATGAGTGACAAGCTGGCCTAGGCGCGGCCTATGTAGTGCTGAGCGTAGCGTGTCCCCAGCCGTTCGATGCCGAGCAGCAGGAACAGGTCGGCGACGTTGAAGGCCGGGTCCCAGGCCGGCTCACCGCATACCTGGGCGCCGAGCCGCAGGTAACCCTGGATCAGCGGCGGCAGTTCGGCGGCGGTGCCGGGCGCCGGCCGCGGCAGGCTGGTGAAGGGCGTGCGCGGGAATACCCGCCGCTCCGGCGGACTCAGCTGGGTCGTGGTCAGGCCGTGCCAGAGCGCGCCGATGTGTTCGACGCCGCCGTGCAGCGGAATGCTGGCGCAGCCGATGACATGGTCGAACCGGTGCATGACCATGAACCGGGCCAGGCCGGACCACAGCAGGTTGATGACCGCGCCCGTGCGGTAGTCCGGATGCACGCAGGTGCGCCCGACCTCCATGATCCGGCCCGGCAGGGCGCGGATGCGGGCGAGGTCGAATTCGGTCTCGGAATAGAAGCCGCCGGCGCGCTGCGCCCGGGTGTCGGTGAGGATGCGGTAGCAGCCCACCACCCGGTCGCTGCGCTCGTCGCGCACCAGCAGGTGCTGGCAGTAGTGGTCGAAGCGGTCGCTCTCGATTCCGTGCTCCGCCTCGGCGACCTGGGCGCCCATCTCCTCGACGAACACCTTGTGGCGCAGCCGCTGCGCGGCGCGCACGTCTTCCAGTGTGCTGGCCAGGGCCACGCGCAGCCGGTTCTTGCTGTGGGCGCGGCGCGATTCGGCCTCGAGGCAGCCGTCCAGGCGGGCGGTGTTGAGCATGGCGATCCTCCTTTGAACGAGGCGCCCAGCCTGCCGCAGTCAGTTGACCGGCAAGTGACAGATTGATGATCGCGGGATAAACCTGATGCCCGGCGTCGGCGGGTCTCGCTGCCGAGCGCCTGGTGTCAGAAGTCTCGCTGCGCCTGCACCCGGTCGATTTTGCGGTGACTGTCAGCCGCAGCCGCAGTGGTGCCGGTGAGCGCGTACCGGGTGAGCGGAAGTCGGTGTCAGGTGGTTACTCGCCGAGGATCTGGTGTGCGCGAAGGACGCCGTCGCAGAGATTACGCCGGTGCGCGCACCCCGGCCCTCAGGAACCGTGCGCCTTGCGCTCGCTGCGCACCGCGCGCGCGGCCGGGAAGATGCAGCGGAAGGCGCTGCCCTTGCCGAGCTCGCTGTCGATCGCGAGCCGCGCGTCGTGGCGCAGCAGGATGTGCTTGACGATCGACAGTCCCAGCCCGGTGCCGCCGGTGTCGCGGGAGCGTGCGGTGTCGACCCGGTAGAAGCGCTCGGTGAGGCGCGGGATGTGCTGCGGCGCGATGCCCTCGCCGGTGTCGCTGACCGCGAAAACCGGGCGGTCGGTCTCGAGCTTCCAGCTGAGGCGGATGTCGCCGCCGGGCGGGGTGTAGCGCACGGCGTTGTTGATCAGGTTCGAGAATGCGCTGCGCAGCTCGTCCTCGTTGCCGGTGAGTCGCAGCCCGGCGTCGGCGACGAGGCTGATGCGGTGCTTGCGCTCGCCGCTCACCAGCTCGCCCATCTCCTTGAGCGAGACCAGCATCGCCGGCACGTCCACCACCGCCTCGTGCCGGGTCGGGAGCGTGGTCTCCAGCCTGGACAGCGTCAGCAGGTCGTCGACCAGCCGGGTCATGCGCTGCGCCTGTTCGTGCATGGTCTGGAAGTGCTTCTTGAGCTCCGGCCCGTTCGGCCGTTCCATGTCCTTGATGGTCTCGAGGAAGCCGGTCAGCACCGTCAGCGGCGTGCGCAGCTCGTGCGAGATGTTGGCCACGAAGTTCTGGCGCATGCGCTCGAGCTGCACCAGGTGGCTGGTGTCGCGCACGATGATGAGCTTCTGCTCGGCGCCGAACGGGATGATGCGCACCGACACGGACTTGTCCGGTCGCGCCGGCGAGTTCATCTGCAGCGCCTCGGTGTACTCGCCGCGCTCGAGGTAGGCCGCGAACGCCGGGTCGCGTACCAGGTTGAGAATGCGCACCCCGGTGTCGCGCGGAGTGGTGATGTGGAACAGCTGTTCCCCGGCCGCATTGGCCCACTCGATCTCGTTGCGGCCGGTGATGATGATCATGGCATCGGGCGTGGCCGCCGAGGCGCTCTGGAAGCGGGTGACCATCTCGGTCAGCCGGTCCTCGCGCCGTTCGGTGTCGCGGGCGAGCGCGCGGATGCGGTCGAACACCTCGCCCCACAGGCCACCGGCGTCTGCACATCCTCGCGCTTGCTCACCAGCCACTGGTTGAGCTGCACCAGGCTGCGCAGGTGCGAGGCGATGTACAGACCGAAGCCGAGTGCCGCGATCAGGAACAGGTGGCCGGTAAACTCGGCCAGCAGCAGGCTCGCGACCGCGATCGCGACCAGGATCCAGATTTCGCGCCAGAGATTTTCCTGCACGTCTCAGTCCTGGGCCGACAGCCGGTAGCCGGCGCCGCGCACGGTCTGGATCAGGCCCTCGTGGCCGCTCGGGGTGAGGGCCTTGCGCAGCCGGCGGATGTGCACGTCCACGGTGCGCTCCTCCACGTACACGTTGGCGCCCCACACGCTGTCGAGGATGCGCTCGCGCGAGTGCACGCGTTCCGGGTGGGTCATGAAGAAGTGCAGCAATTTGAATTCCATCGGGCCGAGGTCGACTTTTTGCCGGTCAGCCTGCACGCGGTGGGTGACCGGGTCAAGCACCAGCCCGCGCACCTCGACCGGGGTCTCGGCGGTCTGCGGCGCGGTGCGGCGCAGCAGCGCCTTGATGCGCGCGATCAGCTCGCGGGTCGAGAACGGCTTGGTGATGTAGTCGTCGGCGCCGGTGTCGAGTCCGCGGATCTTGTCCTCTTCCTGGGTGCGGGCGGTGAGCATGACGATCGGGATGTCGCGGGTCAGCTTGTCCTGGCGCAGCTTGCGCGCGTAGTCGATGCCGCTCACGCCGGGCAGCATCCAGTCGAGCAGGATCAGGTCCGGCAGCCCGTCCTCGACGATGCGGCGCTGCGCTTCCTGGGCGTCGGCGGCCGGGCGGCAGCCGTAGCCGGCCTGGCTGAGGGCGAGACAGACCATGTCGCAGATGGCCTGTTCGTCTTCGACGATGAGAACTTGTGCCGGCATGGGTTCATTTTCCCGGAGAAATGGCGGTGGATCCCTGTGTGACCGCCAGGTGACGGTCGGCCGCCATTCCATAACATTAATATTACAATTGCATGACCCGCCGCGCGAAACCGCCCAACGCGCTATAATGCCGCGGCCTATCCCCTTATCGCATAAACGGTTTTTGCACGCATGTCGACGACAAAAGTCCGGCCTACCGAAATCAAGCTGCACCAGAAGTCGCGCATACTCGAGGTCACCTTCGACGACGGCTCGGCTTTCAAGCTGCCGTGCGAGTACCTGCGGGTCTTTTCGCCCTCGGCCGAGGTGCGCGGCCACGGCCCGGGCCAGGAGGTGCTGCAGCTCGGCAAGGAGAAGGTGAACATCACCAACATCGAACCGGTCGGCACCTACGCGGTGGTGCTGCACTTCGACGACGGCCACAACACCGGCATCTACTCCTGGGACTACCTGCACGACCTCGGCGTGAACCAGGAGACCAACTGGAAGCGCTACGTCGAGCGGCTCGAGGCCGCCGGCCACAAGCGCCAGGCATCCTGATCATGGCCGACCCGCGCGGCGACAAGACCACCCACTTCGGCTTCCGCGAGGTTCCCGAAGACGCCAAGGCCGGGCTGGTCGGGCAGGTGTTCAGCTCGGTGGCCACGCGCTACGACGTCATGAACGACGTCATGTCGCTCGGCATCCACCGGTTGTGGAAGCGCTTCACCATCGAACAGGCCGGGGTGCGTGCCGGCCAGCAGGTGCTGGACGTGGCCGGCGGCACCGGCGACCTGGCCGCACAGTTCGCCCGCCAGGTCGGACCGGGCGGCTCGGTCACGGTCGCCGACATCAACGCCGCAATGCTCGACGTCGGGCGCGCGCGCATGGCCGACCGCGGGCTGACCGGCAACATCGAGTTCGTGCAGGCCAATGCCGAGTGCCTGCCGTTTCCCGACAGTTACTTCGACTGCATCACCATCGCCTTCGGGCTGCGCAACGTCACCCATATCGACGCGGCACTGGCCTCGATGTATCGCATCCTCAAGCCCGGCGGGCGGTTGCTGGTGCTGGAATTCTCCAAGCCGGTGCTGCCGGCGCTGAGCGCGGTCTACGACGCCTATTCCTTCAACATCCTGCCCAAGCTCGGCAAGCTGATCGCCAACGACGAGGCCAGCTACCGCTACCTGGTGGAGTCGATCCGCAAGCACCCCGACCAGGAGACCCTCAAGGGCATGATGGAGCAGGCCGGGTTCGGGCGGGTGCATTATTTCAACCTCACCGGCGGCATCGTGGCCCTGCACAAGGGCTACAAGTACTAAAAGAAACATCTGCCGCAAAGGCGCAAAGACGCAAAGAACGGCAAGATTCGATACTGGATATTCCTTTGCGCCTTTGCGTCTTTGCGGCGAGAATTCATACATGCCGTTCACCCCGCTGCCATTCGTAGAAGAAGCCGCCAACCGGCTGCTGCGACTCGACCCTGAAACGCTCCAGCGCCTCGGCGACCTCGACGGACGGGTGATTTGCGTCGAGTTCCGCGACCTCGGCCGGCGGATCTATCTGCACCCCTCCGAAGCCGGGTTCCGCATGAGCGAGACCGCGGCGCAGTCGCCAGCCGTTACCCTGCGTGGCAGCGTCACGGTGTTTGCGCGCCTCGGGATTGGCGGTGCCGGCGCCGAGGTGGCGCCCGGCGATCTCGAAATCGAGGGCGACGTCGCCCTCGGCCAGAAGATGCAGCGCATCCTGCAGCGGCTCGATCTCGACTGGGAGGAGCCGCTCGCGCGCCTGTTCGGCGATCCGCTCGGCCACGCCCTCGGCCAGGGGCTGCGCGCCGCCCATGCCTGGCACCTTCAGGCGTTCAAGACCCTGAGCATGGATGCCGCCGAGTACCTGCGCGAGGAGGCACGGCTGGTGCCGACACGTCGCGAGCTCGACGGCTTCTTCGACGCCGTCGATACCCTGCGTGCCGACGTCGACCGGCTGGAGGCGCGCATCCGCCGGTTGCGCGGCGCGGCCCCGGCATGACCCCGCTTTCCCAGTTCGGCCGGCTGCTGCGCATCACGCGCGTGTTCGTGCGTCACGACCTCGACGAGTTCGTGCGCGCCGTGCACCTGTTCCGTCCGTACCGGCTGGTATTGCGAGCGCTGACCTTCCGCTGGGCCGTGCGCCAGGACAAGCCGCGTGCGGTGCGGCTGCGCGAAGCGCTCGAGGAACTCGGCCCGATCTTCATCAAGTTCGGCCAGATGCTCTCGACCCGGCCCGATCTGTTGCCGGACGACATCGCCCTCGAGCTCGCCCGGCTCCAGGACCAGGTGCCGCCGTTCCCGGGCGCGCAGGCGCGGGAGATCGTGGCGCGCGCACTCGGCGGTCCCCTTGAGCAGCACTTCCGCGAGTTCGCCGCCGAGCCGGTAGCCTCGGCATCGGTGGCGCAGGTGCACTTCGCGGTGCTCACCGACGGCGCCGAGGTCGCGGTCAAGGTGTTGCGCCCGGGCATCGCGCCGGTCATCGAGCGTGACCTGGCGCTGTTGTTCACGATCGCCGAGCTGGCCGTGCGCTACTGGCCGGAGGCGCGCCAGCTCAAGCCGCGCGAGGTGGTGGAGGAATACAGCAAGACCATCCACGGCGAGCTCGACTTGATGCGCGAGGCTTCCAACGCCAGCCGCCTGCAGGCAAATTTTGCGGAATCACCGCTGCTGCACGTGCCCGGTATCCACTGGGATCTGACCCGCACAGAGGTCATGGTGATGGAGCGGATCAACGGCATCCCGATCAGCAATGTCGCGGCGCTGCGCGACGCCGGCATCGACCTGCGCAAGCTCGCGCACGCCGGGGTCGAGATCTTCTTCACCCAGGCGTTCCGCGATGGGTTCTTTCACGCCGACATGCACCCCGGCAACATCTTCGTGTTGCCGGACGGGCGCTACGGTGCCGTCGATTTCGGCATCATGGGCACGCTGTCGGATCACGACAAGCTGTTCCTGGCCGAGAACTTCCTGGCATTCTTCAACCGCGACTACCGCGCGGTGGCCGAAGCCCACCTGCGGGTCGGCTGGGTCGACCGCAAGGTGCGCCTCGAGGAGTTCGAGGCCGCGATCCGCGCGGTGTGCGAGCCGATCTTCGCGCGACCGATCAAGGACATCTCCTTCGGCCGGCTGCTGCTGCGGCTGTTCCAGACTGCGCGCCAGTTCAACTTCGAGGTGCAGCCGCAGCTGGTGCTGCTGCAGAAGACCCTGTTCAACATCGAGGGCCTGGGGCGCCAGCTCTATCCCGATCTCGACCTGTGGGAAACCGCCAAGCCGTTCCTGGAGCGCTGGATGAGCGAGCAGCTCGGGCCGCGGGCGTTTATGCGGACGCTGAAGCGCGAGTTTCCACGCTGGTGGCGGATCCTGCCGGAGGCGCCGGGGGTCGCGTTCGACCTGCTGCGCAAGGCCGGCAGCGGCGAGCTGGCGCTCAACTGGCGCTCGGCCGAGATCGAGCGGCTGCGGCGCGAACTGTACGGCCATCACCGCCGGCTGCGGCTGGCGGTGATGGGCAGCGGCCTGCTGGTGTCGGCGGCGGTGGTGCTGGCGGCCGGCGATCCGGCGGCGCCGTCGTGGACCGTATTCGCCGCCTGGGGATTCGCCGGTGCCGGGCTGGCGCTGCTCGCGGCCGCCTGGCCCCGCCGGGAGTCGTAGCCCCGGCCGGGCGCGGCCGCCTGTGCTAAAATTTTCGCCAGCTGTTGGTTTGCTGTACTCCGGACCATCCGACCATGACTGCCACGCCCATTCGCCTCGCGCTGTTCGCAGCTGCCGTGCTGGCGGCGGGCGCAGCGTGTGCCGGCGATCCCGTATCGCCAGGCGCCGGCCCCGCACCGGAAACGCCCAGAAATCAATTTGATTTCAACCTGCTGCCGACCACGCCGGCCGGGTTGACCGACGACCCCGGCGCCCTGCTGTCACCGCGATTCTCCGATCGCAGCCTCGATGCCGTCAGCCCGCGCCGCCGCGGCCTGCTGTCGCTCGACTGGCAGCACGCGCTCACCGATGTCCAGTCGCTGGGCGTATCCGCCCAGTACGGCGACTACGGTTACGGCGACATTGAGACCCCGAGCGCCGGCAGCGCCCGCGCCGCGGCGGTGTCGTGGAGCGCGCTGTTCGGGAGCGATGCGCGCCTGAGCGGCCAGCTGTTCCTCGGCGACGAGAGCGCGCGCGAACCCGGCACCGGGCTTTTGCCGCGCCGCTACTATGGCCTGCTGCTGGAAGGGCGCTACATGCTCGGCCGCGAGCACGCGCCGTTCGCCAGCCTGCGCTGGCAGCGCAGCGACATCGACAACGGCAACGGCAACGGCAACGGCAACGGCGATTCGTCCTCGGACTGGCGGCGCGAGAGTGAATCGCGCTTCGCCGCTGGCTGGAACTGGCAGATCCGCTCCGACTGGGACGTGCGCGCCGAGGCCAGTTACCGCTTCCTCGAGGATGCGCCGGAAATCACCGAGACGGATCGGGCGCGCTTCGGGGTGAGTACCCAGTATGGATTCAGGTAAGGCAGCGGTTCGCTATTGGCGATTAGCGGTTGGCTAACAGCCAACAGCACATCTCACCGCGGAGACGCGGAGAAAACCTTCTTGTATCTGTCTTGCCTTTCTCTGCGTCTCCGCGCCTCTGCGGTGAACATTCATACGCATCAGCCACCCGTAGCCCGCATGAAGCGCAGCGAAATGCGGGGCGTAATCGGCAACGGGTACGTATTTCCCCGGATTCCGCTGCGCTCCATCCGGGCTACACACGCACTGCCAAAGGCACATCTCACCGCGGAGACGCAGAGGCGCGGAGAAAACCTTCCTGTGTCTGTCTTGCCTTTCTCTGCGCCTCCGCGGTGAAAATTCATACAAATCAGCTAACCGCCAATCGCTAATAGCTAATAGCTCACAGCTGTCTCATCCCCAATCCAGCCGCTTGGTGAAATACGCCGTCTGCGTCCGTTCCTCGTAACCCTGCGACGGATAGAAGCCGCGCTTGTAGGACTCGCGCTCGCGGCTGTTGAGGACGCTGATGCGGAAGCACTTGCGCCGCACCGCCTCGGCTTCGATCGCCTGGATCAGCGCGCGCCCCACACCCTTGCCGCGTTCGCTCGCCATCACGAACACCTCGCTCACCAGCATCTCGCGCCCGGCGAACAGCAGGTACGGGACGATCTCGCCGTGGATGTAGCCGACCACGCGCCCGGCCAGCTCGGCCACCAGCAGCAGCGCGTTTTCCTCGCCGGTCAGCACCTCGAGGCGCTGCTTGAGCGTGCTGCCGTCGTCCTTGAAGGCCGGGTTCCAGCCGAGCTCGCGATGCAGCTGCATGATCGCCGCGATGTCGGTGGTCTTGAGGGGGCGGATCCGGATGGCGGAACGGTCGGTCATAAAGTCTGGTCTCCACTCATGAACGCAGAAACATCGGTCGCAAAGGCGCAAAGACGCAAAGGAAAATCTGAGACACTGCGATCAGGGGAAAATCCAAAATCGTGCGCGCCCTGACTGGCGGTATTTCGCTTGCCGCGCACACCATCTCAAGGTGGTCCGGGGGGTCGGGGTGCAGCGTGCATCGGCATGTCCCGGAAAAATAAAGGGCAGTGTCGACTCGCCCTGCTTTTCGCCTGATTACTTTGCGTCTTCGCGCCTTTGCGACAAAAAATCATATACACCCTCACCGCACCAGCCCGGCCTCGACCTGGTCGCGGGTGGCGCGCCCGGCCAGCACCTCGATCAGGGCGAGCGCGAAGTCCATGGCGGTGCCGGGGCCGCGCGAGGTGAGTACCTGGCCGTCGCGCACCACGGCCTGGCTGTCGAGCCGGATCGACGGAAATACCGCCGGGTCGACCGACCCCGGGTAGCTGGTGGCGCGCTTGCCGTCGAGCAGCCCGGCGACCGCCAGCACCTTCGGTGCCGCGCAGATCGCCGCGGTGTAGCGGCCGGTCGCGGCCATGGTGCGCAGCAGTGCCAGCACGCGTGCATCCTTTTCCAGATTGGCGGCACCCGGCTGGCCGCCCGGCAGCACCACCATGTCGTAGTCCTGCTTGAGCGCCTCGTCGAGACCCAGGTCCGGCACCAGCACCGTGCCGCGGCTGGCCTTGACCGGGCCCGGTTCCAGGCCGGCGGTGACGACCTCGATCCGGGCGCGGCGCAGCAGGTCGATCACCGTCACCGCCTCCAGTTCTTCACAACCTGCCGCTAGCGGGACCAGGACGCGTGCCATGGTTTGGCCTCCGGGTTGATCTGCGTGAGCCGGGTGGTGAGCGGGACGAGGTCGATGCCGCGCGCCGCGAGCTGCGGCAGCCACTGTTCCAGTGCGGCGAGCGTGGCCGGGCGTGGATGGCCGATGCCGAGCGCATAGCCGTGGCGGCGTGCCAGCTGTTCGAGCTGCACCAGCTGCGCCGCGACCGCCTCCGGTGACGGATCGTCGTCGAGGAACACGTCGCGCGCCAGCACCGGAATGCCCTGCGCCTGCGCGGTCGCGGCGGCGACGCTGTCGGTGGCGGTGCGCGAGTCGACGAAGAACAGCTGTCGGCGGCGCAGCTCGTGCATCAGGCCGGTCATCGCCGGTGGCCGGGTGGTGAGCAGGCTGCCCATGTGATTGTTGATGCCGATCGCGTGCGGCACGGTACTGAGGTCGTAATCGAGCGTGGCGCGCACCTCGGCCGGCGGCATGCGCGCGTCGATCTGGCCGGGGCCCGGCTCGACTGCTTCGCGCGCCTCCATCGGCAGGTGCAGCAGCACTTCCTTGCCGGCGGCGTGCGCGAGCGTGGCGAGCTCGCGGGCATGGGCGGTGTGCGGCAGCACCGCACAGGCCACGGCACCGGGCAGGCGCGCGGCGCGTTCGCCGTCGCGCAGGCTGTTGCCGAGATCGTCGATGATCAGGCCGATGCGCACCCGTTCCGCCGGCTGCGCCGCCAGCGGGGCGGCGAGCACCGCGACCAGCAGCAGCGCGGCGGGGCGGTGCATCCGGACCGGCCGATCAGCGCGCCTGGGCCCGGAAGATCGAGATGCCCTTGAGCAGGTTGACGGCTTCCTGCAGCTGGTAGTCCTCGCCGGCGCCGTCGAGCGTCACGCTCGGCTGGCCCTTGGCGGCGTCCGCGGGAACCTTGCTCTTGCCTTCCAGATGGCCGGTGAGATCGGCTTCCTTGAGCATCTCCATACCGTTCTTTTCGCTCTTGGTGATCTTGGCCTCCTCGACCACCACGTCCGGCACGATGCCGGAGGCCTGGATCGAGCGGCCGCTCGGCGTGTAGTAGCGCGCAGTGGTGAGCTTGAGCGCGGCGCCGCCGCTCATCGGCAGCAGCGTCTGCACCGAACCCTTGCCGAAGGTCTTGGTGCCCATGATCACGGCGCGCTTGTGGTCCTGCAGTGCGCCGGCCACGATCTCCGAGGCCGAGGCCGAGCCGCCGTTGACCAGCACCACCATCGGCGCGCCGGTGGCGAGATCGGTCGGCGTGGCGCTGAACTTGAGCTCGGCATCGGCGGTGCGGCCCTCGGTGTACACGATCAGCCCGCCGGTGAGGAACGCATCGCTCACCGCGACCGCGGCGTTCAGCACCCCGCCCGGGTTGTTGCGCAGGTCGAGCACCACGCCCTTGAAGCCGGTCTTGCTCTGGAGCTTGAGTTTGTTGACCGCCGCCTTGAGGTTATCGCCGGTATTGGACTGGAACTGGGTGATGCGCAGGTAGGCGAACCCGTCCTCGAGCATGCGGTACTTGACGCTCTGGATCTTGATGACCGCGCGGGTGAGGGTGAAGCTGAGCGGTTTCGGCTGGCCCTCGCGCACCACCGTGAGGGTGATGTCGCTGCCCGGCTTGCCGCGCATGAGCGCGACCGCCTCGTTGAGGGTCATGCCCTTCACCGCCTTGCTGTCGAGGCGGATGATGAGGTCGCCGGTCTTGAGGCCGGCGCGCGCCGCCGGGGTGTCTTCGATCGGTGACACCACCTTCACGAACCCGTCCTCCATGGTGACTTCGATGCCGAGGCCGCCGAACTCGCCCTCGGTGCCGACAC
>Ga0115026_10000426_pt1 | contig 11437 bp, 10 predicted proteins | sample Mud_0915_D1_FD_83878 | JGI IMG/M metagenome (GOLD analysis project Ga0115026, IMG submission 83878) | Wetland microbial communities from Old Woman Creek Reserve in Ohio, USA - Mud_0915_D1 | ecosystem: Environmental > Aquatic > Freshwater > Wetlands > Sediment ...
CCTCACACCAAAAGAGATCAAAGTAGCGAATCTGATCAAGCAGGGCATGACGAGCAAGGAGATTTGCGATATACTGGGATCTTCCGAAAAGGTTGTTGCGTTTCACCGGCAGAATATCCGGAGAAAGCTCGGATTGTTGAACCAGAAGGTCAATTTGAAATCCTATCTTGAAGCAAAAGCCTAAATAATACCACCAGTTTTAGCTTAGTGATAACCAGCCTAATTTGTAGTATTGAACAATTCTATTTTCCGTTATATTTTTAATCGTTGGTCAGACTCAATGTAAGGGGATGTGATACATGCCGTCCATAGCTATATTCACCTTCGATCCTCAGAAGTTCGAAGAAATCGTCAAAAGACGACAACACGAACAAGCAATCGCTGATGGAACAACAAGCATACTCAGTGAGTGGTTCGATATAAAGCATGGACGAGTAGTGCGCATCATTGAAGACGGAGATCTCGGGAAAATTTTAGCTGCTTACCGCATGTGGTCTGATCTGGGAACTCTGGAGATTTTCCCTGTAACGCATACAGATGCGTTGATTACGCAATGAAAAGAGGGGAATGAAAATATTTCGGCGAGAACAGGCTAACCAAGAGTGATTTACATCCTCTCCGGAGCGCTGATGCCGAGGATTTCGAGTCCATCCCGCAGAACCATCCTAATTGCTTCGCACAATGCAAGGCGTGCCCTGCTCAGGACCATATCGTCGGTGACGATTCTGAACTTGTTGTAGTAGGGATGAAACATGCTTGACAGTTCCTGCACATAGAAGGTAATCCTGTGTGGCTCGTGAACCTTCACAGCGCCTTCGAATATCATCGGGTAGATGAGGAGCTTTTTGATAATTCTCAGTTCCTCATGCTGGGACAGCAGACTCAGGTCTGCATCGGAAAAGAAATCCGTTTGGATTCCCTTTTCCCGCGCATGGGCAAAAATGCTATTTATCCGTGCATAAGCATATTGGACATAAAATACCGGATTTTCTGAAGACTGGGCTTTAGCAACTTCAAGATCAAATTCAAGATGGCTGTCCGGGCGTCTCGTCAGAAAGATGAATTTTGTTGTGTCCGCCCCAACCTCCTCGATAACCTCCCGTAACGTTACGAATTCACCCGCTCTCTTTGACATCTGGACAGGTTTTCCTCCCCTCAGGAGGGAAACCATTTGTACGAGCAGAACTTTCAGCTTTTCTTTCGGGTACCCAAGAGCCTCGATAACCCCATGCATCCTTGGAATGTACCCATGATGGTCGGCACCCCAGATATCAATCAGTTCATCATATTTTTTCTCTACCTTTTTCCTGTGATATGCGATGTCCGAAGTAAAATACGTATATTCTCCATCCTGTTTAATAATTACCCTGTCTTTGTCGTCTCCAAAGGCAGTCGACCTGAACCATGTCGCCTCTTCTTTTTCATAGATAAACCCTTTCGACCGGAGATCTTCAAGAGCCCTGCTGACTTCCCCGCTTTCAAAGAGATTTCTCTCGCTCTGCCACGTATCAAAGGCTATGCCGAAATCTTTCAGATCTTCCCGGATACCGGAAAGAATCTTCTTGTACGCATAGTCGATAAAAACATCACCTACTTCATCAAACCCCTTCTGAATATACTGCGAGCCGTACTTGAAAACAATTTCATGGGCAATGGCTTCAATATATCCCCCTTTGTATCCATCTTCGGGAGTCGGGTATTCAACGCCGAGCAATTGCTGGTACCGGGCAAAAACAGACTGCCCGAGAAGACGGATCTGTTTCCCGGCATCATTAATATAATATTCCCTCTCCACAGAATATCCTGCAGCCATGAGGAGATTCGCAAGGGCATCGCCTGTGGCACCACCCCTCCCGTGTCCGAGATGTAACGGCCCGGTCGGGTTCGCGCTGATAAATTCAATCTGAATCCGTTTCCCGTCTCCAATGTTCTCACGGAAAAACCTGCTGCCAGACTCCAGTAATTTTCTTAATTCTTTATAAAGATATTCCTTCGTAAAGGTAATATTGATAAAACCAGGTCCGGCAATATCAACCCGCTCCAGAATCGTTTTCTCATGCATGCAGGAGGCAAGTTCATCAGCAATTTTTTTCGGTGGTTTTTTTAGAACCTTTGCGAGGGCCAATGCAACCGGGGTCGAAAGATCCCCGAAATTTTCTCCTGGCGGCACCTCCACGTCAATAGGAGGGACTGCATCAATCCCTATCTTCTGTAAAGACTTCTCGATGATAGTAACAAAGTCTTTTTTCATTCAATCATCCCCCCGGTTGAATAAAACACTGAGGATCTTCAGCAAGAAAATCGTTCTTGCCCTGCGCCTGGGAAAAGGCATTCGCTATTGCCCTGCACCCTCTGCATTGTGCCCACCTTGTACAGACTCCGCATTTCCCCTGGTATCCACTTTTATTGCGGAGAGCTTCCAGCACTTCTGATGTTGCCCAGATCTCGCGAAAAGAATCCTGTCGGATGTTGCCGATGGGAATATGCAACCTCCTGCACGGCACTATCGTTCCGTCAGGCAGAATGGTCAGCCCTGATACTCCTGCAGCGCACCCTCCCAGAGGAATAGTGCCCTGGTCACCCGAATTACTCCCGTTCACCTGTGAGGCTACAGGATCACCGGTCACAATCTCGAGAGCACCGGTATCTAAAGAAAATATCCTTCTGTACAAATCTTCCAGGTTTTCAGTGTTCAGCATTTCCTTTAACATACTCTCACCCCTGCCCGATGGGACGAGTCGTGAAAATCCAAGCCTGTGAACATTCCATGCGTGAGAAAGTTCAATTATATCATCAATGTATCCCGCGTTGAGAGATGAAAGAGTAACATTCAACGTTACCCTGAGTCCTGCGTCGAGGAGATTTCTGACTCCGCTGCGGGAACCGGCGAAGCTCCCTTTCCCCCTGATCGAATCGTGTATGTCTTCAGGACCTTCGATGCTCACCTGAACGCCTTTAACCCCGATGGAAGCCAGGGACTTCGCCCTTTTCTCAGAAATAAGAATTCCATTGGTGAGGAGGTAGATAGCAAATCCCTGATCGCTGATGAAAGAAAGAATCTCATAGAGTTCAGTCCGCAAAAAAGGCTCTCCGCCGGTTACATTGAAGCTTGGGGAGAAATTTACGCCATATGACTCTTTCCAGTCATTCAGGGCATCCGCTATTTCACTGACAGCATCCCTGATTTCCGGGAGAGACATCTCATCAACGTAATTTCCTGTCTGGTAGCAGTGCCTGCAGGAAAGATTGCACCGTTCTGTAACATGCATCTGGAGAAAAAAATCAAACGCCGTATTAACCGGCACAATCAGTTATTCCTGTGAGATCTGATCTTTTTCAGCCCGGTAACCCATGAGAGCACCATGCTCACAACACTGATAATTAACGCCCCCTTGAAAGCAGGCCAGAAACCATGTATCTGGAGACCAAGATCCAGGGGACCCGAGAGAGAAACAGTTATGAGCAGCATCACCGTGTTGACTATCAAAGTAAAAAGTCCCAGGGAAAGAATAATCAGCGGCAACGTAAAGAACGTAACGAGCGGCTTCAGAAAAGAATTAACGATTCCGAAGACTGCCCCGACGAGAATCATCTTCCACCATTCCCCCGAGAAGACTATGCCATCCACAACCTTGACCGCAACGGCGATGGATAGTGCATTGATCATAATCCGTAAAATCAGGTACGTCATTGTAGCTCAACCAGCCTTTCGTTCGATAAAACCTATCTTAAAATTCTTTTCCATCATCTGTTCACTACAGTTTGTCATTCCCGCGTAGGCGGGAATCCATGTTTTCCAAGACATTAAGTGGCCCCCCGCTCCCCGACTAAGAACCTCGAGGACAGGCTTCGCGGGGGTGACGGATTATTGGAAATTACCTATTTTGAGATAGGTTCTATTATCCCATAAATTGCATTTATAATCCATCACCTTCCTCTTCGTCCACGTACTCCCTTTTCTTTTTCAGAAACCGTATAAAACCGAGTATTGTCAGGAGCGCACCAGCGAGAAAGAGTATTGGATAGAGGTTATTGCTCAGGTAGGAAAACCATGAATATTTTCCTTTGAGATACCCATGCCACGTGCGTTCAAGCTCGGCAAGGGTGATAGAAAGGCTTTTCTGTACCGAATCATCTACGGTATATCCTTCCCGCAGATAATTGAGCATGCGGACAATACTCTGCTGTCCGTATTCGCCCGCTATATATTCAATAAGATTTTTACTCTCTTCGTATGCAAGAACAATGGATTCCTCATCCCGTGGAAAGGTTTCGAGGTCTCTCATCCTCATGACTGTTTTATCCACGACTGCCTTTGTAAGAGCGTTGCTACCGTGGGTAGCCATTAACTCTGAAATGCCACCGCTCGCCCACTGGCAGACCCCTTCGTCAAGCCATCGGGGCAGCCTGGAATCTGCAATATGGTGGTGTAAAAGCAGGTGACATAATTCATGCTTCAGCGTTGTCTCAAGGGTAAAGGGTTTGGCGTACACTCTTGATGTATCAATGACAATTAAATACCTCCGCGGGACAGCATACGCAAGAAAGATTTTACTGCCTGCAGCCCGGAGAAAGACCTGTCTGTCTTTCACCAGGACTATTCTTGGATAAAAATCGGTTTCCCACGGAAGAGATTTTTCGAGTTCCTCCCTGATGGCCGGGTACACTTTCGCCACTTCTTCAGCCATATATAAGGAATCCTTGTCATATGATACTTCGATATCATCTGTTTGTAATAATTCGAAAGCAGACACGGAATGTGCAGAACAAGAAAGCAGACACAAGGACAGAAAAAAAAATATCCCATATTTCATATACCTATTACTATACTGTATCTTTAATGGCAAACAGAGTCATTTTGTCGATTTTTTATGCAAATGCTATAATAACGCACAAGAATACCCTGATTTACCTCAAGAGAACAAAGAGATGAGATCAATAAGAATTGCGCTTGCCCAGATCAACCCTACTGTTGGAGATCTCGAAGGCAATGTTTCCAAGATTATCGATTACCTGAGAAGGGCAAAGCGTCTTGATGCTGACCTCATAGCATTCCCTGAACTTGCGCTCACCGGATACCCCCCTGAGGACCTCCTTTTGAAGTCACAGTTCATTGATGACAATCTGCAGGCCTTGAAAAAGATCCAGGAGGGCGTCTCTGATACCACGGCTATCGTCGGCTTCGTTGACAGAAAAAACGGTCTTTACAATGCTGCTGCCGTTATGTGCAACAAGGCAATCGTTGATGTATACCACAAGATATATCTCCCAAATTATGGGGTATTTGACGAATACCGTTATTTTAAATCCGGCGTACGATGTCCCATATACCGTGTCGGAGATGCATGGATTGGTATAAACATCTGTGAAGACATCTGGTATCCGGAAGGCCCGGCACGAATTCAGTCCCTTGCAGGTGCTGAACTGATTATCAACATCAATGCATCCCCTTATCATATCGGCAAGGGAAAACTCAGGGAAAAGATGCTCTCAGAAAGAGCGCTCGAAAACAGAGTAAGTCTGGCCTATCTCAATACCGTCGGCGGACAGGATGAACTCGTATTTGACGGTCAGAGTCTGATCCTCGACAAGAACGGCAGCGTCATCACCCGGGGTAAGCAGTTTGAGGAAGACCTGCTTGTTGCCGACCTCAACCTTGAGGGCACAATGACGAAGCTGCGCCATGCTCCCCGGCAAAGACAGGAAGTGATGAAACTCGCGACCGGGACCGTCGAAAAAATCATTGTCTCAGAGGGAAAATTGTCTCACAAGGAAAAAAGCACGCTGCCTCCCAAACCGGATTATGGTCCATTAGAGACCATGGAAGAGGTGTATACTGCACTCATTCTTGGAACCACTGACTACGTCAATAAAAACGGATTCAAAGGAGTTGTCATAGGTCTGAGCGGGGGCATAGATTCGTCGCTTGTTGCATCAATTGCTGTTGATGCCCTAACCGCGCAGAATGTCAATGGATTATTTATGCCCTCCCCATACACATCCAAAGAGAGCAGGGAGGATGCCTGTGCCCTTGCAGACAATCTCGGAATAAGGGTAAGAGAGGTTCCTATTGACACCATCATGAAGAGTTATCGGGTCGCATTGAGAAAATATTTTAGCGGCAGACCATCTGACGTGACCGAGGAAAACCTCCAGGCAAGAATACGCGGGAATATCCTGATGGCTTTCTCGAATAAATTCGGATGGCTTGTTCTGACAACAGGTAACAAATCCGAAATGAGTGTTGGCTATGCCACCCTCTACGGTGATATGGCTGGTGGATTCGCCGTCATCAAGGATGTACCGAAAACCATGGTTTACGAGCTCTGCAGATGGAAGAATGATCATGCAGGTCGGATTATCATACCAGAAAGAATGTTCACCAAGGAACCGACCGCGGAACTCAGGTCGGGGCAAAAAGACACGGATACGCTTCCGCCATATTCTGTTCTTGACCCGATACTCAAAGCCTACGTCGAAGAAGACAAAACGTTTGAAGAAATATTGTCCTTCGGGTATAACGTTGAAGGGACGCAGAATGTTATCCGGATGACCGATTCGAGCGAGTACAAAAGGCGTCAGTCGCCTCCCGGAATCAAAATTACGCAAAAAGCATTCGGACGGGACAGACGCTTTCCGATTACAAACAGATACCGGGGTTACTGAATGACTATTTTTTGCATAGGATCAGATAACCGTAATAATGCAACTAAGTAATGCAGATGTTGCGAAAAAATTTAACTTCCGATACATTAGTGTCCCTTTCATGAATTGGTATCAGATCATTTTTTCCAGGAGAACACAATAGATAATGGAGTAATTCATCGGGTTACATAAATTTTTGAACAATGTCTGCATTATTTGGGGTGAGGTGCCAATGAAAAATAAATTTCTTCAGGTTTTCATAACAATTTTTGCTGCAGTCTTTCTCTCAAGCTTCGCGTTTGCTGTTGAGAATAAAAGTATCCAAATCCAGAAGCAACCTGAAATTCAGCAGGTAAAACCAAAAAAACCGGTTAAGATCAAACTGAAACGTTCCGCGGAAGATAAATATACATGGGAACTTTCGGGCGACAATGTTGATGAAATTGTGAAAGCCGACAAACGGCTGAAGAAGCTCCTGGGTATCGAGTGACGGGCATACTCTATACTGTATCGACACCGGTGGGGAATCTTGAAGATATTACCCTGAGGGCTTTGCGGATCCTGAGAGAAGTCGATATCGTTGCAGCAGAGGATACCCGCCATTCGATAAAACTGCTCAATCACCATGGCATCAAAAAAACCATGATCAGCTACTGGCGGGGCAAAGAGCAGGTCAGGACGGATGAAATCATACGAAGGCTGCATGCAGGCCAATCCATTGCCCTCATCTCTGATGCCGGCACCCCCGGCATATCAGACCCCGGCTCTGTTCTCATTAAAAGAGCGATTGAGGAGAATATTCAGATTGTCCCAGTCCCGGGACCATCTGCCTTTGTCGCTGCCCTGTCTGTATCAGGACTGGCGACCGACCAATTCACCTTCATAGGATTCTTGCCATCCAGAAAGGTTCAGCGTCAAAAAGTCCTCAGGGAGTTATATCTTGAGCAGAGAACGCTCATCTTTTACGAGGCACCTCACAGGATTGTTGAAACCCTCCTTGACATGTCATACATTTTGGGGGAGAGAAAATCCGCCCTTGTGAAGGAAATCACTAAAATCCATGAGGAGGTGATGCGTGGGAGTATTGCGGAAATTATCAGTGAGGTACAGGACACAGTTATAGCAGGTGAGTATGTAATTCTTGTCGAAGGATTTGCAGGATCGAACAAAACTGTCGATGAAGATGTTCTCCCGGAACTGTACAGGTTAATGAAAAAGGGCCTTGGGAGGAAAGAGGCTGTCAAGAGAATTGCTGAAACATATGGATTAAGCAAAAAGGCCCTCTATAAGAAAAGTCTGAATGAAACTCCTTGACTTTTCGCCGTTCAGAACAATAAAATTTTCCAATCTTACTAACGAGGTGAATTGTGTCATTTAGGCTGCTGCTTGCAGATGATAGCATAACCATACAAAAGGTTGTTGAACTTATTCTCGCCGAAGAGGACTGTGAAATAAGATCCACACATAATGGCAAAGAGGCGCTTGCCCTTCTCCCGTCTTTCGATCCGGATATCGTGCTTGCTGATACAGAGATGCCTGCCATGAACGGGTATGAACTGTGTGAACAGATAAAGCAGGAACCTTCAACAAGCGCTATTCCCGTGATTCTTCTTACCGGTGCTTTTGAACCGCTTGATGAGAATCGTGCACAACAGGTAAAAGCCGATGATTATCTGATAAAACCCTTTGAAGCACAGGAGCTCATAAACAAGATCAATTCGGCATTGGCAGCGAAAGCAGCTCCTGCTGGGACGGAAACTTTTTCTGAAGGAAAATCTCTGCCCCTGACTGAAGGGCCTGGAGAGGAAGACCTCTGGACCGCCGAAGAGACCAGCCAGACAGCAGCGGTATCCGCTGCGACAATGGAAGACGAAGCAGCAGGAGCAACTACTGAAGAGCTCATCGGAATAGCACAAGAAGCTGAAGCAGATGCCGAAACTTTGAAAGAAGTGACAACTGAGGAAATGCTTCCTGTGGAAAAGAAACCTGATCTTCCTGAGGTTGAACTCCTGACAAAGGATGAAATACAAGCATTATTCGAAAAAGCAATACAGGACAAAATATCGTCACTTATATCTTCGGCTGAGCTGAAAGAAGCCTTGATCACCTCCATGACTCCTTTCATGAAAGATTCCGTCGATAAGATCCTTTGGGACATCACTCCTGACCTTATTGAGAGAATGCTGAAAGAGATACTGAAAGGTTCGATTGAATCGTTGACAACAGAGGTCGAAAAGGTTATCTGGGAAACAGTGCCTGAACTCGCTGAGACAATGATCTCTCACGAAATAGAGAGGATTAGATCAGAATTTTAGACAAGGGTTTTAATCCGGCAGGCGTCGAAGAGAAGTGGTATGAGCACTGGGTCTCAAAAGGATATTTCAAGCCGGATCCGGTCTCCAAGAGTACCCCTTATTCCCTCGTTATTCCACCTCCGAATGTCACCGGTTCACTGCACATGGGGCATGCCCTCAATTCTGTCCTGCAGGACATCCTTTCCCGCTGGAAACGCATGTCCGGGTACAGAGTCCTGTGGCTCCCGGGTATGGACCATGCCGGAATCGCCACACAAAATGTTGTAGAAAAACAGCTTGCAGCTCAAGGCCTGAACCGGCATCAGCTTGGCCGTGATGCCTTTATTGAGCAGGTATGGAGATGGAAAGCTGAATCGGGCGGGAATATACTCCACCAACTGAAGAGGCTTGGCGCCTCCTGTGATTGGTCAAGAGAACGGTTCACGCTCGATGAGGGTCTTTCAAAAGCGGTGAAAGAAGTATTTGTCAGACTGTACGAGCAAGGTCTGATATACCGTGATAACCGTCTTATCAACTGGTGTCCGCGCTGTCATACAGCCCTATCGGACCTTGAGGTGGAGCATGAGGAACTCGAAGGAAAATTGACATACATACAATATCCCCTTTCGGATGAAAGCGGGAGACACATAACCGTTGCCACGACAAGACCGGAGACAATGCTTGGGGATACTGCTGTGGCAGTCAATCCGTCAGACGACAGATACACAGGGATAATCGGTAAAACCCTCATTCTGCCCCTCACGAACAGGCGAATCCCGGTTATTGCCGACTCTGCGGTTGATCCCGCATTTGGCACCGGCGCGGTAAAAGTAACCCCTGCGCATGACTTCAATGATGAAGCGATCGCCAGACGCCAGACCCCCCCTCTGCAATTTATATCAGTGATTGGAGACGATGGCCGCATGACGGCAGATGCAGGTGAAAGATACGCCGGGGTGGACAGATATGAATGCAGAAAGCTCGTTGCGAACGATCTCAGGCAACTGCACATGATCGAAAAAGAGGTGTCGCACCGATATGCTGTTGGTCACTGTTACCGCTGCAAGACAATAACCGAACCCCTTTCAACACCGCAGTGGTATGTCAATGTTCAATCTATGGCACAGGATGCAATCAAAGCCGTCAGGGAAAAAAGAATCCGGATCATCCCAGACATGTGGGAGAATACCTATTTTGCATGGATGGAAGATATCAAGGACTGGTGCATTTCCCGCCAGATATGGTGGGGGCACAGAATGCCTGTCTGGTATTGCCGGGAAAAGCTGAATGACCGCTGCAAAGCCTTGCACGGGGTCATCGTATCGCGCGTCGAGCCGCAAGCGTGTCCCCATTGCGGGTCAGATGCATTGACCCAGGATGAGGATGTACTTGATACATGGTTTTCTTCCGCGCTCTGGCCTTTTTCCACATTCGGGTGGCCTGATCAGACTGATGATCTGAGAACGTTCTACCCGACTAGTGTTTTGGTTACCGCCTTCGATATCATTTTTTTCTGGGTCGCACGCATGATTATGATGGGAGTAACGTTCATGCATGATGTGCCTTTCAGAGACGTTTACATCCACGCTATTGTGAGGGACATCAAAGGGCAGAAAATGTCAAAGTCAAAAGGCAACGTTGTTGACCCACTGATCATGATGGACAGGTATGGCACGGATGCCTTCAGGTTTTCTCTCGCGGCGTTTGCTGCTCAGGGGAGAGATATAAAATTTTCCGAGGACAGGGTCGAGGGCTACCGCCATTTCGTGAACAAGCTCTGGAATGCCTCACGGTTTATCATAATGAATACCCAGCAATTCCAGTATTCTGAAACGCACAGGAATGACGCGCTCTCTCTTTCACTTCCTGGCAGATGGATAGTGAGCAGGCTTGCTGCAACCGCTGAAAGCATGAACGCAGCTCTTCCGGAATACAGGTTTAACGACGCAGCAAGCAGTATCTACCAGTTTATCTGGCACGAATTCTGTGACTGGTATATTGAGATGACTAAAATTGAACTCCCTGATGAACAGTTCGGCCAGGGGGCCAGAAGGTGTCTACTCTCGGTTCTCGATACATCCCTGAAATTGCTTCATCCTTTCATGCCCTTTGTTACTGAAGAAATCTGGCAGAAAATCAAGACATTCGCGTTACAGGAAATATCTTCCGATGCACAACTGCAGGAAAGCATCATGATTTCTGCATACCCGAAGTCCCTGCCGCGAGATCATCAGGCTGAAGAAGAAATGTCATACATCATCGACGCAGTTATGGGAATCAGGACTATCAGGGGAGAGCTGAATATCTCACCGTCTCTCAACCTGTCTGCATCGATTAAAACCTCTTCCCGTTCAGCAGAAACGGTATTGCAGGACAACATCCATTACATCAAGACTCTGGCAAAAGCAGATAAAATACAGGTGGGGGCGGACATCAGAAAACCGGATGGCTCTGCAACAGTCATTAAGGGTTCCTTCGAGATTTATGTCAATCTCCAG
>Ga0115026_10000427_pt1 | contig 11420 bp, 8 predicted proteins | sample Mud_0915_D1_FD_83878 | JGI IMG/M metagenome (GOLD analysis project Ga0115026, IMG submission 83878) | Wetland microbial communities from Old Woman Creek Reserve in Ohio, USA - Mud_0915_D1 | ecosystem: Environmental > Aquatic > Freshwater > Wetlands > Sediment ...
AGGGCGCACATCGCCAGAATCTGGTCTCCGTCCACCAGCGAGCCCCGTTCGTCCACGGCCAAGACCCGGTCGGCATCCCCGTCGTGGGCAAAGCCGGCGTGGGCCCGCTCCGCCACCACGACCCGCTGCAATTCCTCGGGGTGCAGCGAGCCGCAGGCCGCATTGATGTTGATGCCGTCTGGAGCCACGTTGAGCGCCACGACGTCCGCGGCCAGCTCCCGCAACACGGTGGGCGAGACCCGGTAGGCGGCGCCGTGCGCGCAATCCACGACGATCTTGAGCCCCCGCAGACTGAGCCCTTTCGGAAACGAATTCTTGGCGAACTCGATGTACCGTCCGACGGCGTCTCCGACGCGGTAGGCTTTCCCGATCTCGCCGGCGGGCGGCCGGATGCGATCGATGGCCCCGCTGGCGATCATCTCCTCGATTTCGGCCTCCTTGGCGTCGGGCAGCTTCAAGCCGTCGCCCGAGAAGAATTTTATCCCGTTGTCCTCGAAGGAGTTGTGCGAGGCCGAGATGACGACGCCCGCATCCGCCCGGAGGCTCCGCGTGATGTACGCGATGCCCGGAGTCGGCAAGGGGCCGACCAGGATGACGTCCACGCCCATGGAGGTTATCCCCGCGGTGAGGGCGGTCTCCAGCATGTACCCGGTCAGGCGGGTATCCTTGCCGATCACGATGCTGCGGCGCGCGCCGGGCGCCTTGAAGAGGTGCGCCACCGCCCGTCCCAGCTTGACCACCGTCTCCGGCGTCATGGGCTCCTGATTGGCGACACCTCGCACTCCGTCCGTTCCGAACAAGCCCGGCATACCGTCCCTCCACGCTGAGCGCGCGCCGCGCGGCGCGGGCCCCTCAGGGTTTTTTCTGCTCGATGTCGACCTGAACGATAATCGTGACGTCGTCCTCGACGCGGACCAGCCGGCCCGGGGGCTCCAGCAGCGCGCGCGTGGCAAAGGGGGCCTTCTGCCCCATCACGCTGATGGGCAGGGTCCGCACCCGGGTGATCCGCGCGAGCTCGCTGGCGGGTCCGACCATTCGTACGCGCGGCGGGTTTGCGGTCACCTGCCGCACCACGTATCCGTCCGGCGGGCTCCCTTCGACGCGCGGGCTGATCTCGACTTCCCGCTCGACCGCCCGCTCCAGCACGACGCGCACGCGGCGCGGGCTCACGTCCACGACCTGGACGCCTCTCGGGACGCGGAGCAATCCCTCCCGAATCGGGATCGTGTTCTCCCCCTCGACCAGCGTGACCGGCCAATCGCCCACCGAGATTTCGCGGGCCGTCACCGAGGTGACCAGGGTCTTCGGGCCGCGCAGCCGGACCTCCAGCGTATCCGCGGGATCGTTGACCACGAACAGCCTCTGCGGCACGTCGAGGCGCACCGGGACGTTGACCGTCACCTCGACCTTTTGCTCCCCCAGGACCACCGCCCAAAGCAGCGCGGCCAGCAGCAGCGACAGCAGCTTGAGCCCCAGGTTGTCGTACAGCCATCTCCGCATCGGCGTCTGGCCCGACCCGTCCCGAGAGATTGCTCTTGTCCGATTTTCAGATCGACGAAGACCTCACTTCACGAGGCTGCCGGTGGCGGTTGCCGTCTTGCTCCTGCTCCGGCCGAAACCCCGTTGCGGCGGCCCCATCAATTGGCTCAGCCGCTGCCGGAGGATGCCGCCGTCCAGGTGGCGGTTGATCGCGCCTCCCACCACCAAGGAGATCGTCCCCGTCTCCTCCGAAACCACCACGGCGATCGCGTCGCTTTCCTCGGTGACGCCGACCGCGGCCCGGTGCCGCGTGCCGAGGTCCCGCGGCAGATCCGCGTTGATGCTGAGCGGCAGAAAGCACGAGGCCGCGACGATCCGGTCCTGGCTCAGGATCACCGCCCCGTCGTGCAGCGGAGAATAGGGGTAGAAGATGGACTCCAGCAGCCGGCGGGAGACCACGGCGTCCACCGGCGTCCCGGAATCCACGATCTCCGAAAGGCGGGAATCCCGCTCCAGGACGATGATCGCGCCCACCTTCTTGGCCGCCAGCGCGGTGACCGCCCGCACAACCTCGTCGATCATGTGGGCCTCCTGGTATCGCCAGAACGCGCTGAGCAGGCTGCCCCGGCGCCCCACGCTGGCCAGGGCGCGGCGTAACTCGGGCTGGAACAGAATGATCACCAGCAGCAACCACACCGCCAGGAGATTGGAGAGCGCCCACGCCACCGTCACCAGGCCGATGCGCAGCGAGACCCACGAGGCGGCGTAGAGGAGCGCCAGCCCCAGCAGCATCTGGAAGGCGCGGGTCCCGCGCAGCGCCAGGATGATCTGGTAGATGGCGACGGCGACGATCAGGATGTCGAGGGCGTCGATCCAGCGGAACTGGTACCAGAGACTGTCCATCCCTCATCCCTCCCGAGGGGCGAGCGGGAGAGATGCGGGAGTCACATGGAAAGGGGGAACCGCGAGACGGTGAGCGGTCGGACCGGCATGACGGCGACATCTCCGGACGCCGGGAGAAGCCGCCGCAGTCGGGGCGGTCGGTCGGTCAATCCTCTCGCCCGTCGCAGCAGGGAGGCGGGATTCGGCGGTGCGCGATCTGCGGATTGACACGACCTCTCGGCGCATGGCTATTCCGGGTGAATAGCACGTGAAATTCCATCCGCAGCGGAGCCCGGCGTCCGACGCGCCCGCAGCGCTTAGGCGGCGGCCGGCGCCGGGGATCCGGCTCCCCTCACGATCACGTCGATCTCGGGGCCGTCCAGCACCTCGCGCTCCAGGAGGGCCTCGGCGATGTGGCGCAGGGTCTCCAACCGTCGCTGCACCAGACCCTTGGCGCGCTCGTAGTTGTCCATGACGATGCGGCGCACCTCGCGGTCGATCTCCATTGCGGTGTTCTCGCTGTAGTCCTGGTGCTGGGCGATCTCGCGGCCGAGGAAGACCATCTCCTCCCGCTTGCCGAATTGGAGGGGGCCCATCGTCTCGCTCATGCCCCACTCGCACACCATCTTGCGGGCCAGCTCGGTGGCCCGCTCGATGTCGTTCATGGCGCCGGTGGTGATCTCCGGCTCCCCGAACACGATCTCCTCCGCGACCCGCCCGCCGTACAGGATGGCGATATCGTTGAGCAGGTACTCTTTGGAGTAGTTGTGCTTGTCCTCGGTCGGCAGCTGCTGGGTCACGCCCAGCGCCCGGCCGCGGGGAATGATGGTCACCTTGTGAATGGGATCCGTACCCGGCAACAGCTTCGCCACCAGCGCGTGGCCGGCCTCGTGGTAGGCCGTGACCCGCCGCTCCTTGGCGCTGACGACGAGACTCTTGCGCTCAACGCCCATCAGCACCTTGTCCTTGGCGCTCTCGAAATCCACCATGTCCACGAGCTTCTTGTTGGCCCGGGCCGCCAGCAGGGCTCCTTCGTTGACCAGGTTGGCGAGGTCCGCACCGGAGAATCCCGGCGTCCCGCGCGCCAGGACCTGCAGGTCCACGTCGGGACCCAACGGGATCTTCCGCGTGTGCACCTTGAGGATCCCCTCGCGGCCCTTGACGTCCGGGCGAGCCACCACCACCTGTCGATCGAACCGGCCCGGCCGCAGCAGTGCCGGGTCCAGGACGTCGGGGCGGTTCGTGGCGGCGATCAGGATCACGCCGTCATTGGACTCGAACCCATCCATCTCGACGAGCAGCTGGTTCAGGGTCTGCTCGCGCTCGTCGTGGCCGCCGCCCAGGCCGGCCCCGCGATGGCGGCCGACCGCGTCGATCTCGTCCATGAAGATGATGCAGGGCGCGTTCTTCTTCCCCTGCTCGAAGAGATCCCGCACCCGCGAGGCGCCGACCCCGACGAACATCTCCACGAAATCCGAGCCCGAGATCGAGAAGAACGGCACGTTGGCCTCGCCCGCGATGGCGCGGGCCAACAGGGTCTTGCCCGTCCCGGGAGGCCCCATCAGCAGCACGCCCTTCGGGATGCGCCCGCCCAATTTCTGAAACTTCTGCGGGTCCTTGAGGAACTCGATGATCTCCTGGAGCTCCTCCTTCGCCTCGTCCACGCCGGCGACGTCCGCAAAGGTCACCTTGTTCTGCTTGTCCGACAACAGGCGCGCTCGACTCTTGCCGAACGAGAGTGCCTTGGCGCCGCCCCCCTGCATCTGCCGCATGAAGAAGATCCAGATGCCGAGGAACAGCAGCATGGGCAGCCAGGAGAGCAGGAAGGTCATGTACCAGGGCTGTCCTTCCGACGGCTTGGCGGTGATCTTCACCCCTTGTTTGCGCAGCAGCGGCAGCATGTCCTTGTCTTCCGGCGCGTAGCTCCTGAACACCGTGCTGTCGCTCAACCGCCCGGTGATATCGTTGCCGCGGAGCGTCACTTCCGCAACTTCGCCCCGCTCCACCTTGGACATGAAATCGCTGAAGATCAGCTCCTTCTGCATGGGCTGAGTCTGGTTGAAGATGTTGAAAACCAGCACCATGATGAGGCCGATCACCAACCACAGAGCAAGATTCTTGAAAAACGGATTCACCCGCATTCTCCTCGAGAGCGCCGAGCGCAGAACCCAACAATTATGAGACTTTGTACCATGACACTATGCGAAAAACAACAGGAAACATGGCCCTTCCGGCCCTCGCGGCACGAAAGGATGCGCCCGTGTTTTCCCGGCATGGCCCGGTCCGGACCTTGACCGCAACGGCTGGCGCCGTGCGCCGCCGACGCCGCAGGACAGCGCGTTCCGCCTCGGCTCTCCGTTGCAACCTAGGCTGCGTGAAGGGGCTGCAGGGTCGCGATGTGCGGCAGGTGCCGGTACTGCTGCGCGTAGTCCAGACCGTAGCCGACCACGAAGGTGTTGGGGATCACGAAGCCGCAGTACTCGATGGGGGTCTGCACCTCCCGGCGCTCTGCCTTGTCGAGCAGGGCGCAGAGGGCAACGCTGCGCGCCGACTGCGCCTGGAGGAGCCTCCGCAACCGGACGATGGTGTGCCCGGTATCGATGATGTCCTCCACGATCAGCACGTCCCGATCCACCAGGGACACATCCGCCGCCTTGGTGAAGCGCGGCCGGCCGAGCGGCGCGGTGGAGTCGCCGTAGCTCTCCATGGCCACGAAATCGCTCTGACACGGAATCTGCAGTGCCCGGCAGAGATCCGCCCAGAAAATGGCGGCGCCCTTCAGGACGCATATAAGCAAGAGATTTCGACCGGCGTAATCCCGCGAGATGGCCTGCGCCAGCTCGCGCACGCGCGCCCGGATCTCAGCGGCCGACAGCAGCGTCGGACCCAGCCGGTATTCCATCCCGTCCCTCCGCAAACCTCACCTCTGCCACGCATGCCGCCCGTTCGCCCCTCCAGCGGAACTCGTCCGCGATCCGATGCCCCACCACCCAGGCGATCCGATCGCCGGCGACGAGCAGCGGCACCCGTTCCCGCTCTTCCCGCGGAATTTTCTCGTCCACGAAGAAGTCCTGCAGCTTCTTCCGACCGCGAAGACCGAGCGGCCGAAAGCGATCTCCCGCGCGCCAGCTCCGCAGGCCAAGAGGCTCTGCCAGGACCTTCGCATGCATGATCTCCCGACAGGGATCACGCCGGCCAAGGCGGAGGTCGCCTCCGGTCGCGCGGCGGACGCGGACGGAACACCGCCCGGGCTCCCAGGCAACCCACCTCCCGGTTTGCAGCCCCACAGCCGGCCGGGCGCCGCGGCCGGAGGCCCGTGCGTCCGGGCTGTGCCGATGCGTCGTCGCACGCGCCCCCGGGCCGATCCAGACGTACGTCGCCGACACCCAAGCCCGCAGGCCGCCAGGCAGGAGCACGTCGCCGCCGCGGGCGGCCAGCAGCGCGAGGGCCGCGAGATGCCGACGCGTGAGGCCGTGTTCTCCGCCCGTCGCTCGTCGGAACGTCTCCTGGAACAGCCGACGTGCCACCGCGGGCGGAGCCGCGGATAGGGCGCGCACGCTCACCCCGACCGCCCGGCTGCGCGCGCGAACTGCCGTAGCGCCCAGCGCCGCGGCCTGAGACGTCAACGCGTCGTCGTCCTCGCGCGCCTCCGCCGCCAGCGCCGCCAGCGCCTCCGCGATCCGCGGGTTGTATTCGCGGGTCAGCATCGGCAAGAGCTGACGTCGGATCCGGTTGCGCCGGTAGGCGACCGATCTGTTGGAGGGGTCCTCGCGGAAGCGCACGCCGCGCGCAGCGGCGTAGCCCTCGATCTCGGCGCGGGAGACGGTGAGGAGGGGGCGCAGGATGCGCTCGCGAACCGTCGGAATGCCGGCCAGGCCGCGCGGACCCGCGCCGCGCAGGAGATTCAACAGAACGGTCTCGGCCTGGTCGTTCCGGTTGTGCGCCGTCAGGATCCACGCCGCTCGGACCTCCCGGCGGATCACCTCCAGGCCGGCGTAGCGGGCCGCCCGGGCCCACGCCTGCACCGACGTACCCCGCGTCCGCGTCGCAGCCGTCAGCCGCTCCACGCTGACAGGCAGAGCGTAGCGGGCGGCTTCGGTGGACACCAGGGCGGCGTCCCGATCCGCCGATCTGCCGCGCAGGCCGTGGTGGATGTGCGCCACGTGCAGCCGCAGGTCAAGTCGCGACGCCAGGCGGACCAGGACGTCCAGCAAGACCATGGAGTCCACTCCGCCCGAGACCGCCACGACGAGCCGGTCTCCGCGCCGCACACCGGCATCGGTGAGCGCCCCGGCGACCGCGGTGCCAAGCGCCCTGGGCACGCGCCCCTCCTTCAGCAGGTTGCTGAAAAGGTCCATCTGCCGCGTTGGCGCGCCGGGTACCCATCATCCCGATGGGTGCGGCGCTGCGTGGCTCGACAGGCTCACCACGAGCGGGATGTGCCTCGCGCCTCGGCGGGTACTCATCCGTAGGACGGGTGGCGCCGCCTTGGATCTGGACCATTTGGAGCCTGGGAGAATCCGGTCTCGAACACCCTGTGAAAGCGCACCAGGGTGGAACGCGAGGGAGATTACTCAAGCCGTTGATCCTCGTCAACGCAAAACCCCGGACAACCCGTGAACGACGCGCCCTTCGGACGCGAGGTCCGGAGGGCGCCATGCGGGGGCCGAGAGAGCGTGGTTGCGGAGGACGGTCAGGATCCCACGGTCGTCGATGGCTCGGCCTCGCCCACGCGCTCCAGGGCGATCTCCCCTCCGGCAACGTCCACGCGGATGCGATCGCCCTCTTGGAACTCCCCCTCCAGGACGCGCCGGGCCAGCGGGTCCTGCACCAGCCGCTGTATCGCCCGCTTGAGGGGCCGGGCGCCGTACAGCGGATCGAAGCCTTCGCGGGCCAGGTGCTCCCTGGCGGGCTCGGTCACCTCGATCTCGAGTCTCCGAGCTCCCAGGCGCCGCTGCAGGATGCGGAGCTGGATGCCGACGATCTGCTTGATCTCGCGCGGCGAGAGCCGGTGGAAGATCACCGTCTCGTCGATCCGGTTGAGGAACTCCGGCCGGAACGCCGTCTTGAGGAGTTCCGTCACCTTGTCACGGATCACCTCCTCGTCGTGCTCTTCCTGGATGAACTGGCTCCCGAGGTTCGACGTCATGATCACCAGCGCATTCTTGAAGTCCACTGTCCGCCCCTGGCCGTCGGTCAGCCGCCCCTCGTCCAGGACCTGCAGGAGGATGTTGAACACATCCGCGTGCGCCTTCTCGATCTCGTCGAAGAGGATCACCGTGTACGGCCGCCGGCGCACCGCTTCGGTGAGATACCCCCCTTCGTCGTAACCGACGTATCCCGGCGGAGCCCCGATGAGTCGGGCCACCGAGTGCTTCTCCATGAACTCCGACATGTCCAGACGGACCAGGGCCCGCTCGTCGTCGAAGAGGAACTCGGCCAGCGCCCGTGCCAGCTCCGTCTTGCCGACCCCCGTCGGGCCCAGGAACAGAAACGACCCCAGCGGCCGGTTCTCGTCCTGCAAGCCGGCCCGTGCCCGCCGGATGGCGTTGGAAACCGCCAGGATGGCCTCCGCCTGACCCACCACGCGCTCGCGCAACCGATCCTCCATGGTCAGGAGCTTCTGCGCCTCGGCCTGGAGCATCTTGGCCACCGGGATACCCGTCCAGCGCGAAACCACCTTGGCGATGTCCTCCTCGTCCACCTCCTCCTTCAGCATGCGCTCTTGCCCGTGGAGGGCTCCCAGAGCGTCTTGCTCACCCCGCAATTCCTTCTGCAATCCCGCCACGGTCCCGTAGCGGATCTCCGCCACCCTCCCCAGATCCCCCTCGCGCTCGGCCGTCTCCGCGTCGAGCCGCGCGGCCTCGATCTGCTCCCTCAGGGCCCGGATCCGCTGGATGCTGGTCTTTTCGCGGTCCCAGCGGCTGCGCAGCTCCGTGCGCCGCTTCTCCAGCTCGGCCACCTCGGCCTCCAAACGCTCCAGGCGCTCCAGCGTCTCCGGATCCGTGTCGCGCTTCATGGCTTCGCGCTCGATGGCGAACTGCCGGATCTTGCGCTCGACCTCGTCCAGCTCGACCGGGAGACTGTCGATCTCCATCCGCAGCATGCTGGCGGCTTCGTCCACGAGGTCGATGGCCTTGTCCGGCAGAAACCGATCCGTGATGTAGCGGTTGGACAGTGTCGCGGCAGCGACCAGGGCCGCGTCGCGGATGCGCACCCCGTGGTGGACTTCGTAGCGCTCGCGCAGCCCGCGCAGGATCGAGATCGTATCCTCCACGCTGGGTTGCCGCACCACGATGGGTTGGAAGCGCCGCTCCAGTGCGGCGTCTTTTTCGATGCGCTTGCGGTACTCGTCCAGCGTCGTCGCCCCGACGCAGCGGAGCTCGCCCCGGGCCAGGGCCGGCTTCAGCATGTTGCTGGCGTCCACCGCCCCCTCGGCCGCGCCGGCGCCCACGAGGGTGTGCAGCTCGTCGATGAACAGAATGACGCGACCCGCCGCCTCGGTGACTTCCTTGAGCAACGCCTTCAGCCGATCCTCGAATTCGCCCCGGTATTTCGTCCCCGCCACGAGGGCACCGAGGTCGAGCGCGACCACCTGCTTCTCTTTCAGCGACTCGGGGACGTCGCCGCGGATGATCCGCTCCGCGAGGCCCTCGACGATGGCGGTCTTGCCGACGCCCGGCTCCCCGATCAGGACGGGATTATTCTTCGTCCGGCGGGACAGGACTTGAATGACCCGGCGGATCTCCTCGTCCCGCCCGATGACCGGATCGAGTTTGCCCTTCCGGGCCAAATCGGTGAGGTCGCGGCTGTACCGCTGCAGCGCCTGGTACTTCTCTTCAGGGTTTGGATCGGTGATCCGCTGACCGCCCCGGACGGTCTGAAGCGCCGCGTAGACCGCATCCTTGGTCACGCCGCTATCGCCCAGCACCTGCACCGCCGCGCCGGACGCGTCGCCCAGGATGCCCAGCAGGAGATGCTCGGAGCCTATGTACTCGTCCTTCAGCCTCCCTGCCTCATCCTGCGCCCGCTTGAACACCTCATTCAGGCGGGGTGTCATGTAAATCTGGCTCGGTCCGTAAACCTTCGGGAGTTTTCCCAATTCCTGCCGGAGCGACGCAGCAATCTGTCTGGGGCCGGCGCCGACCTTTTGGAGCACCGGAAGGAGAATCCCGTCGGTCTGCTCCACCAACGCCAAGAGGAGATGCTCCACGTCCACCGCCTGATGCTGCATCTCTTCGGCCTGTTTCTGTGCAGTTTGGATGACCTCTTGGGCCTTGAATGTGAACTGATCGAATCTCACGTTTCCCTCCTTAACCTCCTCAAAATATCCTCTATTTCTTTATACGTGTTGAAATATATAACCTGAGTCGATATCTGTCAAGTTAGACAAAAAAAATATCCTCGTTCCATGGTTTAAGATCAAGATTTTTGCCCGGTTGCTCCAGATACTGACGCTGGGAAGCGATAGCTGTGAGTCTTATATGCGTAAGAACTTACCGAGAATGGAGGAATCCCCTGCCATTTTTCGCACGTCACCTTCATGCCTGACGTGCCCTTTCTCCAACACGTAGGCACGATCGCTCACCAAGGTGGTGAACCGGACGTTCTGCTCCGAGAGGACGATCGTCACGCCTTCTTCCTTCAACTGTAGTACTTGGGCGGCCAAGGTTTGAACCACCAAGGGCGCCAGGCCTTCCGACGGCTCGTCCAAGAGAAGGAGCGTCGGGTTTCCCATGAGGGTCCGAGCAATCGCCAGCATTTGCTGTTCCCCCCCACTCAGGCTTTCGCCGCGGCGATCGACCAGCGGCCCGAGGGCCGGGAACAGCGCGCACACCCGCTGCACGTCCCAGCGAGGCTCCCCTCGCCCGGTGTGCCGTCCGACCTCCAAGTTCTCTCGGACTGTGAGGTCGGGAAAAATTCGCCGATCCTGCGGGACGTATCCGATGCCCGCCCGGGCGATCAGATGCGACGGCAAGCACGACACGTCCCGGCCGTCGAAGACCACGCGGCCGGTCGTCGGGCGCAGAAGCCCCATGATGGTTTTGAGCGTCGTGGTCTTCCCGGCCCCGTTGCGTCCCAGGAGCGCCACGACCTCCCCGCACCGGACGCGGAGGCTCACACCGAAAAGGACGCGGCCCATCCCGTAGCCAGCCTCGATATTCATGACCTCCAAGAGCGCTGGCCCTTGCGCGGCGGCGACCTCGCCTTCCGTTTCTGGCCGCGGCTCGGATGTCACGACGCGCCTCCGAGATACACCCGCTGGACCTCGGGGTTCTCCCGCACCGCGGCCGGCGTCCCCTCGGCCAACACGCGTCCCTGATGCAGAACGAGGATTCGCGTCGCCGTGCCGAACACCACATCCATGTCGTGCTCGGTGAACAGGACCGTCAGATTCCGCTCCCGAACGACCCGGACCACCGTCCCCATCAGATCCGCCCGCTCGTCCGACGACATGCCCGCCGCCGGCTCGTCGAGCAGCAGCAGGGCCGGCTCGCTCGCCAGCGCCAGCGCCAGTTCCATCCGCTTCAGATCGCCTAAGGAGAGCGTCCCGCACTCATCGTCCGCATACGCGAGCAGCCCGACTTGTGCCAGGACAGCCGCAGCCGCGTCCTCGAAGAGCCGCGCCGCGTGGGCCACCAGGTTGCGACTCCTTCCACGGCGCGACAGCAGCACCGTCTGCACGTTCTCCCGCACGGTCAGGCTCTGAAACGTGGCCGGGACCTGGAACGTCCGGCTGATCCCCTTCCGCCAGATCTGGTGCGGCGGGGCTCCATCGATCCGCTCGCCGCGGAACAGGATGCGTCCCCGGTCACAGGCCAACTGCCCCGTCAGGAGATTGAACAGCGTGCTCTTGCCCGCGCCGTTCGGCCCGATCACCGCCTGCACGTCGCCCGGGCGCAGTGTGAAACTCGCGCCCGCCACGGCCTGCACGCCGCCGAAGGCCTTGGAGACGTCGTACACTTCCAGGAGGGAATTCTCAGCCATGCCGCCCCTCCTGCGCTGCGCGCCGCCGCCGTACCAATCCCATGACGCCGTTGGGGAACGCCAGCACCACC
>Ga0115026_10000428_pt1 | contig 11409 bp, 11 predicted proteins | sample Mud_0915_D1_FD_83878 | JGI IMG/M metagenome (GOLD analysis project Ga0115026, IMG submission 83878) | Wetland microbial communities from Old Woman Creek Reserve in Ohio, USA - Mud_0915_D1 | ecosystem: Environmental > Aquatic > Freshwater > Wetlands > Sediment ...
ATATTATTTCCTTGATTCTGTGGAGGGTATCTGGAATTCCGGCCGTGACGAGAACCCGAACCTCGGCTATAAACCGAGGCACAAGGAAGGGTACTTTCCTGTACCTCCCACAGACAGCCAGGTGAATCTCAGGACAGAGATGGTCATGGAGATGCTGAAATGCGGTATTTATGTTGAGAGGGAACATCATGAGGTTGCCACCGCTGGACAGGCCGAGATTGACATGAGATTTGATTCTCTCGTAAAGATGGCCGATAAGCTTATGATGTTTAAATACATCATTAAGAATGTTGCGAGGAGACATAATAAAACGGTGACATTCATGCCGAAGCCTCTATTCGGAGACAACGGCTCAGGCATGCATGTTCACCAGAGCATATGGAAGGGAGGAAAACCCTTGTTTGCGGGCAACGGCTACGCAGGCCTGAGCGAACTTGCCCTTTACTACATCGGCGGAATTCTGAAACATGCACCTGCCCTCGCGGCACTTACTAACCCCACCACGAACTCATATAAGAGGCTGACACCTGGATTTGAGGCCCCGGTGAATCTCGCGTATTCAGCGAGAAACCGCTCAGCATGCGTAAGAATCCCCACATATTCTCCGAGTCCTAAGGCGAAAAGGGCCGAAGTCAGATTTCCTGACCCCTCATCCAACGGATATCTCGCCTTTGCAGCGATGCTTATGGCCGGGTTGGACGGCATAGAGAACAAGATTCATCCGGGTGAACCTCTGGACAAGGATATCTATGAACTCGGTCCTGAGGAACTGGCATCGGTCCCAACGATGCCCGCAAGTCTTGATGACGCCCTTAACAACCTCGAGGCTGACAACGAATTCCTGAGAAAAGGCGATGTATTCACTCAGGATGCACTTGAGACGTGGATTAGTTACAAGAGGACCAAGGAGGTGGATGCCTTAAGGCTCAGGCCGCATCCGTATGAGTTCTTCCTGTACTATGATATTTAAACACTCTGGAAGCAAATAGCAGAGATAAGGGCATGGCTGCAGTTGAGATCGGAGGTCTTATTCGCAGCCATGCCTTTTCTTTGTGTCAATAAGAGGCTATTTCAACGCTTCGTAGACCTTTCCCACCATCTTGGCAGAGGGTTTGAGAGTTTTTTCCCCAGGTTTCCATCTCGCAGGGCATGCCTCTGTGCCATAGGTCGAAAGGTAAGTATTCGCCTGTAGTTTTCTCAGGATTTCTTCACTATTTCTCCCGACATTGTAAAAATTGACCTCAGAACCTAGCAGTTTGCCTTCAGGGCTTATGATGAATGTGCCCCTCAACGCAAGACCGGTTTCTTCATCGTAGACCCCGAAGAGCCTTGTGAGTTTTCCTGTTGGGTCTGCGGCCATTGGGTACCTCACCTTTTCGAGAAGCTTTTCGCTCTTCTGCCATGCGAGATGAACGAATTTCGTGTCAGTGCTTATAGTGATTACTTCGGCGTTCTCCTGCTTAATTTTTTCGTACTGATCTGCCAGATCAGCGAATTCTGTTGCTCAGACAAAAGTAAAATCAGCAGGGTAAAAAAACAGTATTGTCCATTTGTCTTCTTTCCTCATAGCTTCGAGACTTATTGCTCCGAAATCGCCCTTTGTCGGCTCGTAGGTCTCGAGTGTGAAGTCAGGCACAGACTGACCAACTCTTATTCCACAACACGCTTCTCCCATAGTCTTCCTCCTTAAGCTAAATAACGAAGTCAAAGACCTCTTCTGCTGGATATTGCCCACACCCTTACAGTTCCATTGTATCAATTCCAGTGCGCCAATTAAAGTGGTTGACAATGACCTTTAAAACGGGTATAAGAATAGAAAAGGGGGCAGAAAAGAGCTCACCAAAAAGGCGAGAACTATTGCCTTACTCAACTCAGAAAGGAGGATGTTATGGCGTATTTTGTCATCCTGAGCACTCTTACCGATGAAGGACGCAAGACCATCAAGCAGAAACCCGAGAGGATACTGGAGGTGGACAAGGAACTTGAGAAGATGGGGGTAAAGGTTGTCAAGCAGTACGCGGTCATCGGTCCGTACGATTTTGTGAGTATTGTGGAAGCCGCTGATGTGGAGACGGTGATGAAGATGTCATGCGAGCTTGGTTCAAGGGGTTCTGTTCAGCTTTTGACCCTTGCGGCCTTGCCCGTAGAGGAATTCATCAAGAAGTTGAAGTGAGTTTTTTTTGTTTAGGCGTTAATTTAAGGTAAGCGTAAGACTTATACGTTGGAGGCTTCTCAGCATTTTTGAAGCTCTTAAAGCGGGTGGGTAAAATGTTGAGAAGCTTTTTCTCTCTTTGGTAAATATCTCTGCTCTTGATGGTTTCGCCAGGGACTGCACAATGAAAATCAAAATACTTTGGTCCTCTCTCTTTCTTGCCGTTATGTGTATATCCGCGTTCTCGGTCCAGTCTCAGGAAAGATACGAGAAAAGGCGGAAGAATATGGTGGAGCACGATATTAAAGGGAGAGGGATAAAAGATAAGAAGGTTCTTGAGGTGATAGGGAAAATACCGAGACATCTTTTTGTGGACGACTCCCTGAAGGATAAGGCATATGAAGACTATCCCCTTCCTATAGGTGAGGGCCAGACAATATCCCAGCCTTATGTGGTTGCTCTCATGACAGAATACCTGAGGTTAAAGCCAACGGACAGGGTCCTTGAAATTGGCACCGGTTCAGGGTATCAGGCAGCAGTCCTCGCAGAGATAGTGAAGGAGGTGTTTACCCTGGAAATCAGAAAGGGCCTTGCAGAAAAAGCAGAAATGAGGCTCAAAGAGTTGGGGTACAAAAATGTGAAGGTGAAATACGGTGATGGATATTTTGGGTGGGAAGAGAATGCACCCTTTGATGCCATCATAATCACTGCTTCTGCGAACCATATCCCCCCGCCGCTGATAAAGCAGCTCAGGGAGAACGGAAGGTTGATAATCCCTTTGGGCAGTACAGTGTATTACCAGACCCTGACGCTGGCCACAAAGAAAAAGGGTGAGCTTGAACTTGATCAGCTCACGCCTGTTGCCTTTGTGCCTATGATTGGTGAGGTACAGAAGAAGCGGCAGGGAAGGTAAGAAAGGCGATAATATATGCACCTGCACCGATCCAGAGAACTGCGCTAAAACCCACCACCATCGCGAGCATTATGGCCACCATGGGTGCGAGGACCGAAATACATCCATTCGTTGCCCAGGCCCAGGGTATCATATCAGGCGTCCTTGTCCCGAGGTTTCTTATCCCCAGCGGAAAAGGAATCCCCATCAGGAGACAGGGGAGAACGAGGACGAAGAATACACAGGCAATTCTTAGAGGTATTGGATAGAGGGAGATGGCATCTGAAATGAATGGGAGGAGAGCGCTGCAGAGGACAATGAGCAAAGAGATCACAGGAAGAATAAAAGGACTTTTCAGCAGGGGGAATCTGTCCCCCAGAAGGCTCCCTATGCCGGAGCTGATGAGGATGGAAGCGAGGACAGTAGCGATGGCATAGGAAGGGTTCTCCAGCGTTAGTATCATTTTCTGAATCAGGGCGATCTCCACGAACATGAACCCCAGACCCAGGAAGGCAAAATATGACAGGTGAGGGTTGGAGAAAGATTTATTTCTTCCCTTCACCTTATCCTCAGCTTTAGCCCCAACCTTATTCTTGAGCCTTGTAATCGCCGGAAGAGAAATAAGGAAAATGCTCAATACCATTACCTGAACAAATACCGCAGGCAAGAGGTACCCCTCTTCCATGAAATACTGCCACTTTCCGCCCATTGTATGGTAAATCTTTTCCAGGTTCATGATCCTCAAGTAATAATGGAAGAAGGGATTTTCATCCCGTACCGGACGGATATCAAAGAGATAGTTATCCTCAAAGGATTTACGTGTTTCCGGATTAAGGATTTGTCTGAATGTAAAAAAGTATTCATTGGAAGGTATTCTCACGTAGCGATTCGTCTCCTCTTCCCTTATGCCAGGAAGATGAATAAGATCGAATCTTCTTTGCCTTGAGAATTGTCTGACGGTCTCTATCTCTTCTGGGGTGAAGGGCACTGGCCTGGCAAGAATGCTCACTGTATCCCAGCTTCTGAAGGAGATTATTCTTTTGTCCACTTCCTTTATGCCCATCTCTTCCATGGACGTGGCGAGGGTGCTGAGGAGTCTCAGTTCGATCCGTGGCGGGGGAAGGATAAAAAGATGAATACTCAAGGTTCCCCTTTCTTTTAAATGGCCCAGATATTCCTTGAATGCCTCTACAGTGAACCGGTAGTCCTCGCTGATTCCAAAGGAGGCGGATGGCGAGGCCCCCATCAAGGGGATATCAATCAGGTCGAATTTGGTTTCTCTGGCCTTCAGCCAGGATCTACCCAGGCCGTCCCATGTGTTCCTGTCGTAGATGCTCCCAGAGAAATCTCTCAAGTGATCCCTTAACACCCTAATGACGAGGGGATTTGAGTCCACCTTATAAATATTTTGTGCGTCATAATACCGGGCCAACACTACATGGAGTCCTCCCTTTGGTTCGAGGATGAGGACATCATCTCTCCTGGCCATGGCATAGGGAAGGGCAGAAGGCAGGTAAGAGAGGAACCTGAGTGATCCCTTATTATCCGTACTGGTAACGGCATTGATGTCGCTTCCATCTATGGAAAGACCTAGTTGCCTGGGGAGCGCATCGAGGTAGGTGAGGCTCAGCCCGGGCGCAAACCTTACCGCAGGACTTTCAAACAGATCGAGACGGGAAAAGGGGTCATAATATGTCTCCAGATGCACTGCTCCAGGGTATTTCAAGGCAGATTGAAGACCTTTGTAGGCTGACATTCTTGGTGTGATGAGGTCAGGCATGCTTAAGAGGAATACATTTGACATAAGAAGGAGCACTGCCGCGATCCTTGTCTTTCCTTTGCCTGTTATGAACGCGCCTGTGAGTGCCATAGATGACAAGATTATGACGGCATGTTCGGTGCTCATTTTGGTGGTGAGCACGAGGAAGCCGAGGGAGCCTGTCCCTGCACCAAGGAGGTCGGCACCGTAAAAGAGGCCGGCCCTTTCGCTGATGGCAGAGAATGCGCTGGAGATGCTCATCCCGAAGAAAAAAAAAGGCGTGGAAAGGATGAGGTAATAGAGCAAAATGTAGAGGATCTGGGTCCTGTCCCATGAAAGTCTCACAGGATCAAAAGGCAACGTATTGGATAGGACATAACTCAATGCCATGGTAGCGCCGATGAGTAAACCGTAAGTCCCGATCGTGTGGGAAATGGGCTTGTCCGGGGATGAATTCCTGAGTTTCGGAAAGAGCGAGAGGACCGTCCCGCTGGCGCCGATGCCGAGCATCGCGATGCTTATGACCATAAACCCGAAATGATACGAGAGAGAGATCGAAAAGAGCCTTGTGAGGGCTATCTCGAACGCAAGGGATGTGAAGGAGAAGAGAAAAATCGCGGCAGGTACTCTTCCATAAGTCATCGGACTCAGCGAAAAGTTCCCTGACCCTTACCAGTACCAGTAAGGGTTAAGAGGATAGGGGCCCCACCATGGACTATACCACTGGTAGGAATATGGGTAATACCAGAACGGGTAAGAGTAAGGGTAAGGCCAGTAATAGGAGGCATTCCCCTCTGTCCACAGGTAAATGTCCTTTATCTCCAGAAGGGGGTAGGTGTAATCCATCTCATCCAGCTTGCCTTTTTGTGCCCCGATAAACTCACCTGCAATCGTGATCGCTTTTCCCTTCTTATAGATAAGGGGATCCAGAATGCCCCTCTCTTTAGGGTAATAGGCGAGGAATCTCCCCGTGGAGCGGTCTGTCTCTTTCAGATACCCCCTGGAATCTACCGGGATATATACCGCCTCAATGAGAGAGCCTTTCTTCGTCGCTTTTGTGTCAGCAATTAAGCCGCCAAGGATGAAGAGCTTTCCCTTGTAAGGATCGGGATTTTCACTCATGTCCTGGAGGGGGACAGAGATACTGCCTGTCTTCATGAATTCTTCCTGAATCACAGGGCCACAGGAGAGCCATGTCGCCATAAGCAAAATGACCAAGAATAACCTTCTCATAATTTCCTTTTACCCCATGTGCGGGGTATTGTCAAGGCCTTTGGAGGTGCGCTAGCCTGGATAATTCATAAGCTCAGGAGAGGTATCCGGCTTGAACGGCAAGACTCCGGGTTATGTGCGGGTCCGCAAGAGCGGACCCTGACAAAAAGAGGGAACAGAATGTTCTTAGATGCGTAGACCGCGGTATAGTCGATAGGGGCTATTGTCTTGCCCGAAGACGGATGCCTCTCTTATAAGAAATAAACTCATGAAGAGAATGGGCTAGAGGGCAAAAAAGTGCATGCAGGGCTATAATAGGCTAAGGATGCTTATATGGGGGGTGCGGATGATAGTAAGAAATGAGGACGTAAAAGAGTTAGTGCTTGAGGTGCCGGAGGGCCACACGCATCTGAGGACATCCCTCGTTCTTCATGATGGTTCAGAAATGGTCCTTCAGGAGGCTACTGTGGCAAACCTTGTGAGGGCATACGTTACGCTAAAGACGCATCCCTGCAAAAAGAGCGTAAGACTGAAAGGGAAAAGAGTTGACCAGAGGAAAGAAGGGTATGCTGAGTGGCAGCTCCTTGAGGCTGAAGATAAGGGTGAGACCGTATAAGCCGCTTTACAAATGCATGCAAACTTACTAATATTTCTTATTGCAGCAAGAAGGAAAGGAGAAGAATGGAAAAGAGGCTGACCGAACTTTCAAGTTGCGCAGGTTGAGCAGCAAAATTCAGTCCTTCGGACCTGTCCTACGTGCTGGGACAGCTGCCTGCTGTGACCGACAAGAATGTGCTGGTGGGTATGGCCAATGCAGATGATGCCGGGGTATACCGTATCACTGACGATATCGCCGTTGTTTTTACCGCGGATTATTTTACCCCTATAGTGGACGATCCCTACTGGTTCGGTGCCATATCCGCGGCCAATTCACTCTCTGACGTGTACGCTATGGGGGGAAAGGCATTGGTTGTGCTGAACCTCGCCTCATTTCCTGGCGAGGCCGAGTTTCTTCCATACGCAAAGAGGATAATGCAGGGGGGCAGCGACAAAATGACCGAAGCAGGGGTGTCCATAATCGGGGGCCATACCATTAAGGATAAGGAGCCCAAATATGGATTTGCCGTTCTCGGGAGAATCCACCCTGACAGGATTTATGATAATTCAAAGGCAAAGAGAGGGGATGCCCTGATTCTCACCAAACCCATTGGGACCGGAATAATCACTACAGGCATTAAGGCCGGCGTGTGCGATGATGCCATTATTGAAGAGGTGACCAGGTCCATGGCGACCCTGAACAAGAGGGCCAGTGAGATCATGACTGAAGAGGGAGTGAGCACTGCAACAGACATAACAGGATTCGGTCTCATCGGTCATCTCAATGAGGTGCTCACTGCGAGTAAATGCCGGGCCCATCTTAATTCAAAGCGCGTGCCGTTTTTCAAAGAGGCGATAAGGGTTGCCGACATGGGGAAAATACCTGCAGGTACGAGGAGTAACGAGAAGACATATGAGCCCTTTGTGGAATGGTCTGCTGAGGTATCAAATGCCGAGAGGATCCTGATGTATGATGCCCAGACATCAGGGGGTCTTCTCATCTTTGTACCGGGAGAGAGGCGCGCAAAACTCGTCGCAGCCCTGGAGAGTGAAGGTATCCTTGCAGCATATATAGGTGATATTGTGGATGAAGGGATGAAAGACACAAAGAGTATTTTTGTGGATTAATCCCGCTGGCCTTCCCTCAAGTCCTCTTCTTGCCATTAGAGCCGGACAGCTCTGGCGAATTTATGATTATCAGGGTTAAAGCCAATTTTTCTTTTTGAAATAGAGGATCATGCCAATGCCTATCCCGCCCATGACCCCCAGCAAAGCGAAATAGCCCCAGCGCCATTTGAGTTCCGGCATGAACTCAAAATTCATCCCGTATACCCCAACAATGAAGGTCAGGGGTATGAATATGGTGCCGATGATGGTGAGAAATTTCATTATCTCATTCATCCTGTTGCTTATGCTCGAGAGGTAGATATCGAGCATGCCCGAGAGCATATCCCTGGATGATTCTATGGAGTCGATCACCTGGATGGTATGGTCATAGACATCCCTCAGGTAAATCCTGGTGGAATCCTTAATCAGAGGAGAGTCCCCTTTTCCCGTGGTATTAATCACCTCCCGTAAAGGCCAGACCGCCTTTCGCAGAAAGATCATCTCTCGTTTTAAATGGTGGATCCCCTGGAGGGTTTCCGTAGTCGGAACCTTCACAAGTTCTTCTTCCAGATCCTCGATCCTTTCCCCCATCTTTTCAAGGATCACAAAGTAGTTATCCACCACGGCATCTAGCAAAGAATAGGCAAGGTAGTCAGCCCCCATTCCCCTAATGCGGCCTTTCTTGTTCCTGATCCGCTCCCTCACGGGATTAAAGACATCCCCTTCCATGCCCTCCTGGAAGGAGATCACATAATTCTGGCCAAGGATGATGCTTATCTGTTCCGCAACGGTCTCAGGGCTCTTTTCGTTATGGAGCATCTTGAGTACGACATAGAGGTAGTCCCCGTAATCCTCCACCTTCGGCCGCTGCTGGGTGTTAAGGATATCCTCCAGCACTAGGGGATGGAAGCCGTAGCAATCCCCAAGCTTTTGTACGATCTCCACCTGATGCAAGCCTTCGATATTGATCCACGTCACAGAGGGTTTGTCTTTAAAAAGAAAACACTCCTCAATGGTGTGGAATTCCGCTTCCTGAAAATTCGCTTCATCGTAATCCATGACCGTGATCTTGGTTGCTTCTGCCTTCTTTTCGCCGATATGAACAAGGGTTCCAGGCGGAAGACCGCTCTTCTTTGACCTCTTGGTGATGTGTCCTTTCATACTGAAGCACCTCCCGCGCTGCAGGCATTGTATCACATCACTGCTTCCAAGACAACGGAGATTCGCATCCGCAAACGCTTCGCTCAGCTTTTCCCATGGGGCAAGACCGAGACATTCTCTGGCACTTTTCCTACAGGCTGAAACGAGGTATAATGGATACAAATGACTATGAGGGTAGTTCTTCTTGTATGTGAGGAATCAAAGGAGCAACTACAGAAAGGATCAGGCAATGGACAGAGGTAAGAAATTCATAAGCATCGTATGTATCCTGGGGATGGTGTGTGCTGCATCGCTGGGTGGTGGTTGCGCAACAAAAGGCCAGACAGGTGCGGTCACAGGCGCGGGAGCGGGCGCCCTGATAGGCGGGCTCGCGAACATGCACGGATCGTGGGGAGCAACAGCCTTGCTCGGGGCAGGCATTGGGGCCGGAGTAGGGTATCTTATCGGCAATGAGGAAGACAAGAAGGACGCGGCCAACCGTCAAGCAGCGAGCAAAAAGGAGCTCAAACCTCTGGCAGGCACTAAGTGGCAGGTGGTGAGTATTACGCCGAAACGCGAGAAGCCGTTCAAGTCAATCGTGACGCATTTCAGGACTGATGGGACTGTGGTGACCACAACGACAGGTATGGATGGGAAAGTACTCAAACAAACAGAAAAATACCGTGTGATGGGATCTACGCTCATCATCTCCAAGCCTGAGTACGTTGAGAACACCAACTTCACCATCAAAGGGAATAAACTAACTATTGATTACGGAAACGGAAACGTTGTCATGAAACGTGTCAGTTGATGATTCTCCGTATTAATTCATCCTATGGCGTGAAGGGGTTGTGAAGACAAGAGGACCGCTCCCTGGGGAGTGGTCCTCTAAATCCTTGCGCGCAGCCTCTTTTCCCCCGCCTCTTTGCCTGTCTACTGCCACACAGCTCTCCATAATTAAAATTTGTCTTATGGTAAAATAGGTTATGGCGCTTAGGGATGTTATGGGACAGGACAGGGCAGTAGGTATCATCCTCGGGACCCTCAGGAACAATAGAATTCCTTCTGCATATCTTTTTACAGGAGAGTCGGGGATTGGAAAAAAGTTTACTGCCATCAACCTTGCGAAGTCAGTTAACTGCCTTCAGGGAGCTATCGGTCATCAGCCATTATTTGGCGCCGGGGAAGACGGCAGCGAATCATTTAACGGGGGTGAGGTTTCCGTGGATGGAGCAATAGACGCCTGCGACGAATGTAGTTCCTGCAGGAAGATTGAGTCGTTTACGCATCCTGACCTCCTGGTGATCGCTCCGGAAAAGGGCGAGATCCGCGTGGACGAAATAAGAGGGGTGGAGGACGTCCTTTCATTAAAGCCTTATGAGGGAAGAAGAAAGGTTGTGATTATTGATGATGCCCATGCCATGAATCAGTCTGCTGCAAATGCCTTTCTTAAAACCCTTGAAGAGCCCCCTGAGGAGAGTCTTCTGGTATTGGTAACGCCTCACCCTGACATGTTGCCTGAGACCATACGATCCCGTTGCTCCCAGATAACCTTTGCGCCCCTTTCGCCTGATATGTGCGAGAAGGTCATAAGAAAAGTCCACTGCAAGGACAATAAAGAATCCGAAGGTATATCCGGGTTGCCAACGATGGTAAGACTCTGCATGGGGAGGCCGGGCCTCGCCATTTCCTCTGACAGGATGAGGGAGAGGGAGCGGTGCATCACCCTTCTCGAACACATGGCCGGGGGAGATGGTGAAATATGGGCAGACCGCGAGGAGATGGAGCAGTGGCTCGACATGACCTGTATTTTGTTGAGGGATATGGCACTCACAAAAATTGCGCAGGAGTCTCCTGAAGTGAACGCACGTTCTCTCACCGGGACGAGGAACGCATTGCTCAACGCCGATATGCAGGATGTTATTTCGAAAATGGCGGCTCCGAATACGATAAGGGAAATACTGGAGACATATAACAAGCTCATCACTCTGAAAGGGATGTTGGATTTTAATCTGAACAAAGCAGTCACCTGGAATTACGTAGCGAGCATAATGCAAAACCTCGGACGGTTGAGAAAGACGTGGTGAGGGATGCACCTCTTAATTTTGCCACATTACCGGAGAACGAATGCCTGACGTGATAGGAATAAGGTTTAAATCATGCGGTAAGATATATGACTTTGAGGTGAATGGCCTTGAGGTGAAGCGCGGGGAGGCCGTTGTGGTAGAGTCTGAACTGGGACTGAGCATTGGCAGTGTGGTAGTGGAAAGGCACGCCCTTGAGAGTGCTGCAAAAGAGCTGAAGAAGGTCGTGAGAAAAGCCACGGAAGATGACTTTAAACAGAAGGTGGATAATGAGGGTCTTGAAAGGGAAGCCAGGGGCTACTGTCTCGAAAGGATTATGGCGAGGGGCCTCCCTATGAAGCTTGTATCTACGGAGGTGACCCTGGACAGGAAGCGCATCATCTTCTATTTTGCCGCTGATGGCCGGATAGATTTCAGAGAGCTTGTGAAGGACCTTGCCGCAAAATTCAAAACGCGGATAGAGATG
>Ga0115026_10000429_pt1 | contig 11387 bp, 29 predicted proteins | sample Mud_0915_D1_FD_83878 | JGI IMG/M metagenome (GOLD analysis project Ga0115026, IMG submission 83878) | Wetland microbial communities from Old Woman Creek Reserve in Ohio, USA - Mud_0915_D1 | ecosystem: Environmental > Aquatic > Freshwater > Wetlands > Sediment ...
GCCTAGCACTAAATCGAGTCTAGGTTTATCACTATCTAGCTTAGCTCCGGGAACATGAGGATCTACAGCTTTCTTAGTAATATCTCCTTTATCAAAAAGATTAAAGGGAACGGTCATCTTATAGTTTTGTTTAGGTCTTACTTCTTCTATATCTTCTTTCATTTTCCAGTAGGCATCCTCTGCAGCTTCTTGATCATAAGAAATCGATTGTGATTTATTCATAGAATAATTAACAGATTGCAGGTTGATAATCTTTAATAAATTCTATTCTTTGAGGAATAGGGTTTATCGTAATTGGAGATGTTACCTTATTGAAAGTAAGGGCTAAGTGTTCTTTAATAGATTTCCATTGTTCTTTAGATGGAGGGCTGTCATATTCATCCAATTCTGCAAAACCTTGTAACCAATATACAAATTGTTCTGGTGTCATTATTTAAGATCCTCTTCCTTCACAGATGTCTGCTTCCTTTACGAAGATACCATCTACCATTTTACCTTTACGATCTTTAATTTCATCATAGGCAATTTCTAAAGCCTTAGTACAATTAGTCTTTTGAATTTCAGCAAGTAAAATCAAGGTAACCAATACATCACCTAGTGAATCATTAATATCTCTTCCCTTAGCTAAATCAGCAGCTAGTTCACCTAATTCCTCGACAGTCTTCAATAGTTGAGCTTGAGGATTGGCAGCATCAAAAATACCTCTCTCCTCTCCCCAATAAATTACTTTTCTAGCAAATTCATCAAATGATTTATACACTGGCATTATTTTACATCCTCTAATTTATTAGTTCCAAAAGGCTTACTTAATCTATAAAGATTTCCACTCTTAGTTAAGACTACATCATTTAGTCTACCAATGACCACATTCGTCATCATGATTTCACCTTGTTCTAGAGGTGGTCTTTCACTTACTGTTCCTACGATTCTACCATCTACATAACCCCAATTATATATTGAAAAAACTGGGTGATCTGTATTAACCAATAGATCTTCAATTCTATTTTTTATTTCTTCACTAGTTTTATTCATAGTTATTCTCAATTATTTTTCTTAATTGAACCCATCCTCTAAAGTTAGAAATGTACCTCATATTATCAAAGATATGGGTGGATGGAGTGGCTATATGTTCGAAGGGGGACATATGCCTTTCTTTAAAAAGTCTATCAAATAATTCAATATCCTTTTTATAGTCTAGTTGTTTATCATGATTAAGATAGGAAACTCTAGCACAACGAGCAACACTAATCTTCTTTAAATCTAGAAGAGAAGCCCTTTCCTTTTCATCTTCTTGGATATAGGGTAGATGGTATTCTCCCTCTAGCAGACGAATAGGTTTAGAGGAGTAGAGTGCATCTCTCATCTTTACAGCTAGCTCCTGTATCTCTTGTTGAGCTGCTGGATGAATACGTAATTGAAAGAAGTTATCCCATTCTGTAGAAGAAATGATTGCAGTTGTGTGGCTATAAGGCTGCAATATACGATTAGCAATCTGCTTATGTACGCCTGCTGATACCATATTACTAGCAGCCACTATAGCTGCATCCCTAGCGTAATTCCATTCATCCAGTGCATTCTTAAGGGCATAGCCAATAAGTCTCTCCTCAGCCGCCATGCCTGCCTTATTCTTCATGAATATAGGTTCTACAGGATTATCGATAATTCCTTGAATATATTTCTCAATAGGTATTGCTCTAGCACTTTGAGCATTCCTACTGAATTGTCTATGAGTCATTACCTCTGCATGGATATAGAAAGGATAGACACATTCGAAGGTAGACAATCGCCTACCTCTATGTGTAATTGAATCAGCTATGAGTGTAGCCTTAATCACTAGGTACTTCTCCTTTTTCTAAGATCTTAAAAGAACGAATTCCATTCGCATTATAAAAACCTAGAAGTTTATATGGTTGATCTTTCCAAAAGATAATAAAACCTGGAATATCTTGAGCCATACCAAAAGCATCGGAATCGTAGATATATTCTTTAGACCCATCAAGATAAGTAATTTCTACTGTAGATGGCTCTTCAACAATAGTTGGCTTATTAAACTCTAATACTTTAAAATCATCACTCATTACAATTCTTCCAATTCTTTGCTTTTAAAATAACCCACACACCTAATCCAATTGTAAAAAGATAAGGTATTGCTAAAATAATATCAATAATGATATGACCCATTATTCGTCCTCTGTTTCAATATGAACAACGTTATTAGGGTGAAGAATGCCATGTACATCAATGTAAGGAGCATCATCTGGTAAAGGGGTAGTATGACTTTCTGCTCTCAACAATGCTTGACTATTAAGAAAAGCTCTCTGGTTAGCAGCTTTCTGTCGTTGAGCTCTAGTTTGTCTAGAGAAAAATCTATTTAATAGAGTCATTAATATCTCCGTTTTTTAAATATGATTGAGGAGGAAGCTAATCGTTTAAGAAGATGCTCACCCTTATCCTCCCATTTACTAATAAGTTTAAGTAATTGTCTGAATTCCTGTTCAGTAAGTTGACCTTTAACATTATTATGAAAACGGGAGGTAATTCCAAGATTATTAAAAGCCCAACTACCTTTTCTCGAGATAGGTATACGATGATCTACTTCCATCGCTTCCCTCTCCAATTGAGAACCAGTTAGATAGCACTTATAATCTTGCTGTTCAAGCCATGCTTGTATTTCTATACGAGTAGGGATACTTTCTAAATCAAGCTTGTACTTCTTCGCTCTTCCCCTCCAACTCGATCTTAGTTGAGCAGCTTTCCACTGGTTCCAATTTCTCTTTTTTAGAGGCGATTCTTTCTTCAATTTCTTCATGCGATACTGGTGGCTCCCATCGTTCATTAGGATCAAGAGTTCTATGCATGTATAGCAGATTACCTATTTCCCAGAAGATCTCTGAAAGTGGTTGTCCATTATACCATTTAGTTTTATAATTTCCTTTCTTATCCTTTTTATTAATTAAATCATAATAAGGATCTATAATTGCATCGTAATAGTAAAGCTCACTACATTCATTCAATAGCAATTCGATAAGAATTGATTGAGCTGTTTGTGGACCCATACCATAAGGTGAAGGTATGTTATCTACTGAATCTCCTATTAACATTTGATAATAGAAGTTGTATAACGCTTGCCATTGATTAATGTAGGTAAGCTTACCTTTAGAGATATTGTAGTTACGGGAGGAGACAGTCCTCAAATCCTTATCAGTAGAGCAGATAATGCTTCTCTCTGGATTTTCATTATATTTAACTACAAGCAAATCATCTGCTTCCAAGTGATTAATGTATTCAGCACCTCTCTCTAGAAAGTTTGTTCGTACTGTTTCGAAGAGCGCTGGTCTTTCGATGGATCTATTACCTTTATATGGTAACAGTTTGGCGAGAGTTCTCCTAAAATTATTTTCGCCTGATAAGCATAAAGCACCAACCACAGAATTAGTGGCGGTGAGAATACTAGATATAGATTGAGTAACTTTCTGTTCATATCCTTTTTCTGGAAAAACTTCAATCCTAGATTCAATTTCTAGGTCCTCTTCATTACCAATAGACTCTATAGCATCTTGTTTTGAAGGAGCCTTCCATAGCTCCTTATCATCTCTCTTGACTACATAGTATGTCTTCTGGTAGGATAAAGCTATTTTATAAACTAGCTCATCTGCATCTATTAACGCATAGTTAGACATCATCTTCTCTGGATACACATAAAACAAAAAGATCTATTTTATCTTGAAGACTATGTAATCTAGTTTCAACATTAAGTAAACGTTTTTGGTAGTACTTAAGAGCTTGAATAAAAGCATCATCTTTAGATTTAGCTCTCATACTTAGATTCATACCTCTAGTTGTATCATAAAGCCAGAACCCATCTTTCTGCTCTGTTACAATTATTGTATCATCAGTATTCATAAGTGTTCCTTAGTCATTCTTACCTAATGCATAGTTAATAAGGAATTCTTCCATTGATTCTTTTTTCTTCTCTTCTCTAACTTTAAGACTAAAAGATACTTCAGCTTCTACAATTTCTAGAGAAGGAGTATAAAGCAAGTCGATGACTGATCTTATTTTTTCAGCAGTATTGATTATAAAATCAGCTTTACCATTATTTTCATTTGTATTAAGAGATACTGTACTTTTAATTGTAAGTAAAGATCCTGTTTCCATATCAATCATTAGTTCAAACCTTTAGCATGAATTGGAAGAATACGTGATTTAGCAGATGCTTCTTGTTCAATATCTGATAAGGCATCATAGGCAGCCTGCATATCACTCAAAAACTTAATAGCTTGTGGAAGAATTGTTGATTCAAATTCATCAACATTATATTCTTTATTTGAGATAACATATTTACCTGGATCGCTCTCACTCTTTTCAATAGCTTGCAGAGTATAGTTTTTAGTCTCTTTAATAATTTTTGTCATTTATTTTTATTGGAAGGTAAATTTAATAAGATAATTAGTTGTGTTAATATAGTTACATAGTTGATCTAAGGAAAGATTGGAAATCCATTTCCAACCTAAAGGAATAGTGTCCTTTTTTTGTAACAATATTATTGTTGCATTATCAGGATCTTGTAATGACCCGTCTTCATTAGTATCTTGAGCTATTATAAAACTATTATAATAACCAGGAATAACATCTGAAAGAGTGCGAGATGCTTCCCCTTGTTTTAAGGGTAAATCTATAGTTACCGTATCTCCTTTGTCTACATATAGATTACATCGTTGCTCTTTAATAATTACTTTCATTAATTAAAATCATCATCATCGTAATCATCAGATGATGTAGATGGGCTAGTTTTAGAAGGCGTAGCTCCTTCCACAGCACCAAACTCATCACCATCCTGCACACCGTATGGCACATGCTTGATTACTTGTACACCTTTTAAGTCGGTAGTAATACCTTTACCGAATTTATTATCATAGGCTACCAAGCTATACTGAACATTACAAATGGAGCCATTACCGATATTTTGAGTCCACTTATCATTACGACCACCTGGACCACAGACAACTGGTGGATTATTTTCATCACCATTTGCTTTCTTAACTTTACGTTTAAATCTGATAATTTTATTACCATCATCATCCGTCTTAATTCCTTTAAGATTCTTAAAGCCTAAAGCTTTTGCTTCTTCATTCAAACGATTAGCAAGATCAGGAGTAAGCATGACTTGAATTTCCCAAGCATGTTCAAATTGGGTATTCGGTTGGAGAACAGATGCCCATCTTACTTCTACATTTTCTAACATTGCCATTTATTATTTCCTCTTTAAATAAAAGTATTATACCACGATTTTTCTATTTGTCAAGCCCTATTCTACTTCTTCGTAAGTAGCTTCAAAGACTTCTGGACTACAAGGATAATAGTCTCCCTCTAGTCCTTTAATAATCCAATCCCCAGGTTTAACAAAGTATCCGCCTCCATCTTCCGATAGATAGCCAGTAGCTCCTTCCTTTGGAGGGATAAAGAAAGTTAATGCTTCTGGGATAGCTTCTACTGCTTTATGATCTCCTTCTTTAAACCATTGTTTTGCTTCAACAATTACAGGCTTTTTCCTATATCTTTTCATAGGTGTATCTCCTCTTCTTCTACCGAATTTAATAAAGCCCCCTATCCTTTGCCTCTTCTACTAAATCTTCATCGCTATATTCACGACTATAATAATCAAATTGATCAATATAAAAAAATCTTTGAAGTTCTTCTATATCCATTTGATCAGTATTCTCTTGAGCAAGCTTATCGATTAATTCATCTCTTTCTTTTTGTGTTAAACTAGACATCGAGTTCTCTCAATTGTTTTTCATATTTTAAAATTTGTTTAAGATGTCCATTCATTGCAAGATTAATACTTACGTTTAATCTACCATTATTGTATTTCTTTTCTAAATCCTCTCTAAATTGTGCCAATTGTTTTATACGTTCTCTTTTATGCTCGATCTTACGTATAAGTAATTCTTTAGTGGATTGACCAGTCATTTCCGATACCATATTCACCATCAATAGGGATATTTAAATTATAGTAGAGGCCCGCTTGTTGCATAGACCATACCATCAGTTTACCAACTTCCTCCGAACAATCTTCACTACAATCATAAGCGAACTCATCATGGTAGAAAATAATTTGAAAGGCATCCAATCCCCTTCTCTTAATCTCTTTATTACAGATAACCATAGCTCTCTTAGCTATGATAGAACCATTAGCTTGAAGGAGAGCGTTGAGAGCAGTATGAACTAAGATTCTTCCTTCAAATTCACGGATTCTAATCTTTCTACCATCAATAGCTGGAAGAAATCCATGTCTTTCAGCAAATCGTTTTACTTTATCAATTAGAGTGCCAAGAGCTGGTAATTCTTTAAAGAAAGTCTCCTTTAGGTTGCGACCATCGGTTGCCGTTCCTCCTATAATGCTTCCAGATTTAGCATCACCACTACCATACAAAAAGCCATAGATCCATGTCTTCATAATATCTCTAAAGTGAGCGAGTCTCTTCTTCTCACCTTTAATGTTTGACATATCTACTGTTTCTTTAGTAATATAAGAGCCAGTCTTTGATAAATTGTATAAATGAATATCTCCTTCCAACACTTGATGGATGTAGTCTGGATCATTCATATGATGAGCTAACATTCTCAGTTCAAGACCAGAAAGATCAGCTCCTACAAACTTTCTTCCTTCCCTAACAGAGAAAAGACTACGCATTTCCTTACCAAAAATGCTTGTAGGTCTAGGTATATTGGCAACAATTCTATGAGCACAACGAAAGGTGTTTGTCGCGCATGTATTCATGGCAGCAGGAATTCTGCTATCACTTCTCACATACTGAAAGAATCCTTCAATCTGGCTTTGTCTATGGTTATAAGTGTACCACAAGCTCAATGCCTTACCGAAGGTTCCTACTTTCTCGAGAGAATCTACAGGCTCTCCCTTTATAGTAAGTTGAGGGGTTCCTTTTTCTGTAAAAGATTCAGGTTTCCATCCAAGTTTAAGGAGTTGTTGGATGATAAGCCCTCTCTTACTAATCGATGGCTCTTCAATCTCGATCCTACTGAAAGGTGCAACGACGATAGAAGGATCATCGTACCAAGAAAGAACAGACTTGGTATACGTACCGTCTTTATTCGTGATTTTCCATACAGCTTTATAAGGATATTTTCCATTTTTATCTTTTGCTTCTTTAATAATAACTTCATAATTAAGAAATGGACGAATCTCCTTATATAATTCTTCTTTCTTTTTCTCAAGAAGGGAGATATAGTACCTTGCTTTACCAAGATCAAAATAAACTCCATGTTCTTCTTGTTCTTGAATGCAGAGTGCTACATCTCTCTCCAGTTGATAGGCATCTAGCCACTGGATTCTAGCCATTAATCTCCTTTTTTCACTACCTCTACTGGAGTCCAGGCAGCTAAATGAATAGTGCCTTTCTCAGTATCGTCATTAGGTATAATTGTACAAAAGCTATACATTCCATCCACATGATGGAAGTGAATAAGTTGCTCAATACCTTCTACTTTAACTATTGAATTGCGAGGAACTTCATACAACATCGTTAATTTATTTGAAGACATTCTATCCGTGCTCTATATGAATAATTGCTTGTTCTAAAATAGCTATGATTCTATCTCTTTCAGGAACATTAAGTCTCCCTGCCCACATTACCTTTACTTCTCGAATAGCGTTTCTCATTATATAAGTAGATGTACATCTGATATCATCTTTAATCAAGAGTTCGTAATTCTCATCAGTAACCTTAACGCCATTGATATAACTTTCTGATGTTTTATCATCCCTGTAAAATTGTGTTACCATACAGGAACCATTCCACCTTCAGTAACCTCATTAAACTCTCGTCTCAAATCATCAATAAAACCTTCAGCCTCTGCATTATCAAAATCATACAAGACCACATTCACACTCTCATTATCTGAGAATACAGATTGGAGTTGTCCACCTTCAATTTCAATTACAATTGTTGTCATTTGTTTACCATGAAAAATAAATAATTACATAAGAACCTATTGGAAATCCTGACGTAATTAAAAAACTATTAACAGAATCTACTTCATTAAAACAATTAAAATCATCAATTTCAGTTATATACCATTTAGTTCCTGAATTATTTGATCTGCATATGTTCTCCTGTAAATATTCATCTATATCTTTAGGAAATTTAGATGAATCAATAACATGCATTAATTCGCTTATCATATCTATACCTTCTTAATTAAGACAGTTTCCCCTAATACTGCACCCTCACTCAACAACCAGTTATCAATTTCTGTATAATAATTTGTAAGCCATTCATTATTATCGTGATCAAATAGAAAGCGTTGAGCTAAAGGAATCCAAGGGATATAGTTTTGAATACGTGTAGAAGATTCTATATGCTCAATATTGTTCTTAATAAAAGCAGGAGCATTACTCAATAAAAATAGTTTGCCAGTTATGTATGCCATTTGTTCTCCTAAGTTACCACCAAAATCTAATTAGAATAGATTCATCATTTTCTAAACCTAAACTGATTAAATAATTATTTACTAAATCTTCTTTATCTAAATCTTCTATCCACCAATCTACATAAGAATCATTAGATTGTCCTTCTATTCGTGAAAAGAAATCGTTTCTTACATCATCTGGAAAGTCTTGACAATCAAGCACCTTCATTAATGTTATTTTACTCAAAATTCATCTCCTGCTTTAAATGTAAATATACTTTATCATTGATTTGGACATCAACCATACACCTCTCCAAGATAATAGGTTTATATTCACGCCAATCAACAATTTCAATCTTCTTATTTCCTACAAAGTATCCCCAGGCTTCAAGTGAATGCGGTCCTACTTTATCTTTTCTCTTGGTTACTGGATTAAATACACTTTCAGGACATCCTTTAGGCAAAGGTCGATCAGGCCAATGGAGTCTAGACATTATGTAAGTATCCCATATTACCTCTGGACCTAAGAGTTTAACTAGATCCACATTATACATTTTCTTAAGAAGTGGGATATCGTAATTAATTATGTTATGACCTATAATCTTTTTACATCCAGAGAAAACATCAATAATATTATCTATATGTAGATTATCATAATCTAAATAATATAAATCCTCCTTACCTACTTCCTTCCAACAAATACAATGTACTTTATCTACGGTATCCAATAATCCATTGGACTCAACATCCCACACTATCTCTTTCATAATCTACTTCTTTTCCTGGAAGATCACATAAATGTTTAAGGTAGAGAAGAATTCGATCTAAACTCATTTTACTATTATGATCATCTTCGTTAAGATAATGTGAATGATCGATAAGAGTTAAGGTGTAGTGGGTATCCTTTAGTTGAAGGATGGCCTCCTGTCCATTAGAAAAAGCAATGTACGCACGAGTACTGGTATAGGAGATATCTTCTATATTACTATACAAGAGTTTAAAGAGCTTATCGTTTTCTTTGTCTTGCTCTTCAAGATTAAGTAGAGCTTTCAATAAATAATCTTTTACTTCAATCATTTTGATCCATATTTTTGTTGAAGACGTAAATAGTTTTCATATTCTCTTTTTTCTGATTCTTCTTTTCTACGTTGTTCTTTATCTAGTTCCTCTATAGTCTTATCCCTACAGTAAAATATCTCTACATCATATGCCCCTCCAAGCTGAATAGGATTAGCTGATGGATGTTTATTTAATATTTCATCTTCCTTTTGAGATAAGTAGAGAATCGCTTCTCTGATAGTACATCCGCCTAAATCAATATAGAGATATTCTTTTACTTGTTTATTAGAGTTAATAGTCATTTATTGATAGCCCACTGATATTGTTTTAGTAGGAGTTCTTTTATTTCTAAATCACTTGCATACTCATCAGGGTCTTTATAAGTACATTCAACATCTAAACATACAGGCTCTCCTTCAGTAAACTTAGGACATGTTTCTCCAAATAACAAATTAGGTTCATGTCCATACCATCTATCCTTCGGTAATCCTGGATTTAGATTAAGTAAACAATCGATGGTAGTGCCTTCTACAGTCCAATTAGAATAGCCATAGTCCTCTTCTACACAATACTTACAATTGGTACATTTTCTTTTTGTCATTCTAAATTCTCTTAAAATAAAAATACTCTCTAGCTATATTAAGTAGTCCTTTTTATATTTTTAAAAGGACACCAAGAAGGCAGTAAAGGCTTCTGCTTTATTCCAGTAAAATCACACCTATGCCTTACTATAGTAAAATCTCTAAAATTATCTGGATTAGTACAATAATGCCAATTGGAGTAAGTTACCGATGGATCTGCATTTTTACAAGAAGCACATTTGTCTATCATAGCTGTTACTCTATGTTGATTAATTAATGTTTTTATAAATTCTCTTCGAATTCATCTTCATCCAATTCACCCCATCTTCCTGTATTATGATTATACTTAAGTTTAAAGGTAGTTCCTGTAGCTAATCCTGTGTTTCTGTCTTTGAGTACTCTAAGAGTCGTTGTATTCCGTTCATCTTCGTCTTCAGCTTGTTGGTTTCTCTCGAGGCCGATAAGGAAATGCGACCAAAATACGATAGCTCCGCTTCCTTTGAATTGGTCTGCAGTAACCCTTCCGCCTTCCTCATGAGGCGTTCCTGAAGCCTTACGTAAGTGACTAACGTAAAAAATAGTACAACCCAATTCTTCACATAGAGAGGACATCTCCTCCATAAGTTTATTAAGTGCTTTATATTCATTATCTTCTTGTGCTACCAATGCTGTTAAATGATCAAGATAGATTCGTTTAATGCCTAACGCACAAACCATAAATCGAATCTTAGGCTTAATACTTTCCCAATCTTTAGCTCCAAAATGATTATAAAGATATACTTTACCTTTAAGATCGTTAATACCTTCAACCAGTTCTTCTACAGTCCAATCACCACCTTTCTCAGCAGGAATATGAAATCGTTTATTAACTTTCTTACCAGCTAATACCTTCAATGTTTTAGTAGCTGGCTCCTCCAAGAAGATAACTCCAGCCTTTTCATGATGATAATTGATGGTATGATTTATACATTCTTTAAAGAACTCTGTCTTACCACAACCACTACCAGCACCAATACCCCACAACTCCCCATCTCTATATCCGAAGGTAGCATCAGTCAATGTAGGCCAAGGAAATGAAAGGCCAATGACTGGAGGTTTGATAGCATCTTCAAAGATATCCTCCACACTAACAATACCATCTGGTCTACTCTCTTTAGCAGAGAATATGGAAGTAAGGAAATCGTGAGATCTATTTTGTTTTAGAAGATCATTAGCATCCTTGGCTCCTTGAAAGGTAATATTCTTAACTTTATTAGGAGGAAAGAGTTCTGCTACTTTCTTAGCTGCTTCCTGTCCAGGTTCATCTTGATCAAA
>Ga0115026_10000430_pt1 | contig 11382 bp, 10 predicted proteins | sample Mud_0915_D1_FD_83878 | JGI IMG/M metagenome (GOLD analysis project Ga0115026, IMG submission 83878) | Wetland microbial communities from Old Woman Creek Reserve in Ohio, USA - Mud_0915_D1 | ecosystem: Environmental > Aquatic > Freshwater > Wetlands > Sediment ...
ATCGGAGCTCGGGGTCACCCCGGCGAGCGATGGGAAGATCATCCGCATCAACATCCCGCGACTGACAGAAGAACGCCGTAAGGAACTGGTCAAGGTGGTAAAAAAGATGGCCGAAGGTGCAAAGGTGGCGATCCGAAATATCCGGAGAGAGGCGAACGATCAGTTGAAGGGATTGGAGAAGAACAAGAAGATCTCTCAGGACCAACTTCACCAGTGGATGGACAAGGTGCAAAAATCCACGGATCAATTCATCGAAAAAGTAGACGGCGCTCTTGCCGCCAAGGAGAAAGAAATCTTAGAAATTTCTTAATCGCTCAAAGGGGGTGAGGCCGGTGGCTTATGTCATTACGGAAGAGTGCGTGGCTTGTGGAACCTGCGCAGAAGAATGCCCTGCGGAAGCCATTGAAGAAGGGGAACCCTATGTGATCAACGACGAGAAATGTACCGAATGTGGAAGCTGCTTTGAGGTATGCCCTGTTGAGGCAATCGTCGAAAAATGAGACGGAAGGGGGAGAGAAGCGCTTTAAAAACCTCTTCCCTTTTTCTCGCTCCTAATACCTTTACGATCAACTAACCATTCTTTATAAACCTACCGCTCTATCTTATTCTCAACCTTCGATTCCCTCCATTGTCTTCACCCCGTTAGAAATGATACGCCCTGCTTTGTATTCCCGTTATAGCGGGGCTGCATCCTAGATAATTCCGGCGGGGTTTAATGCTCCGTTGGAATTTCTAACGGGGTTTACTCCCCCTTGGACGAGGAGAACGCCGCAGATCAAAGCCGTTCAATAGCCAGATGAATGAGCGAGATCCCGTTAACGCCTAGATGGAATTTGTCTGACCTATCCCCCCTGCTTTTCCTTTGACAATCAGCTTCCCAGTGCAATCTGCAAGATACGATGGGGGAAACCATGTATTTTCCGTGTAGGGTTACAAGCGAGAGATAGCGAGAGCCAAACCTCCAAAGTGGAAAAACTCTTACCTTTTGAGAACTGACTTTGCCAAAAAAGAGAAATGCGGTTCCACTTTTAGGTAAGTACTTTGCATCGCACACAAATAAGCAAGATTACTTCAAGAAGTTGTGTTTTATAGCCAAAAATAGGGTGTTTACCCGATTTACACTTAACAGGGTTCATGGTTTGATAACAAAAAATGACCTTTCAAACGACCCTTAATTAAGGATTGCCTATGGCCAAGCTGCTCGTATTCATCTTAGGTTGCCGAAGCAGCCAACGCAACGGGTTACGGTTTACAGAAACAATCTTTCATAGAAAGGGGGTGATTTTAGCTTTTTAGTTTAGACAATTTGAGGGAGAAGTTTGGGACACAACCAATCATTATAATGAGGAGGGCACCATGAGAAAGTACATCTTCACAACAATCGTTGGAATAACCTTTTTATTGTTGGGTGGGCTCGTGACAGCACCGCCAACGTATGCTCAGTTAACACCGCCCCTGCCAGATCTAACAGGCATCGTTAAAGACAAAAACTGGGCCCTCGTGCTCGGCAAAGCGCTCTTCTTTGACCAGCAGGTGGGAAGTGACAGCCAGGCCTGCTACAGCTGTCACTTTCATGCCGGTGCCGACACCCGGCTCAAAAACCAGCTTTCGCCCGGTTTCACCGACATCACTTACGGGCCTGACGGAGATGAAGCGTTCGGCTCCATTCAGTCGGAAACGGGTCAGGTCCCTCTGGGATATATGCCCTCCGGAGCTTTGGCGGGTCCAAACTACACATTGAAACCGAAAGATTTTCCGGGACATCAACTGGTGGATGAAACAAATAGGGATTCGCTGATTCGGACCACCACCAACGACCGTATCTCGTCCCAGGGATCCTTCGACGGCACATTCGGAAGAGTCTCGCGTCACAAGACTCGTGATTGGTGTGAGAAACCCGATGGAGACATCTTCCATGTAGGACCATACCCCTCACGGCTGGTGGAACCGCGACACACGCCGACCACGATCAACGCAGCTTTCAACCACCGGAACTTCTGGGATGGCCGCGCCAACAACATGTTCAACGGGGTGGGCGTCTTCGGCATGCGCGACATCTATGGAGATCCCAAGAACCGGCTGATCGTCCTCGATGGCAGCGGCAATCCGCAACTCGGTTTCCTGCAACTCCAAAACGCCAGCCTGGCCTCGCAGGCGGTCGGTCCCCCTCTCAGCGAGAGAGAGATGTCCTGTGATGGCCGGACTTTCCCCGACGTCGGCCGAAAGATGTTATACCGGATACCACTCGCACTCCAGAAAATACACCCTCAGGACAGTGTGCTGGGGAAGCCCGGCCCCTTCGGCGATCTTCGTAGCCGATTTGGAAGGGGTCTCCATCCCAAGTATCTTTATGCAGAATTAATCAAAAATGCTTTCGAGGACAAATACTGGAAGGCTCCTGGCCGTTATGAAATCGCAGAGGACGGCACCTTGAAAAACGCCCCGCAATCAGGTTTCACCCAGATGGAGCATAACTTCTCCATGTTCTGGGGAATCTCTATCATGCTTTACGAAGCCACGCTCGTCTCGGACAAGAGCGAGTTCGATACCTTGGTTGTGCCAGTCGGCGGCATGGTTGCTGCTCCGGTCGCAGGGTGCTTCCCCGCAGGGCCTCCCGGTGCGCCAATCCCACCGGGGGTCGATCCCTTGTGGTTGCGTGGGTGCAATATTTTCTTCCAGGCCGCCTTCATCACGGGGCCGTTTTTTGACGGAACCAGACCAGTTAGGGGAGCTGCTTGCATGTTCTGCCACTCCGGACCAGTATTCAGCGAAAATGCCCTAGTGGCGGGGGCTCCATTCACGCCTTTCTTGAATCCGGTCACAGATATAAACAATGTTCTGGACATCCGCGACCTGGGGTTTGCCAACATCGGCCTCCGGCCCGTGTTCAGCGACCTCATGGTTGGCGGCGAGGATCCTTATGGCAACCCACTTTCGTTTGGCCGGCAATATAAGCAGTATAAGAACGGAGGGAATGACCGGACAAGAGTGGTTGATCCATTCCTTCTCAATGCGATAGACACTCCAGGGGGAGTACAAGCGAACATTGTGGACGGCACGGTGTCCAAGCTCGAGGCCGACGGGGCCACCAAAATCCCGACGATGCGGAACATCGGCCTTACCCCGCCCTATTTCAGCTGGGGCTTCTATAGCAACCTGCGACAAGTCCTGAAGGTGTACAACCGGGGCATGAACCCTCGGAACATTGCAGATCCTAGCGATCCGGACGCTCACGGGAGCAATTGTTACTCCGGCGACAGCTCAGGCTCTGGCCCGGACGGTAACTCGCCCTGGCCGGTCGCCGGCCCGGACTGCAACACCAATACGACCGGCCTGATCGTACCGCTGGGATTGCTCGACTGCGATGCCAACGGGGTGGCGAACCCCAATTGTGCTACATTTGGGAAGGACGTTACCAACGACGACCTTGCTGCGCTCGAGCGGTTCCTCAAGTCGCTTACCGACCGCCGGGTGCAGTGCGATCAGGCACCCTTCGACCATCCGTCGTTCTTCGTTTTCAACGGCCATCGCGAAGCTGACAGAAACCACGACGAATTGGCCGACGACGTCATCTTCGAGCTGCCAGCAGTCGGTGCCGCCGGATATGATCCCAGATCGGGATACTGCATTCCGAATGCAGGCGACTTGTTCGCCCCGGGCATGCAGTCAAGGTCAGGCGGCAGACGCGTGCCACTTAAAGAGTAGAAGGTTTCGGTTTCTTATCATGTAGCCGGAAGAGGCGGACCCCCATCTTTTTTTAAGAAATGGGGGTCCGCCCTTTTATCTCATGCAATCCCCTCCGCATGCTGCCTTCCAAACCCGCTCCCCAACGGAAGGATTGAAGGTCATGACGTAAACCTTGTTCCTCATCCAAACCTGTGTTACATTTCTAATTTATCAACTCAATCACGGGTTTAAAACACCGATAGGGATTCCCCAGTGATGGAAGAGATCGATCGAGAAAAGCTGCCCCATCATATCGCGATCATTATGGACGGAAATGGTCGCTGGGCCAAAAAAAAGCTCCTGAACCGGATCAGTGGCCACATCAAAGGAGTCAACGCCGTCCGGGAGGTCGTCACGGCCTGCCGGGAGTTGGGGATCAAGGTACTCACCCTTTACGCCTTCTCCATCGAGAATTGGAGGAGACCGGCAGAGGAAGTGCGTGCCCTGATGGAATTGCTGAAGGAATACCTTCAGAAAGAGTGCCCGGAGATGGTCCAGAATAATATCCGACTCAACGCGATCGGTCGCATCGACGATCTCCCTCAAGATGTCCAGACCGTTCTGCAAGAGACGAAAAAAAGAACCGAGCACTGTGATGGGATGATTCTCAATTTAGCTCTGAGTTATGGCGGCCGCTCCGAAATTCTGCACGCGGTCCAAGGATTCGTCTCCGATCTCCAGGAAGGAAAGGTCAAACCGGAGGAGTTGACGGTTCAACGTTTTTCTCAATACCTCTGGACCCACGGGATACCCGATCCAGACCTTCTCATCCGGACCAGCGGCGAATTTCGGATTTCGAATTTCCTCCTCTGGCAAATTGCCTATACAGAGTTGTATGTCACCGACACCCTGTGGCCGGACTTTGATCGAAAAGAGCTGTCGAGAGCTATTGCGGATTATCAATCTAGAGAGAGAAGATTCGGCCTGACCAGCGAGCAATTGAACGGCAAAGAAGAATAATTGAATTGCAGATCGCAGATTTCAAATCGCAAATTGAAAAAGGCATTGAAGATCGGAGACTGCAAACTTAGATTAATTTGAACCTCTTTTTCAGTCTGAAATCTGAGCTACCTTTTCAATCTGAAATCTTAAATCTGAAATTTGAAATCTGAAGAGGCGGTATGGGCAAAATAGAAAAGAGGAAGGTATGGATGGCGTCGATCATGATTCCTCCCATTGCCTTCTTGATCGTCGTGGGACCTCCTGTGGTCCTGCACCTCATGGTGCTTCTGGCCACTTTCCTCGGGCTCCGGGAGTATTACAACCTTGTCCTTCCCCACTCTAAATCGATCGAACGGACGGTGGGGATCGGACTGGGATTGATTCTTTCCCTGATCATTTCTTGTGGAGATATGAGAGCAATTTCTCCATTCTTGGTCATCATCCTTCTCGTTCTTGCCGTCCTCGTCATGGCCGCCTCACAAGACCTTTCGTCAACGATCTCGAAGATGGGGCTCGCTCTCTTCGGTATTCTTTTTATCGGGTTTCTTCTCGCCTATGTCTCGCTCATTCGGAACATGGAGAACGGAAGGGCCTGGGTTCTCTTTCTCATCGTCACGGTCTGGGCGGGGGACATCTTTGCTCTTCTCAGCGGCTCCTTCTTCGGGCGACACAAGCTCTACCCCAAGATCAGTCCAAACAAAACTTTCGAAGGGTTGGCAGGCGCCATCGTCGGGTCAATCATCGTGGCTCTCGCTTTTTCCTGGTTCTTCATCCCAAATTTGAAAATCGGACCCTGTATCCTCCTCGCCATCGGTTTGACGATTTTGGGTCAACTCGGAGATTTTACGGAGTCGATGGTGAAGCGGAGCGCCCAGGTCAAGGATTCGGGGACTCTGATTCCAGGTCATGGAGGCATGTTGGATCGGCTGGATAGCTTCCTCTTTGCTGCCCCTTTTCTTCACTACACCCTCCTCTATCTCTTGAAGGAGACCCCATGAAGCGCCTTTCCATCCTGGGCTCAACAGGTTCCATCGGCGTCAATACCCTCCGTATCGTCAGTCAATTCCCGGAGCGATTTGAGGTAATCAGCCTCTCTGCCGGCCTCAATACCAGGCTTCTCAAACAGCAAATCCTTCAGTTTCGACCGAAGATCGTCTCGGTTCTCAATAAAGAATTATCGGAGACCCTTCGAAAAGAACTTTCTCACATCTCCGTTGAAATCGTCCACGGGGTAGAGGGGCTCATTCAGGCTGCCACCCACCCGGAGGTCGATCAGGTTGTTTCGGCCATTGTCGGTGCGGTCGGCCTCATCCCTACCCTCTCCGCGATCAAGACGGGAAAACACATTGCTCTTGCCAATAAGGAGACCCTGGTCACGGCAGGGAAAATTGTCATGGCCGAAGCGAAGGAAAACCATATCCAGATTCTTCCCGTGGACAGCGAGCACAGTGCCATCTTCCAGGCACTGCTCGGCCACCGGAAAGAAGATGTCCATCGCCTGATCCTGACGGCATCGGGCGGGCCTTTCCTCAACCTTCCCGCTTCCAGACTTCATGAGGTCACGGTAAAAGAAGCCCTCCACCATCCTCGCTGGGAGATGGGGAAAAAGATCACCATTGACTCGGCCTCGCTGATGAACAAGGGGTTGGAGGTCATCGAGGCCCATTGGCTTTTTAACATCCCCGTGGATAAGATCGCCATCCTCATCCACCCCCAAAGCGTCGTTCACTCTATGGTCGAATACGTCGATGGCTCCATGGTCGCCCAAATGGGGATCACGGATATGAAGGTCCCGATCTCTTACGCCCTCTCCTTTCCCGAGCGACTCCCCCTGGACCTACCCCATCTCGACCTCCCGAGGAATGAAGCTCTCAAATTTTCCCTCCCGGACCTGGAGAGATTTCCCTGCCTCAAGTTGGCCTACCAATCGATCGAGATCGGAGAGACCATGCCCGCTGTCCTGAATGCAGCCAATGAGATCGCCGTCGGCGCATTCCTGGAGGGATCTCTTAAATTCACCGAAATTCCCCTCTTTCTCCAGAGGGTGATGGGAGAGCACGAGGTAAAGACGGTTCACACCGTTGAAGATATACTGAAAGCAGACCACTGGGCCAGAGAAAGATCGAAGGCCATTCTAGAAGGGGGTAGAGCGTGTTAATAACCATCGTTTCAACAGTGATCGTATTAGGAATCCTAATCTTTGTTCACGAGTTAGGCCATTTTCTCCTGTGCAAAAAAATGGGAGTAAAAGTGTTGAAGTTTTCATTAGGGTTTGGGCCCAGACTGATTGGGAAAAAGGTGGGTGAGACAGAATATCAAATTGCAGTTTTTCCGTTGGGTGGATTTGTAAAACCCTTGGGCGAGGACCCAAATGAGGAAGTGAATGCGGAAGAATACCCCCGTTCTTTTTGGGCGCAACGGGTTTGGAAACGTGCCCTCATCATCGGGGCCGGCCCCTTCTTCAATTTTTTCCTTGCCGCAGCTCTTTTCTCCAGTGTGAACCTCATTGCGGGTATCCCCTCCCTTCCTTCGGTTCCCCCTCAGGTGGAAGAAGTGAGTCCCGGCTACCCGGCGGAGGCAGCGGGCCTCAAGAAAGGAGACCTTATTCTTTCAATCAATGGGAAAGACATCGCCACCTGGGAGGAACTGCAACAGATCGTAGCCAATAGTCAAGGGAGAGATCTCTCCTTGAAGGTGAAGCGCGACGGTGAAACCGTTGAGATCAAGGTCACTCCCAAGCCCTTCACGGACAAAAACCTTTTCGGAGAAGAAGTCCAGACTTTCAAAATAGGAGTCACCCATGCTCCCGTCAATGCCGTCTACAAAAAAGTGGGGCCTTTGGCAGCGTTGGGAAGCGGATTTGTTCAAACTTGGCAGGTGATCGAATTAACGGTTACCGGAATTGTGAAACTGATCCAGAGGGTCATTCCGGCGAAAGAAATCGGCAGTCCCATCATGATCGCTAAATTGGCCGGAGAGCAGGCGAGAAGGGGACTCTTGAGCTTGGCCATCTTTACGGCCATCATTAGCATCAACCTCGGGGTGATCAACCTTTTTCCCATCCCTATCCTCGACGGAGGTCATCTCTTCTTTTTGGTATTGGAAGCGGTTTTACGAAAACCTGTGAGTCTCCGAAAGATGGAGATCGCCCAACAGATCGGCCTCATCTTCATCATCCTCTTGATGCTCTTTGCCATCCGGAATGACCTGGTTCGCTATTTCTTTCCAGGAGGGTTTAAATTCTAAAACAAATCAACCTTTCGACTTTTACATACCCTCCACCCTAACCCTCTCCCACAAGGGGAGAGGGGAGTCTTTTTCTTTCCCCTCCCTTGAGGGGAGGGGATGCAGGGGAGGGTGAGGCTCGCAAATAGACTCCGATATCCAAATTTTTTAAACTCATTCCGGTTATTGGTTATTGTTGATTATTTAGGATTTGGAATTTGACCATGAAAGTCCTCGGAATCGATACCTCGACATCGTGCGGGGCTGTGGGATTGATTGATGGCGGGGAAGTCCTCTCCGACACCCTTCTCAATATTCCGGTCACCCATTCCGAAAGGCTTCTTGGCGCAATCGAATTTGTTCTCGGAGAAGCTCGTTGCTCTATCGGAGACGTGGACGGATGGGCGATCTCTCTCGGCCCGGGCTCTTTCACGGGGTTGAGAATCGGCGTGAGCACCGTGAAAGGCCTCGCCTTTGCCACTGGAAAACCTGTCGCAGGGGTCTCGACTCTTGACGCTTTGGCTTCCCAAGTCTCGCCCACCTCCTACCTCATCTGCCCGATCCTCGACGCCAGGAAAAGGGAAGTCTACGCCGCTTTTTATCGCTACGGGGAGGGGGACATCCTTGGACGACAATCGGATGACCAGGCCCTTCGACCCGAAGACCTTGTCAAGAAGATCGAGGAACGGACAATCTTCCTCGGTGACGGAGTGAGAACTTACAGAGACTTTCTGCTTCATTCTCTTCCCTCCCTGGCCACCTTCCCGTCTGCGCCCATCCATGTCCCTCATGGCTCCATGGTGGCAAAGCTGGGGTTTGAGCTTCTTAAGAAAGGGGAGCATCTGAACGTTTCAACTTTTTCCCCTATTTATGTCCGGCCTTCAGAAGCCGAAGTGAAATGGCGGGAAAACCATCCGGATTGACCCCTTCAACGACGCCGACCTCCGCAACCCCTTCTAATCTCCTCTCCCCTCGGGGGAGAGGATAAAGGCGAGGGGGCATAACGGATGTTCACCCTCACCTAACTCTCTCCCGCCGGCGGGAGAAGGGAACATATTGATTCTTAAGATGATTGCGTGTGCACTTTTAAATTTTAGATCAATCAGAAATGGCGCACTTTCAATTCTTAATGGACAGCCCATCCGAAGAAGTTGACAAAAAGAGTGGATTATATTAACTTTTTCTGTTAAATTATCCTATATTATAATTATATCGGGGACGGACATGGCGACAAAAGAGGAAGCATTGGTGGAGAGGCTGATGAGGGAGAATGAAGAGTTCTCAAAAACCAAACAGGCCCATAGCCAGCTGGCAAAGCAGCTGGACGAATTGGAAAAAAAACCTTTCCTCAGTCCTCAGGACGAGATGGAGATAAAAATCCTTAAGAAGAAAAAACTGGCGCTGAAAGACGAGATGGAAAAAATTCTGGTGAAATACCGTTAGATGATAAAACAATGTCAAAGTTCAAAATCCAAATGTCAAATCAATGTCAAATATCAAAAATGCTTGTTTTTTTGTTTGTCCTTTAGTCATTTAGTCATTTGGATTTCCTTTGAACTTTGAAATTTGGAATTGATTTCCATGAAAAAAACCGGTTCTCAAATCATTGTTGAATGTTTGAAAAAAGAAGGGGTGGATATTGTCTTCAACTACCCGGGTGGGGCCGTCCTTCCGCTCTTCGATGAGTTCCAGGGCGCCCCGTTCAACCAGGTTTTAGTCCGGCACGAGCAGGCCGCGGTCCATGCGGCCGACGGATACGCCAGGGCGACGGGAAAGGTGGGGGTGGTACTGGTCACCTCTGGTCCAGGGGCGACGAATACCGTTACAGGAATTGCCACAGCCTTTATGGACTCTATCCCTCTGGTGATCATGACCGGCCAGGTCCCCACGCTTCTGATCGGAAACGATGCTTTTCAAGAGGCCGATATCATTGGCATTACAAGACCGTGCACGAAGCATAACTACCTTGTGAAGGATGTCAGGGACCTGGCACGAATTTTGAAGCAAGCTTTCTATGTGGCTCGAAGCGGAAGACCCGGACCGGTTCTTGTTGATCTTCCCAAAGACACGTTGGTCGATTCCACGGAATTCAAATATCCTGAAAAGGTCTTCATCCGCGGATACCAGCCAACTTATGAAGGACATCTCGGCCAGATTCAAAGGGCGATAAAACTGATGCTGAAGTCCAGGAAGCCTCTTCTCTATGTCGGCGGCGGGATCATTTCTTCAAACGCATCGAAGGAGCTCACCCTTCTTGCGGAAAAGTTGGGTATTCCTGTGACCATGACCCTGATGGGGTTGGGCAGCTTCCCGGGCAATCATCCCTTGTCTCTGGGCATGTTGGGAATGCACGGGACCTATTGGGCCAACATGGCGGTCATGGAGTCTGACCTCCTCATCGCCGTCGGATCTCGATTTGATGACCGGGTCACCGGCAAGATCGAGGCCTTCGCCCCCCAGGCAAAAATCATTCATATCGACATCGATCCGACCTCCATCAGCAAAAATGTGAGAGTCGATCTTCCTATTGTCGGGGACTGTAAACGCATCCTCTCCAAAATTCTTTCCCTCCTCGAAAAGGAAGAGATCGACTCCTTCAAGGCAGGGTTGGATAAATGGCATCATCAAATCGATAAATTCAAGGCCATCCACAGTATGAATTATGAACAGAAGGGAATGATCAAACCCCAATACGTGATCGAGTCCATTTATGAACTGACCAAGGGAGAAGCGATCATCTCCACCGAAGTCGGCCAAAACCAGATGTGGACAGCTCAGTATTTCCCGTTTGTCAAGCCGAGGACGTTGCTCACTTCAGGAGGGCTGGGAACGATGGGCTATGGGTTTCCAGCAGCCATGGGTGCGCAGGCGGCCTTCCCAAACAAGCTGGTGATTGACATTTCAGGCGATGGGAGTTTCCAGATGAACTCACAGGAACTGGCGACTGTCGTCCAATACCATCTGCCCGTCAAAGTGGTCATCCTGAACAATGGTTATCTTGGAATGATCAGACAATGGCAGGAGTTCTTCTACGGGAAGCGGTATGCTTCCTCTTCTCTGGAAGGGTTTTCTCCGGACTTTGTCAAATTGGCAGAGGCTTACGGAGCCATGGGTTTGAGAGCCAACAAGCCTGAAGAGGTGCTCCCCGTATTGAAAAAGGCGTTCTCCATTCCCGAGCCCGTAATCATCGATTTTGAGGTCGATCCGGAAGAAAATGTCTATCCCATGGTCCCGGCAGGAGAAGCCTTGAATCAGATGAGACTGATTTAGGATAAAATGGAAGAATGGAGTGATGGAGCAGTGGAGTAATGGAAGAAAGAAAAAACAATTTAAAGGACCGAACAAGAGGAGATTCTATATTTCAATACTCCAATACTCCAATACTCCATTACTCCAATATTCTAGTTTTTGAGGCTTAAATGCGTCACGTGATCACTCTTTTGGTTGAAAATGAATTTGGCGTCCTGACCCGAATTGCAGGACTCTTCA
>Ga0115026_10000432_pt1 | contig 11365 bp, 8 predicted proteins | sample Mud_0915_D1_FD_83878 | JGI IMG/M metagenome (GOLD analysis project Ga0115026, IMG submission 83878) | Wetland microbial communities from Old Woman Creek Reserve in Ohio, USA - Mud_0915_D1 | ecosystem: Environmental > Aquatic > Freshwater > Wetlands > Sediment ...
CTGCGCGAGGAAGCGCGCCACGTCATGGTCGGCGGCGTGCCGATTTATGAAGTGAGCGCGATGCCGCTGAAGCAGGTGCTGGTGTTTTTCGAAACGCTGACGCTTGAAGGCCACCGTGCCCAGATCGCCGACCGGATCGTCAAGGAAATCATCGCCCGCGTCGGCTTCCTGAATAACGTCGGCCTCGACTACCTGTCACTCGACCGCTCTGCCGACACGCTGTCGGGTGGCGAGTCGCAGCGTATCCGCCTGGCCAGCCAGATCGGCTCCGGCCTCACCGGCGTGATGTACGTGCTCGACGAACCCTCGATCGGCCTGCACCAGCGCGACAACGACCGTCTGTTGTCCACGCTCAAGCATCTGCGCGACATCGGCAACTCGGTGCTGGTAGTCGAACACGACGAGGACGCGATCCGCGCCGCCGACTACGTGGTCGACATGGGCCCCGGCGCGGGCGTGCACGGCGGCGAAGTGGTCGCCGAAGGTACGCCGGAAGAAATCCGCCTGTCGGAACACTCGCTCACCGGCCAGTATTTGTCCGGACGCCGCTCGATTGCCATTCCCACTCACCGCCGCGTGCCCGATCCGGAACGGCAACTGGTGGTGACGAATGCCAGCGGCAACAACCTTAAAAACGTCACGCTGAATCTGCCGGTCGGGCTGTTCGTCTGCATCACCGGCGTCTCGGGGTCGGGCAAATCGACGCTGATCAACGACACGCTGTACGCCGCTGTCGCGCGTCATTTGTACGGCTCCTCGACCGAACCCGCGCCGCACGGCGACATCCACGGCCTGGAATTCTTCGACAAGGTTATCAACGTCGATCAATCGCCGATCGGCCGCACCCCGCGCTCCAATCCCGCCACCTACACCGGCCTGTTCACCCCGATCCGTGAACTGTTTGCCGGCGTGCCGGAAGCGCGCATGCGCGGCTACGGCCCCGGCCGTTTCAGCTTCAACGTCAAGGGCGGCCGCTGCGAAGCCTGCCAGGGCGACGGCGTGATCAAGGTCGAGATGCATTTCCTGCCCGACATCTATGTGCCGTGCGACACCTGCCACGGCGCGCGCTACAACCGCGAAACCCTGGAAATCCATTACAAGGGAAAGACCATCCGCGACGTGCTGGAAATGACCATCGAACAGGCGCACGAATTCTTCGCCGTCGTGCCGGTGGTCAGGCGCAAGCTGCAAACCCTGCTCGATGTGGGCCTGGGCTATATCCGCCTCGGTCAATCTGCCACCACGCTGTCGGGTGGCGAAGCGCAGCGGGTCAAGCTCGCACTGGAGCTGTCCAAGCGCGACACCGGCCGCACGCTCTACATTCTGGACGAACCCACCACCGGCCTGCATTTCGCCGACATCGATTTGCTGTTGAAGGTATTGCAGCGCCTGAGTGACGCGGGCAACAGCGTCGTCGTCATCGAACACAATCTGGATGTGATCAAGACCGCCGACTGGCTGATCGACCTCGGCCCGGAAGGCGGCGCGGGTGGCGGCGAAATTCTCGCAGTCGGCACCCCGGAGGATGTGGCCGCTAACAAGGCCAGTCATACCGGGCATTATTTGCAACCGGTGCTGGCTCGGCGATGACATGAACGAACCCATCCGCCTCTCCAAGCTGATGTCCGAACGCGGCTTGTGCTCACGCCGTGAGGCGGACAGCTACATCGAACGCGGGCTGGTGTTTGTTGACGGCAAGCGCGTCAGCGAACTCGGCACCAAGGTCGACCCCGACTGCGCGATCCGGCTCGACCGCGAAGCCAGCGCGCAGCAGCAACAACGCGTCACCATCCTGCTGAACAAACCGATCGGTTATGTGTCGGGGCAACCGGAGCCGGGCTATCAACCGGCGGTGGTACTGGTTCGCCCCGAAACACTGTGGCAGGACGGGCGCGCCGGGCCAGCCTTTTCACGCGAACACCTGAAGGGCTTGGCGCCGGCCGGGCGGCTCGACATCGATTCGACCGGATTGCTGGTACTGACGCAGGATGGGCGCGTCGCCAAACAGCTGATCGGCGACGATTCAGATGTGGAGAAGGAATACTTGGTGCGGGTAGATGGCCGCCTCGACGAACGCGGGCTGGCTTTACTCAATCACGGCCTGTCGCTGGATGGCAAGAAACTGCGTCCCGCCCGGGTCGGCTGGCAAAACGCCGATCAGCTGCGTTTCATCCTGAAAGAAGGCCGTAAGCGGCAGATTCGCCGCATGTGCGAACTGGTGGGCTTGAAAGTGGTGGGCTTGAAACGGGTGCGCATCGGCCGTGTGAGGCTGGGCGATTTGCCGCTGGGGCAATGGCGCTATTTGCGCGAGGACGAAGGGTTTTAGCCGTCCATTGGAAAAAAAGACAAGTAATTGTATCGAAAGACTTTTCGCGTTACTAATATGCCTCACGAGTTGCCCTAAAAAGGACTCCGATCCACTGCGCGCCAAAGCGTGTGTGTAATCGTATGCCAGACTCGCGTTTCCCTTTGCGTTCAACTTTCTCCGGAGATCCCCATGCCATCCAAACTGCTCGTCGCCCTTTTCGCCGCACTGGCACTGACCGCTTGTCAAAAAGCTGAAGAAGCCGCTGCCCCCGCCATGGAAGAGGCCCAGGAATCCGCTGGCGCTGCTGCGGATTCCGCTGCCGACGCTGCAGGCTCTGCTGCTGATGCAGCCGGCGCTGCCGCTGACGCTACAGGTGAAGCAGCCGCCGCCGCTGCCGATGCATCCAAAGACGCGGCTGCCGAGGCCGCTCAGGATACCGCCGACGCAGCGCAGGGTATGGCCGACAAGGCCAAAGACGCCGCCAAATAATCATTGGGCAGCAGGCAACGCAAATGGCCAGGTTCACCTGGCCATTTTTTTGTCCCTACAAACCCGCCGATGTTTCCGGTGCCGGTTGCGCAGGTCGGGAAAAGCGTTTGCTCCAGATGATCAAATCATCGACAAAGGTGAACACCACCGGGATGACCAGCAGACTGAGGAAGGTTGATGTAATCAGCCCGCCAATCACGACAATCGCCATCGGCGCGCGAAAGCTCGGATCGGTGCCGATACCGATGGCAATGGGCAGCATGCCCGCGCCCATGGCAATCGTGGTCATCACGATGGGTCTCGCCCGCTTGCGGCAGGCGTCCAGCAGGGCATCCCAGCGATTCAGGCCATGGTCGCGGCGCGCCAGGATGACGTAATCGATCAACAGGATGGAGTTTTTGGTGGCGATCCCCATCAGCATCACCAGCCCGATCATCGAAGGCATCGACAGCGCGGTCTGGGTGATGAACAGCGCCAGAAAGGCACCCGGAATCGACAGCACCAGCGCCGCCAGAATGGTGACCGGCTGCACGAAGCCCTTGAACAGCAGCACCAGCACGATGTAGATGCACAGCACGCCGGTCATCATCGCCAGACCGAAGCTGGCGAACAGTTCGTTCATCGCTTCGGCATCGCCTATCGTGGTTTGCGTCACGCCGGGCGGCAGGTTTTGAATACTGGGCAACGCCATGGCCTGGCTTTCTACCAGCCCGAGCGGCTGCTGGTTCAGCTCGATCTCGAAGTTGATATTGCGCTGGCGGTCGTAGCGGTCGATTTCAGCCGGGCCACTGTCGAGACTGAGCGAAGCAACGTTGCCGATCATCACCGGGCCGTGGGTGCCGGGCACGGTCATGCGCTCCAGCAGCGCCATATCCTGCCTCGCACCGGGTGGCAGCTTGACGACGATGGGCACTTGCCGCTGCGCCAGATTGAGCTTGGCCAGGCTTTGATCGTAATCGCCTGAGGTGGCGATGCGCAGGGTGTCGGCAATCGCTGCCGAGGTGACGCCGAGCGCCGCGGCTTTGGCGAAGTCGGGGCGCACCACCAGTTCGGGCCGCACCAGACTGGCGCTGGTGGTGACGTTGCCGATGCCGGGGATCGTGCGCAACTCGCGCTCGACCTTGCGCGCATGTTCGGCCAGGGTCTGGCCATTTTCGCTGGCCAGCACCAGCACATATTTCTCGCTGGAGCCGCCGAATCCCACATTGACCCGCGCGCCGGGGAGCGCAATCAGCGCTTCGCGCAATTCGCGCTCAACCGTCTGTTTCTTGACGCCGCCGCGTTGCGCGCGCGGGGTCATGTTGATGGTAAGCGTGGCCTTGCGCACCTCGGCGGCGCCGCGCGGCATGAACGGATCCGAACCCGCCGCACCGCCACCGACTGCGGTGTAAACCATTTTCACGTGCGGATTTTTTTGCACGATGGCGCGCGCCTGCTCGGCCGCTGCCAGCGTTTCTGCATAGGTGCTGCCGGGCGGCAGCGACAGATAGACCTGGGTTTGCGACAAGTCGTCCGGCGGAATGAACCCGGTAGGCAGCAGCGGCACCAGGGCAAAGGAGCCGAAAAAGAATCCCGCCGCCGCCAGCAGGGTGATGACACGATGACGCAAACACCACGCTGCCCACTTCAGGTAAAACCCCATCCAGAACGGCGCGGCCTCAACCTGCTTCGGCGGCTTCAGCAAATAGGCCGCCATCATCGGCGTCAGCATGCGCGCCACCACCAGCGAGAAAAACACGGCAATTGCCGCACTCCAGCCGAACTGCACAAAAAACTTGCCCGCCACGCCGCTCATGAAGGCGGTCGGCAAAAACACCGCAATCAGGGTGAAGGTGGTGGCGATCACCGCCATGCCGATTTCGTCGGCGGCTTCCATCGCCGCCTGATAGGGCGTTTTGCCCATGCGCAGATGACGCATGATGTTCTCGATCTCGACGATGGCATCGTCGACCAGCACGCCGACGACCAGCGACAGGGACAGCAAGGTGACCACGTTGAGCGTGAACCCCATCAAATGCATCACGGCAAAGGCTGGAATCATCGACAGCGGCAGCGCAGTGGCGGCCACCAGGGTGGCGCGCCAATCGCGCAAAAACAGCCAGACGACGAGCACCGCAAGCAGGGCGCCCTCGAATAGCAGCGCCATCGAGCCCGCGTAGTTTTCCTGCACCGGGTCAACGAAATTAAAGGCCTCGGTAATCGACATATCGGGATGCTCGGCTTTGAGCTTGGCCAGTGCGGCGCGCACGCCATCGGCCACCTCGACTTCGCCCGCGCCCCGGCTGCGCACGATTTCAAACCCCACCACCGGCTTGCCATTGAGCAACGCCGCCGAGCGCTGTTCGGCCACGCTGTCGGAGACGGTGGCCACCTGACCGAGCTGCACGCGGCGGCCATCGGACAGCACGATGTCGATGCGCGCCAGTTCTTCGGCCGACTGCACCGTTGCAATGGTGCGCACGGATTGCTCCGCTCCCCCCATGTCGGCACGACCGCCCGACGCTTCCTGCTGAATCTGCCGCAACTGGCGCGAGATATCGGCGGCGCTGGCGTTCAACGCCAGCAGGCGCGCTGGATCGAGCTCCACCCGGATTTCGCGGCTGACGCCGCCGACGCGAGCCACCGCGCCCACCCCGCGCACGCTGAGCAGGCGCTTGGTGACGGTGTTGTCGACGAACCAGGACAGCGCTTCATCGTCCATGCGACTGGAGGACACGGTGTAGGTCAGGATCGGCGCGCCGGCCAGATTCGCTTTCGAAATCACCGGATCGCGCAGATCGCCCGGCAGGTCGGAACGGATGCGCGAAATCGCATCGCGCACATCATCCACCGCTTCCTGCGTCGGCTTTTCCAGGCGGAATTCGACCGTGATGGTGGCGGTGCCGTCCTGCACCTTGGTGTAAACGTGCTTGATACCTTGCAGGGTGGCGACCGCGTTTTCGATCTTGCGCGCCACCTCGGTTTCCATCTGGGCGGGCGCAGCACCCGGCAGCGTGGCAGACACCGTCACCGTCGGCAAATCGATATCCGGGAACTGCTGGATCTTCATGGCCTTGAACGCCATCAAGCCAGCCAGGGTCAGCATGACAAACAGCAGCACTGCCGGGATGGGGTTTTTGATCGACCAGGAAGAGACGTTCATGATTGGGCTTGATTAAGTGGCATGAAGACAGCCGCGTTTAGGGAGTGTGGCTGACAGCCGCCGGCGCATCGAGCACCCGCACCCAATCGCCTTCGGCCAGGAAACCCGCTCCCCCCGCCACCACACGCGCGCCGGGTTGAATCCCACTGATGATCTCGATTTGATCGCCACGGCGCTGTCCCACGACGACCTTGACCTGGGTCACCTTGACCTGCGCATTCTTGGCCGCGCCATCCAGCAGGAACACATAGCTGAACCCCTCGCGCAGCACTACGGCCGATTGCGGCAAGCTCATGGCACGCGCGCGTCCAAGTTCAAATTCACCCCGTGCAAACATGCCCGCCCGCAAGCTGTTACCGGTCTCGGTAACGGGCAGATCAACATACACCAACCCGTTCAGCGTCTGCGGGTCGACGGTCGGCGCGACCATGCGCACACGGCCTTGAATCCGCGCCCCATCCGGCGTGCTCAGCGTCGCCACCATGCCCGGCTTCAGCTTGCCGAGATCGGCAGCGCTGACTTCTGCACGCCATTCGAGGCGACTGCCGCGGATCAGGCGAAACAGTTCCTGCCCCGGTTGCGCCAGTGAACCGAGCGTGGCGGTGCGCGCAGAAATCAAGCCGTCGTCGGGTGCGCGCACAATCGTTTGCGCCAAGCGCAATTGCTCAGCCTGCATTCTGGCGCGCGCGGCGTTCAGGCGGGCAACGGCGGTCTTCTCCGCCGTCAAGTACTGGTTGATTTGCTGTGCGCTCAGAAAGCCGGTTTTTTGATACTGGCGGGCACGATCACCGTTCGCGCGGGCTTCACTCAGCATCGCTTCGGCCTCGGCAACCGACGCTTTCGCCTGTGACAACTCCGCCTCTATCGTGTCATTGGCAATGCGTGCCAGCACCTGGCCTCTTTTCACCCGATCGCCCACGTTGACCCGCACATCGGTCAAAAGCATGTTGCTGACTTCCGTGCTGATCACCGCCTCCTGCCAGGCGGCGATATTGCCATTGGTCACCAGCACGCGTGACCATTCAGTCAACTGCGGCGTGATGGCAGCCACAGTCAGGGCGGTCTTCGCATTCGTCGCCTTATTTGGTTCTATATTGGCGTCAGCGGCGACATTCTGGCGTACCCCGCTATCCTTGGCGTCATGAACCACCGCCCAGACAGCCACGGCGCCAAGCGCGATGGCAGTTACCCAGGCCAGACGTCTGAATTTTGGTGAAAAAGCGAGTGAAAAGAATGCCATCGATCAACCTTGAATTCGTTTTGTAAGCACACGGAAATCGCCAGCGATTTAACCCCGGAAGTTTATATGCAAACAGAACGCGCACGCCAACTGCTGCTGGGCTCGTTTCACGCTGCCATCGCAGCAGCCAATCCCGCACATATCCTGCCGGCCCACCTGCCTGCGCCGCCACGCGGCCGCACCCTGGTTGTCGGTGGCGGCAAAGCTGCAGCCAGCATGGCCGCAGCCCTAGAAGCACACTGGCCGGCCGATGCCCCACTGTCCGGCCTAGTCATCACCCGCTATCAGCACAGCCTGCCGACACGGCGCATCGAAGTCGTCGAAGCCAGCCACCCGCTTCCAGATGGCCGCGGCGAAGCGGCAGCGTTGCGCATGCTGGGACTGGCCAGCCAGCTGGGACCAGACGATTTGTTGCTGGCGATGATTTCCGGTGGTGGCTCCAGCCTGCTCGCTGCGCCAGTCGAAGGCGTCACATTGAAGGAATTGCGCCAGGTGACCAAAGCGCTGCTGCATGCCGGCGCAACCATCCACGACATCAACACCGTACGCAAGCATCTCACCCGCTTGTCGGGTGGACGACTGGCGCAGGCGGCACATGGCGCCCAGGGTCTGGCGTTGATCATTTCCGACGTCGTCGGCGACGATCCCACGCACATTGCATCCGGGCCCTGTGCGCCCGACCCGACCACCTGCGCCGATGCGCTCGACCGGCTGCAGCGCTTCCATATTGCGCTGCCCGCTGGGGTCAAACACCATCTTGAGGAATGCGCTGCCAATCAACTGGCCGACACCCCCAAATCCGGCGACGCCTGTTTTAGTCGTATGGAAAACCGCGTCATCGCCAATGCTCACGCCAGCCTGTTGGCTGCAGCCGCATATTTCGAGCAAAACGCTATCCCAGCCCTTCTGCTTTCGGACGCAGTCAGTGGCGATGCGCAAGCTGTGGCAAAACAGCATGCCGCACTGGTCAATGCGCTGGCACGGCGGCAGACGCTCGCGCTCATATCCGGCGGCGAAACCACGGTTACCTTGCGGCCGCACCATGGCCGTGGAGGCCGCAATACCGAATATTTACTGGCACTGGCCCTAGCCTTGCGCGACACCCCGGCCGCAGCCATTGCATGCGACACCGATGGCATCGATGGTAGCGAAGACAATGCAGGCGCATTGATCACCCCGGATACGCTGGCGCGTGCGCAAACAATTGGACTGATCCCGCAAGCCTTGCTTGATGTGCACGACAGCTATGGATTCTTTGCGGTGCTCGGCGATCTGGTGCTGACCGGCCCCACACGCACCAACGTCAACGATTATCGAGCCTTGTTGATCGGCGTTGATTAACCCTTTGACTGCTTCTAATTCAAACGCTGGACCAGAACCGGATCGCCGACTTTCAGGCCAAACGCAGTGGCAGCGCTGCCACGGTTAACAGCAAGCTCCAAGAGACCGACGCTGTTGATGAACCAGAAACCTGCGCCCTTGTCGACAAAGCCGAAGCTTTCGCTGTGCCTGAAGGTTTCGCCTGCCGCGCTGATGCGCGCATCCTTGAGGACGCCGCGAACGCCAGTCCACGCATTGCCAAAGTGATCGATATAAATCACCCTTGCCAGATCACCCGCATCAAACTCGACTTGCAACTTGTCTATCGGGCTTAATTTCTCGGCAGGAAATTCACCACGCGCAATCTCGGCTGCGATCAGCGCAAACAGGTCACGCCCATGAAACGTTGCGGATAGTTCATCCGGTCGCCAAGTAATCCGCCAGAGCCGGGAATCAGGATGACGTGCATGAACCACTGACAGCAACCCGTTGTCCGGCCCAACAAACCAGCGCCCCCCCGCCTGCATCACCACGGCATCGCGCTGCGTTCCAACGCCCGGGTCCACCACAGCTAGAAACACACTGCCAGGTGGAACGCCGGACACGAACGCAGCCAGCAAGTGCGCGCCTGCATGCGCATTGAAATCAGGCACTTCATGCAGCAAATCGATGACCCGTTGTGCGGGCGCCAATTCAACCAGTCGCGCTTTAAGCTGACCCACATAGGGGTCACGCGATCCAAAATCGGTGAAAAGTATAATCACATGCTTTACCCGTAGTGGTAACTCGAGCGAGTATGCCTAATTAAACCGGAATCTCACAAATTGCATGTGCTAGCTTCATCAACACCTATGAACGATTGTGTCGATGGAGCAAAAATCGCGGGCATGAAAAAGCCGGGAAAACCCGGCTCTTTCATGCCCGCTATATTTTTTTGCAGCTTATTCGACGTCAACAGCGACTGCATCGCTATCCGGACGATCAACCAGTTCAACCAGCGCCATCGGTGCATTGTCGCCATTGCGGAACCCAAACTTGAGGATACGCAGATAGCCACCCGGACGGGTTTTGTAACGCGGGCCCAACTCGGCGAACAGTTTAACCACCATGTCACGGTCGCGCATGCGGTCAAAAGCCAGGCGATGGTTAGCCAGGCTCGGCTCTTTACCCAAGGTAATCAGCGGTTCAACAAAACGACGCAATTCCTTGGCCTTGGGCAAAGTGGTTTTGATCACTTCGTGTTTCAGCAAGGAAACAGTCATGTTGCGAAACATGGCCAGACGATGGCTGGTGGTGCGGTTGAGCTTACGGTTTGATTGACGATGACGCATGGCAAATTCCTTTAAATATATTCTTGGGCAAAGCCGCCAGCCAAGGCGACCCGCACTTTATTATTGGGTTTTTAGTAAAAATCAGGGGCGCTCAAGACCAGCAGGCGGCCAGTTTTCCAGGCGCATACCCAACGAAAGACTACGCGTGGCGAGCACATCCTTGATTTCATTCAGCGACTTGCGGCCCAGGTTCGGGGTACGAAGCAATTCAGACTCCGAGCGCTGAATCAAATCACCAATGAAATAAATATTCTCGGCTTTAAGGCAGTTGGCCGAACGCACAGTCAACTCAAGGTCGTCAACCGGACGCAGCAGCAGGGGATCAACCTGCGGTGAACGCGGAAGTTCCGACTCGGCCGGCGTGCCCTCAAGATCAGCGAACACTGACAACTGCTTGACCAAAATACGGGCTGCAGTACGCACAGCTTCTTCCGGCTCAACCACACCGTTAGTTTCAATATCAATGACCAGACGGTCCAAGTCAGTACGCTGTTCAACGCGTGCACTTTCAACAGAGTAGGCAACGCGGCGAACCGGGCTGAAAGAAGCGTCCAGGAGAATGGAACCGACGGTACGCGTATCTTCAGAGACTTTGCGCACGCTGGCAGGCTGATATCCACGGCCCGCTTCAACCTTGATTTCCATGTCCAGTTTGCCACCCTTGGTCAGGTGAGCGATCACATGAGCCGGGTTGAGCACTTCAATATCGTGGCCGACTTCAATATCACCTGCCGTAACGACACCTTCACCAGACTTGGAGACTTTCAATACGACTTCAGATTTGCCGTGCATCTTGAAAGCGATACCCTTGAGGTTCAACAGAATGTCTACGACATCCTCCTGAACACCTTCAATCGTCGAGTATTCGTGCACCACACCGCTGATTGTCACTTCGGTCGGTGCATAACCGACCATGGATGACAACAGAATGCGACGGAGCGCATTACCGAGAGTATGGCCATAGCCACGCTCGAACGGCTCCATAATGACCTTAGCGTGCAGCGGTGAAGCACGATCAACTTCCACAATACGTGGCTTGAGAAATTCCGTTGCGCTTTGCATAAAGTACGTTTCCTTAACACCTGGCCATTAAGACCGGCCCAGCTTATTTGGAATACAGTTCAACAACCAGAGATTCGTTGATGGTCGAAGGCAGTTCCGAGCGTAGCGGAGCAGCTTTATAGGTGCCCTTCAACGCTTTGGCATCCACCTCAACCCACTCAGGATATCCACGCGCAGCAGTAGCTTCTGCTGCCGCTTTGATACGCAAGTGCGCCTTGGCCTTTTCTGCAACTTCGACCACATCACCCGCACGCACTTGATACGAAGGAATATTGACCCGACGCCCGTTAACGGTAATGCCGTTGTGACGCAAAACCTGACGCGCCTCGGTGCGCGAAGCACCGAAACCCATGCGGTAGCAGACGGAATCCAGACGCGACTCCAGCATCGACAGCAGGTTTTCACCGGTGACGCCTTTGCGACTGTCAGCGCGCTTGTAAGTCAGGCGGAACTGTCCTTCCAGCACACCATAA
>Ga0115026_10000434_pt1 | contig 11350 bp, 14 predicted proteins | sample Mud_0915_D1_FD_83878 | JGI IMG/M metagenome (GOLD analysis project Ga0115026, IMG submission 83878) | Wetland microbial communities from Old Woman Creek Reserve in Ohio, USA - Mud_0915_D1 | ecosystem: Environmental > Aquatic > Freshwater > Wetlands > Sediment ...
CCAGGGCAGGTTTCCGCAAGCTTCACAAAACTCGAGAACAGCGACCTTCTGCTCGAAATTTCGCCTCCCTTCGCTCTTGAGAACAGCGTGGTTACGATTCGAGGAAGCTTGACCCCAAACAAACCCAATGAGAACATCACCATTTATCTCGGAATAAGCGGTCAACCATGGCAAGTTATGGGAAAGGCAATTACAACGCAAGACGGCAGTTTCGAATACTCTTGGAAAAGCGAGGTCCCTGGCATGTACGGCATTCGTGCCAGTTGGGCAGGAGACGGATACTACGCAGGTTCAACAAGTCACACGATAAACGCAACGATTCTTCCCCTCTTCTTAAGCCTGCTTGTCGTTGTGGCAATTGCCACGATATTTGTCGGGGCAATAGCAGTAGCCGCTTCAAAACACACGAGCCAAACTAGCTTGGAGCCGATAGAGCCACAACCACCAGGTTTGAATCTGCACCAAAAGCTTATTCTACATTTGGGAGCAGAGGAATAAGCCCGAAGAAAGGCACTAGAAAGGAAAGCAGAATGCCAGTTGTTTTCATAATCGGAACAGCGGGATCAGGAAAATCGCTCTTTACAGCCTCCTTTAGCGAATGGCTGAAAATGTCAAAGCAAGACGTGGCTGTGGTTAATTTGGACCCTGGTGCGCTCAAGCTGCCGTATTCTCCAGATGTAGATATCCGCAATTATGTGGATGTAGGAGATCTCATGGAGAAGTACGGATTGGGACCAAATGGGGCTATGATTGTGGCTGCTGACTTAATTGCTGACGAAATCGAGAACATTACGAGAGACATTGAAGCGGCAAACGCTGACTTGGTATTGGTGGATACGCCGGGGCAAATGGAACTCTTCGCGTTTCGTGCAAGCGGACCCTACATTGTCGAAGAGTTGACAAAAGAGCCAAAGGCTGTGGTCTACATGTTCGACGCCGTCTTCTCAATGAATCCAGTTAATTACGTTTCCAACATGTTCTTGTCTGCGGCTGTCTACAATCGTTTCTTCCAACCGCAAGTACATGTCTTGTCAAAGTGTGATTTGCTACCGAAGAAGGATGTGGAAAAGATCGCTGATTGGTCAGCGAATCTAAACTCGCTGGAAGACGCAATTAATCAACTTGAAGGAGAAAAACGGCTTTTCAACAGAAACATGGTACATGCGATCAGCAAGCTTGGACTAAGGTTCATGCTGATTCCAATCTCTGGCAAGACAAACCAAGGAATGAACAACTTTAACACGACTCTTGAGCGAATCCTTGCTGGTGGAGAGAAGTACACATACTAGTCTAAAGACGCTATTGCTTAGTTACTACCATTGATCAGAGTCCAGCTTGCGGCGAAAGCCCCGTGTTTGGCGCTAGGCAGAGTCTTTGCGCCCACAATTATGAGAACATCGTTATCCAATGGCTGCATGGAATTCAGAATCTGATTTGCTGAGTGAGGAAACTGGACCTCAAGGTTATCGCTAACTGAATCAATTACTAGCCTCTTTTTCTTACACACTATAATGACTGCGCGTTGCGCCCCTGCCACTATTGCTGCGTCTCTTTGTTCAATTCCTGACTTGACCCGGCGTCCACTGTTCCTGATCAGAAAGGCATAGTTATGTTCCGTCTTGATTAGGTCGATTGGCCCCATTTCCACTCGAGTAGGAAAGTATCCTGTAAAGGTTTTCCACACAGCTCGCCCTTTGCTGGTTAGGCTACAACCCTCTTTCGATGTCTCTATCAAACCACCTTGCCTCAGGCGGGCAATTATCGTGCGGATTGCGCCCTCACCCACGTTCAGCTGCTTTGCTAGTTTGTTCCGCCCTACAGGTTTTTCAGACATTAGTTCGAGCGCGTAAAAAATGTGCGACGTCTTGAATGTAGTGGAAGGACCAGGAGCAGTTTGGTTTGCGATGCTTTCAATAGACTCTTTGAACGTGAAGGTTATCACGCGCCCAAGCTGTATCTTGAATGGCTGACTATTATAATTTGTCGCGTACGAAGAGTTTTCAAGCTCAAGCTGGAAGACGAGGCAGCGCGCGCTCCCTGTATGCTATGACTGATATTTCGACCAGCGCTTTTGGCACAAGTTCTATCCCACCCGTGACACGTGCAGGAAATCTTTGCTCGAAGTATCTTCCGTAGATATTGTTGAATTCGCGTAACTGTTCCATAGACGATAGGTAAACGTAGGAAATGATAACGTCGTTTAGGGTGTAGCGAGCTGCCTGCAGTATTGCTTTTATGTTCTCCATAATTTGGACCGTTTGTTCTGCAACGGTACCGTCGACAATCTTGCCATCTCTCGGATCTATCGCTACTTGACCCGAAACAAAAAGGAACTTGCCCGCTTTCACAGCTTGGCTGTATGGTCCCATTGGTTTTGGCGCTTTTTTCGTGTTTATGAAGTCCTTCATTGGCACCCCTTAGTAGCAGATCTGTCTTTCTAGAGGACGGATTAGCATGATAAGTTTTTCCGCTACCCTATTGTTGAAGAAAGAAGCAATTCGCAGAAAGCCTTTTAAGAAAAGTGCATGGTTATTTACCGATCCGCATAGTCTGGAATGAAGGTCATTTCATGAGAAACCTAAATGGAAGATATTTGTTTACATCGGAGTCAGTCGGAGAAGGTCATCCGGATAAGGTCGCAGATCAAGTCTCAGACGCCATTTTGGACGCGATTATTTGTAATGATCCGAAGGCGAGAGTTGACGCTGAGACGCTCGTGATGCAAGGAAACGTGGTAGTCACCGGTCAGATTACAACCTCCTGCTATGTATCCATACCTAAGATTGTCAGGAAGACTCTGAAGGATATAGGGTTAGACAACGCGAAAGATGGCCTGGACTGGCAAACTTGCGGAGTTCTGGTTTCCTTCGAGGAGCAATCTCCAGACATCGCTATGGGAGTAAACGAGACTGAGAAACATGAACAGGGTGCTGGAGATCAAGGCATGATGTTTGGCTATGCTACGAACGAAACAAAAGAATTGATGCCGATGCCGATAATGCTAGCACATAAACTTGTCAAGAGATTGGCGGATTGCAGGAAGAGTGGATTACTTCCTTACTTACGACCAGACTGCAAGTCTCAGGTTACTGTAGAGTATTGTGAGGGAAAACCAACCAGAGTGACTGCTGTAGTAATTGCGTCTCAACATATGGACAGAACTGACAGGGAGAAGATGAGAGAAGACATAATCAATCAAGTGATTAAGAACGTGATACCCGCCAACATGCTGGACGACGAGACAACTTACATCGTAAACGGAACGGGCAGGTTTGTCGTTGGTGGAACACTTGCCGACTCCGGATTGACAGGACGCAAAATAATTGTTGACACCTACGGAGGTTTCGGAAGTCATGGCGGAGGATGCTTCTCAGGTAAGGATCCGTCAAAAGTCGACAGATCTGGCTGCTACATGGCTCGCTATATAGCCAAGAACATTGTTGCTGCGGGATTAGCAGACGAATGTGGAGTTCAAATATCATACGCGATAGGAGTGGCCAAGCCAATCTCCGTATTCATCAATACAAACGGCACAGGAAAAATGTCCGATGAGGAAATACTCGAACTCGTAAAGAGCAATTTTGACATGCGACCAAAGGCAATCATAGAGCACCTACAACTCTTAAGACCAATCTACAGGAAAACCGCGGTGTTCGGGCATTTTGGAAGAGATGACCCAGACTTTACGTGGGAAAAGACAGACAAAGTCGAAGAACTTAGGAAAGCACTCAACAAATAGCGAGTCTCCCAAAAGCTGATCATGGCTTTTTCTGGTTTGGAAAGTCTCTAGAAAATTAAGTGACACTTAGCCAATTTTCCAACCCAGGTCCTTAAGTCTATCGATAACGGCATCTTGAGCTCAATTGTGCTACCCGAGGAGGAGCTACCGCAACACTCAGAGTCTGCAGGGCTGCCTCGATTAAGCTTTTCCCTTTTCCTCTTTACCAAAATACGTTGTCCATTTGAGTTTGCGGGCGTCTCTGCCAAAGCTAAGTGTGCTCTTCTTGCATTTTCCTGAGCAGAACCAGAGGATCGTTCCGTCATTCTTGACGTACATCATTCCTGTTCCACCTGGGAACTCGTTCCCGCAGAATGCGCATTTTCTGGATTTGGGCATCGCGTTTTCACCTTATGCTAGCTTGCATTACTACCTGGAGATTTTCTTTGCTTCTCGCTCTGTTTCCCTGAGCATTAATATGTCCTGAACTCTAACGGGACCTTTGACGTTTCTGGATATGATACGCCCTTTGTCCTTTCCCTCCAGTATGCGAACTCGGACTTGCGTGATTTCGCCAGTCGTGCCAGTACGCCCAATAATTTGAATAACCTCTGACGGAACAGCGGCTTCCTCGCCTCTCGCGTCCTTACTCATCACTGAGGTCCTCTTTTAACCTGCTCAAGCCGCGTTATAATTTCTTTGATTAACCCTGAAGCGTCGCCTTCCTTAATTATGCATGCTGAAGCACAAGGAACGTCAATGCCCAAAGCGCTGCCAATCTTTTCCTTGTTCGGAACGAACAGGTATGGGATCTTTCGCTCTTCGCACAGAAGTGGCAAATGCGCAACAACTTCCGGCGGATCCACGTCTTCAGCTATCACCACAAGTTTGGCTTGAGCCCGCTCTACGGCTTTGGTGGCCTCATTTGTGCCCTTTCTAACTATGCCTGATTTTGAAGCAATCTGGAGGGCTTCATAGGCTGCGTCGACAATTTCTTTCGGCGCTTCATATTTTACATAGAATGGTTTTGACATGAGCCTCACCCTTTAAAGGCACAGTCTTATCAACACTTCCTATTTATGAAGTTTTCGACTGAAAAATCATCGGAATTATCTTCGGGAAACCATGGACGTCGAAAGGTTTAAATAAAGATTTACGGTGACCTACTCATTTTTCGAGAGGGGGATGGGGCTGCAGAGACTAGGTAAAGTTTTGAGTGTAACACCATCCCGGAACTTGGTGGTTAAGACAGAGAAAGCCCCGAAGATTGGTTCTGCAGTCGTTGACGAGAACTTAAAGGTCATCGGCAAAGTTTTCGACGTGATTGGACCAGTGTCATCTCCTTACGCAGTAATTAGGCCAACCATCAAAGAACCTGAGCGACTATCTAATAAACAGCTCTACTTGATGCTCTCGAAAAAAAACAGGAGCAAAGAATGATGAGTGGCGGTAGTGATCTCCGTGAAGATATCGACTCCTCACTTTCAACGACAAAAACGGAGCAGACCAGAGTTCAATCCTGCCCTGAATGTGGAAGCACTAGGATAATGCGTGACTACGAATGCGCAGAGATAGTCTGCATGGACTGCGGCTTTGTGGTCGCCGCTAAAATAGCAGACCGGGGACCGGAATGGAGGGCTTTCGACGATGAACAACGGTCAAAACGAACGCGGGTCGGCGCGCCGTTAACGTACACTATCCATGATAAAGGTTTGTCAACCACGATAGATTGGCATGACCGAGACATTTATGGCAAGAGTCTGTCGCCTGGGCAGAAGGCACAGGTTTATCGCCTCAGGAAATGGCAACGGAGGATAAGAGTCTCGGATGCCACCGAGCGCAACTTGGCTTTTGCCTTGTCAGAAATCACAAAGATCTCTAACAACTTAACCCTCCCCAAGAATATTCTCGAAACGGCTTCTGTTATTTACAGAAAAGCTGTGAAAGAACGGTTGATACGTGGTCGGTCGATCCAAGGAGTAACGTCCGCAGCGATTTACCTTGCTTGCAGGCAGTGCGGGTTGCCCAGAACATTGGACGAGATTTCCCAGTCTTCAACGGTGAACAAGAAAGAGGTTGGCAGAAGCTACCGTTTCTTGATAAAAGAGCTGAACTATTCTATTCCGCCGCTTAGACCGAGCCAGTATATCACAAAGTTCTCAAATCAGCTCACGATGCAAGGAAAGGTCGAGGAAATTGCCCACAAAATCTTGGCGGCGGCGAAGGAGCTTAAGCTGACTTCGGGTCGTGGTCCAACTGGAATCGCGGCAGCGGCGAGCTACATAGCCTCGGTGCTGACTGGAGAAAGAAAAACACAACGAGAGATAGCTGAAATAGCGCAGGTTACGGAAGTCACGATTCGAAATCGGTATAAAGAACTAGTTGAAAGGCTAATGTTCCAGATGAGCATTTAGACGAACATTGTCAGTCACATCGCCGGATTATGTTGACGCGCAGTTCGTTCGTCGCTCGATTAGTCACAAACTGAGGACGCCCAAATGAGAATGCATCTTGACAGTCATGGCATTTCCTTCAAGAACGGGGGATTATAGAAGTGGCTGAATGCCCCCGTTGTGGAACGGAAGTTGCCACGGCTTCAAAGAGCTGGCCTGTGCATTTTGGAAAACCACAGCAAGGCAGGATGTCTCAATTAGCTATCGGAATTTTCGAGTGCCCTCAGTGTAAAACCAAGTTTAGGTCACGTATGAAGACAAGTGCGCAGCAAACGAGTTCACCAAATGTTAGAGAATTGGTCGATAGAATAAAAGGCATACGCGAAGGTTTCGTCCTGACTCTAGCTACACTCCGAGAGAAGATAAGCACATTGAAAAAGGAGAGGTCAACTCTTCTCGCCGAGGCAGAGGAATTAAGAAGAGCCGCTGAGTCACGCGCCAACGCTCTTGAGAGTGAAGTTAGTCAACTTCGTCAGGAGATTAAGTCTCTAAAAGAACTCCTAGATTCGACGAGCGTGGGATAGCTCTCATCGCGATTTGTTTAGCTCGAATTCATCTCAAAACATAGCTATTTTTTTAAGCAGGGTTCTTACTTACTGTGGTTCATGCCCTATAGGTTCACCTTCGATTTGTCGCCTGTGCCTCGTTTCTTCTTTACTGAAATCGCCAGAATCAGCTACCAAAAAGGTGTGCACAAATCACTTCTCAATACTCTCCAGGAAGTCATCAAGAAATTCAGGATACAAGAGGCCACGGGCCTTAACCTTTCGGATGCGGTTGTCGTCATCCAAGATCTCATCGACCTGCAAGCGATCAACCTGGTAGAGAGAAAGAAGTTCCTGAAGACTAAGAAGAGAGCAGTATTCCTGCCACATTGCTCAAGGAGATTCATGGACAGCCGTTGCAAAGCAGTTTTTGATGAGACCTTGCCCTCTTATGTTTGTGCTCATTGCAGTCCTGACTGCCTTGTCAATAAAGCAGATGGCGTGGCAAAGAGAAGCGGATACGACGTTTATGTTTTGCCAGGAGGATCATGTGTGGCAAAAATTCTGAAAAAATCAAGGTATGAGGGTATAGTGGGCGTAGCCTGTGGTGAAGAAATCAGGGTTTCTACCGGAACTCTGCAAGATGCTGGTGTCGCAGCCCAAGCCGTTCCACTGATTAAGAATGGCTGTTCAAACACGGTTTTTAACATGGAAACTCTGATCAAGACACTTTAGAAAACTGCCTACTTCACGATCTCGCGTTTCTTCCAGCGCAGGTTCTTGCCTCGGCATTTCCTGCATTTTATGGCGGTTGAAGCGTTGGTTGATCCACAATCTCTGCATATCTTCTTATACAGTCTCGCTTTCTGAGCTATTGACTTCTTGACCGGGTCTAGTATAGGCATTAGGCAACTTCCTTTTGGGCTAGGACTCTGACGCCTCTGTGTCAAATATACCTTTTGCATCAACAGAAAAACAGGGTCATACTTCTTAATGCGATTATTCTGTGCTGCCTGATCAGATTCTGAACTTCACGCTCGAACAGTTTCAAGAAATGGGCGCTTCCTACTTCACAGTCTCAATCGTGACATAGGAACGAGTGTCCTGAATTCCCTCTAGGGCATACAGCGTTTTGAGCACTTCGTCCAGGTTTTCTCGTTCCACAATTATGAGTGCATCAACCTCGCCAGCTATTCTAAAAGCCCTGCTTACAGCAAGTTCCTTGATTTTCTCGTACACGTGGATTCTTTTCAACGGTTCTATCTTCAGAAGGATGAATGCTGGGGCGGTTGATACACCTAAGGCGTTTAATCCTTTTTCCGTGACGTCTATGAAGCCTCTGCCAGTGCGAATGTACCCAGCGTTTTTGAGTTTTCGCAAGTGTACATTCAATGCCTGCCGACTTATTCCGAGCTGCTGTGATAACTCGTCTTGTTTCACGCGTAGAGTGTAGCTGCTTGTGGATTTGCCTTTCTTATAAAGCGTCTTCAGAAGCTGGACTGAACGCTTAGTTAGGGGTTCCAAGCCTATCTGCCTACTAGTTTGTTAAATTAAAGCTTTACAATTATCGCGTTATTTAAGACTTTACCCAGACATAACGTCATCAGAATCTCCTTTGACGCCAATTTCAAGCGTTTTCGTGGAAATCACGAGGATGCACCACAATCTATTTATTCACGAATAAAAAAACTAAACAAGCCTCCAAACGATGGTGAGGGGCAAACCGCTGCATGCCAGAGAGCAATTCGGTGTTGGTCGGAACAAAACCAGTGATGAACTATGTGCTTGCTTGCATCACTCTTTTCCACGGTGGTGCAAAAGAAATCAACGTTAAAGCGCGTGGACGATCCATTAGCCGTGCAATAGACGTCGTAGAAGTTGTTAGACGACGATTTCTGCCTGAAGTGAAGGTGAAGAGTGTGGGAATAGGAACTGATCAACTCGCACCCAGAGAAGAAGGTAGTTCAACGAGCAACGTAAGCACCATTGAAATAACTCTACTACGGTAATCGGTCGCCCGAGCGATTGGCATTGGAACTCCTGCCTTGTTTGCGAGAGAGGTCTTCTAATGAAGACGGAACTGTGTAGTTTCTGCCTAAAGAGTGGCATGCTATGCCAAAAGTGCGCAGCCAAAGTCAAGGCTGGCGACATAAGTGACTTAGATCTGAGAATAGCTCGATTGTTGTTGTCTCTTGAGGAGAAATATCCGTCACTGCAAAACGTCTGTTTCTATAAAGCAGTTGACGTGAATAAGACTCTGGCTGTTCTTGTTGGACGTGGTGATGTACCACGAATTTTGGGTTATGGCGGGAAGATTGTTAAGGCCATTAGTGATGAGACAGGCAAATCTGTTCGCGTTCTCGAGCAAGGTGTTGATGACCGCAAGTTTCTTGAAGACCTGTTCATCCCACTGAGCATTCTGACAATAAACACGATTTGGCTTCCTGATGGAACGACCGAGACCAGAGTCATTTTGAGAAGAAGACGCAGCGGTCAGCTGCCGTTTGACTTGAAGGCCATAAAGGAAATTGCCCAAAAGATGCGAAAGATGTCGTTGCGCGTCGAGTTTGCTGACTAAAGGGAGCGCGACTAGTAATGGATTTGGACCCAATCGGTACTTGGACTAGAACTCATTATTCCTCAAAAGTAACTCCAGAAATAGACGGCCGAGAGGTGACTTTATTCGGCTGGGTCCAAGAGATCCGCGACCTGGGCGGCATCCGCTTTATTATATTACAGGACAGGGAAGGCACAGTTCAAATTACTATTCCGAAGAAAAAAGTCAGCGCGGATGTCTTGGCAAAGTCTGAGTTCTTGCAGAAGCGGTTCAGCGTTGCAGTGAGGGGCCTTGTGAAGAAGACAACAATGACGCCGCGAGGCATCGAGGTAATCCCAAGCGAAGTCAAGGTTTTGAGCGTAGCCTCGGGTCAACTGCCTCTTGACGTCACAGGCAAGACGCCAGCCAACATTGAAACAAGGCTAGATGCAAGAGCCTTGGACCTGGCGCAGGAGCAGAGTATTGCTGTTTTCAGAATTCAACATTCAGCCTTGGAGGCAGTTCGGGAATTCCTGTTTGAAAAGGGCTTTCTGGAAGTTCATACTCCGCGCATCATAGCTTCTGCCACTGAAGGCGGCGCAGCATTATTCACGGTTGACTATTTTGGTGAAAAGGCGTATCTAGCCCAGAGCCCCCAACTGTACAAAGAGCAGCTGGTAATGAGCCTAGAGAAAGTTTTTGAGGTAGGTCCATTCTTCCGAGCTGAAGAATCACACACTCGACGACACCTGAGTGAATTTGTTTCTGTAGATATTGAACAAGCATTTGCGAACTCGGAAGTCGTGATGAGCCTTCTTGAACAGCTTATTCAGCACGTTTTCAAGGTTATTAAGGAGAAGTGCGCGACCGAGCTATCCAGTCTCAAGCACAAGTTGACCATTCCCGAAGTTCCCTTCAGACGCCTAGCATACGACGAAATCCTCAGCGAATTGAAAGAACAAGGCGTTACTGTACCTTGGGGTGAGGATATACCTACGGAGGCGTTCAGGGTTTTGGGCAAGCTACATCCTTATTTCTATTTCGTCGTTGATTGGCCAACTCGTTCCAAAGCATTCTACATTAAGCCGAAACCTAACAAACCCGAACTATGCGAGGGTTTTGATCTAATGTGGCGATGGATAGAGCTCGTATCCGGCGGAACTCGCATAGCTGAAAAAGAATCTCTGGAAAAAAGGTTAAGAGAACAAGGCCTGAACCCTGACGCCTTTAAGCACCATCTTCAGACATTCGACTACGGTATGCCGCCTCATGCTGGGTGGGCGATAGGGTTGGAAAGACTCACGATGATTCTTACGGGAAAAAAGAATATCCGAGAAGTAACATTGTACCCTCGAGATAAGTTGCGACTAACACCCTAGCTGCTTTTAGACAGTTCACAAATCATGGCTGCTGACACAATAATTTGGCTGTCACCGCCAGTTTCTGTGGTCATAACTGTGGTCGGTATTTTCCTGAATTATGTCAAAAGGAAAGCGATTTTTATACGAAAATGTACTAAAAGCGTATAAACCTCACCTTTGTTTGAGTCTCACACTCAGCATGAGGGATATAGAATAGGCTGCGGCATATTCGGCGCTGCGAATTTCGATAACCAACCCGTCTTCCCAACTCTCTACTGGGGACTTCGGTCTCAGAACCATCGAGGGCACCAATCTCATGGATTTTTAACGTACAACCAAGGGCAATTCTGTGTCCACAAGAGTCTCGATTTAGTGCCAAAGCTAAAGTCTAGCGCGATTCACGAATGGCTCGAAAAGCTTCCAGGCTGTGCCGGAATCGGAAACGTGCGTTACTCAACTTCGGGAAAATGCGACGATCAATCGATACTGGAAGGAACACAACCCATGACCGCTGAATCCGACGGAATCAAGATTGCGATTTCCTTCAATGGCAACATTGTTAACACTCAACTACTCAAGCAGGAAGTCACTAGGCAACACCCAGATTTTTTTTCTTGTTGCGATTCCGACATAGTCTGCCAGAAACTCTTGCTCGAACTAGTGAAACAGAAAGATTTCGCGTCCGCCGTGAGACGTGTTATGCAAAGTCTGGACGGGGCTTTCTCTGTTACGGGCATACTAGGAACGGGAGATTTCTTTGCCTTCAAAGACCCGCATGGCATCAAACCCCTCTGTGC
>Ga0115026_10000435_pt1 | contig 11347 bp, 10 predicted proteins | sample Mud_0915_D1_FD_83878 | JGI IMG/M metagenome (GOLD analysis project Ga0115026, IMG submission 83878) | Wetland microbial communities from Old Woman Creek Reserve in Ohio, USA - Mud_0915_D1 | ecosystem: Environmental > Aquatic > Freshwater > Wetlands > Sediment ...
CTTTATCGACTCAGAAATGCTAAAAGTTTTCGCAAACAAGTTATCCACATCTACCGACATGACTCGAGAAAACCTTCTTTTCATCATGCTAGCTATGAAAGAAGACAACATAAAACATAGAAACATGCTTATCGAGAGCTTGTTCTTTTTCAACAAAAATAAATTGAAGAACAAAGACTTAACTCCCATGGTCAAATTCAAAAATCCAGACGCCTGGGTTCAAGCATAAACATACGAGTCTTGCGAGTTCATGTATGGTTGAATTGAGTTGAGAAGAACTGCGTCGATTAAACAATCTATAGGTTACGCTTTATTCTTTCGGCGTCCTGGCTTAACCTGTCTTGGGGACGTTCGTTGGTTGGGTTACGATAAGCTTTGCCGTGACTAAAACCTTCATCAGGCATCAGGGGTATAACGTGTACATGCAAATGAAAAATTACTTGCCCAGCTGCCCACCCGTTGTTCTGAACAATCCTAATGCCTTTGGCGTCCATGGCGTCCCTTACCGCATGTGCAACTCGTTTAGTAATTTTAAACAAGTGTGCTACTTCTTCTTCGGATATCTCGTATATGTTCTCATAGTGTCTTTTAGGAACTACGAGCGTGTGCCCCTCGTTTACTGGGCGGTTACTTAAAAAAGCAACAACTTGCTCATCTTCATAGATTGGGTTCGCAGGAGCTTGTTTATTTATTATTTTACAGAACACACATTCAGACATTGGATTGTCATACCGTTTGGGGGTTTGTTGGTAGGATATAGTTTTAATACATTTTCATCTGTCAATAATACTTTATGGAAACTTTAGTTGATGATATCGGTAGTTTTCCTTTGCCGGCAGGAATCAAAAGAGAAGAGTATGTCAAAGCATATGAGCAGGCACGTGAAGCTATAATTAAAGGAAACGATCCTTTTAATGATGAATTCATCCAAAAAAACTTTTGTCGCGTAGTTGTAGAATCGTTCAAGAAGAAAATAAACACTGGTTTAGACGTAGTTAATTTTCCTCAACATTACAGTGGAATCAAACAAGTTGGTGACGCTATCCATGATGCCATGGAAAGAGGCTCCTTTGTTGTTGACCAAGAAAAAGCTTTCTTACCTGAACTCTACATATTAAGCAAAGAAGCTAAAGCGCTTAGCGAAGAATTTAACAAAAAAATTCAGCTGCGAGTGTCCATTTTTGGTCCTATCGAGCAGTATCTTGCAGAGGTTGGCGCAACAGCTTACCCCGACGTTTTAGACGGGTTTGCCCAAACCATTAATCGGTTTGCAAAAAATAGCATATTAAACAACAAATATATTGAAACCAAAGTTGTCTCTATAGATGAACCAAGCCTGGGGCATAGCAGTTTTACAGGCACAGCCGAGTTGGTTTGTGAAACACTCGAAAAAGCATACGATTTCCACGGACCGATTAAGCAGATTCACTTGCATTTTGCTTCGGGTATACATGATTTACTGAGTGTAGAAGGTCTTGATGTGTTGTCATTTGAATATGCGGCTTCACCAAAAAACATAGAATCCATCCCAAAAAACATTCTGGAAAGATCGGATAAAAAAATCCGCGTTGGCATTGCTCGTACAGATATCGACACTATTTGGGCTGAACTTTACGAGAAAGGTATTACGCAACCCTCAACTGAACAGTTAGTTGAGACTACGGACGCAATGAAAAAGAGATACCTATTTGCCAAAGAAAAATATGGCGAACTGATGACCTTTACTGGTCCTGACTGCGGGTTAGGTGGATGGCCAAGCCAAGCTGCTGCTGAACTATTGTTGAAACGATCTGTTGAGGCAGTGAAAACTGTCTAAGAATCTGTTTCTGATGTTTCTTCCGGTTGAGGAGCCTTGGATTTTGGCGTCATCTTCTTCTCTGAATTTTCGCCGGGTTTGCCTTTGGGCAACTCTTTGAAGCCGTAAACGCCGACTGGTGGCCAGCCTGCTTCAGGCATCGAGGCAGGGACCAGCATTATAGTATTTGTACCCGCTTGTTGACCTAGTTCGTAGAGGATGTTCATCCATCGAAGACGCAAGCCCTCATTGCTATTCTCATAGTTCTTTGCGGCTTCGATCATTTTTTGGGAAGCTTCAAATTCTGCTGTTGCTAAAGTGACTCTTGCGATGCGTTCCCGTTCAGCCTGGGCTTGACGAGACATCGCATCCTGCAGATTGCCGGGGATGATTACGTCTCGAACTTCTACTGCTGTTGCTTTTATGCCCCATGATTCTGTTTTTTCATCGATTATTTCTCGGAGGTGGGCTCCAACTTTTTCTAGTTCTGCAAGCAGTTCGTTGAGACTTACTTTACCTATGACTTCCCTGAGGGTTGTTTGCGATGCTAATTGAGTTGCTTGGTAGTAATTTTCGACTTGCAGGACAGCTTTTTCTAAATCGACAGGTTTCATGTAGAGAACAGAATCTACGTTTACTGGTACGTTGTCTTTTGTGAGGGTTGATTCAGTGCGGAATTGTATGGTATCTAACCTTGTAGATATTCGAATAGGCGCGCGGTCTATTAGGGGAAATAGATAGGCTAATCCTGGACCCCTTAAACCTATATATCGACCTAAACGAAGGACAGGCATACGCTCCCATTCCTTGAGAACGCGAATACCACTTAAGAAAAATAGTGCAACCAAGACTGCTACAAAACTTAAAACTACGGTTAGAAAGTCAGCCATTTTGTTTTTTCACCCTAGGATAAGGTTATTGGCATGTTGAAGAGTTAAGCTTTTCCTTGGCTGGTTTAACTACTAGGATCATGCCGTTTAAGCAGATGATTTCAACTGGTGTGCCTTTGGGTATTTCAACGTCTTTAGTTACTGCTTGCCAGAATTCGCCCAGTACGCGAACTTCTCCGTGGGGTTTTAGGTCGGTGGCTGCAATTCCTGTGGCTCCAATTAGGGCTTCTTTACCTGTTTTTATTTGTTTGTTTTGAGCTTTAATGCCTGTATAGAATAACCAGGCTGAGATGCCGCCTGTGGCCAATAGTATTATTGCTAAAACTATGGCTATTTCTGCGGTTATTCCTAGTGCGATGCCTATGCTGGCTGAGATGATGAGTATTCCAGCGGCGACGACGAATATTCCAGCAAGCAAGCCTAGCCATGTATGCATATGGATCCAACAGTATACTGTAAGTTGGATTTGCTTATAAGTTATTTACTTTCTTGTTAAGAAAATGAAGAAGGGTTGTTTAGTTCCAGTGGTCGTCGATGAATAGTCGCGTTGATGGTTTTTCGTGTGGAATTGTTCTGAGTTGGGGCATTATGCCTGGTCGTTTACGTAGTGGTGGTGTTGGCATTGGGGATGGTGGTTCGAGTTCGAGTGGGATTTTGTTTATCAGTCTTCTTCGCCTCCGTTGATTGTTGGGGTTATGGTTGTTTCGATGAGATTTTCTTTGCGGATTATGGTTGCTTTGGTTTCTTTTCCGATTACGTCTTCGGCGAGCAGCCTTGGGAGGTCGTAGAATTCTGTTACGGTTTTGCCGTTGAATTTTACTAGCACATCTCCCATCGCAAAGTCTGCTTTTCTTGCGGGTGAGCCTGGTTCAACGGAGAATATCATTACGGCGGTTTCTTGTTCTAAGCCTGCTTGTTCTGCTATTTCTTCTGGGATTGCGACAGTGTTTGCTACTATGCCCAAATAACCGCGTTGTGCAACTCTTCCGGTCATTAGGCGGTCGACTATGCTTTTTACTTTGTTTATGGGTATGGCGATACCTCTTTGCCAGACGTAGGCTGTGTTTATGCCTATTAGTTTTCCTTCTACGTCGATTAGGGGTCCGCCGCTAAAGCCTGGGTTTAGCTGTGCGTCGGTTGCGATGACATTCTCCATGGCTGTTGCGCCTCTCCAGCCTCGAATTGTGCTGTTTATGCTCGTGACCATTCCGCTTGTTGCGGTTGGTTGGTTTCGGTTGAAGGGGTTTGCTAGTGCGAAAACGTATTGTCCAACGTTTAGTTTTTCGGAATCGCCCGTTTCTGTGGGTATGAATTGGCCTTTTTCTGCTTTGAGCAGGGCTATATCGTTGTAGGGGTCGGTGCCGACGATTCTTGCGTTGAATGTTTTTTCTCCTTGACCGATTTTTACTGTTCCGCATCCTTGCAGTACGTGGTTGCATGTTACGATGTAGCCGTCTTTGGTGAGAACTACGCCTGTGCCGCGTGACATTTGTGCCTTTACGCTCACCACCGACTCTGAGATTTTCTTGATCAACAGACTTGTGGCGTCCGAGAACGATTTTAGAACTGTTAAAGGGTAAGTTAGTTGACTCATTTTGTTTATCTCCTAAAACTAAATGGGCAAAAGAGTATTTGTTGACTAAGGAATGCTAAAAGTTAGTCACAAGCTTAAGCGAGCATAGAGCCGCCGTAATAGCCGACAGGTTTTCCTATGGTTGGGTTGGCTGTTTGGGAGCTTGTGCAGACTTTACCGATAAGTGACATCAACTGATATGAGGCTTTCAGGGCATTGTCGAGGTTGTTATTAGTTAAGAATTTGGCTTCGATGTTTAGTGCTGAGCCTTGGATGTTTGCTGCTATCTGTATGGCGCCGTCTTCAGTTATCCATTTGAGCGTGACGCCTTGATTGTTTTCGGATATGCCAAACCAGCGTAGTGAGCCAAACCATTTGCCCTTCAAGTTCAGGATGAGTCTTTGAGTTATAAGGTCGGATGGGAGATACGTCTGTAGAAGTGTAGCTGTGGGTGTTTCCTTTCTTGGCGGGCTAAGTTTAAGCTCGGTTATTTTCGGAGTTACCCTGTAGCCTTCTCGTTCTTTCTTAATGATGCCTTCTTGCTCTAGGCGAATAAGGATGCGGGAGAGGGTTTCTGGATGCAATCCTGTTCTACGTTTTAATCCGTCGAAAGTGAATGTGGCTAGGTCTTCATTTTCTATGAGCGCCAACACGTCTGCATCGCGTCCGCTAAGAGAATAATCAGATGGCAGGCTTTGCCAATTAACATTCAGAACAGGAACCATTAACTTATTGAGTGTTTCCATGTTGCTTTTGAAGGTTTTGGACTTCTCTTAAGATATTTTATGAACATGTCATTAGCAGAAACTTTGGCAAATTATTCTTCATTTGGCGTAGAATAGTTGAAAAATGAGAAATTTCGGATGCAGGTTTGCTCCACGGAGTCAACGTCAAGAAGATTGAAAAATTCGGTGCAAATGACGCGGCTAACTTGAGTCCGCGAAGCATAATGCCGCCATCTTTCTACAGGTTAAAAATAATGGTCTTTTATGCTCTTAAGATTTTCATACATAGACTATAGAAAAACGATGGCTACGAGAGGGTATCAGAAAAAATATAGAAAAAAGTGGTGTTGTTATTAGATTAGGGTTTTGTGTTCATTTCGTGGTGTATCCACCAGGCGATGCCTATTATAGCTGGAATTGCGAAGATTGCAGCGATCCAAGCAAGTATTGTTACCATTGAGCCTACCACGTAGTCCAGGTTCCAAGCTGAAATAGCGACATTCCAGTTTCCGTCAACGTAGACTTTGATAGCGAAAGCGATGAATAGCAACGGTGAAACTGCTCCTCCTGCCCTGCTTGAACGCGAACCCTTCCCAAAGAAGTTATACCTTTGGCGTTCTTCTTCATGTAGTCTTTTCCACCATTGCCAACCCAATATTGCACCGATAACTACGGGGATGCCGATTAGGATGAGCTCCCAGAATATGGAATGCAGAATGAAGCTTACCAGATTATTCATTGACCACAAACCAAGAGCGCCTGGGACTAGGCCTGTTGATTGTGCGTTTGCTACAAACCAGAGGAAAACGTAGATAGCGCCTATGACTGCCAAGATGCCTGCTGCTATGAATACTGCCACCATTTTCCAATGTTTTTTCATGAATTGTCTTTCATCGGGTTTGTTTTCGGTGGGTATTTCTTGAGTCATTGTATTCCTCTCTTTATGGTTGTTACTAATTTGATTGAGTTGGTTTATAGCTTTATTGTTCATTACTTTTCCTTGATAGGGTCCGGTTGGAGACAAGGTGAAGTGTAGTTGTATTGTTGTGGGTTGTATGGTTGCTGTTGTTGAGGTTTCATTGCGAAGAATGCTATTGTGGCAAACATCCATGCGACTCGTATCAGTAGCAAGCCGACGAGAATTATTGTCAGTATTGATCCCCACCAGAGTAGGTTGCCAGCGGTGGTGAACGATGTTTCTTCTGATTTTTGAGCAATTGTGTTGAAGGTTCTTCTCAGGTGTGTCGCTGCGAGAATGTAGAATACGAAAATAACGCCCTTTTGACTTAGCTTATAGGCAAAGAATTTGGGCGATCAAATCGGCGTTCTTTCTTGAACATCTACATTCGGCTGGATCAAAATCGATGGCCAACATCCAGTCAAACAATTTCGATTCACTATTTTTCGTGTTTATTTTGTTGCTCATCTTCTACCCTCAACATCTTGAAATCTAAATTCGCACAAAAAAAACCGGTTTCTCGTTTCGACTTTCTTCTTGCTGGCTGGATTTTTTCTTTTTTTGCAGTTACACCACCAATGAGATAGTTCAATAATTCTGCTTATGTAGCATTTGCAAATAAAATATATTTCACCACATAAACTATATAGATAAACAAACTTTTAGTTTAAATTAGCTATTTAAAAAGTAAGTTTAACACTATTGTCAAGGTTTAGTGATTTAGGTTCCAGCGGATTGTCCAGATAAAAATAAAATACTCAATGTGCTTAGAATAGATAATGTTTTAACGCCCAGCTACCCAAATGATATCGATGAAAGAAACAGAGGTTAAAATACTCGAAATCGATCGGCAAAAAATCGAGCAAACCTTAGTCGAGTTGGGAGCCAAGAAGGTTTTTGAAGGCGAAATCCAAACCATATTTTTAGATTTTAAAGACTCTCAAATAAGTAAACAAGAAAGTCTATTGCGCCTAAGAAAAACATCAAAAAAGACCGAGTTGACTTACAAAAAAGTCAAACACAAGCAAACATTCAAGATCGCAGAAGAATACACGGTTGAAGTTTCAGATTTAGAAATGATGCTAAAGATCCTGGAAAGCTTGGGATTATCAACAACCGGCAAAATGGAAAAACACCGAATTAGCTATAAACTGGAAAAAGCCCAATTTGACATTGACAAATACACTGGCACTTATGCTTTTATACCAGAGTTTATGGAAATCGAGGCAGAAGATATCGACCAAATCAACAAGTACGTAAAGCTCTTCGGGTATAACCAAATAAACTGCCTTCCTTGGTCCACTGAAGAGGTTATCCAGCATTATTCAAAAAAAGCCACCTAAAAATTTCTATATAGACTATATTCAACTATATATTCTAAATTGGGATGACTTAATGACAACCTCCCTCTATTGAAGGGCGGTGTTTGTCCAAAATGCATAAAAAAGCACTGATTTTCGAATACGAAACATTCGCAGTTCGCAAACCAAAATGTTCCGAAATCAGAGATCTATTAAGGAAGCACGAACGCTAAATATGAAGAATTTCCCAAACGTTAGAGTTTAATTTAGAGTGCGTCCTATATAGTAGTATAGCGCATCAATTTTGCAATAGAGCATCAACTGTAAAAAAACATTTCCAGTTATAAGAGGCGAAGCTTTTGCCATCTTTAAAAACCCCTGATAGAAAAATAAGAAAAACCGTAACGCAAAAAGAAACATTAGATAACCCAGATTATTTTATAAACAGGGAGCTCAGTTGGATAAGGTTCAACGCCCGCGTCCTCGAAGAAGCAAGAGACCCATGGCATCCTCTTCTTGAAAGAGTTAAATTTATCGCCATCTGCGGAAGCAACCTAGACGAATTCTTCATGACCCGCGTCGCTAAGATGATCAAAAAGGTCAAAGCCAAATCTGAAGAAAAATCTATGGATGGAATGAACTTTATCGAACAAATCGAGGCCACCCGCAGAGAAATTCTCCCATTAATTGAAAACCAATCCAAATGCTGGAGAACTGAGCTTGTCCCTGCACTGGCAAAAGAACAAATCCAAATCATTAGTTTTAAAGATCTGTCGCAGAAAAATAGGATAGCAATGCGTGAGTTCTTAAAGACAACCATCGTTCCATCGATTAAAGTTCCCAAAGTGGGCTTTGAGAGCGTAACCGTTGAGAACCTTCACATAACGCTCTATATTAGTGGCTTTCAGGACAAGCCGAATTTCTGCATCCTGCTTGATGTTCCAACAGAAAAATTCGGACGACTAATAGGCATGCCAAATGAACAAAAAGAAGGAGAATTAACGAGCAAAGAACAACAATTTGTGCTGCTGGAAGACCTGATAATAAACAACCTTGATGTTATTTTTCCTACTGAAAAAACTCTAACTTCATATCCATTTAGGCTAACTCGAAATGGAGAAATCGAAATATCCATGGATGAATCCGCTGATTTCCTGAAAACGGTTGAAAAAAGCCTTTCAATCCGAAAAACTGGGTTTCCAACAAGACTCGAATTTGACAAGAAAATGCCCAAATCCATTCAAGAAATCATAGCCAGAAAAGTAGGTTTACCCGAATACCTAACATACCAGGTTGAGGAACCCTTAGGCTTTGTGGATTTCTGGGAACTATTAAAAATGGGTCATCAGGAACTTAAAGATAAAACGTTCCTTCCTTTTCTATCATCTGAACTAATTCAGGAAAGAATCTTTCAAGCAATAGACAAGAAAGATTTTGTCCTCTACCACCCCTACGACAGTTTTGATGCCATTGTTGATCTACTTAAGGCAGCTGCAAAGGACAAGACCGTTTCTGAAATATGTATAACAATGTATCGCATGGACCATAACTCACCGATAGTGGATGCATTAATCGAGGCTGCTAAAAATGGTAAAAAAGTAACCGCCATTGTGGAATTGAAGGCAAAATTCGACGAAGAAAACAACATACTGCTTGTTGCAAAACTGAGAAATGGAAAAGTAAACCCAGTTTATAATTTTCCCAACTTCAAAGTCCACGCAAAACTATGCCTAATCGTCAAAAAAGGAAAGAAAGGTAAAGTTAGGTATTCGCATTTTGGCTCAGGCAACTACAATGCAGTCACAGCAAAAATCTACGGTGACATAGGTTACTTAACCGCAAACCCTGAAGTGGGACAAGAACTTGAGAAATTGTTTAAGATAATAATCAATGGTCTTCAAGAGGAAGAGTTTAAACATATTCTTGTTGCTCCAAAAACGCTGAAAAAAGAAATACTAAAACGAATAGATAGAGAAATTGAATACCATCTAAAGACAGGCAAAGGCTATCTAGCTTTTAAGCTCAACAACCTAGAAGAAAAAGAGATCATTAAAGCTCTCTACAAAGCATCCATGGCTGGAATAAAAATAGACCTTAATGTTAGAGGTCTATGTTGTTTGCGACCGGGAATTAAAGGCGTAAGCGACAATATTTCTGTGATTTCAATCGTAGGTAGATTCTTAGAACATGCTCGAATCTATTACTTCCACGATGATTCCGAAGAGGAGGTACTCGTGGGTAGCTCAGACATGATGTTTAGAAACCTAAATGAAAGAATTGAAGTCCTCTTATCGGTTCCTGACTTAGGTTTGCGAAAAGCAATACTGGAAAACATGCTTAAAATTCACCTCAGAGATAACGTTAAAGCGCGAAGACTGCAATCAGACGGAACTTACGTGAAAGTCGAGCTCAGACCAGGAGAAGAAGTCATCAATTCGCAAGCATGGCTAATAGAGAACCGAGGAATTTGGAATGATCAAACCAAATAATCATCAACAACTGCTGACAGCTGAAACTAAAAAGATACTCGCGAAACCCAACTTGAAAATAGCGTTATTATCAGATATTCATGCAAATTTACATGCTCTAGAGAGAGTGTTTGAGGATGCAGAATATCGCAAAGCAGACATTTATCTCAACATTGGTGATTCAATAGGTTTTGGTCCAAACCCAAATGAAGTCATAGAACTGCTATGCAAAAAAAATGTATTAAGCGTATTAGGCAACTTTGACGTTGAAGTTATAGAAAGAAAAGCAAAAGGCAACGGTGAAAAAGGAGAAGCTCTAAGGTTCGCAAGAAAAGTGTTAACTAAATCATGCGAAGACGCCCTTGGCTCATTTCCTATTTCAATAAGGTTCGAAGCGGCAAACAAAAAAATGCTAGCAACTCATGGAAGTCCCGAGTCTATTGAAGAGCACATCTACCATGACACTCCAACCGAACGTTTGAAGATTCTCGCCGACCAAGCTAAAGCAAACGTAATAATCGTAGGGCATACTCATGAACAATTCTACAGGGATGTAAACGGTACTATTTTTGTGAATCCCGGAAGCGTGGGAAGACCAAGTGATGGAAACCCGCAGGCTGCTTACGCGATTCTAAGTTTTAACCCAATAAGAGTTGAGTTAATTCGGGTTGATTATGACGTAAAAAAGGCAGCAAACTCTCTGAGGAAGAAAGGTTTGCCCGAGAGTTTTTCTCAGATGTTGCTTAAAGGGGTATCTCTTGAAACAATCATCGAAGAAGATAAGAGCAAAGAAAACCAGATGTCTCAGAACTGCACAAGCATCACAGAAAGCATTTCTGAGATTTCAACAAATTATTGGCCTGACAATGAGCATTTCATCCAGGTCGGTAAGCTTGGGCTAAAGCTTTTTGACGAGTTACAAAAACTGCATAATTTGGGATTAAGCGAACGTTGCTGGCTTGAATGCGCTGCAATTCTTCACGATATTGGTTTGTCAAAGGATAGAAGTGGTCACCATAAGAAATCAGCCGAGCTAATCCTAAATGATACTCAGTTACCGTTCACTTCACAGGAAAGAAGAATAATCGCAAGCATCGTGCGGTACCATCGTAAAGCTTTGCCTAAACAGGGGCATTATACCCTTTTCACTCTAAATCGGGTAACAGTCAAAAAAGTGATGATGCTATCGAGCTTTCTTCGCCTAGCAGACGGATTGGATTATACACATCAAACAGTCGTTGAAGACATAACCATCAATGTGGGCACTAAAAGAATTAGGGTTGGATGTGTTTCAGGAAAAAAATCATGCTTAGATGAGCAGGCTTTTTATAAGAAGAAAGACCTGTTTGAAAAGGTCTTCAACAAAAAACTGGTGTTGGCATGGAAGCAACCGTAAAGACATCTGGCCACGTAGTAGCGTTTGTAGATATAGGAACAAACGCAGTGCGTCTCTTAGTGGTGAGGATAAACCCCAATTCCTCATATACTATTGTCAGCCAAGAAAAAGAAGTCGTCAGGCTCGGTGAAGAAGAATTCAAAGACAACCTTCTCAAAACTGAAGCTATGAATCGTGCTATTTTTGTTTGCGGAAAATTTGCTAATCTAGCCAGAACTTACGGCGCATCAGAAATAATAGC
>Ga0115026_10000436_pt1 | contig 11343 bp, 8 predicted proteins | sample Mud_0915_D1_FD_83878 | JGI IMG/M metagenome (GOLD analysis project Ga0115026, IMG submission 83878) | Wetland microbial communities from Old Woman Creek Reserve in Ohio, USA - Mud_0915_D1 | ecosystem: Environmental > Aquatic > Freshwater > Wetlands > Sediment ...
ACCAGCTTTTCGGGCATGGAAGAGCGCACCGTCATCCTCTACACCTTCTCCAAGAAGTACGCCATGACCGGCTGGCGCCTCGGCGCGGCCATCGGACCCAAAGCGATCGTCGACACGATCGCCAAGCTCAACGTCAACGACGAGTCCTGCTCGAACCACTTCATCCAGTACGGGGCGATCGAGGGGCTGACCGGCGACCCCGGCGGCCCCAAACGGATCCTGGGCATCCTCAAGGAGCGGCGCGACCTGGCGGTCGATCTGCTGAACGGCATCCGGGGGGTGCATTGCCTGCGGCCGAACGCGACCTTCTACCTTTTCCCGAACGTCACGGCGGCCATGCAGGCCAAGGGCTTCAGCGACTACGAACCCTTTCGCCGCGCCCTGCTGCGGGAAACCGGCGTGTCCGTCTGCTCGCGCCTGCATTTCGGCCGGCCGCTGCCCGGGGAAACCCAGTTTTACATCCGGCTGGCCTACTCCGGCATCGACCTGCCCGAGATCCGGGAGGGCCTGACACGGTTCAAGTCGTTCATCGAGGGCTGAACCTTAAATTCCAGCCGCACGCCATCGTGCGGCTGGAATTTAACATGTTGCCGTAAGAATTTTGCTTTGATTTGAGGGTGCGTTGGCATACAATCCAGCTCGTCGGGTGCGGGGTGCGTTAAAGACGCCTGCCGCCCGGTGTCCATCCAAAAGCAATGATCGGCCGGGATTGGCCCGTTGAATAAACACACACGCCAAGAAGGAGGAGGCAACGTATGTCCGAGATCATGGAATATGTCAAAAGCCGCGACCCATATGAAAAGGAATTTCATCAGGCGGTCAGCGAGGTCATGGATTCCATCAAGCCGGTGCTGGACCAGAACCCGGTCTATCGGCGGGCCCGCATCCCCGAGCGCATCGTCGAGCCGGAACGCGTGATCCTGTTCCGGGTGCCCTGGATGGACGACCAGGGCGTGATCCAGGTCAACCGCGGGTTCCGGATCCAGATGAACGGCGCGATCGGCCCCTACAAGGGCGGCCTGCGGTTTCACCCCTCCGTCAACCTCGGGGTTCTCAAATTTCTGGCTTTCGAGCAGGTCTTCAAGAACGCGCTGACCACCCTGCCCATGGGCGGCGGCAAGGGCGGCTCGGATTTCAACCCCAAGGGCAAGTCCGACAACGAGGTCATGCGGTTCTGCCACAGCTTCATGAGCGAACTGTTCCGCCACATCGGCCCGGACACGGATGTGCCGGCCGGCGACATCGGCGTGGGGGCGCGCGAGATCGGCTTCCTTTTCGGGATGTACAAGAAGCTGCGCAACGAGTTCTCGGGCGTGCTCACCGGCAAGGGCTTGAACTGGGGCGGCAGCCTGATCCGGCCGGAGGCCACGGGCTACGGCTGCGTCTATTTCGCCTCGGAGATGCTGGCCACGCGCAACGAGACCCTGGCGGGCAAGACCTGCCTCGTGTCCGGCTCGGGCAACGTCGCGCAATACACGGTGGAGAAGCTGATCGAGCTCGGCGCCAAGCCCGTCACCATGTCGGATTCCAACGGCTGCATCTACGACGAGGGCGGCATCACCAAGGAGAAGCTGGCGTTCGTGATGAACCTCAAGAACGTGCGCCGCGGCCGCATCAAGGAGTACGCGGACAAATACCCCTCCGCGGTCTACACGGCGATCGACCCGGCGGTGGACCACAACCCGCTCTGGAACCACAAGGCCGACTGCGCGTTCCCCTGCGCCACCCAGAACGAGATCAACGCCAAGGACGCCCAGAATCTGGTCAAGAACGGCGTGAAGCTGGTGGCCGAGGGCGCCAACATGCCCACCACCCCGGAGGGCATCGACCTCTTCCTCGAACACAAGCTGCTCTTCGGTCCGGGCAAGGCCGCCAACGCCGGCGGGGTGTCGGTTTCCGGCCTGGAGATGACCCAGAACAGCATGCGCCTCTCCTGGACGCGGGAGGAGGTTGACACCCGGCTGAAGATGATCATGAAGAGCATCCACCAGGCCGCCTGGGATGCCGCCGAGCGCTACAACATGAAGGGCAACTATGTCGCCGGGGCCAACATCGCCGGCTTTACCAAGGTCGTGGACGCCATGATGGATCAGGGGGTGGTGTAGGGGCGGGCAACGAGTGATGAGCAACGAGTGATGAGCAACGAGGAACCAATGATGAGTGATGAGCAACGGGCAACGAGCAAATAGATAAGGAGAAACAAGTTGTGGGACTGGGGGCTGAGGACCGGGTGAAGGCTCGGTTTTCTCCCCCGGTTCCTTTTATAGGAGTCTCCTCCGGCGGTTGCGGCCGCAGGAAGCAGGTGCCAAATGGCGTCCGGGTTTCTGCAGCATTTTACCCAGGACATGCGTTGCAATTTTTGACATACCCAATATTTTGATTATATTATAAAAAATTGGTTTTCCGCAGTTTTCTGTTCTGCCCTTGTATCAAAATCAATCCTTTTCACTCCTCCTTCTCGCGGCAATATATTTTAACTATTTGATATAAATACAAAAAAATCGTGGCCCGTCTTTTGCTTTGCTTGCTGCCATAACCATCAAGCAACGGAGTGAATATGCCCTGGTACATCTACTTGCCTATAGCACACCATAGCGTGGCCCTTCCGTTGATGGTCGGGCTAGGTTTTGTAGTCGGTTTGCTGTCCGGGTTGTTCGGCGTGGGGGGCGGGTTCTTGATGACGCCCCTATTGATCATGTTCGGTATCCCGCCGACGGTGGCGGCGGCGTCGGATTCCAACCAGATCGTGGCGGCCTCGGCCTCGGGCATGTACGCGCACTATCGGCTGGGAAACGTCGATTTCAAGATGGGGATGTACCTCCTGATCGGCGGCGTGCTGGGCGGCACCGGCGGCGTCCAGATCATCAAGGTTCTCCGCCAGATGGGCAATGCCGACTTTCTGATCAAGATCACCTACGTCGTTATGCTCGGCCTGGTGGGCGGCTACATGTTCATCGAAAGCCTGCAGGCGTTGCGGGTGCGCAGCGGCCGGGCTTCGGCGCCGCTGGCGGAGCCCAGGGATACGGTCTATGCCCGTGTCATCCGTTCGCTGCCGTTTCCGACCCGCTTCGAAAAGTCGGGGATCGTGCTTTCGCCGCTGGCTCCCCTGGTGCTGGGCGGACTCATGGGCATGCTGGCGGCCATCATGGGTGTCGGCGGCGGCTTCATCATGGTGCCGGTCATGGTCTACCTGCTGCGCATGCCCATGCACGTGGTGGTGGGGACCAGCCTGTTCCAGGTGCTTTTTACCTGCATCGCCGTGACGATTATGCAGGCCTACTCCAACCGCACCGTGGATTTCGTCCTCGCGCTTCTCCTGCTGATCGGTTCGACGCTGGGGGCCCAGATCGGCGCCCGGCTGAGCACCCGGCTCAAGGACGATCAACTCAAAATATTCCTGGCCACGCTGGTGCTGCTGGTCATGGTCAAGATGCTTCTCAGTCTGGTTCTGACGCCCCACATTCTCATTTCCTACCACGGAGGTCATTGACGGCATGCGCGGTTTTCTTGCAGTCACCTGCCTGTGTTGTGCGGGCCTGGTCGCGATCTCGGCCTTACCTGCACGGGGCGGCGCGCCGGTTGAACTGGCAGTCGGCCCCAGCGCCATCAACGTGGGCACATTTTTCTCCGGCGCGGAGGTGTCGGTCACCGGCGAGATCCCGGCCGCCGACGATGTGGTGATTGAGGTCGTCGGGCCGCAGTCCGGCGATCTGTACGATGTGAAGGGCCGCTTCGGGCCTTTCTGGATGACCCGCGAAAAGGTGCAGCTGGAAAACACGCCGGTGCTCTACATGCTGCTCATGCCGCAGGGCCTGGACTGGAAGCGGGTGGCCGACGGACTGGGCCTGGGCGTGGAGCATCTGAAACGGCAGGTCTCCATCGGCCCCTCCGGGCTGCCGCCGGATGACATCTTCGAGATGTTTGTGAATCTGAAAAGCTCCGAGGGGCTCTACCGCGACGTGCCTGAGGCGGTGACTTACACCGCCGGGTCCGGCGGCCGCAGGCGGTTTGCGGCTGTCTGCCGCTTTCCCTCATCCACCACGGCCGGCACCTACACGATCAATGCCACCTGCATCGACCATGGCGCCCGCGGCCCGTCGGTTTCCCGGGAGGTCACGGTCCGGGAGACCGGCTTTGTCAAGATGGTCGGCGACATGGCCTCCAACCGACGGCTGGTCTACGGAATATCGGCGGTGGCGATCGCGCTGCTGGCGGGATCCTTCACGGGCCTTCTTTTCAAAAGCCGGGGGAGCCATTGACGACGTTGTCGGGCCACATCTCCGAGCGGCTGAAAAAAGCGATCCGCTGGCGGAAGCAGCGGACCGTGCCCTTGAACGACCTGTTTGTTCGTTTCCAGCAGATTCTCGAGCAAAACAACACGGCGTTGCAGCTGATCGCCGACATGGAAGACAAACTGGGAGGCGAGTACGTGTTCGATCGGAAGTACCTTGAGGATGCGGTCGCTAACATCCAGGAAGCGGTGATGCGCAGCGCGGTCAATTTCAATTTCATCTGCGACAACAAACACCTCGACATTTACGGCGTGGTTGAGGAGCTGAACAAGCAACTGAAGCAGGAGCTGGCAGGCCAGATTGTGATCCCCAGCCACGAGGTCATTCTGACATTTGGGGAGATCACGGCGGCCATGAAGGAAGCGGTGGGCAACAAAGCCTACAACCTCTCCCGGGTCACCACATTGCCCAATGCGGATGTTCCGGCCGGGTTTGCGGTGACCATCGCCGGATTCCGGAAGTACCTCGCCTACAACAACCTGTTCGACCGGATCGAGGGCCTTCTGGATTCGACCGGCAAGGACGGCCGGACGGTGGAAGCCGTATCGCAAAGCATCCGGCTGCTGATTCTAGGCGGCGATATCCCCCCGGACCTGCGCCGGGACATCCTCAGGGCGGTGGAGAAAATCTGTCCCGGAAACCCGGAGGCGGCATTCTTCTCGGTGCGCAGCAGCGCGGTCGGCGAGGACGGGGAGATGAGCTTCGCCGGGCTGCACGATTCATTTTTAAACGTCCCGTTCCGGGAGTTGCTCGCGAGTTTCAAGAAGGTCGTCGCCGGTTTGTACAACCCGGCCGGGCTGGAGTACCGAGCCCGGCGGCAGGTGCCCCACACGGACCTGGCCATGGCCGTGCTTTACCAGCCGATGGTGGCCTGCCGGGTGGCCGGGGTGGCCTACACCATCGATCCCAACGCGCCCAGTGAAGAGGCCAGCCTGATCGGGGCCGGCTGGGGGCTGGGCAAGGTGGTGGTCGAAGGACGGGCGGCCGTGGACACCTATCGCGTCTCGCGCTATCCGCCGTATGCCGTGATTGAATCCCGGATCGGCGAAAAGCAGTGGATGGTCGTGCTCCCCGATTCCGCCCGCAGCGTGGAGGTCCCCCCTGAGCTGCGCCGACAGCCCTGCCTGACGCCGGAGGAGGTCGTGCGCATCGAGGAGACGGTCTTGACCGTGGAGCGATTTTTCAAGCGCCCCATGGACATTGAGTGGGGCCTGGACGCGGAAGGACGCATGTGGATTCTCCAGGCCCGGCCGCTGGGGATCGCGCGCGGCAGCAGGGGCCGCAGCCCGGAGCTGAAGGCCGTGATGGAGCGGCAAACCGTGCTGATGGAAAACCAAGGCGTGATTGCCTACCGCGGAATCGGGGCCGGTCCGGTTTGGCCGGTCGACGACGATGAGAGCCTGGACCGCTTCCCAAGCGGCGCGGTGCTGGTTTCGCGCTTCGCTATTCCATTGCTGGCGCGGGTGATCCCCCGCGCCAGCGCGGTCATCACGGACGTAGGCAGCCCCACGGGCCACATGGCCACAGTGGCCCGCGAGTTCCGCGTGCCGACCATCGTCGACGCCGGCGTCGCCACGGAGATTCTCAAGGCCGGACAACAGGTCACGGTGGATGCCGAGCGCAACGTCGTTTACGAGGGCCGCATCGACGGGCTGCTCCACCACCAGCTCCTGGAGCGGGCCTCCTTCGAGACCACTTACGAGTTTCAGCTTCTGCGTCGGCTGCTCCGGCGGATCGCCCCCCTGACTCTGATCGACCCGGAAAGCCCCGAATTCACCGCCCAGGGCTGCCGGAGCTTTCACGACGTTCTGCGGTTCATCCATGAAAAATCCACCTTGACTCTGGCCCAGATCGCCGAAGACCCGGGGTTCCTGAGGGCGCACGGAGGAAAGCGCCTGAAGACCGAGGTGCCCCTCAACCTGATCCTCATCGACATCGGCGGGGGCCTGGACGAGGGGGTGCAGAAGGCCGGGTGGGTGCTGCCCGAACAGATCCGATCCCAGCCCATGAAGGCGCTCTGGGAGGGTCTCGGAGGGCCCGATACCTGGAGCACCCGCCCGATCGCGGCCGACTTCAAGGGGCTCATGTCGAGCATCACCCGAACCCAGAGCGCCGCCATTGCCGGCCAGAGCCTCGCCGGCCTGAATGTGGCCGTCCTGGGGTCCAACTACCTGAACCTGAGCCTGCGGGTGGGATACCACTTCACGGTCGTCGATGCCTGCCTGGGGCCGCAACCGGAAAAAAACAGCATCTTCTTCCGGTTCCTCGGCGGGGCCACGGACATCACCCGCCGTTCACGGCGGGCGGCGCTGCTGCTGTCCATCCTGGAGAAGATCGGATTCAAGGTGGAAGGCAAAGGCGACCTGGTGATCGCGCGTTCGACCAATTCAACCTTGGAGCAAGGGTGGGATTATCTGTATCTAATCGGGCGGCTGATCGGGTTTGCACGGCAACTGGACATCCTGATGACCGACGACACATCCGTGAACCTGTATTTCGAGCGGTTCATGGCCGCCTGTCACATGTGCCCCGGCGGGCCCTACATTCTGAAGGAGGGACGGAGATGAAACATAAGACAACCATCTGCATTCTTGACGACGAGCCGATTGTCGGCGACCGGCTGAAACCCGAGCTGGAGGACGACGGCTACGAGGTGGAGGTTTTCACCGACAGTGCCAGCGCAGTCCGGCGAGTGGGTGAAACCTGCTTCGACATTGTCATCACCGACCTGAAGATGCAGGGAGTGGACGGGATGGAGTTCCTGGACAAGGTCAAGGAGCGCTGCCCGAACTCCCAGGTCATCATGATCACCGGCTATGCCACCATCGAAACCGCCCGCGAGTCCTTTGTGCGCGGCGCCTATGACTTTATCGCCAAACCCTTTCGGATCGGCGAGATTCGCGATGTGGTGAAAAAGGCCCGGCGGCGCGTCCAAAAGCAGCAGGCCTGAAGACCCGTGACCGGAGGAAGCAACCATGTTGAATCTTCTCGTGGCTGTCGAGCGCAGCCTGGAGGCCAGCTTTGCCCTGAGAACGGCCTGTCTGCTGGGGGAGCAGATCCGCATCCGGCCGATTTACGTATTTGACCCGCCCGGGCGGGACATTTCTTTTGGTGCGGGCTGGGCCTGGAAGTCCTGGGAGCGGGAGATCCGCGGGCAGGCCAAGTCGGTCATCGACGACCTGCTCCTGGCGGAGCGAAGCCAGTGCGCCAACATCGAGGAACCCGTGATCTTGATGGGTGATCCGGTCCAGGAGATGGCGGGCTATTTCTGGAAGGGCGGCTTCGACCTGCTGGTGGCCGGGGCGCCCTATCGGGAGTGGGGGCCTCTGGCGTTGAGCCGGCGGTTCTGGCAGGCCGCCAAGAAAGCGCACCGGGAGCTTCCGCTGATGGTGGTGCGGCATCTCAAGAGCATCCATCGGGTGGTGGGCCTGACCGACGGCGGCGGTCCGGCCGAAAGCGCCCTGGGGCTCCTGGTCCGTCTGAGTCCCTTCCTGTCCCCGGAGATCACTCTCGTGGGCCTGCCGCGGGGAAGCGGACCGGCGGCGGAAACCGAGGCCCTAAACCTCGAACGGGGGCTGGCGATCCTGAAGGAAAGAGGGATCGACGCCGCGGGCCGGAAGGCCTCGGAGATGCCTCCCGGCGGGCTGCCGGAGCTCCTGAAGACGTCCGACATGGTGGTGAGCCCCTTTTTGAAGGACGACACTCACAGCCACTTGCACGGCGTTTCGGAACACGATCTTCAAGCGGCCCTTTTCTTCATCGGCCGGGATTGAGTCCGCCCCCCCCGCAATTCGGGAAGACAGGCGCCAAGCCGTGCGGGGCCGGCTCAGGACCCCGGATGCTCTGTCTCAGACCTCTCCGGCGTTTTCAGTCCGAATCTCTTCATCTTGCGCCACAGGGTCGAACGGGTGATTCCCAGAATGGCCGCCGCCTGGTCCCGGTGGCCCCGGACTGCCGACAGGACCCATGCGATGTGGTCTTTCTCAAGCTCCTCCAGGCTCTTCATGCGGCTTTTCGAAGAGGGACCGCGTTCGGCGAGAAACGGCGGCAGGTCCTTGACCTGCACCTCGTTGCCATCGGCCAGGGCGACGGCCCGGGCAACGATGTTTTCAAGCTCGCGCACGTTGCCCGGGAAATCGTATCGCGCCAGCATTTCACGCGCCGGAACAGCGAATCCTCTGACGTGTTTCCGGTAGGCCTGGTTGAATTTGTGGAGAAAATGCTCGGCCAGGAGCCACAGGTCTCCCTCCCGGTCCGCGAGCCGGGGCAGTAAGAGGGTCATGACGTTCAGCCGGAAGAAAAGGTCTTCGCGGAAGCGGCCCCCGCGGACCTCCTGCTCCAGGTCGCGGTTGGAAGCGGCCAGGATGCGGATGTCGAGCTGGACGGGCCGGTTGCCCCCCACCCGGTAAATTTGCCCTTCCTGGAGCACGCGCAGCAGCTTGACCTGCATCTCCGGCGGCATCTCCGCAATTTCGTCCAGCAGGACGGTCCCGCGGTCGGCGGTTTCGAGCAGCCCGATCTTCGTGCTGAAGGCGCCGGTAAACGCCCCTTTCTCGTGGCCGAAGAGTTCGTTGGCGATCAGCTCCGGGGAAAAACCGCCGCAGTTGAAGGAAACGATGGCCGCCTCCCGCCGCAGGCTGAGCCGGTGGATCGCCCGGGCGACCAGCTCCTTGCCGGTGCCGCTTTCCCCCTGGATGACGACGGGGCATTCCAGGGGGGCGACCTTTTCGATCAGCCGGTAAAGGGCAACCATTTCGCGGCTGGTGCCGATCATGCCTTCCCGGCCGGCCGCCTGCATCATCGCGGCCCGCAGGTCGGCGGTTTCCAGGCGCAGCAGGATCTTCTCGCTGACGCGGGAGATCAGGTTTTCGAATTCCTCCAGCCGGATCGGCTTCGTCAGATAGTGGAAGGCACCGGCCCGGGTGGCTTCGATGGCTGTGTCGATGGACGCAAAGCCGGTGATGACCACCACTTCGGTTTCCGGCCGCCGGGCCTTGACGCGGCGGATGATTTCCAGCCCGTCCACGCCCGGAAGCCTGAGGTCGGTCACCACCAGGTCGTGCGGGGCGCACCGGTCGCTTTCCAGAAAGGACTCGCCGTCCAGAAACAGGTCGACCGGGTAACCGATTTCCTGCAGGTGCTCCTGCAGCCGCATGCCGGAGATTTTCTCGTCGTCGACGACCGCCACTCGGACGCAGGAGTTATCCATCGATCGTTTCTTCCCGGGTGGGGATGACCACCGTGAACGTGCTGCCCTTTCCCGGTATGCTGTTCACGGTGATGCGGCCGCCGTGTTTCTTGATGATACCGTAGCTGACCGACAGGCCCAGGCCGGTTCCCTGGCCGACTTCCTTGGTCGTGAAAAAAGGGTCGAAAATATGCGGCAAGTGGTCGGCGGAAATGCCGGTCCCGGTGTCTTCGACGACGACGGCGACCCGCTGGTTCTCATCTGCGGCGGCCCTGACGGTCAATTGGCCTCCGCCGGGCATGGCCTGGACGGCATTGATCACCAGGTTCAGAAAGACCTGCTGCAGCCCCTGGCGGTTGCCGAGTACGACGGGCAGGCCGGGTTCGATTTCCCGGCGCAGTTCGATGTTGCCGAGAGTGATCTGATTGCCGGCGATCTGCAGGGTGTCCTTCAATAGCTGGGTCAGGTCCACGTCTTGGATGGTGGAGGTTTCGGCGCGGGAGAAGTCCAGCAGGTTCTTGACGATGCCGCTGGCCCGGATGGCCTGGGCGAGGATGTCCTGCAACAGGGCCGCCCGCCGATCCTCCGATACGTTGCGGCCGCCGACCAGGGCGTCGATGGTCAGGATGATGTTGTTGATGGGATTGTTCAGCTCGTGGGCCACGCCGGAGACCAGCGTGCCGAGGGAGGCGATCTTGCGCGAGTGAATGATCTGCTCCTGCCTTGCCTCCAGCTCTTCGACCATCCGGTTGAAGGCGATCACCAGGCGATCGACCTCGCTTTCGATCCGGGCGGAGTGGCGGATGGGGCCGAAGTCGCCCCGGCCGATCTTTTCGGTGGCATGCTCCAGTTCCACCAGCGGGTTGATGATCTTGCGGTTTACGAGCACCGCACCCACCGCGAACAGCACCAGGATCAGCCCCGTGATCAGCAGCGGCCAGCGCACGGCATCCCGGGCGGTGTCGGCCACATTGCTCCGGCTGAGGCCCAGCAGCTCATGGCTCAAATCGACCATGCGCTTGCCGATGGAGCGAATTTTCTCCTGAGTTTCCTCAGAGGTAATCGAGTGCGTGCCGGCACTTTGTTCGAGGTCGAGAACCGAGCTGTATTCCTGGAAGGCGCCGCTCAACCGTCGGAGAAGGTCTTGGTTGCGGGCGGTCTCTTCGTCGGCCGAAATCCCCGCATACAGTTCACGGGCGAGCTGGAAAAAGCTGATGGTTTCGTCGAGGTTGTCCCGGCCCTTGTACAGGAGGAAATTTTTTTCATAGCGCCGGATTTCGAGGATCGAATTGTACAGATCCTCGAAGCGCTCAAGCCGCAGGGTGGTCTGATTGATGTGGTTGATCTGGAAGAATATGATTGAGAAATTGAAAAGCCAGATCACGAGGCCGGCCCAGGCCAGGAGCCTGAACTTTCCCTGGAGATTGAGGTTCGACCATGACCATTTCATCGTCGATTGGAAGCCGCATGGGTTTGGCGTTTCGGTCCGTGTCCGGAATTGCAGAGCGATTGCTGCAACCAACGCCCGGCTCCCCCCATACCGAAAGCCGTTGGGGTTGTCAACGCCATAATCCGGCAAAATGGCAGAGATTTCAGCCCTCATTACCCGGTCCTTTTTGGCTTGACAGACGTGGGCCTCTCGTTTAGATAAACCGCATACAGCAGTCCGCACACGGGGTGGCCTTCCACCGGGCCTGAGATCATACCCGTTGAACCTGATCCGGGTAATGCCGGCGTAGGGAAACGAGAAGGGGTGCGGTGCCGGAAGGCGAGGCGAATCGTTTCCCGCGAGGGAGACGATTTTTTTTTGCAAGGAGCCATCGTGGACATTCGACCGGTCCCGGCATCGGAACGCAATCTGGC
>Ga0115026_10000438_pt1 | contig 11326 bp, 10 predicted proteins | sample Mud_0915_D1_FD_83878 | JGI IMG/M metagenome (GOLD analysis project Ga0115026, IMG submission 83878) | Wetland microbial communities from Old Woman Creek Reserve in Ohio, USA - Mud_0915_D1 | ecosystem: Environmental > Aquatic > Freshwater > Wetlands > Sediment ...
GGCAGCAGCGCCTCGGAGATCTCCAGTTCCTCCAGATGCAACGTGTCCTTGATCCGGACGAAGCGAATTTCGTCCAGGGGCGCGTCGCCCACGGCCACCTCGACAGCTTCGCGGTCGGATTCCATAATCACCGGCAACCGGCCGGCCGACCAGAGGCGGGTCGTCAGCACATTGGTGTACGTCGACTTGTAGTCAATGGAATCCACCAGACGCCGGGTCGTGAGGTCCGCCAGGCCGATGCCGTTGGCGTTTCCGTGCGTCTCGGGCGTGAGCCCCAGGACCACGATGGTCGACACGACGGGCGTGCCCATGGTCATCTTGCCGCCCACGCGGCCGCCGATCCCGATGATGTTGGTGTCCATGCCGGTTCCGCTGATGTTCTTTCCCATCTCGTCCACGACGAGGACGTCCAGGGGATCGAACGGAACCCGGGGGAGCACCTGCCAGCATCGCTGCAACAACGCCACATCCGTGGCCTCAAAGCGCTCGCGCGGGACCACGTGGACTTCCATCGTTTCGTCCAGCGAGTTCTCCAGGACCGCCACGCCGGCCAAAATCGGGGCCTTGTCCAGGATCACGCGGGCGGTTTCGACCAGAAAGGGTTGGGTGCCGATCTTATGAATTTGTTGAGCGCCTCGGTGTTTTCCAAGGCCGACCGCGAGGATCTTGCACAGGCCACTCTCGACATCGCCGCGGAATATCGTGTGGAGCTTCACGCGGTTGACGGCGATCACGCCGTCGGCATGCAGGGCGTCCTTGGAAAAGTACACGGGATGGCCGGAGGGTGTGCGGCCGATCTCCTCCACCTGCACCGAGGAGACAACGGGGCAGCCCATGGCGCCCTCGGAGATCCCGAGATCGGCCAGCAGGGTCTTCTGCCCTTCGTCGGTGGCCCCGCCGTGGCTCCCCATGGCCGGCACGATGAACGGCTGGCCACCCATAGCCTTCACTGTGTCCACCGCGGCCCTCGTCATTCGCACCAGATTCTGAATGCCGCGGCTCCCCGCGGTGATGGCGACGCGGGCGCCGGGCTTGATCTTCCGATCCAGGCCGAGGCTCTTGAGTCCGGCCGCCACGGCGCCGTAGGCGTCGTCCAAGCGGGTCGTATCGAACGTCTGCTTTACACGGGTCAGTTTCGGCAGAGGCATTCCTCGAACCTCCCCCTGTGCGGTCGCATCGGTCCGGTGCACCATACGGCAGATCGAGAAAAAACGACAGTTCCAAGTGCGCTCTTGGCTATAATATCGGACAACCGGATCACACCGAAATAGTGGACAGAGCACTCACGACCGGCATAGGGTCTACAGATTGTTCTCGGGAGGCCTTTCCGTGCGACGTCTCGGTAAATCGCGGATCAGGTGCGCGTTTCCACTTCCCAGACGTCCGGTCGAACAGTCAAATGGTGATTCGGGCTGGCCCCGTTCTGCGGCGTGGTGGATAGTATTCTGGATTCCTGGGGCGTTCGCGCTGGCTTGTGACGAAGGGGGTTGGCATGGATCTGGACGCTCTCAAAGACGCGGTCATCAACGGCGATGCGAAGGGGTGCACTCTCCTGACGGAGGTGGCGATCCAGGCGGGCCACTCGCCACAGAAAATCCTGACTGAGGCCCTGGTCCCGGCCATGCAGGTCGTGGGCGACAAGTTCCGCTGCAACGAGGTGTACGTGCCGGAGGTGCTGGTGGCGGCTCGCGCCATGAAGAAGTCGCTCGGCCTCTTGAAGCCGCTCCTCACGCAGACGGGGGCAAAACCCGTCGGGACTGCGGTGATCGGCACGGTCAAGGGCGATCTCCACGATATCGGCAAGAACCTGGTCGGCATGATGCTGGAAGGCGCCGGATTTGAAGTGATCGACCTTGGGGCGGACGTTGCGCCCGAGAAGTTCGTCCAGGCTGCAAAGGATACCAGGGCGCAGATCGTTGGCATTTCGACCTTGCTCACGACAACCATGCTCGGGATGAAGGATGTACTCCACGCCTTGGAGAGGGCGGAGCTGCGCTCAAAAGTCAAGGTCATGGTCGGCGGCGCGCCCGTCACACAGAGCTTCGCCGACGAACTCGGGGCCGACGGGTACGGCGAGAGCGCCGCAGAGGCCGTGGACAAGGCCAAGGAACTCCTCGGAATCAAGTAGGGATGGGTCCGACGGTTGAGCGGTCCGGCGGTTCGAGGGCTCGGTTGTTCGGAGAGCCGCCGCGCCGCAGCACGGTAAAACCGGTTCGGCGGCGGAGGGTGCCGTGACGCATCGCGAGCGGGTGCTGACGTCGCTGGAGCGCCGACAACCTGACCGGGTGCCCGTGGATCTCGGCGGGACGTTGGCCAGTACGCTCAACGTCCACACCTACCGCCGGCTGATGAAGCATCTGGGGTTCGGGGACGACCCGCCCGTCGCGTTCCTTTCCCGCCGCTCGAACAGTGTCCTGCCGGATGAGAGGTTGCTCCAGCGCCTCGACGTGGACTGCCGTGCCGTCATCCTGGGCAACCCGGATCTCCATCCGGAGCGGGAGCTGCCGGACGGCTCGCTCACCGACGAATGGCAGATTACCTGGAAGCACATCGGGGAAGGCCAGCACTTCATAAATGCCGGCGGGCCATTCTCGGACAAGGAGCCCGACCCGGCCTTGGTGGGGGCCTTCAAATGGCCGAATCCCTTGGATGCCGGCCGCTTCCGCACACTGCGCAGCCAGGCGCAGACGCTCCGCGCCGCCTCGGATGCGGCCATCATCCTCGTCCTGGGCGTGGGAGCCGTCCATCAGATCCAGTTCATGCGAGGGTACGCGGCCGCATTGGAGGATCTCGTCGCCGCTCCGGATTTCGTGCAGGCCTTCCTGGATCGCTATGTGGATTTCTGGACGTGCATGACCGAACGCGCCCTGGAGGTCGTTGGTGATCTGGTCGACCTCGCCATGTTCGGGGACGATCTGGGAACGCAGCAGGGGCCGGTGATGAGTCCGGCGCTCTATCGCCGGCTGATCAAGCCTGCGCACGCCCGCATGGTGAAGGCGGTCAAGAAGTTCAACAAGCCGGTGCTCCTGCACAGCTGCGGCTCGGTAGCCGCGTTCATCCCGGACCTCGTCGAGATCGGAATCGACGCCCTGCACCCCGTCCAGGTGTCGGCCAAGGGCATGGACACAGCCCAGTTGAAGCGGGAATTCGGGCGGGACATTACGTTCTGGGGCGGCATCGACACCCATCGTGTGCTGCCGCGCGGGACGCCGGGTGATGTGCGCGATGAGGTCCGGAAGCGGATCGCGGATTTGGCTCCGGGGGGCGGCTACGTCCTGGGGGCGGTTCACAACATCCAGGCCGAGGTGCCCGTGGCGAACGTCCTGGCGATGGTGGAAGCGGCGAAGGAATTTGGGAGCTATTAGCCATCAGCGGTCAGCCTTCAGCTTTTCGAGGATGGCGGCTGCACGCCGATCGCTGACCGTTGAGTGATATGAAACGACATCTGATTGCATGCGAAGTTTTCCGGGACGAGTTCGAGGCGGTGTCGCCGACCGACCTCGCGCGTACCTACCTCCCACAGGGACTCCACCGTACCCCGGGGAAGATGCCTGCCGCTATCCAAGAGGTGGTGGATGGCTTGCCTGCCACCCTCGACGCGGTAATCCTCGGGTACGGCCTGTGCAGTAATGGTGTCGTGGGCGTTCAGTCCCGCGCAGCCACCCTCGTTATGCCCAAAGTCCACGACTGCATCGCCGTTCTCCTCGGATCCGTCCAGCGGTATGAGGCCGAGATGGATGCCTGCGCGGGCACGTACTACATCACGCCGGGGTGGGCGAAGTATGGAAACACCTCGCTCTCCGCCTACAAGAACGAGTACCTGCCCAAGTACGGCGAGGAGGACGCGCGCTACATCGTGGAAGAATGCCTCAAACACTACACACGCATCGCCTTCATCGATCATGGGGTTGGCGACGTCGATCTGGGTCGGGCCCACGCCAGGGAGTTCGCCGAGACGTTCGGCAAGCGGTACGAGGAGATCCCCGGTGACCTCGGTTATCTCCGGCGGCTCGTGTCCGGTCCGTGGGACAACGGCGACTTCCTCACGATCCCTCCCGGAGCCGCCGTCGACCAGGCCCCATTCCTGGGGCTGCACTCTATTAGTCTTCCTTGAGAAGGCCGACAATGCCCGCGTCCGATCTGCTGCGCGCGCTGGACTTATTGCAGGCCGGTGACTGGAACGGGGCACACGCCATCGCGCAGGCCGACCCGAGCGACCAGGGGTCCTGGTGTCATGGGATTGTGCATATGCTCGAGCCCGACCGCAGTAATTCCATGTATTGGTATCAGCGCGCCAGCAGGCTCTTCCCCGGGATGGGTGCTGCCGAGGCCGAGATGGCTGCCCTCCGCACCGCCTTGACCGCCTTGCGATAGTCCCACTGTCTGTTTTGCCACCGCGCTCGCAGTGCGGGGAACGTGGCTGCGACATCCCTTCGCGCCAGTGCAAGAGCCGGGTTTTCCGCGGTTGTGCCGCACACTGTCGGGAGTGGAGGTCCTCTCCATAAAAACAACCGGCCGAGGCGGAAATCGCCTCGGCCGGTTGTGGTGGTTTTGGTTTTCGCGTGCGTCGCCGCGCCTTAGACCGGCATGAACGCGAAGCCGTTCCCGTCCTTGGCGATCTTCCCCGCCGCGGGGAACGGGAAGTGATAGCCCGTCACCATGGTCTTGTCGGCGACCGCCCGGTCGAGCAACTTGCGACGCGTCGCTTCGGCGGTGGCCGCGTCCTGATCGAAGGCCGCGCGCCAACCCGGATTCCTCACGAACAGGGCGGGAATGTTGGTCACGTCGCCTAGGACGATGAGCTGATCGCTTCCCGAGCTCACATGGTAGGAGGTGTGGCCGGAGGTGTGGCCCGGAGAGTCGATCGGCCGGATGCCCGCTACGACCTCTTTGTCCCCTTCATGTACCTGTACCTTGTCCTTCATCAGCGGGAACATCTCTTGTACCCGCTTGGCGAGCGGGCGGCGCGCCTCGGGCAGTCTCTCAACGGCTGGGTCCATCCAGAACTTGTACTCCACGGCGGGCAGGTGGAGGACCGCGTTCGGGAACACCGGCTTGTTCTCCGGCGCCTTCGTCATCAGCCCGAAAATGTGGTCCGGATGGAAATGCGTAATCAGGATGTGGTTAACGGAACCCGGGTCCACGCCGGCGGCCGCCAGATGCTTCATGAACATTCCGGCCTTCGGGCCGCCCGTCTGTCCCCCCGTGCCCGAGTCGATCAGGGTGACCTGACCGTCGGTCTTGAGGAGATTGGGAGTGAACGGGATCGATACGAACTCAGTCGGCAGGCCTGCGGCGGCCAGTGCGGCTTTCGTTTGGTCAACCGTTACGTCCTTAATGAACGCCGGATCGTGTGCCTTCTCCCACACGCCATCGTAGACGGCTGTGACCTCGATGCTGCCGACTTTATAGTGGTGGAACCCCTGATCCATCGCGGCCTGCGCATGCGCTGCGCCGAGGAACGCCACCCGGCCGTTGAGACCGAGCACTGCGGCTGCTGCCGCAGAGGAGAGAATCAGATCGCGACGAGAAATCTCGTACATGCCGACACTCCTTTCCCTTTTGATGTGCTCCTGGGTTTGCCCTGCGATCGCCTGTGCCGAGTGGAAACCGACTTGCGTTGCGGGTCGAGGCGTCGCGAGACTTGTTCGTCCCCACCGCGTGGGGCGTGGGACTCGACGCCTCGGTTTATGCCATTATACGTACATAACACAAAAGGGACAAGATTGGTTTCGTATATTCTGAATGTCCAGACATTGACGCGCAAGGATATTCAAGCCGTCTGCAAGTACCCGCAAAATAAAAGCGGAACACCTGTGTTCGGTGATGGACCAAACAAATGGCGGGAAGGGTGAGGACGCGCAATTGGAGCCGTAGGCGTCCGGAAGGGCCTTTGCCGTTGATCTGTGCAGCGTGAGAGACGCTACATACTCTTCTTTGGCAGAAACGGAATCACGTCGCGGAACGACGTGAGGCGGGCGCAATGTGACCGGGGTCGGATTGGCGGGCAGTTAGCGCGTGATCCGGCCCTCGGAAAAGGCGGGACGGGCATCCGTTCGCTGTTCCGGGAGAGATCAGAGCGAGAGGAAGCTCGGTAACCACAGTGTCGCGGCCGGCACGTAGGTGACTATCAGTAGCGCGGCGAACATGGCCGCGTAGAAGGGCCAGAGCTCCTTCGACACCTCCTCGATGGACACCTTGCCGATGGCGCAGCCGACGAACAGCGACGGGCCGACCGGCGGGGTGATCAGCCCGATTCCGGCATTCACCATCAGGATCAACCCGAAATGCACGGGGTCCACCCCGAACTTGAGGACCAGCGGCAGGAGGATCGGCGTGCAGATCAGGATCATGGGAGCCATGTCCATGAAAGTACCCAGCACGAGCAGCAGGATGTTCAGCATCATGAGTATGACGTACTTGTTCTGCGTGATTCCGAGGACGAATGTGCTCATCTTGGCGGGGACCTGCATCAGGGCCATCATGTACCCGAAGGCGGCGGAGAAGCCGATCAGGATCATCACCATGGCGACGGTCTTCACCATGGAATGCAGCAGGCGCGGCAGGTCGCGCCACTTGTAGTCCCGGTAGATGAACATCGTGACGATGAAGGCGTACACGCACGCCACCGCCGCCGACTCGGTCGCGGTGAAAATGCCGGAAAGGATCCCACCGAGGATGATGACGACGGTGCCCAAGCCCCAGAAGGCATCCAGCGCTATCTTTCCCGCCTGGCGCAGTGTGACAGGCTCGTCGCGCGGATAGCCTCGCTTATAGGACATGTAGAGGCACAGCGCGATCAGGCAAAACCCGAATAACAGTCCCGGGATCACGCCCCCGATGAACAGATGCGCGATCGAGACGCTGCCGCCCGCGGCCAGCGAGTAGATCACCATGTTGTGGGATGGCGGAATCAGCACGGCCTGCACGGAGCCGCAGATGGTCACGTTGGTAGCGAAGGTGGCGGGGTAGCCCTTCTTTATCATCTGCGGGATCAGCACGGAGCCGATGGAGGCCGTATCGGCTACCGACGAGCCTGAAACGCCGCCGAAAAACGTCGAGGCGATAATGTTGACCAGCGCCAACCCCCCCCGCAGCGTGCCCACGAACAAGCGCGCCAGGTTGACCAGGCGGGTGGCGATCCCGCCCTCCGCCATGATGGCTCCCGCCAGCACGAAAAACGGGATGGCAAGCAGCGCGAACTCGTCCGAGCCGTCCGAGATCTTGAGCATGACGGCCTCGAGCGGGATGTCGATCCAAAACGCTCCGACCATGGCGGCCAGTCCCAGCGCGTAAGCGATGGGCAGGCCGACCAGGCACAACAAAGTGAAAGCGCCGAGCAGAACGATCACGTCGGTCATGGCGCGTTACTCCGATTGCGGCTGGTCCTGGTAGATGATCGAGGTCTTGGGCGGGGGCCCGATCCAGAGGTATTCGATGACGAAGAGCAGGGTCACGACTCCGCTCACCGGTATGGGCAGGTACGTGAGCCCCACCGACAGGCCGGGAAATTCCGCGATGCTCTGGGACCATGTCGTCTGCACCAGCATCGCGCCGTATCCGATCATGAAAAGGCATACCAGAATCATAAGAGCATCGGCCACAAGGAGCATCTTCATCCGGATATGGGGCTTGACGGCGTCGAGCAGCGCGTTGATCCGGATGTGGACCTGGGCGCGGTACACCCCGGCGCCCCCGATGAACGTGAAGACGATCATGAGGATGACCGAAAGCGGCTCGGGCCAGCCCTGGGGCGAGAGCACGAGGTAGCGCATGACCACGCCGTAGGGGATGACCGCTGTCATGAGCACCACCGCCGCCGCCGAAAGCACGATGCACGCGAGGTAGAGCCCTTCCATGGTCCTCTGGTATCGAACCTTCATGCGTGGTCTCCCTGGTAACCGATATGGCGCCGGCCTGGCCCCCGGGGGGCCAGGCCGGGTGAAACAACTTTAGCGGGTTTCCTCCATGCGCTTGATCAGCGCGGCGTGCTTCGAGCCGTATTTTTCGCGCACGGGCTTGGTGAGGTCGTAGAAGGGCTTCTTGTCCACCTCGATGAACTCCACACCGGCCGCCTTCAGCTTCTGGACCGAGTCGGCGACCATCTTGTCCCACAACTCCCGCTGCTCCAACTGGGCCTCCCGCGAGAGCTTCTTGATCAGAGCCTGATCCTCCTTGGACATGGTTTCCCATGTCCGCCGCGAGAAGATGAAGATCTCCGGGATGATCAGGTGTCCGGTGAGGCTATAGAACTTGGTGACCTGGTAGTGGTTCTGCGTGAGCAGGCTGGGCGGGTTGTTCTCGGCCCCGTCGACGACGCCGGTCTGCAGCGCGCTGTACAGCTCGCTGAAGCTCATCGTGACGCCGCTCCCGCCCATCGCGTTAATGGTGTCCACGAAGACGGGATTGCCCATCATGCGGATCTTCTGGCCCTTGAGGTCCGCGGGCGAACGGACGGGTTTCTTGGTGTACAGGCTCCGCGTGCCGGAGTCCATCCAGCCCAGGGCGATCAGGCGAGAGGCGGGGCTGTTGCTGATCTTGTCAAGCAGTTCCTGCCCGATCGGCCCATCGATCACCTTCCGCATGTGGGCCTCGTCACGGAAAATGAAGGGCAGGTTGAAGACGTTCAGCTCGTCGACCACCGGTCCCATCGGGCCCGTCGAGATACGGGCGATCTGCAGCGCCCCCACCTGCGCCTGCTCGATCATCTCCTTCTCGCCGCCAAGTTGCATGGCGGGGAACATCTGGATCGAGAGGCGGCCGTTGGTGGCGGCCTCGAGCTTCTTGCCCATCCGGACGATCGCCTCGACCGTCGGGTAGCCGAGGGCATGGACGTCAGCCGCCTTCAGCACCATTTTCTGCTGAGCGCGCGCCAGGGCGGGAACGCCGAGCATGGCGGTTCCGACGGCGACTGCGCCGGTCTGCACCAGGAACTCACGACGACTCTTCATGGCGATTCCTCCTGTGGAGCGTTTTTTGACTACGCCCGCGGGCTTGCGGGCACCTCACCTGGCGCGTCGAACGGACGCCAAGGGAGCGTCATCTGGCGGCGCCCCCCGGACGGTGCGAACGTCGCCGGGTGGAGCGGGATGCGGTAAGGTAAGGCGAGGATCCGTTGCCAAGGGACGCTATCATCGTCCCCGGAGCGTGTCAAGCAAAGCGTTCCATATGTGACCCATGGTTCCACCGATGAAACTAGCGGCCAGATTCACCGGGCTTGCGCGGCTCGATCTTTCCGGCGCGAACCAAGAGGGAGCCGGCGATGACCCCTCCGGCGCCGACGGCCTGCAACGGGGTCGGCACTTCCCCGAGCGTCGTGATGATTGGCGCGGTCGCCAGCATCAAGCTGGCGTTGCCGGCCAGTGTCCGGTTGATGCCGTAGATGAAGAACGCCTGATAGACCGTCGTGCCGACCAACCCCAGCCCGATCGCCGTCGGCCAGTGGAGTGGGGATTTCTTATCTGGCTGACTCTGGAGGCTCAAAAGGATTCTTCGAGCCGCAGGTTCGATACTGCACAATCATGCATGGCCGCTTGGCTTCTCCGCGTTCTCTGTGTTATGGTCTACAACAGTTTCGAACCTCGCCGGTCGGCGCATATGCCGCGACAACTTGGGGTGTTCCGACAAAAGGAGCCATCGATGCGGATCGAACAGGAGCTGCAGAAGATGGGGTTCGTGCTGCCCACGCCGAAGCCGTTGGCGGCCTACATCCCGGCGGTCAAGGTCGGGAACCTGGTGTGGACGGCGGGACAGGGCCCGAACGTGGACGGGAAGGCCTTGTTCACCGGAAAGCTCGGGCGTGAGGTAACGGAGGAGCAGGGGTACAAGGCGGCGCAGATCTGCATCGTCAACTGCCTGGCCTGCGTGAAGAGCGTCATCGGCGATCTCGATAAAATCGAGCGCGTCGTGAAACTCCTGGGCTTCGTGGCGTCCGTGGACGGCTTCGCCCGGCAGCCCTGGGTCATGAATGGCGCCTCCGAGCTGCTGGTGAAGCTCTTCGGTGATCGCGGACAGCATGCCCGGTCCGCCATCGGGACGAATCAGCTGCCACTGGACATCCCGGTGGAGGTGGAGATGATCGTTCAGGTGAAAGACTGAGAATTGCCGCAGAGGCGCGGCGGCGACACGGCGCAGGGGGGCGGGGGAGCGGATGTCCGAGTGTGAGCCCCTTCGACGCCCACAAAGATCACGCTGGCGGTTTTCGACTTGCGGAATCCTTCCCGGCCTGTATGGTGGGATGCATCGGGGAACACACGCAAGGTTCGTATGGCGTCGGCCGGGGTGACACGCCTTCGTTCTAAGAGGATCAATGATGCGGAATTGCGCTCCTGACATGGAAAAACCGGACGATCCGAGACCACGGCGCTCGCGGACCCCGTGGTTGCTGGGCGCAGCGGCGCTTCTCTTCGTTCTCCTCGTCGGGAGCACGTTCCTCTTCCCGAGTCCTATATCCGCGCCGCCTCCCGTCGCGGTGGCTCCTTCGCTCCCGCCGTCCCCGCCGCCACCCGTGGTGGGGACGCTTGGGAAGCGGCGAACGCTTCAGGAAGTCCTGGCGGCGCTCGGCGTCGCAAGAGACCGGGCCGTCCAGATCGTGCAGGCAATGCGTCCGCACATCGACTTTCGTCGGCTCCAGCCGCACGATCAGCTGGAGCTTCACCACGATGCGTCAGGCGATCCGGTCAGGTTCGTGTATCGCCAGAGCCCGATCGATGTGGTAGAGGCCACGCGCGACGGCGGCGATTGGACGGCGGCCCGTCTGGATGTGCCGGTGGACGAGCGGATCGTCGTGGTCGCAGGGACGCTGAAGGACAACCTGTTCGAGAGCATGGACCGCTTGGGGGAAGGGCCTCAACTGGTCCTCGACTTCGCCGAGATCTTCGCCTGGGACTTCGACTTTGCCGCCGACTCCCAGCCCGGTGATCGGTTCCGGATGCTGGTGGAGAAGGTGTTCACGCAGGAGCGGTTCGTCAAGTACGGTCGGATTCTGGCAGCGGAGTACGAAAGCGAGGGCCGAGTCCACAGCGGAGTCTATTTCAAGGACAAGAACGGGGGCGGGTACTACACGCCGGCCGGCGAATCGCTGCGGCGGGCGTTCCTGAAATCGCCGCTGGAATTCACGCGGATCAGCTCGACGTTCAGCCGGGGGCGGCGGCACCCCATCCTGGGCGGCGTTCGCCCGCACCTGGCGGTAGACTACGCCGCGCCCGCTGGAACTCCGGTGTGGGCGGTGGCGGACGGGACGGTGGAATACGTCGGATACAAGGGCGGCAACGGAAACACGGTCATCATTCGACACCGCGCCAATTTCAAGACCATGTACAATCAC
>Ga0115026_10000439_pt1 | contig 11324 bp, 12 predicted proteins | sample Mud_0915_D1_FD_83878 | JGI IMG/M metagenome (GOLD analysis project Ga0115026, IMG submission 83878) | Wetland microbial communities from Old Woman Creek Reserve in Ohio, USA - Mud_0915_D1 | ecosystem: Environmental > Aquatic > Freshwater > Wetlands > Sediment ...
CATCGGCCACGGCTTTGTGATGGACGACCATGTGATGGAGCGAATGCTGTGAACTTCAGCAATCCCGACGACGCCACCCTGCGCGCGCTGTTCGCGCGCATCCAGACCATCGCCGTGGTCGGCCTCTCGCCGCAGTCCGCACGGCCGAGCTACCGCGTGGCGCAGGCGATGCAGCGCTATGGCTTCCGCATCGTGCCGGTGCGGCCGCTGGTGGATAACGTGCTGGGCGAGAAAGCCTATGCGACGCTCGCCGACATTCCGTTCCAGGTCGATCTGGTGAATGTGTTTCGCGCCGCCGAGCATGTGCCCGCTATCGTCGAGCAATGCCTGGCGCTACACTTGCCATCCATCTGGATTCAGGAAGGCATCGTTCATGATGCCGCTGCGCACCTCGCCCAAACGGGCGGCATGACGGTGGTGATGGATCGCTGCCTGCTCAAGGAATACGTGAGACTCAATACTTGAAAAATGGACACCCCAAAGGAATGAACCTTCGCTTCACCAAAATGCACGGCCTCGGCAACGACTTCGTCGTGATCGACGGCATCTCGCAAGCCGTCACCCTCAGCCCCGAGCAATGCCGCCGCATCGCCGACCGCCATTTCGGCGTCGGCTGCGATCAGATTCTGCTGGTCGAAAAGCCCACCCGCGACGACGTCGACTTCCGCTATCGCATCTTCAACGCCGACGGCGGCGAGGTCGAACAATGCGGCAATGGCGCGCGCTGCTTTGTGCGCTTTGTGCATGACAAGCAGCTCACTGACAAGACCGCGATCCGGGTGGAAACCGCGTCCGGCATCATCGAACCGCGCCTGCTCGACAGTGGCCAGGTCACCGTGAACATGGGCGCGCCGCGGTTTGCCCCGGCCGACATTCCGTTTGCGGCGAGTGCCGAAGCGCTCACCTACCCGCTCAAGGTCGGCACCCACACCCTCGAAATTGCCGCGCTCTCGATGGGCAACCCGCACGCTGTATTGCGGGTCAACGATCTCGACAGCGCGCCGGTGGACATCCTCGGCGCGGCGATCGAAGCGCACCAGCGTTTTCCGCAACGCGTCAACGCCGGTTTCATGCAGGTGCTGACGCCACACGATATCCGCCTGCGCGTGTTCGAGCGCGGCGCGGGCGAAACGCTCGCCTGCGGCACTGGCGCCTGCGCGGCAGCCGTTACGGGCATCCGCCAGGACTGGCTAAAAAGCCCGGTCAGCGTCCACACCCGCGGCGGCGATTTGGTGATTGAATGGGCGGGGAAAGATCAGCCGGTGTACATGACCGGCCCCGCCGTTACCGTATTTGAAGGAGCAATTGAAATCTGATGGACACCCAACCCGCCGCACTCAACCCACAGGCCGTAGCCGATTATCTGATCCAGCACCCGAATTTTTTCAACGATTTCCCCGCCTTGCTGGCGGAGTTGAATATTCCCCATCCGCACGGCACCCACGCGATATCGATGAGCGAGCGCCAGCTCATCTCGATGCGCGACAAGGTGAGGATGCTGGAAAACAAGCTGGCCGAGCTGATCCAGTTTGGCGAGGAAAACGACGGTATTTCAGACAAAATGCAGGCGCTCGCACTGGCGCTGATGACCACGCGCACCCCGCAGGACATCCTGGTGGCACTGACGCTGCATATGCGCGAAGGCTTTGCGGTACCGCACCATGCACTGCGCGCGTGGAACCTGACGAGCGACAGCGTGCCCGGTCTCAGCGATCCGGTTTCTCAAGGGGCGCGCGACAGCATCACCGCCATGGCGCAGCCGGTATGCGGCGTGCTGGCAGTGGACGAGGCGATCAACTGGTTCGGCGAAGTGTCGCCGCATCTGCGCGCGTTTGCCTGCATCCCGCTACGCGTATCGCCCACCGGCGCGCCACTGGGGCTGCTGGTGCTGGCGTCCGAAGAGGAAAAACGCTTCTACTCCGGCATGGGCACGCTCTACCTGGAACGCCTGGGTCAATTGATCAGCGCCGCCTTGTTGCGGATGCAGGATTGAATCCGGTCAACAGCTACCTGCAACACCTGGCCGCCGAACGGCGGCTGTCGCAGCATACGGTTGCGGCCTATCAGCGCGACTTAAACAATCTCACCCGATTAACCGCTGGCATGCCGCTGGCCGAACTCGGCGTAACCGACATCCGCGGCGCCATCGTCAAGCTGCGCGGGCAGAATCTGTCTGCCGCCAGTGTGGCGCGGCAGTTATCCAGCTGGCGCGGGTTTTATGCGTTTGCCTGCCGTCGCCTCGGCTACGCGCACAATCCCTGCATCGGCCTGCGCCCGCCCAAGGCCGCCAAAGCCTTGCCGCAGGTGCTGTCGCCCGACACCTGCACGCAACTGCTGAATGGCGCCCATGCTGCCGCTGCCGACGATGCCCTGCAGGCGCGTGACCGCGCCATGTTCGAGCTGTTTTATTCGTCCGGACTGCGCTTGTCGGAACTGGCCGATCTGGATCTGAACGACGTCAATCTGCAATCCGGCGAAGCAGAAGTCACCGGCAAGGGCCGCAAAACCCGCATCGTGCCGGTCGGGCAACAGGCCTTGAGCGCGCTTGCCGCCTGGCTGCAACAGCGTCTGCCGCTGGCACGCGACAACACAGTCGCGCTATTTTTGAACCAGCGCGGCACCCGCCTGACGCCGCGCAGCATCCAGTTACGGCTCAAGCGCTGGGCCTTGCAGGCCGGTTTGAACCAGCACGTGCACCCGCACCTGCTGCGTCACGCGTTTGCCACCCACGTGCTGCAATCGTCAGGCGATCTGCGCGCGGTACAGGAAATGCTCGGTCACGCCAGCATCAGCACGACACAGGTCTACACCCATCTCGACTGGCAACACCTTGCCAAGGTATACGACCAGGCGCATCCGCGCGCACGCAAAAAAACCTGAGCAAATCCCCTCGCGCTCACAGGCGCTCGGCAGGCGAAATCAGCGTGATCCAGCCGCCCAGCGCACCGCGCATCTCGTCGAGCGTGAGATGCCGCATCAGCGCCCGGTTGCCGGGCGCCATCTGATCCCAGGCGCAGCGCAGGCTGCGCACGTCCGGCCGGGCCGGGTCATGCAGGCGGAATTCGGTGATGAAATACAGAAAGCTGGGAGAGCCATCGTCGAAGGCAAAGCGCGCCTTGATAAGCGGAGACTTTGCCGCAGCCGTGATCGAGCTGATGCTGCGCGTCACCTGTACCACCTCGAAACGTCCCGGTTGCAGCAACTGCACCTGGTTGTTCAGCGTGTTTACTTCCATGATGCAGAACGGATCCTGTTCCTGCACGCCGTTGCGCGGCACGATGCGGCCGTACTGCAATCGCACTGTGGCAGCGCCGGGATCGATCGGCAACACCTGGTTGAGCTGCACCTTCCAGCCCGGCGGATAGGCGTAATACGGCGAGGCAGGGTCAGGCGAATTCAGGCTGCCACAACCGCCCACTGCCGCGAGTACAAGGAGTATGAGTAGCGTCGTTCCACTTCGCATGCTTGCTTCCGATCATTCAGGTCGAACCTTGAACCACGCCGCATACAGCGCCGGCAAAAAAAACAGCGTGAGGAAAGTCGCTGCAACCAGACCGCCCATCACCGACACGGCCATCGGCCCCCAGAAAATCGAGCGCGACAGCGGAATCATTGCCAGCGCCGCCGCCGCTGCGGTGAGGGTGATCGGGCGCATCCGCCGCACGGTGGATTCGATGATGGCGTCCCACTGCGAAAGGCCGCGCACAATGTCCTGCTGGATCTGGTCGACCAGAATGACCGAGTTGCGCATGATCATGCCGGCCAGCGAAATGATGCCGAGCAGCGCGACAAAGCCCATCGGCTGACCGCTCACCAGCAAGGCAATCGCCACACCGATGATGCCGAGCGGGGCGGTCAGCACCACCAGCAACGACCGCGAGAAATTGCCGAGTTGCAGCATCAGCAGGGTGAAGGTGGTGATCAGGATCAGCGGCCACGATGCGCCGATGGCGGCGTTGGCCTTGGCGCTGCTTTCCACCGGACCGCCGACCGCCAGCCGGAACCCGCGCGGCAACTGCGCCTTGAACGCATCCACCTGCGGCGCGAGGGCAGCGATGATGGTGGCGGGCTGGGTGGCACCGACCGGGTCGCCGCGCACCGCGATGGTCGGCAGGCGGTCGCGCCGCCAGATCACGCCGTCCTCGAACACCGGCTCGAACCTGGCAATCTGTCCCAGCGTCACGCTCTGGCCGTTGAAGTTACCGATGGGCAACGCCCTCAGCGCATCGACATCGGTGTGTTCGCCGCGCGGCGTGCGCAGCACCACGTCGATCAACAGATCGTTTTCGCGAAACTGGGTGACGCTGGCACCCGCCAGCTGCAAAGCCAGCAAACGCCCGACCTGTTCCGAGCTCAGCCCCAGCGCCTTGATCTTGTCCTGATCGAGCTGCGCTTTCATGGCCAGCGATTGCTCGTTCCAGTCCAGATTCACTGCCGTGACATGCGGCTGCGCGGCGACGATTCTGCGCAGCTTTTCCGCCTCGATCTTGAGTTGCGGGATATCGCTTCCACTCAGGCGGTATTGCACCGGATAGCCTGCCGGCGGGCCGTATTCGAAGCGCACGGCACGGCCGCGCACATTGGGGAAATCGGTCTCGAACAAGTTTCGGATGCGGGCAATTTCACGCTCGCGCGCCGGCACGTCCTGCGCGATCACCACCAGCTGCGCGAAGTTGCGATTGTTCAGCCGCTGGTCGAGTCCCAGCACGAAACGCGGTGCGCCCTGGCCGATGTAGTTGAGCACATGCGCCACATCCTTGTCCTGGCGCAGCCGGGTTTCGAGCCTGACTGCTTCGGCGCGCGTGGCATCGATTGACGCGCCTTCCGGCAACCACATTTCAACCAGAATCTCCAGCCGGTCGGACTGCGGGAAAAACTGTTTTTCCACTTTCTGCATTGCCGCCACACCAATGATCAGCGCCAGCACCGTCAACGCAATCACGCTGCGGCGGTGCGTCACACACCAGGTCACCGCAGCCCGGAAGCGCCGGTAAAACGGCGTATGGTAGGTGGCGTCTTCGTCAGCGGCCTGGTGCGTCGGTTTCAGCAGCACGTAGCCCAGATAGGGCGTGACCACCACCGCCACCAACCAGGACGACAGCAGCGCAATCGTCGTCACGGCAAAGATCGCGAAGGTGTATTCACCTACGGTCGACTTGGCGAGTGCGATCGGCAGAAAAGCCGTAGCCGTCAGCAAGGTGCCGGTGAGCATGGGAAACGCGGTTGACTGGAAAGCGTAGGTGGCGGCCTCGAAGCGCCCCCACCCGGCTTCGAGCTTGTGCGCCATCATCTCCACCGCGATGATGGCGTCGTCCACCAGCAGGCCGAGCGAGATGATGAGCGCGCCGGTGGAAATGCGGTGCAGATCGATGTCGAACAGCCACATGACGCTGAAGGTGATCGCCAGCACCACCGGGATGCTCAAGGTCACCACCAGACCCGCGCGCCATTTCAGCGCCAGGAACGTGACCGCCAGCACGATGGCGACGGCTTCGATGAAGCTCTGCATGAACAGCTTGACCGCGCGGCTGACGATGCTGGGCTGGTCGTGAATCTGGTGGATCTCCACCCCTACCGGCAGCGCTTTTTGCAGCGCATCCATGGCAGCCGCCACGTCGCGCCCCATGATCACCACATCGCCGCCCTCCGCCAGTGACACCCCGAGCAGCACTGCCGCTTCGGCCTGCGAGCGAATTTCAGTGGCGGGCGGATCCTCGTAGCGCCGCGTCACCTCGGCGATGTCGCCCAGGCGCAGGCTGCGCGTGCCGATCTGCACCCGGGTTTCGCGCAGGCGCTCGACGTCGGAGTACGCACCCGACTGGCGCAACGGAATCGACAGCACCGCGTTTTCCACCCGGCCGCTAGCCACCACGCTGTTCTGTTCCTGCACCGCCTGGATCAGCTGTTGCGGGGTGATCCCAAGTGTGGCGAGCTTCTGGGTCGGCACTTCGATGTAGATTTTTTCCGGCACCACGCCGAACAGTTCGACCTTGCCGACATTGGGCAGACGCCTCACTTCGCGCTGCGCGTCTTCACCGATGCGGCGCAGATCGGCGCGGCTGAAGCCGTCACCGGTGATGGCGTAAATCGAGCCGAAGGTGTCGCCGAATTCGTCGTTGAAAAACGGCCCCTGCACCCCGGCGGGCAATTGCGGTTTGAGATCGCCGATCTTTTTGCGGACCTGGTACCAGATTGCCCCCACATCGCGCCCTCGCACCGTCTCCTTGATGTTGACGAACAGCGCGGTCTCGCCCGGCTTGGCATAACTCGTCACGTAATCCAGTTCGGGCAGTTCCTGCAGCTTTTTCTCGATGCGCTCGGTCAACTGCTCCGACACTTCCTGCGTCGTCGCCCCCGGCCACTGCGCCTGGATCAGCATGGTCTTGAAAGTGAATGGTGGGTCTTCGGCCTGTCCCAACTCAAGATACGAGCGCGCACCCACCAGCAGAATCAGCACGATGAAAAACCGCACCAGCGCCGGATGTTCGATGGCCCAGCGCGACAGGTTGCCGCGGCTGGGGATAAAACGAGGCACGTCGCTCATGGCTGTCTGGCGGTCTGCACACGCACCTGCTGGCCCGGCGCAATTTTGTGCACGCCGGCGGTCACCACCCATTCGCCTGCTATCAGGCCCGTCACAATGGCCGCGCGATCGCCCGTCAGCTCACCGAGCCGCACGCTGCGCGCCGCCACCTTGCCGGTCTTCTGATCCACCACCCACACCTGCGGCTGGCCGCTGATCTTGAACAGCGCGCTCTGTGGCACCGACAAGCTCGACGTGGCTTGACCATCGACCTCAACGGTAGCCGTCATGCCCAGCTTCACCGCCGCATCGGGTTGCAGAATGCTGACGCGCGCGCGGTAGGTGCGGCTCGCCGCATCGGCCATCGGCGACAGTTCTCGCAGGCGGCCGGCGTAACTCACGCCCGGAGCCGACCACAAGCCAATCTTGAGCGTGCGCGCCGCACGCAGCGCATCCAGCGCATTTTCCGGCACGTTGATGCTCACCTCGCGCTCGCCGTTCTTCGCCAGTTGCGCCACCGGCTGACCGGCCGCGACGACTTGCCCAGCCTCGACGAAAAGCGCCGTTACCACCCCCGCGTGCGGCGCGCTCAAGCGGGTGTAAGCCTGCTGGTTGCCCTGACGAGTGGCTTCGGCACGCAGTTGGCGCACCCGCGCCTGCGCCGCGTCGGTAGCGGTCTGGCGACGGTCGAGCTCGGCCTGCGCAATGAAGTTCTGCGCGCGCAGTTCGGTGTAGCGCTGCAGGTCCTGCTGCGCCAGTTTGGCTTCGGATTCGGCAGCCACCCGCTGTGCCTGCGCTGCGGTCGCCGCCAGCGCGTAGTCGCTGGGGTCGAGCGTGGCAATCGTCTGACCCGCCCTGACCTGCGTGCCGACCTCCACCGCCCGCGATTGCACCCGTCCCGCCACCCGAAACGCCAGATCGGTCTCATAACGCGCGTGCACTTCACCGGTGTAGCGCGTGCTGCTGCGCGCAGCCAGCACGCCAACCTGCTCGGCCCGTACGGATCGGACATCCGCAGGCGCGCCGGACGGGGCGTCCTGGCCACACGCACTCAACAACCAAAGGAGGGGAACTAAAGGAATGAGTGGTTTCATCCGCAAATTATCCCCCAATCGCCTGGGCATCTGCTTGGCCAGCCGCCTGTCGGGAATAACATCCTGCGGCTGGCAAGGTTTACCCGACTAGGGTTATGATGCAAGACGCGCATGACCGCAATCGGCCTCCCGGTTGCCTGCCGGAGCGATATCCGGCTACGCACCTTTACTGTCTTAGATGTCTGGAGTTTTTTGATGCCTGCCTCGCCCAAACTGCTTACCGAAGCCCAGCTGCTGAAAATGCCTGCTTCCGCTTATATGAATGCCGAGCAACTGGCTTTTTTTCGCGCGCGCCTCGAAGCGCTGCGCGATGAAATGCTCGCCAATGCAGCCGATACCGGCGAGCACCTGAAAGAAAACGAAAACTTCGCCGACCCCAACGACCGCGCCACCGTCGAAGAAGAGCACATGCTGGAGCAGCGCGTGCGCGACCGCGAACGCAAACTGCTGAAAAAAATCCAGTCCGCCCTGGTGCGGCTTGATGCAGGCGATTTCGGCTACTGCAAGGAAACCGGCGACCCCATTGGCCTCCCGCGCATGCTGGCGCGCCCCACCGCCGAATATTCGATCGAGGCGCAGGAACGCCACGAGCGCAAGGAAAAGCTGCACGCCTGACCCTCACGCCAGGCTGATGGATGCTCCGCTTCCAATCACGCTGCTCACCGGGTTTTTAGGCAGCGGCAAGACCACGGTACTGAATCACCTGGTGCGCACGTTGCCGCGCACCGCGATCCTGATGAACGAGTTCGGCGCAGTCGCGCTCGATCATCAACTTCTGCAAAAAATGGAAGGCCCGATGGCGCTGCTGTCGGGCGGCTGCGTGTGCTGCACGATTTCCGGCAGCCTGTCGCCAACGCTGAAAAACCTGTGGATGGCGCGGCAAAAGGGAGACATCCCGGCATTCGAACGCGTCATCATCGAAACCACCGGCATCGCCGATCCCGCACCGGTACTCGACAATCTGCTGCACGACAACTGGGTACGCGCGCGCTTCCGCCTCGACGGCGTGGTCACCACGGTCGATGCCGTATTCGGCATGGGCCAGCTCGACGAACATTTCGAGGCGGTCAAACAGGTGGCGGTGGCCGACCGGCTGCTGCTGACCAAAACCGATCTCGCCTCGCCCGAAACGGTTGCCGCGCTGTGCGAGCGGCTGGACAAGCTCAACCCGGCGGCCGACCTCATCACAGTGACGCACGGCGAAGTCGACCCGGCGGCAATCCAGAACCTGGGGCTGTGGAACGCCGAAACCCAATCGCTGGAAGTGACACGTTGGCTGAAGCCGCAGCGCTACCAGCCCGCCCGCGCCGGGACGCTGGGCGGCAAACCCACGCTCCAGGGCGCACAACCCGAATTGCACGACGCGCGCATCCAGTCGTTTTCGGTAGTGCTCGACGCGCCGCTCGATCGCTACGGCCTGCAATCGGCGCTGTCCATGCTCACTTCGTTTCGCGCCGAAAACCTGCTGCGCTTCAAGGCGATCGTCAATCTGCAGGGCGAAGCGCAGCCAGTGGTGCTGCACGGCGTACAGCATGTGTTCTACCCCGAGGTGAAGCTCGAAGCTTGGCCGGACGACGACCATCGCAGCCGCTTCGTTTTCATCGTGCGCGATCTCGAACCCGCATTTGTCGAAAAACTGCTGACTGATTTCAGCGGCGTGGCGCGCATGCACCCGGCGCCCGAGCAATCATGAATCTGGTGCAAAAATTCCTCGTCGGCGCAATTCGCGTATACCAGCTGGCGCTATCGCCCTGGCTCGGGCGGCAGTGCCGCTATCTGCCGACCTGCTCGGAATACGGCAAGGAAGCCATCGAAAAACACGGCGCGTGGAAGGGCAGCTGGCTCGCCGCCAAGCGCATTGGCCGTTGCCGCCCCGGTTGCGACCATGGTTACGATCCGGTGCCGCCGGTCGATCACGCACCGCACGAGTAAAATTCGTCACATGCTGCCGCGCCGTCTGCTTTCCTGGCTGTTTGTGCTGACCCTGCTGTGGGGTCAGGCGGCTGCCTACGCGCATACCCTCAGCCATCTGGCGGAACGCGAACCCGCCGTCCCCGCGCATGTCTGCGAACTGTGCGTGGCGCAGGCCAGCCTGGGATGCGCAGCGGCAGCGACGCCCCCGGCGCTGCACGTGCCCATTGCGGGCTACGACTGGTTTACCGCAGGCGTTCACCCCCCCGCCGTATTCCGCCTGATTGCCCACCGCGCCCGCGCACCGCCCGCTTCCATTCACGCCTGATGTTCATCAGCCCGTGCACCTGCGCGGGCGTGTGTCATTCGTTTACGGAGTGCAAACATGTTACGACCCACCTTGATGGCGGCGGCTCTGGTCGTTGCCTTTCCAGCGTATGCCGATGCCGACCTCGACGCCCTGCGCACCGAACTGCAACAACTGAAAGCCAGTTACGAAGCCCGGATCCAGAGCCTGGAATCGCGCCTGCAAGCCGCAGAAACCCAGGCGAACCAGGCGGTGCAAACAGCGGACAAGGCCGAATCCCAGGCCAAAAATGCGGCTGCGCAGGTAAAAACCGCCGACGTGCAGACCACGCCGGTTGAATCCGCCTCCGATAATGCGGCATCACGCTTCAACCCTGAAATCTCGCTCATCCTGCAAGGCCAGTACGCCAATCTGAATGGCGACATTACGGACCGCAACATCACCGGCTTTCTGTCCCCCGGGGTGTCCGAAGCGTCCAGCGGGTTTTCGATTGCCGAATCAGAGCTGGTCTTGTCCGCCAGTGTCGACCCGTATTTTCGCGGCTACCTGAATGCCGCAATCGATCCGGACGGTGGCGTCGGGGTCGAAGAGGCCTGGGTCGAAACCACCTCGCTGGGACAGGGCTTGACGATCAAGGCAGGCCGCTTCCTGTCAGCCCTCGGCTATCAGAATCAATTTCACCCCCACGCCTGGGACTTCGCCACCAACAGCCTGATGTATGACGCAGAATTCGGTGGCGCCTATACGCAAAATGGTGCACAAGTGAGATGGGTTGCACCGACCGACCTGTTCATGGAGTTCGGCGCGGAATTCGGCAACGGCGACAGCTTCCCCAGCACCACTTCGAGCGGCCTCGGCGATTACACCCTGTTCAGCCACTTCGGTGGCGATGTCGGCGTGTCCAACAGCTGGACCGCGGGCGTGTCGTATCTGTATGGCAAGGCACAGGATCGCGAAAGCGGGCTGACCGACCTCAACGGTAACCCTGCGCAAACTTTGTTTAACGGCAACAGCAAAAACTGGAACGCGGACTTCGTCTGGAAATGGGCACCCGAAGGCAACCCGACCGAACAGTACTTCAAGTTCGTGGCCGAATATTTCTGGCGCGACGAGCAGGGCAATCTGGTGTGTGCGGACAACCTCGCCACAGGGGGTGTGTGTGATGGTACCGCCAGCGCCTACACCTCCAGTCAGTCCGGTGGCTATCTGCAAGGCGTATATCAGTTCATGCCACGCTGGCGCGTGGGCTATCGCTACGACCGGCTGAACGTTGGCAGCACCCACTTCGGCACCAACGATGCCTATCTGCCGGTCTATGACTATTCGCCGACCGTCAACACGCTGATGGTCGACTATTCGCCCTCCGAGTTCTCGCGCCTGCGCCTGCAATACACGCAGAACAAGTCGATGATCGACCTCACCGAAAACCAGTTCTTTGTGCAGTACATCATGAGCCTCGGCGCTCATGGCGCGCACAAATACTAAGGAG
>Ga0115026_10000440_pt1 | contig 11323 bp, 7 predicted proteins | sample Mud_0915_D1_FD_83878 | JGI IMG/M metagenome (GOLD analysis project Ga0115026, IMG submission 83878) | Wetland microbial communities from Old Woman Creek Reserve in Ohio, USA - Mud_0915_D1 | ecosystem: Environmental > Aquatic > Freshwater > Wetlands > Sediment ...
CTCACTGCTGCCAAGGGATACGCCCACAAGCTCCCTGCTGCCGTCCTCCAGAAACGCCCAGGCCACCAGTACCGCCTCTTTTTCCTTGCTGCCGGCCCTTACCCCCATCCTTACTGCGTCAAGGGCGGCAGCCCCTTAACCTCCTGAACTCCATCCTCAATGACTTTTCTCGCCTTCTTTGATAAACTCTTTCTCATGGGTATAATTCTCCTTTCTCTCCTTGAGAGACTGCTTAAACCCTTGAGAATTATACCCTGATTCATATTTGCAGAATTGATGTTACGCTACCCTAATGGATTATCTTTTTGCTGTGCAAGATGCAGGTAGTATATTACGAGCAAATCCCACATCAGAAACGATATTATGGATTTGCATATTTTGTTATTGCCGCTATAATCTTTCTAAACAATAAGGAAATATAACGTAACGGTTTCGTTATTTTCCAGCTGATCGTATTGAGCAGAAACTGAATTTGCTGATCGCGTTCGCTCAACCATTGGGCATGCAACGCCAACTGCTGCTTGAGATACTCTATCCACACCATTCTTGAATCAGCCATGCTCCGCCATGACTCCAAATTACTGGCGGTACACCAATGCGCTTGATCCCAACTCCACCCTGGCCGATGCGACCAGTCATCTATCGCAAGCAAGGCATAACCAGCACGCGACGATAAATCCAGAAGCTGTGACATCTCAGGCAGGCCAAAGCTCGCAGGCTGCTCAGCACTACCCCAGACATTCAACCAATCACTATGCACAACCCGTTCCGCTTCTCTTAAAGCTTTAACCCAGCATCCCCTCGCTTCATCGATATGGTTATCGCCTGCCGCAAGAAGACCGGCATAGAACCAGGCATCAACAGTTTTTGTAGCAAGGAGAGGAGAAAACTTTAGAGAGTCCATCTCACCACACAACTGAAACGCCATCCTCGCTTTCTCACGATCCCCCATTTTAAGGAATAGATGAGCTGCGACATACTGGTTGGAAATTCGCCACCGCCACGCATTCGGATTGTCGTCCGCTTGTGAGTGATACCTTCTTATACTTTCCAAAATAGAATAAATCTGCTCTATCTTGGCCCCTTCTCGATGTAATACCCTATAGGCAATGACACAAATGGCGGCGCCAACGTCAGCAGACCCAGGCCTCCCTGTATTAAGAACTTCTTCTGCCATGGACTGCAGTTCGACGTCAGAAGTCATTCTCATGCCTATCGATACCATTCCCTTCACCAGCCAAGGGTTGTCGTAGTCACGGCCGAACGCGGTAATATTGTAAGCATGCTGTGAACTATAATTGGGAAAGCTGGTCTCACGATACTGACTCCTGTCGGCAGTAACAGGGTCTTTCATGGCCAGCATCAACCACCATTCTGCCTGCTCATCTTGTGAAGAACTGACCGTTACCTCTTTCAGTACACGCTTACCCTCTGCCAGCTTGAGGGCACCTCCCGCTATCTGTGCGAAAGCTTTTTCAACTCTAAAATAACCAGCTATTTCTTCATGCATGCTGCTCCAAGTATACACATGCAAATGGTGAGGATTAGGATCTTTCCCTGTTTCATCAGTCCAGTCATTAGGAACGCTGACCATGATTCGCCCGCTTGGCTTTAAAACTCTTTTTATTTCCGACAAAAAAGCTTCTGTGTCTGATACATGCTCGAGGGTCTCAAAAGAAACAACATAATCTACAGATTCATCAGGCAAGAATGAAAGATCTATTGCATCGCTTTCATGAAATTCAACAACCAAGGAGTTAATGGCAAAATTGTCCCTCGCATATCTAAGGGCAAATGGGGATGTGTCTACGCCAATGACTCGCATTGCTGGCGATCCCAAAGCTAATATTGCGCAACCGTACCCCAGTCCGCATGCAAGATCCAATACGATATCACCAGGCCGCACAAATCTGCATGCAAGGTCATACCGCGCAATATGGGCATCTGACCGACGACCGGTATCACGAAGCATATCCATGTGAAGTTGTCGTTGAGAATTTAATAACTCTAAGGGATATTTATCATTGACCTCACATGGAAGCTTTTCAAAAATAAGAGTAATATGCAGAGGCTCCTGTTCCAACGATTCATAAGGCAGAATTTTTTGGATACGGGGATGCTTGCGAAATCCTGCCAAGAAGAACCGTTTCTCCCACCATTCACGGTCGTGTAACGTCAGTTGCCCTGTGGGCTCCTGATCAGAAGAGGTAGACAGGAGCACATATACATAACGGCGTGCCACGCGATGCAGTTCCGCGAGTGCCTTTGGAATATCCGACTCGGACAAATATTCAAGAATGTTAGTTGTCACTACGGTATCGAAATAACTTTCTGGATACGAGATATTTAGAATAGAACCGGTTACAAATCTGCTGGGAACAACACTGTTGCAATAATCCACGGCGTTCTGAGCCACATCCATGCCATTTGCATCAACGCACTTACACAGTAGAGCCCGCACGAGGTGCCCCATACCACACCCTACATCTAGTATTTTTCCTCCGCCGCAACTTGTCAGGATTCTCTGCACCACATCTTCGACATCGTTGATCGAACTCTTGCCACAGTTTTCCGGGCGTGACCAGTAATCGCTATGCGTTCGTGCGTAATCGTTCATCACCTATCTCTTAAGGGCTTCATTTTATTCGCTGTCAATTGGATTCAAGCTCCCATATTTATTCAATCCCCATAAAAGGGCCTTCTCAGGCATGAACTCAAAAGGAGTCCACGTAGGGCAATAAAATTCGTGAAGCCCCGGTCATTAGGTGCAGATACTATTAGCCTGCCAGCAAGTCTTTGCATACAAAGGAATTTGCCCAGTGTAAACTCAGTGCCTCTGATATGCTCAATGGTTTCAAAGCTCGTGAGCATATCTATACAGCCGTTAGCCAAACCAGTTTTACTCATGTTGGCTGCTATAAATTTTACACTTTCAATTCTATGCATAAAGGCTGCATAATCTATGGCATCAAAACTCAAATCAATGCCGGTCACGCTTTTCGCTCCACCTTTTTTTAAGGATACGGCCGCCTGAACTCCGCAGCCGACTGCGCGCGTTGCCGTCGTGCTTCCCAGATCGTGTCGGGAAGCCGAACGTTACGCCAATGAGCAGCCAAATCAAGCTCACGCGCCCGCGAGAACAGGTCTGGCCGCTCAAGCAAATCGCGGTAAGCCTGCACGTAGTGCTGGACAAGAACACGATCGTTATACCAACGTTCCATCCATATACGCGATTCGGCTCCAATAGCCTCACACAAGTCTGGGTCAGCCAGGAGAAGGCATAGCACGTTTTCAGCGTCTTCCAAATGAACATTAACCCACGGCAAAAAGTTTGCTCCTGTAATTTCACGAATCACAACCTGTGTTCGCTCATCAAGCCAACTCAAAACTGGCTTGCCCTGTGCCAAGCCTTCGAGCCCGCTAAGGTGATAGCTGCCTGTCACCAGTTCGTCTAACACGAGATTGGCGTCCGCCTTGCGCCGCAGGCACTCGTCGCGGGGCACGTTCTCGATGACGTCAACAGTGCAACGCTTTTCGATAGACAGACGCTGGAGCAAACGCAGAGTTTCTGGATAACCCTTGCTGCCCCAGCGCAAAGCCCACGCCGAATCCCGAACTGACGGAGACCAAGCAATGTGGAGCACTTCTTCACGCCTTCCTGGCGCATGCGCGAGCAGCGGGTCGTCCAAGGGCACCAGGTTGGGCACTACTCTAGCACGTGGATAGTATCGTTCGGGATACTGAGCGATAACCAACTGCGGCATGAGATCGTTCACGACCCGGTCTATTGCAGTCGGGTCATTTCCCGCAAAATGGACAGGTGCGGAGTGCCACTGGCGAAGGCAGGGCCTTTGGGAGCATAGAGCCCCCACTTCGGGTCCAAATGCCGCTGCCGGGTCGAACCATTGGTGCAGGTGCACCACATCGGCCGCCGTCAGAGCTTCGATACAGGCGTCCCTGTCCTTTTCCCACACAAGATCATTGGGAAACGTGCGATGACCATAGGCGTTTGGCCGCAAAATCACCAGCCTTGCGGCTATTTCGGTATGGGTATTCAGGGCCGCGACGATGTTCCACGGGCTGCCGGCGACAGGCGTATAGGCGAGATGAATGACACGCATAAGGCTCTATGACCCTGTGAGCGCAAAACCGCTCAGACAACCCACATCACGTCCGAACACCATGAAAGAAATATCTGTACTTTTCACTTGTTCGGCAAAATGACTGTTTACGTAGCGCTGATAAGGCATGCGGATTTCAGTCACCAGCTTGAACGGTGATAGCAATTCAACATAGTCCTGTAAGTCCCGGTTGAATACCGGCGTCTTTCCGGCAGTCTTACGCCAGTCCCTGCCAAGAATTTCGCAAACCACGATGTAGTCATAGCGTTGCTGAGCTGCCTCGATCCAGCTAATCAAGACATTGTCAGGCATGTGAAGAAAGACGGTATAGGCTAGCAGCAATGTACCGCCCGGGAGACTATGAGGATTTTCGATGACGTCAAACCGGTAGCCAGGAAACAGCTCCTTGGCCTTACTGATGGCTACGGGGTTAATATCAACACCGTGATAATCACTTTTCGAATATGCGGCACAAAGTCTTCCGTAGCCACAACCCATTTCGGTCACTCGACCACCGCCAACCCATTGATGAAGCTGAGCAAGCATCTTACGGGGATCAAAGCCTTCGGGGAACTCGCCAAATTCCCCTGGTTTTATATTCGCAAGATTATCAGCGACCCAGAAGTCGCGAAGAGACTCCAGGCTCCACTCTTTTTCATCATGAGTTACGGGGTCCACTCCCGTGCTTGAAATGACCGAATTGCAAACATGCCAATGGTGCACTGTATCCACGACATAAATTGGTGGGGTTCCCTCGCCAGCACCCACCTCCAAAAAGGTCGACGTTTCCATCCCATCCAGGGTTATCATAGGCAATCCCGGGGGCATGTTATTCAAGTACAACGCCAAGCTGTAGGTACCTGCCTTCAGCGGCAAGCTAATCTCAATATCTGCCTCCATTTCCTGACCTGTCAGCATGGAAGGCAGCGTATACTTGTCGTGCCTAGTAGTACTCCCGGTGAGTTGAATGCCTCTAAGGGTATCAATGCGGTAACACAACACCGGATGACTGATGGCTTCATAGGCGTGAAGCCTCACGCGAAATCGCACTATTTTACCACCCATGATGTTCCTCAAGGGCGACCGGCCCAAGCCATCTAAAAGATTGACGTGAACAATCCGCCCTGCGCCGGTGCCGATACGGGCAGCTATATGACTGAGATCGATACCCATGGGGCTGGTTCCCAGGGTAGCCGGAGTATGGTCGAGGAAGGAGCTGACCCTGGGTTCGGGAGCAGCTCCTGCATCACCGCTAACGTAAAGTTCCTGTTTGATCCTTGCCAGATAAAGTTCGACGATTTCCTTCGCACTTGCCAGGGCTATCGGTTCACCCTGATGGAGGAGCAGCCCTCGATCGCAAAACGTCGCCACGGCGCCAGGGTCATGAGAGACGAACAGTAACGTAGTCCCACGCTCTCTGAGCTCATGGATGCGTCGTGCGCATTTGTGCTGAAAAACTGCATCACCCACCGCGAGCGCCTCATCGACTATCAGGATGTCCGGTTTCACCTGCGCCTGCACTGCAAAGGCAACACGCACCACCATGCCACTTGAGTATTGTTTGACAGGCTGATCGAAAAAATCACCGATGCCTGCAAATCTGGCGATTTCGGGCATGAGATCGTTCATCTCTTCGCGGCTCAGGCCGAGAAGCGCCCCATTCATATAGGCATTCTCGCGCCCTGAATAATCCGGATTGAAACCAGATCCGAGTTCAAGCAAGGCGGCGATGCGTCCTTTGGTCTCAACAGAACCTTCAGTTGGCGCAACCGTGCCGGAAATCAGCTGCAGCAACGTGCTCTTACCGCTACCGTTCATACCAACAATGCCGACAGACTCGCCTTTCTTTACTGCAATCGATACATTTCTCAGCGCCCAGAACTCCCGAAAAAAGTTCCTTGGCTCTAACCTAGCAAAGCGCCGCATACGCGGAACGATGAACTGCTTCAATCGATCCCGTGGCGCGCCGTAGATCTCATATCGCTTTCCGAGACCCTCAACCCGGATAGAGGCATTGTTAGACGACATCAGCAAATCCCTTCCTCGTTTTTTGGAACCAAGCAAAGCCCAGCCAAGCTATTGTCATTGATACGAAGAGATAGGGCAGCCATGCTGTCCAATTGATTGGCTTTCCAAAGATCATTACATCACGAGCCTGCTCAACCGACAGGGTAAGCGGGCTGATGAGCACGAACATCCGGTACTTTTCAGGAAGATTGGCAACTGGATAAAAAACCGGCGACATAAACATGAGTACGGTGGTAACTGTTCCGATGACCTGAGATAAATCACGCAAATAGACACCCAATGATGATAGAAACCAGCTAATCCCAAGAGTGAGAATGAGCAATGGCAAGATCACTATTGGAAGGTAAAATATGCTGACATGTGGAATGCCAAAAAAAACTATATAAAAAAGCAGCCACACACCGAGACTTATTATCATGTGAAGCAGTGCTGACCCGAGCACTACCCAAGGCAGTACCTCCAGCGGGAATACAACTTTCTTTACAAAGTTCACGTTTGAAAGCACCAAACTTGGAGCACGGTTGACACATTCCGCAAAAAGGTTGAACACTATCAGTCCGGCAAAGAGAACCAGTGCAAATTCAGTTTTCGACTCTGAACCACCTGCCCAGCGTGCTTTGAAGACAACACTGAAGAAGAAGGTGTAAACGGCGAGCATGAATAGTGGATTCAAAAACGACCAGAGAATACCCAGGATAGAACCACGGTAGCGTCCAGTTACTTCACGCTTGATCAAGGTGATGGTGAGGCTCCAGTTGCACCATACGCTGGATAATATATGTATTGGTGAAATAGAGAAATTCTTCATCTGCCAAACATCTCGGCTACCTGAAGTGCTGATCCACAGGCATCCCTAACCTACAGAGTAGGGGCTCCGCTGATAAGCCATTGGATTGACAAGGTTGAGTCGCTCCCTGCGATGCAGCACTTGTATTCCAAGGAGCAGCAACCCGTGTTCTTGCATAAAACTCAGCACGGTCGGAGAGTACGGCAACATCATCTGTAAATGTTCCTAACAGCCCTAAATACGTGCCCCGTGCCTCGTTTTGAAATCCTTCTTCGTCAATTTCCAAGTAAACCTCCAGCACTTAAACAGTCTTCTCATGAACAGAAAAAAAGATAACCTCTTCCTCTTATCTTGCCTATAAAAAAATCAAGGCTCCTCTTCCCTGCTCCCATGATAATCGTCTTGTACCCCGTGCATGAACCCACTTCCCGGCCTAAAGTCCGGGGTTTCAGGACTTCTGCATCGCTGGCGTAGACCGATGGCCTCGCCACACGATCCAAAATGGCCTCCGCTTTGCTCCGGGCAGCCATTCATCCCCATGCTTGAAAGCCATGGGGTTTTCTGGCCGTTTTTATAAATTCACTGCTTCTATCGCCTGGTACCCCTTTGCCCTTTTTCACTTTTCTATAATATGCTATCCCTCAAGCCTTAAGCAAACCGATAGGACCATTTCCATTTAAGCTTGTTCTTGATTTTGTTACAGATGATCGCATTAGTACGCCCCTTCTCTCTTTAAGACGACTGCGGCAGTCTTGAAAAGAATAACGATATCCAGCCACACATTCCAGTTTCTCACATACCACGAGTCAAGCCCAATGCGGTATTCATAGTTCGTTCCGCTCCTTCCGGTTACCTGCCAGAGCCCGGTAATACCGGGAGGCACGCTGAAACACAGCTCGGCAGCTTCTTTATAATATTCACTGATTTCTTTTTGCGTCACCGGCCGCGGCCCGACGAGACTCATCTTTCCGGAAAGGACATGAAAGAGCTGGGGCAGTTCGTCAAGTGAAGCCGCCCTCAGGAATTTCCCCACCCTTGTTACTCTCGGATCATCTTTGAGTTTGTAATATTTCTCCCATTCCCTTCGGGCATCGCGATCAGACCCCAGAATAGCCGTCAACCTGTCTTCCGCATCGGTATACATGGTCCTGAACTTCAGGCAGCGGAATGGGCTGCACCGCTTTCCGACCCGCTCCTGGGAAAAGATGACAGGGCCGGGAGAATCGAGCTTGATAAGGATGCCGATGATGAGGATAGACAAGAGGACAAAGGGAAGGAGCAGGAAACCAACCGCAAGATCAAAACAGCGCTTGATCAGAATGTTTATGGGACGTGCAAGATTATTTTTGAGTTCAAGCGCAAACGCCTGTTCGTGAAAAAAATGCTGGAGGCTCGTCCCGAGCACAGCGATACCATGGAGATCGGGCACATACAGGATGCGCTCTGCCTTGTGCTGGAGGGTATTGATCAGATGCTGCACCCTCTCCCTGTCGGCTGTAGGCATGGCTATAATAACATCGCTCACGCGCCCTGCATTGAGATAACTGGCAGCCCTGTCAATACCGCGATGCACCTTCAGTCCGTCTATCCGTGTCCCCGTCTTTTTCTCGTCATCATCGAGGAACCCTGTCACCTTGTATCCGTAATTGGGTTCCTTCCTCAGCGCCCTGAGGAGCATTCTGCCCGTCTCCCCCGCCCCGAGGATCAGCACACGGCTCCTGAATCTGCCGAAGCGAAACAGCATCCGCTTCGCCCCGATCCGCAACAGCGGCAGCAGGAAAAGAGCGAGCACCCCCATGAGAACGATCGATGTTCTTGATACAATATCGCTCAGCTTCTCCAGCGAGACAATAGTGAAAATGCCAATAGTAGAGAAAAAGGCTACCTTCCAGAGTGCATTCACTTCATCCCAGAAGGAAAAACGCTTGCTATAGAGCCCCTCAGAGGACAGGAAAAACAGCCAGATCGGAAACAGCCACCAGGCATTGATCACCTCCCGGAACGGCGCCTCGCTGGGGAAACCGGAATAGAAAAACGGTAATACATACATCCTCAGATAGCGTGCAGTGTGGAAAAGCAGGAACAGGATAATAAGGTCGACAAGGACAAGCAGGCTTACATACAGGGTGTTCTTGACAAGACTCCTGATGCCGGTCTTTCTGTGCATTGGAAGGAATTTCCCCCCTCAAAAAAATGCCATTACGTGTCCGAACGTATCTTCAGGCCCATGACTTCCCATCTATTATACGGATAATGCCCGGATTATGCAGGTCGGCTTTCCTGAGAGGTCGGGGCTATTTCGCCTCCCTGCTCTTGGGCCGTTTGTTCACCTCCAGGACCTTCTTCCTGAGCCGCACGTTCTGCGGCGTCACCTCGACCAGCTCGTCTTCCTTGATGAATTCCATCGCCTGTTCAAGGCTCATGATCCGCTGCGGTATAAGCTGAAGCGCTTCGTCTGCTCCCGATGCCCGCATATTCGTAAGCTTTTTCTCCTTGATCACATTAACGTCAAGATCGTTGTCCCGGGAGTTCTCCCCGATGATCATGCCTTCATAGACTGCCGTGTTCTCCCGGATGAAGAGCGTACCGCGCGGCTGAAGATGGAACAGGGCATAGGTTGTGGTCTTGCCCGCACGGTCAGCAACAAGAGCGCCTGTCGTGCGTTTCGCTATAGGTCCCTGCCACGGTTCGTACCCGTCGAAGAGATGGTTCAGAAGTCCCGTACCTCTCGTGTCGGTAAGGAATTGTGATCTGAAGCCGATCAGCCCGCGTGACGGTATCCTGAACTCAAGCCTCACCCTGCCGTGCCCATTGTTCTGCATCTTTTGCATCCGTCCCCTGCGCATACCGATCTGCTGCGTCACAACACCGACAAAGTCCTCAGGCACATCGATGACGAGCATCTCCATCGGTTCATGCACCTTGCCGTTGATCTCTTTCGTGATCGTCTCCGGCATGGAGACCGAAAGCTCGTAGCCCTCCCTCCGCATCATCTCGATCAGGATCGCAAGTTGCAGCTCGCCTCTGCCCATGACCTTGAAGGAGTCCGTATTGCTGAAATCCACTTTTATCGAAACATTGTAGAGAAGTTCCTTTTCAAGCCGCTCTCTCAGATTGCGTGATGTCACGAATTTGCCATCTTTTCCGGAAAACGGCGAGGTATTGACGGAAAAAACCATGGAGATGGTCGGCTCATCAACGGTGATTCTCGGCAGCGGCTTCGGGTCCTCGATATCCGTTATCGTATCCCCGATATTGATCCCCTCAATGCCTGCGAGCGCGACGATATCACCGACTGACGCGTCCTTAATATCCACCCGGGCAAGGCCCTGAAAACCGTAGAGCTGCGTAATCTTTGTCCTGATGATCTGCCCCTGGCTATTCACCATGGCCACCAGGTCTCCCACTTTTATTGAACCGGAGAACACCCGCGCAATCGCAAGCCTTCCGACATAGTCGTTGTAATCGATATTCGTTACCAGGAGCTGAAGCTGACCATTATTGCCTCCTGCGGGCGGGGGAATCGTCTTCAGGATCAGATCAAAAAGCGGCCGCAAGTCCGTTGCCTCTTCGTTCAGATCGAGCTTTGCGACGCCCTGTTTAGCATTGGTATAGGCGATCGGGAACTCAAGCTGATCCTCGGTCGCGTCAAGGTCGATGAACAGGTCATACACCTCGTTCAGCACGTCCTGGATGCGGGCGTCAGGCCTGTCAATCTTGTTCACCACGATAATCGGGGGAAGGTTCAGCTCAAGGGCCTTCTTAAGTACGAAGCGCGTCTGCGGCAGCGGTCCTTCTGAGGCATCGACAAGCAGAAGCACACCGTCTACCATTTTCAGGGTCCGTTCGACCTCGCCGCCAAAGTCGGCATGCCCCGGTGTATCGACGATATTGATCTTGGTTCCCATATATTCGACTGCAGTGTTCTTTGCCATGATGGTGATGCCGCGCTCGCGCTCAAGATCAATGTTGTCCATGACCCTTTCCTGCACCTTCTCGTTGGAGCGGAACGTGCCGGATTGCCTGAGCAGTCCGTCCACCAGCGTTGTCTTGCCGTGGTCGACATGGGCAATAATAGCTATGTTCCGTAAATTCTCGCGTTTCATCAAGCACCTCAATACGCTCATGAGTGCTGCAAGAGCAGAAATATCGCCACAGAACTCATCTTCGGGATTTACAACCAGGAATGATTGCAGGTACTTAGTTTAGCGGTGATGACCGGAAAAAATCAAATTCCTTTCAGGACGCACTCCCACTTTATTCATAAAGTCACAGCCCGTCGGCGCAGGGGCATGCAGGTCAAGGCATCCGAACGGTTTCAGCTGTCCTTGTGAAAGACAGGATGTCTGAACAAGGCAGGTGCCTCGGAGCGAGCCTGACTGGCGAG
>Ga0115026_10000441_pt1 | contig 11318 bp, 13 predicted proteins | sample Mud_0915_D1_FD_83878 | JGI IMG/M metagenome (GOLD analysis project Ga0115026, IMG submission 83878) | Wetland microbial communities from Old Woman Creek Reserve in Ohio, USA - Mud_0915_D1 | ecosystem: Environmental > Aquatic > Freshwater > Wetlands > Sediment ...
AGGAAAAAGAGGGGGCGGGGTGGTGCGTTACTGCACGACCAGTGTCAGGGTATAGGTCTGCTCGGTCCCGGTCACGTTCATCCAGGGCTGCATGTAGATCGCGCTGAAGGTAAACGTACCGGCATCCTGGGGCTGGACCGTCCAGGTATGGGTGCCGCCTGATCCCACCATGCCGCCGGGGACCTTATCCGGGATGTACTCATCATGAACGATCGAGAGACCTTCGGTGACTTGTACCTGCCAGCTGTACCCGGTGGTCGGGTTCTCCTTCAACCGGATGGTCACCAGGCTGTCCTTTGCCACGGAAATCGTCTGCCCGTTACTGGACTCATCATATACGGCGGAGGAGGTGCAGCCGGTCATTAGGAGACCTGCCACAAGGAAGCCGACCGCAAGGAGACCGGTGAGAGTAGGTGTCAGTTGCATAAACGGAAGTCGGCCGGGGAGCCCATAAGGTGATCGTTGACTCCGAAGGGATTGGGAGCTATCCAGGGTTCGTCGGAAGTGGGGGCCCGGAGGGCCGAAACCCGGATCACTCCTCAATCGTCCCGTCGGCCAGCTCCGCGATGGCGCACTCCTCGCACTGGAACCCCTGGGCCTGCCATTCCTCGTCCCCGTACTCATCCACGCTCTCCTGGCCGCAGTAGCCGCAGATCCGTCTCCTCCGCTCCCGTACGCCCTTCCTGCCCACCCTCGCTCACCCCATGACCATCTGGATCACCGTCGGGTACTTTCGGATCAGGGAGTAGACGATCGCCCTCCCCACCCAGAGTCTCCCGTCATGGAGCTGCCGCAGGGGCCCGATCTCCCCCAGCTCCTTCAGCGCTTCCACCGCCGCGGGATCGGTGAGGAGACAGCTGTCCGCGACGTCCGGGTCGAACCGGAAGAGGAGGGGGATCCGGAGTCGCCGGTGGAGCGGCTCCGGAAGCCGCTTCCCCATCCCCACGAGGATCTCCCGGCGGAACCGGTACTCCTTCCCCCCCTTTGTCACAGACGCGGGGCTCTCCTCCCGCAGGAGCTCGGCAAGGGTCTTACGAACCTCCACGATCCCCTGGTTGATCCTGCCCATCTCGAGGGACATCCAGCGGGAGAGGACCGGCTCTTCGGTGATGCGGGGGCGGTGGTCCATGCGGCAGTTCCCTGAACAGGAGACCATCTCCCCCGCGGGAGAGATGAAGGTTCCTTTTTTGTACTGCGGTGGGGGTCCCGGTGCCGGCCGCCACTTTCCCCCCGCGCACCTCGGGTCTTTAAGCCCCGGGACCGACCGCTACCCCCATGGGACCGGGCAAGGCCGAGTACCTCCGGCAGCTGACCGCCACCCTGCCCATGTTCTCGGTGGACGTGGGCCGGGAGATGGAGGGTTCCACCCCGCCGTCGATCTTCATCGGCGCCTGGAACTACCCTGCAGTGGACGCCGGCCCCATGATGGCGCCGGTCCATGGGGATACCCGCGTGATGGATACCCCGGAAGAATGGATCCCGGGGAGAAAGACCCAGGAAGAGATCATCGGGTACCGCATGGGTCTGGTCCGGGGAAAGCGCCGGGTCCGGGTGGACGACCGGGAGTCCCGGTACGCAGAGCTCCTCCGGGATATTGCCCTCTCCGACGGTTCGGTGGAGAGCGAGGCCGCCTTCGAACACATCCCTCAGGGGTGTTCCTTCTCGGAGGACCATGCCCCGTTCGGCCCCAGTGCACCGGTGGAACGGTTCGAGATTGGGAACGTGCGATGGGACCGGAACCTGGAGCAGGCGTTCCATGACACGGATCTCACCGCCACCGGGGCGATGATCGATCTCCACGGGAAAGGGGTTCCCTTCTCCTCCATCCAGAAGGCCCTCTCCGCGGGTGCCCTGGGAGTGGGCCAGCGCCGGCGCCTGGTGCCCACCCGCTGGTCCATCACTGCCTGTGACGCGGCCATCGGGGACCACCTGCTCAGCCGGGTCCGGCAGCATCCCCTGCTGGACACCGTGCGGGTCCACGAGTTCTCCAGCCTTCACAACACCTATGCCGTGATCCTGCTCCCCACCCCCTGGCAGTACGAGTGGATGGAGGCCTTCCTCCACGTGATGGGGAAGGAAGAGCTCCTCTTTGCCGATCACGAGGGGTTCCGGCCGAAGAAGGAGTACTCGTCCGTCGGCGGTTGCTTCTACTCCTGCCGGATGGCGGTCCTGGAGGCCCTGGCCCGGGAAGGGAGGCAGGCAGGGGCGATCATCCTCAGGGAGGCCTACCAGGGCTACGTCCCGCTGGGAGTCTTCAACGTGCGGGAGAACGTGCGCCAGGCGATGCTGCAGCCCGGGACCGGGTTCGAGGACCTGGGATCGGCCCTCGCCGCCCTCTCTCCCCGGCTGGCCCTCCCCATGGACCGGTTCCTCTCGGAGAGCACGCTCCTCGCTGACCTGCAGCGGGGGACGGGGCAGAGAACCCTCGGGGAATTCACGGGTGCGGCAGTCTGATCCCCTGAGGCCGTCGGGGTCCTATCCCACGGGTTTATGTGGGGGGAACGGTCATCCTTTCTCCGGGATATCCATGGTGAAGGTAACCATTGACCGGGAGAACTGCACCAGCTGCGGTTCCTGCTGGGATCTCTGCCCGGAGTTCTTTGAGGAGAACCCGGCCGACCACTTCAGCCAGATCATTGAGGACTGCCGTACCGGCGGCAACCCTGCCGAGGGCGAGGTACCGGAGGATGCCGAGGCCTGCGTCCGGGACGCGGCCGAGGCCTGCCCGGTGACCGTGATCACGGTGGGCGAATAGACCCCGGATCACGGGAGAGCCGGGTAACGACCGGAATCACGGACAGGGATACAGTCCTCCCCCCTCTCTTCTTAACGGCCAGGCGGCCGGGATTCCTTTATCGCGTGCGCCATCCCAGGGGAACCGGGAGATCGGGGTGCGCGTTTCCATCTACCGGGACGGGTGCGTCATCTGCTCTGCGTGCTGGAACCTCTGTCCCGAATACCTGGAGCAGCACCCGGAGGACCGGAAGAGCCAGGTGCGGGAAGCGAACCGGATCGGCGGAGCGCCCGGGGAGGGGGAGGTGCCGTCTGAGATGGAATGCTGCCTCCGGGAAGCGGCCTGCTGCTGCCCGGTACAGGCAATCGTCCTCTTTGACTGATCCCTGCCGGGCTTCCGGCGGGAGGACCGCTGCCTGCCCTCACGGGAGGGAGAGCATCCGTCCGATGGCAGCCCTGGCACCCCGGGCCACCTCTTCGGGAACGGTAACCCGGGGATCCATGGTCTCCAGGGCCTTGAGGACCTTCTCCGGTGTGGTCTTTTTCATGTTGGTGCAGATCGCCTTCGCGGAGAGGGGAAAACAGCGCCTGCCGGGGCACCGCTTCCGGATCGGGTACAGGATTCCCGTCTCAGTGCCGATGATGAAGGCCTCCCCCCCGCTCTCACAGACATGCCGGACCATCCCTGAAGTGGAGAAGACATGGTCCGCCAGGTCGATCACTTCGGGCCGGCACTCCGGGTGCACCAGCACCTCTGCCCCGGGATACCGGTGCCGGGCCTCCTGAACCTCCTCCGGCGTGATCCGGTCATGGACGATGCAGAAACCCTCCCAGGGGATGATCTCCTTCCCGGTGAACCTGGCCGTGTAGAGCGCCAGGTTCCGGTCCGGGACAAAGATCACCCGGTCCTCCTCCAGGGACTGGACCACCCGGACGGCGTTCGCGGAGGTGCAGCAGATGTCGGAGGCTGCCTTCACCTCTGCCGTCGTATTCACGTAGCAGACCACGGCAGCGCCGGGATACCGCTCCCTGAGCACCTGCACCTCGCCTGCCGTCACCATCTCTGCCATGGGGCAGCAGGCATCGGCGGCCGGGAGGAGGACGGTCTTCTCCGGCGAGAGGATCGCCGCGGTCTCGGCCATGAAGTCCACACCGCAGAAAACAATGACGGCCTCGTCCCGTTCGGCGGCGGCACGGGAGAGCTCCAGGGAATCCCCCACCAAGTCTGCCAGATCCTGGACCTCCGGCACCTGGTAGTTGTGGGCCAGGATCACCGCATCCCGTTCCTCCTTCAGGGCCTGGATCCGGTCTGCCAGATCCTTCTGTTCCTTCCTCCCCGCAGCCCCCTTCCCCTGCACCGTCCACTCCTCACCGGCTCATGGGCACGCAGAGGAGATAACCCTGCACCCTTTTCCCCGGCATCATCACCATTTTCTCATCCGGCTCCCCATCCGGTACCCGGACATGCCGCGGGAACTGAATGACAGGGACCGGGAGATTCTTGCGAAGCTGGCCCCGGAGTGCACCGACCTGGTCTGCTCCGGATCCGGGGTTCCCTTCCGCTCCCTCCTGCCCCCGGTGGCCAACCACTTTGCCCGGGACGAGGCGGACTTCCGGGAGCGGATCGGACGGTTGAACGACGAAGAGCTCCGGTACCTGGCGGACCTGGTTCTTGCCGGCGAGGAGAGCCTGGGATGCGTGCCGCCGGATTTCCTGGAGATCTTCCTCTGGCGGGTGGCCGAACGCCTGGGGGACGAGGCGGCGGTACAGATCGTGGAGCGTGCCGCGGCAGGGGAATGCCCGAACAGCGACGGGGCGGAGGATCTGTGAGGGTCGAGCTGCCTGACGGGTCTGTCCGGACGGTGGACGCGGACGGGATCCCGGTGGAGGAGGTGCTGGTCCTGCTGGGGGTGAACCCGGTGGAGGTGATCGTCACCCGGAACGGCTCCCTGGTTCCCGAGGATGCGGTGGCGGCCGGTGACGACGAGATCCGCCTGGTCCGGATCTCCCACGGGGGGTGAGGGAACCTGACAGGCGGCAGCAGGACCGGGTGCAGCCGCTGCGGCCGGGAGGCGGTGTATCTCCAGCGGGCCACCGGGCGGCACCTCTGCGCCGGTCACCTGGCAGAGGAGGTGGAGGGTCGCGTCCGAGAGACCATGGCTGCCGACGGGATGCCCCCCGGAGGCAGCCGCGTTGCCGTGGCCCTCTCCGGGGGCAAGGACAGCACGGTCCTCCTCTCTCTCCTCCATGGAATCACTCAGGAGTCCGGGGGCCTGGACCTGGTGGCCATCACGGTGGATGAGGGGATTGCCGGCTACCGGGAAGAGACCCTCCGGGCCGCAACAGCCACCGCTGCGCGGTTCGGTGTCCCCCACCGCACCGGATCCTTTGCTGACCTCTTCGGCGGGACGCTGGACCGGGTGGTGGAGGGGCAGGAGCACCGGGCCTGCTCTCTCTGCGGGATCCTGCGGAGAAAAGCCCTCACCATCCTCGCCAGGGATGAGGGCGCGGACTGCATCGCCACCGGCCACAACCTGGACGACGAAGCACAGTCAGTGCTGATGAACTGGCTCCGGGGCGACCGCGACCGGCTTCTCCGGGATCCCCTGCAGCCGGGGCAGCGGGGTTTCCTCCCCAGGTTCAAACCGCTGAGGGAGATTCCGGAGAAGGAGGTGGCTCTGTACGGGGTGATCGCCAGCCTCTTCTCCCCCATGCCCGAGTGCCCGTACCGCCATACGGCACTCCGGGGCGAGGCCCGGGCGATGCTGAATGCCATGGAGCAGCGGTTTCCGGGGACCCTGGAACGGGTGGTGCAGGGCCAGCGGACGCTGGCCCGGGGGGCCGCGGGCGGGATCCCGGCCCCGTTGGGGGCCTGTGCACGCTGCGGCGATCCGGCGAGCGATCATCTCTGCCAGGCCTGCCGGCTCCTGGAAGGGGGGTCCTTCAGGCCGGTCCGCCACCGGTGATCCGGATCCGGTGCGTGTGGGTGTACACGTTCATCCGGCTGCCCCGGGCAAAGGCACAGATGGTGAGGCCGTTCTTCTCTGCGAGCTCCACGGCGAGGACTGTCGTCGCGGAGCGGGAGACCACGATGGGGATACCGGCCACGAGACATTTCCGTGCCATCTCTGAAGAGATCCGGCCCGACGAGACGACGAACGTCCTGGCCAGGTCGATCTCCTCCGTCAGGCCGTAGCCGATGGCACGGTCCATGGCATTGTGGCGGCCGATATCCTCCCTCACACAGAGGACCCCCCGGTCCGATGCCAGGCCTACGACGTGGACACCCCCGGTGAGGCGGTGAATCTCGGAGTCCAGGACCCCCTTCATTGCCTCAGCGATGCGCGGGGTGTCCACCGTGTAATCCGACGTGACCTTCGGGAGCTTCGCCGGGTCCAGAAAGGATGCGGATCCCCCGCAGCCGGAGAGGATCGTCCGCTTCGGGCCCAGGGGGCGGAGGTGGTCCCGGGTCAGGACCCGGATCGTCCCCTTCTCCACCTGCACCGACTCGATGGCGTCCCGGGAGCGGATGATCCCCTCGGTAAAGAGGTGCCCCACCACGAACTCCTCCAGCCGGACGGGTGACATCATGGCGGTGGCCAGGTGGCGCCCGTTCACGAGGATCATCACCGGCACCTCCTCCACCACCGGATGGATCCCCTCCTTCGCCGACGCACCGTCCACCTTCACACAGGGCAGTTCCCGGTACATCGCTACATTCCCCCCGCGATCTCCCCCAATGCCTCCACCAGCCGGTCCACGTCCTCCCGGCTGCTGTAGACATGGAGGCTGGCCCGTACCGTCCCCTCTGAAAGACCCAGCTGGTCCATGAAGGGCATGCAGCAGTGGTGGCCGGACCGGACCATGATCTCCCGCTCGGAGAGGGCATGGGCCACCTCGTGGGGGTGCAGCCCCTCCAGAGTGAAGGAGACGACCCCGATCCGGCCCGGGCCCGGCCCGGGCCCGTACACCGTGACCCCCGTGATCCCCCGGAGGCCGTCCAGCATCTGCCGGGTCAGCCGTTCCTCGTGGCCCTGCACCTCTGCCATGCCGATGGCCTGGAGGTAGTCCACGGCCCGGCCCAGGCCAATCCCTCCGGCGATATTCGGAGTGCCGGCCTCGTACCGGGCATACCCGCCGGTGAGGGTGTAGGCCTCACCCGTTACCCGGTCGATGGACCCCCCGCCCACGATGAGCGGTTCGGGGACAGGTTCCTGCATCCAGAGCACCCCGGTTCCCGTGGGGCCCAGCATCTTGTGGCCTGAGAAGCAGAGGAAGTCGCAGCCCAGATCCCTGACGCGGACCGGGATATGGGGGACGGACTGGGCGCCGTCCACAAGGAGCAGTGCGCCGTGCTCCCGGGCCGCCCTCCCGATCTCCCGGACGGGGAGCAGGTTCCCCAGCACGTTGGAGGCGTGGGTGACGGCCACGAGCCGGGTGTGGTCATCCACCGCAGCCGCCACCGCCCCGGGGCTGATGGTCCCCCCGGGACCCGGTGGGATGACCGTGAGGTTCACTCCTTTCCGGTCCCGGAGGCGCATCCAGGGCAGCAGGTTGGAGTGGTGTTCGAGGAGCGTGGTCACCACCCGGTCGCCGGGGTTCCAGGAGAGTCCCTCGGCGACCAGCGTGATGGCCTCGGTGGTATTCCGGGTGAAGACCGTCTCACCGCCCTCTGCACCGATGAACGCGGCCACCTTCCGGTGGGCATCCCAGTACTTCTGGGAGGCGATCTGGGAGAGCCGGTGGACACCCCGGCCCACATTGGCCCGGTAGTGCCGCTCGTATTCCAGCATGGCCTGGAGAACGGGTTCCGGCGAGAGGCTCGTGGCTGCGCTGTCCAGGTAGCAGACCTCCGAGAGCAGCGGGAAGTCACGTCGGGTCTCTTCCGGGTTCATGGGCACGATCAGGATCCGTCCCCGGGGCGATCCTTTTCCCCCCCGCCCATTGCGCGCCGGAGGGGTTCAGCCCCATCCTTCCCCATCTTCCCCAGGGCCAGGAGGGCCTCGTCCCGGACCACCTCGTCGTCATCCCGGAGCATCTCGGCCAGGCTCTCGACGGCGGCAGGGTCCTTCATCCTCCCCAGGGTCTTGGTGGCTGCCCGCCGGACCCCCCGGTCCGGGTCCTTCAGGGCACGGGTAAGGGGGGGGATGGATGCCTTTCCGATCTCCTCCAGCGCCCCGGCCGCGGATGCCCGGACCGTGGCCTCGGGGTCCTTCAGCAGGGCCACCAGCGGTTCGATGGAGTTGTCTGCCCGGAGGCGCCCCAGGGCCAGCGCCGCTTCCCGCCGGACCCTCCAGTTCTCGTCCTGGAGGGCCCGCACCAGCGGCTCCTCTGCGGCAGGGTCCCCCAGCATGCCCAGGGCGCGGGCGGCCTCGGTCCGGACCCGCCAGTAGTCATCCCCCAGCGCGCCGATTACGGGTGCTCCCGCCCGGGGATCCCCGATCTTGGAGAGGGCCAGCGCCGCCTCCGTCCGGACCCTCCAGTAGTCGTCCCCCAGCGCGCCAATGAGGTCATCCACGGCCCGGGGATCCCGGGTCTCCCCCAGGGCCCAGGCTGCCGCGTATCGGACATCACTGTCCTGATCCCGGAGTGCCTGCTGGAGGGGCTCCACCGCCCCGGTCCCCCCCAGCCGGTGGACGGCCTCCACCGCGTCGTACCGGACCCCCTTGTCCTCGTCCTTCAGCATCCGGACCAGGGGTTCCAGGGCCGCCCGGTCCCCCAGGGATGCAAGGGCCTTCACCGCAGCCCTCCGGACCGCGGGATCCTTCCGGTACTCCAGGGCCCGGACCAGCCCCTCCCGGTCCTTCTTCTCGGCGAGCTTCTCGATGTTGGGCTTAAAAATGTCCAGGATATCCATGGCGGTTCCTCGGGGGGAGAACCCCTTCGTTATAACGATCAGGCTATGGCCCGGTATATAGCGATACCGATCCCGGGCGGGGATACGGATTGCGGGCCGGATATCCTTGTAGTGGTGAGCCTGTCCGGCAGAGGGTGACGGGAGGGGGCTGCTCGCCCCCTCCCGGTCCCACCCCACGACGAGAGGATAGTCTGTTGTCCAGACCAACTTCCCGATCTGCTTCAATCAGGATCATCCGACGGGGGGTGCCCACGCGGCGGGGGCGGAGCCCCCGAGAGCGTCTCACCAGTAGGCATACTATCGAGTACTCCGAAATGAAGAAGTGAGGCCCATCCAATGCAACGGCAGTAACGGGAGCGGAGCCGCAGCGGAGCTCCCGAGAATCGACGGAACCGGCCGCAGCATGCTCAGCGCTGCCTCTCCAGGATCTGCAGCACCTCGCCGGCGAGGGCGCCGCTGGCCTTCTCATCCACCATCAGGGTGTCGCACCGCACCGCCCCCTCCACCTGGACGGGGTCCCGGGTATCCTGGATGAAACAGTCCACCAGGTCCCCGTACAGGGCGGCGGTTCCCGCCGAGGTGGGTTCCCGGCCGAAGGCCTGCATCAGGGCCGCGGCAGGCCCGCTCACCGGCCGATCGCCGATGAAGGGGCTGACCGCCACCACATACTGATCGCGGAGGGCTTCGGGTACGCCCCGGCACTCCAGGATGGGGGCGATCGACGTCACCGGGTTCGAGGGTCCGATGACCACCGCCTCAGCTTCGCGGAGGGCAGCGAGAACTTCGGGGGTGGCGACGGGCTCCTCCCGGTACGAACGGACCAGCTCCCGGATGGGAACCGTCCCCCGGTGCCTCACCCAGTACTCCTGGAAATGGAGGAGCGTCCCGCCGGTGTCGATCAGGGTGGTGACCGCCGTGTCGGCCATGGGGAGGACACGGGCCTCCACTCCGAGGGTTCTCGAGAGGGATGCCGTTATTGTGGTGAGCCGCTCCCCCCGGCGGAGCGCTTCCCCCCGCAGGACATGGATTGCCCGGTCCCGGTCGCCGATCCGGATGAACTCGTCGCCCCCCCGGGCCCGGATCAGGTCATGGGTCACAAGGGTGTCACCCCGGATCCCCCACCAGGTATCGGTATCGAGCAGACCGGCGAAGAGGTAGATCACTGTGTCCACGTCCGGGGAGAGGTGGTTCCCCGAGATCCAGATGTCCTCGGCGGTATTCACGACGACAGCCAGGTCCCGGTCCTTCCGATGGAGCCGCATCCCGCGGAGCAGCTTCGGGGTGCCGGTACCCCCCGAGAGAAAGGCGATCATCACGTACTCCCTGCGATCCTTTCATATATGAGAGTTCCCAGAACCCTTGCTGATGAAGTTCATCAAGGACCCGGTGCACGGGTACGTGGAGGTCCCGGAATCCCTCCTCCCCCTCCTGGACTCCCCCCCGGTGCAGCGGCTCCGGCACATCCGGCAGCTGGGATTCTCGTACCTGGTGTACCCGGGAGCCAACCATACCCGGTTCGAGCATGCCCTGGGTGCCGTGCACCTGGCACGGCTGATGTGCTCCCACCTGGCGCTGGATCAGTCAGACGTGAACCTGGCCACCGCCGCCGCCCTCCTCCACGACGTGGGCCACGGCCCCTTCTCCCACACCACCGAACCGCTGATGCAGGAGTGGTCCGGCCGGGGACACGACGACATCGGGCCATTCCTGGCCTCCGGGCCGCTGGCCGGTCCCCTGGAGGCGGCCTGCCTGGATCCCCGGGAGGTGGCGGCGGTGATCGGGGGCACCCACCCCCTCTCACCCCTGATCCACGGCGACCTGGACGTGGACCGGATGGATTACCTGCAGCGGGACGCCCACTACACCGGCGTCCCCTACGGGACCGTCGATGCCCCCCGGCTGATCAAGAGCTGTATCCTGGAACCGGAAGGGATGGTCATCGACGAGAACGGCATCAACGCCGCCGAGTCGCTCCTCATCGCCCGGACCCTGATGCGCCCGGCGGTGTACTATCACCACGTGAGCCGGATCGCCTCCTCCATGCTCCTCCTGGCCCTGCAGGAGCACCGGGAAGAGGGCGGAGCCGGGGCGGCAGACAATCTCCTCGCCACCGACGATGCAGGCCTGCTCCAGGCCCTGGCCCGGTCACGTTCCGCGACAGCCCGGGAGCTGGCCGGGCGGCTCACCCTCCGGCGGCTGTACAAACGGGCGGTGTACGTGGGGGGGGACCGGGTGAACCCCCAGGCGCTGCAGAGCGATTTATCCCTCCGGAAGATGAGAAGACTGGGAATGGAGATCGCAGAGATGGCCGGGAGATCCCCCGCCGAGGTGATCGTGGACATCCCGCCGGTCCCTGCCGACATCATGACCGCGGTCCGGGTGCAGTACGGAGGCACCACGTCACGCCTGGAGGACCTCTCGCCTCTGGTCCATACCCTGAACCGGACCCGGCGGGTCCAGTGGCGCATGGGGATCTATGCGGTGCCGGAGGCGGTCCCTGACGTGGCCCGGGCTGCCACAGAAGTGCTCCACGTGAAGAGGGCCACCACCCAGGACAGGCTGGTCGTGGACTGAAAAAGGATGAGAGATCAGGAGTGAGTCATGGAGAAGGAGTTCGTGGTGGGAGTGACGGGCGCAAGCGGCATCATCTACGCCCGGAGGCTGCTGGAGGTGCTCTCCGAATCGGCAACGGTCCGGCTGGTGGTGACGGAGACGGCGAGGGGCATCG
>Ga0115026_10000442_pt1 | contig 11307 bp, 9 predicted proteins | sample Mud_0915_D1_FD_83878 | JGI IMG/M metagenome (GOLD analysis project Ga0115026, IMG submission 83878) | Wetland microbial communities from Old Woman Creek Reserve in Ohio, USA - Mud_0915_D1 | ecosystem: Environmental > Aquatic > Freshwater > Wetlands > Sediment ...
TCCAATCTTTTTCAATTTCTGTCCGCCTTTTCCGATGAGAATCCGTTTTTGAGAATCTCTTTCAACATGGATCGTCGCCTTAATAACCACAAGATTTTTTTCAGGGTTCTCCTTAAATTCTTCGATGGTGACAGCGGTCGAGTACGGAATCTCTTGATAGGACCGGCGGATGACCTTCTCCCGAATGATTTCAGAGACCCAAAAGCGTTCGGTCTGGTCCGTGATGATGTCTTCCGAATAGTAAGGGTGGGATTCGGGAAGGACTTCCATCATTTCATCTAATAGAATATCTATTCCCTCTCCCGTAAGGGCTGAGACAGGAATGATCTCTTTGAAGGGATGAAGCTTCTGATATTGATCCATGATGGGGAGGAGGTTCTTTTTTTTCACCGAATCAATTTTATTGATGACGAGGATGGGAACTCCGTTACTTCCCCTAAGAGATTCCATCACCCGTTGGTCTTTTTCTATGACCGGGGAGGCGGCCTCGATGAGAAAGAGAAGGATATCTGCATCCCGACCCGAAGCAATGGCTGTTCGGACCATCCGCTCGTTCAATTCAGAGCGTCCCTGGTGAATTCCCGGGGTATCAAGGAAAATGAGTTGAGCCCCTCCGACGTTCTTGATTCCCAGGATTCGATTTCGTGTCGTCTGAGGTTTTTCAGCGACGATAGCGATCTTGTCACCCAGGAGGCGGTTAAAAAGGGTCGATTTCCCTACGTTCGGCCTACCCAAAATAGAGATAAAACCAGATTTGAAGGATGCCATCGGGTTAAAATGTCAAGTGTCGAATTTCAAATATCAAACTGAATCCCAAACAAAACAAGTCAAGGTTCCTCATTTCGGATTTTGACATTCATTTGGATTTATAAACTTACCCTAACCCAACCTCATCTTGAACTGAAGACGATGAGGGGAGGGCCAAATCCAATACCTCTTGGATGTGTTCGACTAAGATGAAATTCATTTCTTTCTTTACATAGTCTGGAATATCGTCCAGGTTCTTCTCATTCTTTTTAGGCAGGATCACGGTCTTCACTCCGGCCCGACGAGCAGCGAGGATCTTTTCTTTAACCCCTCCCACCGGAAGCACTCTTCCGGTCAGGGTCAATTCGCCCGTCATCGCAACCTCATGGGGAACGGGTTTGTCCCTTAAAAGAGAGAGAACCGCTGTGGCAATGGTGATTCCGGCTGAAGGTCCATCTTTCGGAGTCCCTCCAGACGGGATGTGGATATGAATGTCGCACTCTTGATAAAAGTTCTCAGGAATATGAAGCGAGGAAGCATTCGTCCGAATATAAGAGAGGGCCGCGTGAGCGGATTCCTTCATCACCTCCCCCAGGGATCCCGTCAGGATGAGCCCCTTGTCGCCTTTCATTTTAGAGGTTTCGATAAAAATGATGTCTCCTCCATTTTCCGTCCAGGCCAGTCCTGTGACCATGCCAATGCGGTCTTTCTCCTGAGCGACCTCGCGAAAAAATTTTCGTGGCCCCAGCAGCTCCTCGACAACCGCCTCATCGATTGTCTCTTTCGAAGACTTTCCCATGGCCACTTCCTTAGCAATTTTTCGACAGAGGGTGGCAATCTCTCTTTCTAAATTTCGAACCCCTGCCTCCCGAGTATATTCTCGAATGATCCTGCAAAGGGCTTCAGGAGTAAAAGAGAGAGGATGGTCTTTCAGCCCATTTTCTTCTTTTTGGTGAGGAATCAAGAATTGAAAGCCAATCTTCTCTTTCTCCTCTTCGGTATATCCCGCCAGGGGAATCACTTCCATACGATCCAATAAAGCGGGGGGGATAGGGGAAAGAGTGTTCGCCGTTGTGATGAACAAGATATGGGAGAGGTCAAAGGGGACATCGAGATAATGATCGGTGAATGAAAAATTCTGCTCCGGATCGAGAGTTTCAAGAAGGGCTGCCGCAGGATCTCCACGGACATCTTGACCGATCTTATCCACTTCATCGAGCATGAAAACGGGGTTGAGGGTTTCCGCCCTCCGAATCTCTTGAATAATACGGCCTGGAAGCGCTCCGACATACGTTCGACGGTGCCCCCGGATCTCCGCTTCGTCCCTGACCCCTCCCAGGGAGATACGGATAAATTTCCTTTCCAAAGCACGCGCGATGGAGCGCCCTAAGGAGGTCTTCCCGACACCCGGAGGACCGACAAAACAGAGGATCGGGCCCTTCATGGATTCCTTTAATTTCTTAACGGCTAAGAACTCTAAGATCCGTTCCTTCACTTTTTCAAGATCATAATGGTCTTCATTGAGGATGGCCTGAGCCCGGCTGAGGTCAAGGTTGTCCACAGTCTTCTTAACCCATGGCATCGTAGTAAGGTAATCGAGATACGTTCTGGAAACGGTGTATTCTGCGGAGATGGGGTTCATCCGTTCCAGTCGGTTGATCTCTTTATGAGCGATCTCTTCGACTTTTTGGGGCATCCCGGCGTTTTGGACTTTTTCCCTCAGTTCATGGATCTCGGCCTGATAAGGATCCTCTTCCGGCACGTCCCTTTGTCCTCTTACGGGAGAACGAAGGGAATGATCCTTCTGAAGCTTCCCGGCCTCTTTTCCAGTATTGAGTAAGGGATGAGGTCGGGTCGGGGAGGACTGAATCTCTCGACTGAAGTAATGAAAGACTTTTTTTAATCGTTCCAGGGGATCGACGGTCTCAAAAATTTCTTGCTGTTCCTTCAATGCCAAATGGAGCGTAATGGCGATCAGGTCGGCGAGTCTGCCCGGATGGTCAATTTTATCGAGGGTCTTCAATAGCTCCTCCGGAAGGGGCTTCCCCATAGAGAGTGAGATCTTAAAAAGAGTTCCAATGCTCTGGATGAGGGTTTCAGATAGAGCAGTCCTTTCTTGATGCTCATCGATCTCACTGACATCGGCCTTGAAATAAGGGGTCTCCCGGCCGATGTTCTGGAGGAGGACTCTTGATAGCCCTTCCACGAGAATCTTCATCCCCCGATTTGGCAACTTGACCAGCTGGAGAATTTTACAGACCGTTCCAATGGAAAGAAGATCCTTGGGTTGGGGATCTTTAAGATAAGGGTCACGCAGGCCGACACACCCGATCAGACTATTCTCCAATAACACTTTGTTCAATACGGCTAAAGCTTCATCCGATTGGAAAAAAAGAGGGGCGACGACGTAAGGGAAAACAATCGTCTCTTTCAAGGGAATGAAGAGAAGCCTTTGTGGTATGGAAATGCTCTCTGATTTATACAGATATCTCACAGAAAACTCCGGCTCCGAGTTGAAAACAGGAATTATTATACGAAAATCACGGTATTTGTCAACCTTTCGAACCCCGGCACCTGAAGGCTGGAGCTTGCTCAGGGTTGACCCTGAGCAAGGGTTTCCTCCCCGTCCTCAAGGACGGGGCTTGGCACCGTCGAACGGATCAACGAAGATTGAATAGTTCTTTCAAGCAGGACCAAGCATCTGCAGAACACCAATCTCTTTGCCCTATGATCTTTCCCACCAGCATCCCTTCTTGATCGACAAGGTAGGTTTGGGGAACCCAGCCTCTTACTCCATATTGGTCCATCACCTTTTCCTTTAAGAGCAAGAGGACGGGGAGGGTGACCTTGTTTTTGTCGACGATCGTTTGAACCGCCCTCTTTCTTTCTCCATCGATGGCAATTAAAAGAATCGTCAGCTGATCACTCTTCCCTTGGGAGAATTTTTCTAATATAGGCATCTCTTCCTTGCAGGATTCACACCAGGTGGCCCAAAAAGTGATGAGGACCGGTTTTCCTTTGAAGTCGATGAGGCTGATCTTTTTCCCATCCAAACTGTTGAGGGTAAAAGCGGGGGCTTGCTTCTTTTCCTGAGATCTCTGAACCCCAAAAGAACTACAGGATGGACATTCCGTTTGAGATGGGGAAGCGGCCCTTCCAGCCTGAAGGCAAGGGATGAACAAGGTAGCTATTCCCGTCAAGATTGAAAGCGAAAAAACGATTCTTTTTCCCATCTCCACCTCCAAAGGAAGAGCTAACAAAAGACTAAGATATATTCTTAACCCCGTCAATATTGCGTCAATATCTTCTTGTAAAGAGACCTCAGAAATGATAAGGTGACATAAAAAGGTTATTTTATCCGTTTGCGTCTACGTGGCGTTAGGCATGGGATGAATCCTATTCGGTTCGAAGCAGTGAGGAGGGTTCTATGGCGGGGGTAAACAAAGTCATCCTTATCGGGAATCTGGGTGCAAACCCTGAGGTCAAGTATCTAAGTAACGGTACAACGGTCGCAAATTTTCGGATGGCGACAAGTGAGAATCGGGTCAATCGATCTTCCGGAGAAAAAACCACGATCACGGAATGGCACCGAATTGTTGCTTTCGGCCGATTAGCCGAAATATGTGGAGAATATCTGAATAAGGGAAAACAGGTCTACATTGAAGGCCGGCTCCGCACCCGAACCTGGGAAGATAAGGATGGAAACAAGAGGTCAACGACTGAAATCGTAGCAAACCAAATGCAGATGTTAGGAGCGGCCGGGGCACCGGCTGAGGTTCCAGATACGGGGAAAGATTTTGATATCGACCAAGAAGTCCCTCCCGGATCCAGTGATGACGTACCGTTCTGATTGCGGATTTCGGAATGCGGAATTCGGAATAACTGATTGAGAGTTTTGTTTTGGATTTAAATTCCGCAATCATCATTCCACAATCCGAATTTAGAAGAGGTACCTTCTCATGCTGACATTCAGGAGAAGTCCCACTCCAATCAGAGTGGAGACGATGAAAGACCCGCCATAACTGAGCAGGGGAAGGGGAATTCCTACCACCGGCATCATCCCCAGCACCATTCCAATGTTGATGAAGACATGCCAGAAGAGCATCGCCACCACCCCGAAAGCAAGGATGGCACTAAAACGGTCTTTCGCTTGGACGGCGATGCGAAGCCCCCATAGAATCAGTGCCGCGTAGAGCCCGATGACAAAGAGAGATCCGATCAAGCCCCACTCCTCTCCCAGGGCCGAGAAGATGAAATCGGTCTGTTGCTCGGGGAGAAATCCCAACCTGGATTGAGTTCCTTTCATAAAACCTTTTCCAATGATTCCCCCGGATCCCACAGCAATCTTCGATTGAATGAGATGATATCCCGCACCTAGTGGGTCTAAATCCGGGTTAAAAAAGGTGGCAATTCGTCTCTTCTGGTATTCCTTAAGGAAATTCCAAAGGAGCGGCACGGCAGCGGCTCCAGCCAATCCAATGGCCAGCAGGGAGAACCATCGAATTTTAACAAAGATTAAGATCGAGAAAAAAACTAAGAGAAGGATGATCGCCGTTCCCAGGTCGGGTTGTTTAAGGATCAAAGCCATCGGCAACAAAAGAAGGAGAAAGGGGAACGGAAGTTGTTTCAGCGAATACCCCTCTCGATCCGGAGGGCGATGAAAAAACTTTGCGAGGGCCAGGATGAATGAGATTTTGACGAACTCCGAAGGTTGAAAAGAGAGGGATCCAATTTTGACCCACCGCTGGGCGCCGGAGGTGATGATCCCATAGGCCAAGACCAACAGTAAAAGGACTAATGCGATCGTGTAAACGAGATAGGCGAAGTCCGAATAGATGCGGTATTCGACGAAGGCGAGCGTCAGCATCGCCGCCAATCCGATCAGCACCCAGAAGATTTGTTTGACGTAAAAAGGAGTCCCGGCCATCTCTATCTTTGCCGTGGCGCTATAGAGATTGAGAATGCCGATCGAGGCGATGGCGAGGATTATCCCCAATAACGTCCAATCGAAATGGATAAAGAGACGCCGGTCAATCTGCATCATCTGTTTCGCCTTGCTTCTCCGCCATTTTTAAGGAAAGCGAAGGTTTGAGGTTGAGATATTTTTCGATCACTTTCTTGGCGATCGGGGCGGCAGCCGTCGCCCCGAACCCTCCATGCTCAACGAGGACCACCACGGAAATCTTGGGGTCTTCAAAGGGGGCATAAGCCACAAACCAGGCATGATCCCGAAATTTGAGAGGGATTCGATTTATCTGTCCTCTTTTAAAGTCCTCTGGCATGGCGATGACTTGGGCTGTCCCCGTTTTCCCTGCGACCTTCACCTCTTTCAACCAGCATGCCGAACCTGTCCCATGAGGCTCGTTCACTGCTCCCTTCAGAGCTTCCTGGATAATCTGAAGGGTCTTCTCTGAAACGTTCACCCTTTCCAATTCCACGGGAGGATACTCTTTCAGTCTGTTTTTATAGATATCTTCTACCCTTTCAGCCACCTGAGGCAAGAGGATCTTCCCTCCGTTGGCAACGGCAGAAATGAGCACCAACAGTTGCAGGGGGGTCGCATTCAGATATCCCTGACCGACGGAGAAAGAAAGGGTCTCGCCACTGTACCATGGAACTCCATAACGTTTCTTTTTCCAGGAACTGGAAGGGACGATCCCTGGTCTCTCATGAGGGAGTGAGATGCCTGTTGCTTTCCCTAAACCAAACTCATTGGCATAGCGCGCGATGAGATCAGGCCCCACTTTCAGACCTAGTTGATAGAAGTAGATGTCGCAAGATTCGACGATTGCCCGATGGAGGCCAAGGCTTCCATGGCCACCCTCTTTCCAGCACCGAAAATCCCGATTTCCATAGGAGAAGGCCCCCGCGCAGGTGAATGGTGTGTTCGGAGTAATGGTTCTTGATTCCAGGCCTGCGATGGCCGTGATGATCTTGAAGACCGACCCCGCGGGGTATTGTCCCTGGATTCCTTTGTTTTGAAGAGGGTGGTAAGGATTCTCCACAAGGGATTTCCATTCTTCCGGCAAAATATTTCTCGCAAAAATATCCGGTTTGAAAGAAGGTTTGCTGACCATGGCTAAGATTTGCCCGGTTTTCGGATCCATGGCAATGAGAGCCCCGGTCTTATCCTGGTAGGCTTCTTCAGCAACCTTCTGAAGTTCCAAATCGATGGTCAAGAAGAGGTTGTTCCCCGGAAAGGGTTCAACGACTCCGAGGGGCCTGACCTCCCTTCCCAGGGCATCGACTTCGATCTGCTGTCCTCCATCGCTTCCCCTGAGATCATTCTCCCACCGGTATTCCACTCCATATTTTCCAATCTGGGCACCCATGCGATAGGGATATTCCCTGAACTGCCTCAACTCATTTTCATCCACCTCCCCGAGATAACCGATGAGATGAGAGGCGAGGTCCCCGTAGTCATAAGCTCTCCTGGGTCTGACGTCCACGATCAGTCCCGGAAGGTGAACCCGATTGGTTTCAAGGAGGGCCAGTTTATTCCAATCGATATCCGATTTAATCTTCACCGGATTAAAGGGAGTTCGCCGTTTTTGAGCCTTGATCTTCTCCTCAATCTCGCCCTGGGTCATATTTAACAGCTCTCCCACTTTGGTCAGGACCTCTGGATTTGCTCTTAAGTCCTCAGGGACGAGAGAGACTTCGAAGGAGGGTCGGTTATGAGCCAGAATATTCCCCTTATGATCCAATAACATTCCTCGATCCGCGGGATTCTCACGGAGTCGAATGCAGTTATTTTCAGACAGATGCCGGAGGTCGCTTCCTTTGATGACTTGAAGGGACCACAGCCGAATGAAGATCAATAAAAAAGCTAAACCGACAAAAATGACAAGGTACTTATACCGTCCCTTAAAATCCTCCATCTTTTGGGTATTTAATTCCATCATGACCTATCCCCTCGCCTTTATTCCCTGCTCCGGCTGAGAAAACAATAACGATGTCCCCTTTTTGAGAAGAAAGAAGAGGAAGGGTGAGGCCAGACCCGTACAAAATGATTGGGGAAGGAGGAAAGTGAGCGATGATAGATAAAGGTTTTCGAATGAGACGGGATCCAGGCCGTTGATTAAAACTAAGAGGAGACCTCCTTCCAGGATACTAAAGATGAAGGCGAAAAGAAATTGGAAGGAAAATCCTTCGAGGTAGAATCTTTCTTTAAGGAATTGCGTAGCAAAAAAGACAATCGTTCGGGAGAAGGCGTAAAGGCCCAAGGTGTTTCCGGAAAAGAGGTCCATGAGGTAGCCCATGAAAAATGCCAGGATCCCGCCGAGAAATGGCGGGAACAAAAAGGCCAGATAGAGGGTAAAGATGAGGAGGAGGTCCGGCCTGATCCTTTGAATCGGAAAGAAGGACAACCATGTCGTTTGAAGGATCAGAAGAAAAATTCCTGCCAGGAGAAGCGGAGCGAACCGTTTCATTTCTTGATTTTTTTCCCTTTCTTTGTCTTTTCTTCTTTGGGCGGGGGAGGTGGGAGGATGGGCTCCATGACGACGAAGACTTCCTCCAGCTTGGTCAAATCCACACTCGGTGCCAATTCGGCATATTGGAAAACGCCGTGTCCCTTCTTGTCCACCTTCTTGATCTCACCCACCATCAACCCTTTCGGAAAATTTCCAGCCAACCCTGAGGTGACGACGGCATCCCCGACCGCCACCTCTTCGGTTCGAAGAAGGTATTTCAGCTGGCAACGGTTTTCTCCTTTTCCTCCAACAATGGCCTTGGCGCGAGTTCTCTGGACAATGGAATCAACGGCACTGTTGTAATCGGTGATGAGAAGAACGGTCGCATAATGGGGAGCGGTTTTAAGGATCTGACCGATGACCCCTGCCGCTGAGATCACCGCCATTCCCTTTTTCACGCCGTCCCGTTCCCCTTTATCAATGGTCACGCTCTTAAACCAAGAGGAGGGATCCTGGCCGATGACTTCAGCGCCGATCATGGAAAGTGAGTTTTTCTCCCGGAATTGGAGAAGTTGTTTCAAGCGTCCCATGGCCAACGTCATTTCCTTTGCCCGGTGGTTCTCTTCCTGAAGCTCGGCGATCTTCTGCTTGAGCATCCTGTTCTCTCTCTCGAGACCAACCAAAAAAACGTATTTTTGAAAGGTTCCCTGAACCGCTTTGATGACCACCGTCGAGGCTTTTTGCAAAGGAGAACAGATCTCCATAAGAAGGGCGTCGAAAAAATCCGCGCCTTTTCTCTGTTTCGCCCTCAATGACATCAGAACCAGGGCAAACAGCAAGAGGAGGGTGATGAAAATAAAAAGGCCGGACCTGCGGGAGAGGAAAAAATCACGTATCCTCATCAATCTCAATATTGAACCGTCACGGAGTGGAGCAAGTGCTCGTTATCTAACACCATCCCCGCGCCTAACACAATGGACGAGAGGGGATCGTCTACGATCGTAATGGGAAGGCTGGTCACCTCCCGGAGTAAAACATCGAGGTTCTTCAGAAGGGCCCCTCCGCCCACCAGGACAATCCCTTTGTCCACAATATCCGCTGCCAACTCCGGCGGGGTTCCTTCCAAAGTAATCCGAACGGTATCGATGATGGTATTGATCGATTCAGCCAGGGCCTCTCGCACTTCCTCGCTGTTGATCTCGAGGGTTTTAGGAATGCCTGTGACCAAATCTCTTCCCTTCACTTCTATCGTCTGAGGATTCTCTTCGGGATAAGCGGTCGCGATATTAATCTTGATCAATTCCGCCGTTCGTTCGCCAATGAGAAGGTTGTACTTTCTTTTGACGTACTGGACAATGGCCTCGTCCATCTTATCCCCCGCCACCCGAATGGACTGGCTCGTCACGATCCCCGACAGGGAAATGACTGCCACTTCGGTGGTCCCGCCACCGATGTCCACGACCATATTCCCGGAGGCTTCGGTGATCGGCAGCCCCGCCCCAATGGCCGCAGCCATGGGTTCTTCGATCAAGTAGATTTCTCTGGCACCCGCAGACTGGGCCGATTCTCGAACAGCACGTTTTTCCACAGGCGTGATGCCTGATGGGACAGAGATGACCACTCGGGGCCGAATCAGGGCTTTTCGGTTATGAACCTTCGTGATGAAATATTTAAGCATTTCACCGGTGATTTCGAAATCGGCGATCACGCCATCCTTCATCGGCCGGATCGCAAAAATATTTCCGGGGGTTCGGCCCAACATCTCCTTGGCTTCACGGCCCACGGCCAGAACGTGCTTGTCTCCCCTTGCATCTTTTTGAATCGCAACGACAGAGGGCTCGGAAGAAACGATCCCTTTCCCCTTGACATAAACGACGGTATTTGCCGTCCCCAGGTCGATGGCCAGATCCGTTGAGAATAAACCCCACAATGAGTCAAATACCATCCCTTTTATCCCTCCATTCCCAAAATAACATCATACTAACAAATACTTCAAATGGATTCAAGGGAATTCATTACAGGGAATTCATTACCCCTGCGGCCGCTCCGGAGGATTCCTTCCTTCCGTCCTCTGCAGTGACTCCGCGACGGTCCCTTTACTCCGAGCTTTGTTAACCCGGCAATTGCAGAAACGAACCCAGACACATCCCGCCCCGGCGAGACTTGTCCAGACCCACATACTCGCCTTTTCTGCGGCATCAGCGCTAACTAACGAGAGGCATGTTGGATAAGGCGACGGTTCGTTTCAGCCACCATGCACCATAGGATATCCAGAGGAAGGTGGAATTCGATGGTGGAATCAAATAGCACACTCATCCTGGGAGGGAATTCGGCATCCCCTTTCCATAGAACATACGCAAGACAAACTTTTGGAAATACGTCTAAAGCAAATCCTTTATCTCCCCAAAGGATCTCACACCCTCCCAGTTTCTTCCCTGTCTTGAGGAAGGCCTCCGGATCGCTCCCGAAAAGGTTGATCAGCCCCTCAACCTCAAGGCGATGAGGACCCCGAAAGAAGGTGGATCCTCCCTTGAGGTCTTTCTCACTGATCCAAGTGTGGGTGGGTTTGATGTCTTTGGCTTCCGTCAGATATACGAGGACCATCAGGTAGAAATAAGGATGAAGGTCCTCCTGAACAGGTTTATCATTCCAGTCCATCCGCAGAATCTCTTTTTCTTTAGGGAGGACCAGATAGCGTAAATTATAGATTGGCAACAGGAACCCTTCTCGGGAAGGGTGATAGATGGCCTCTGTGCGATTACACACATCGGTTGGATGAAGTTGAGAAAGTTTATTCCAATAAAAAGGGTCGATCGTGGCTTTTGGGTTCGCCTCCAATTGCATCCTTCCCCTCATTTCCAATTTGAGTAATCATAATTGAATATCGTTCCATTTTCAACCAATAAGCGACAAAAACGGGGAAAGCCGGGCCTGGCCTATTTCCTATCCTCCGGGCCTTCTTGGTGGTCGTCAGCCGGTCAAAAATCGTTGTAATCTTGACATTATGTCATGTCTGATCCGGGCACATTTCAGCCCAGGTAGGTGTTTGTAGTTAAAATTAAATTTAAAATTTTAAATAGTTATGGAACTGAAGCGATCAGGTATTGTCTGGCATAATTCTTGCTATAAAGTAATGCAAAATCAA
>Ga0115026_10000444_pt1 | contig 11266 bp, 12 predicted proteins | sample Mud_0915_D1_FD_83878 | JGI IMG/M metagenome (GOLD analysis project Ga0115026, IMG submission 83878) | Wetland microbial communities from Old Woman Creek Reserve in Ohio, USA - Mud_0915_D1 | ecosystem: Environmental > Aquatic > Freshwater > Wetlands > Sediment ...
AAAACCCACTGCGTTACTACGAAATCGACTTCCTTTCCGCAATAAAACCAGACGGTGCTCTGGATGAGGACAAACTCGCACGAACTTTAATGACCCTGCGCGATACGGTAGAGCAAAAACTTGAAGGCCACAATCGAAAAGACACAATAGACTACTACCGAAAAATCGTCACTCAAGCATGGACTCAAGTTGAACAAGCAGGAACACCACAACTCGCCTCAAACGCCTACGACGAGCAACTGCTCTGGCTAATACTCGACCCCAACCAACGCGCACGCACCGAAACAGTGTTCAGCAACAGGCCTTTCCAACCCAACCCAATGTGGTTCTGGTGGTGGTACGGCTATACAATCTACCACCCTCACCCCACTTACAGACCCAACATCAACGCACCAACACAATCCGCCATACCGCCAACCATTCCAGGAGCAGAATTCGCCAACAACATCGCAACCGCAGTAGAAAAAACTTCAAACAGTATAGTCACTAACATAGAAAAATTCGCTAACTCCATCGTTCCACCACCGCCAAAGGCATCCCACCAACCAGCAAGAAAAGGCTCAGAGTGCGTCTGCGCATGCGCGGCTTGCGCGTGTGCGTGTGCTTGTGTCTCATGCGCCTGCGCCTGTGCAGGTGGAGGAGGACGCTAAATGAGCTTCCTAAAGAAAAAAACCATCCCGCACGGCAGATTTACTTACCGCGGAATAGACGAATTCAAAGGTATGTCCCTCCAACTTCGCATTGAACCCAACGGCAAAGGCGTCATGGTCATAAACGCCAACACGGTACTGCACCTAAACCAAACTGCATCCACTTACGCCTACTACTTCATGCTCGGACTACCAGAACAAGAAGTCATAAACAAAATCCGTCACATGTACCGCGTCAAAACAGAAGCAGCAAAAGCAGACTACGAAAAACTCATCTACACCATCAGCACGCTAGCGCAAACAGAAAAAATCGACCCAGTTACCTTCCTTGCAATCGAAAAAGAAGAACCCTTCAGTTATCAATATTCTGCGCCACTACGAATGGATTTAGCTTTGACGTTTAGATGTCAAAACGATTGTGTACATTGCTATGCTGGCGGGCCACATGAAACATCAGAACTTTCTAAAGCACAGTGGAAAACGGTAATAGACAAACTCAGCGAAATAGGTGTCTTCATCTTAACCTTCACAGGCGGAGAACCGACGTTGAAGGACGATTTGCCTGAACTGTTATTGTACGCTCAAAACAAAGGCATGGTCACTGGACTTATTAGCAACGGGAGAAAACTCAAAGACAAGGTTTACGTCGATTTGCTCGAGCAATCAGGCTTAGATTTTGTGCAGATAACACTGGAATCACATAAGCCACAAGTTCATGATAAAATGACGAATAATAAAGGCAGTTGGAAAGAAACCATTGACGGAATCAAAAATGTTGTGAAATCACAAATTTACGCCTCAACCAACACTACGCTAAGCAAACATAACTCAGATGATTTCTTAACAACTATTGACTTCATCAAAGGGCTAGGTGTGAATGCGTTTGGATGTAACAGCCTTATTTACTCAGGCAAAGCCCCCAACGCAAGCGACGAATTCGCATTAACGACTGACGATTTGAAGGTGCTTCTACCCCAAATCCGTGAAAAAGCCCAAATGGTTGGGTTAAAATTTCTCTGGTACACACCCACACAATACTGCGAGTTTGATCCTATACAACTTGGGCTAGGAATAAAAAGCTGCACTGCCGCTATGATTAATGCGTGTGTGGGGCCAAATGGTGATGTTTATCCATGTCAAAGCTACTTTGAGAGTCTTGGGAACATCCTCACAGAGCCTTGGAATAAAATATGGCACCACCCTTTAGCAGAAAAATTGCGAAACAGAGACTATGTACCGGAGAAATGTAATGATTGCCAGAATTTACAAGTATGCGGAGGGGGGTGCCCGTTAGAACTTCAAAACAAGAAGTGAATACAACATTCAACGGGATAATTTTATCTTTAGCAAATTACCCCTGTTTTCTTAAATAATAGTTTATAATAGGTTTTAGAGAGAACGATCTTGACGCAAAAAGGAAGACTCGTGGTTTTCGATGTTGAAGGGGTGCTGATTCCAAAAAACCGATTCTTTTTTGAAGTCGGCAAACATCTAGGTTTCTTCAAACTAATCAAGATTCTTTTCTTCGGCTTTCTCTATGAAACAGGAATTTTAAAACTTGCTTCAACATTTAAACTCATTTTTAGAGACTTAGAAGGCGTAAAACTTGACGATTTGCTGGCTATCTTCAGCAAAATTCCTGCCACACCTTACCTGCAGAGTTTTTTTTGTCAACTCAAAGCTAGAAACTGTAAGATTGCTCTAATAAGTTCAGGAATACCCACAATTATCGTAAAGAAACTATCCGATATCCTCGGCGCTGATTATGCTTATGGAATTGAAATTGAAACAAAGGAAGGTAAATTAACCGGTCAAATATGGGGTAACGCTATAGAAAAGAGCGGAAAACTTGCAATACTAAAGAACATCCTCAATCAAGAGGGCTTGAGGTTGGAGGATTGCGTAGTTGTTGCTGATGATCGCAACAACAGTTGTATTTTTATGCCAGGGATATTGAAAATTGGCTATAACCCAGATTTCGTAATTAGAGTCAAAGCCGATAGAGTTGTAAATGGCAAACTTTCAGCGATTTTACCGATTATCGATGGGAAACCCCACCAACACTCTCTTCCAACGACTAATGATTTTATCAGAGAAGATATTCATGCCGCAGGATTCTTCATGCCCATCATTGCTAGTTTGATCGGCATCCCTATTGTTGCTACAATAATATTATTCATCTCCATCGTTTACACTGCATCTGAACTTACACGCTTAGAAGGACATGAATTGCCCATTGTTTCCACAATTACTCGCCACGCTGCTTCCCAATCGGAACTTTACGGGTTTGCAGCAGCACCTCTCTACTTTGCAGCCGGAATATTATTGACTTTGCTTATTTTTCCCACCCCCGCTGGGGGAGCAGCAATAGCCATATTCTGCCTAGGAGATAGTGCAGCCTCACTGTTTGGGGGACTTATTTCAACTTCTTTGCCTTTTAATAAGGGAAAAACTTGGGAGGGCTCTCTCGCTGGCTTCTTTTTTGCATTTTTGGCAGGAACATTTTTTGTTTCACCGCTCATAGCTTTAGTTGGAGCAGCTATCGCAATGACTATTGAAGTTTTACCTCTGCCAGTAAACGATAATGTGCTTGTGCCAGTAATTACGGGTGCGGCATTGACCTTCCTTTTCTAAGTAATCTTATTTTTATCTTGAGAATTGATAAGATCAATCTTTTGTTTATGGCTAAGTTTCTTTATTACCCGTTCTCTTTTCATTGCTTGACTTCGTGAACAATAATTCTCTATATACGCGATCTTCTGGGGCTTATGAGTTTTGGTGTATTTTGCTCCTTTTCCATTTTCATGTTGTTTGGTCCGCTCAGCCAAATCTTTTGTGTACCCAGTATAGAAGGTTCCATCCGTACAGAGAAGTATGTAAACGTAGAACGACAATTAGCGTTTATTGCTCCTTAACTTCGTTTGGGACGTAATCGTAGACAATACCCTTTTGCATTGCTCTTCTTAGATAAGCTTCAGGGTCAATTTCCTGAACTTTGGCTCGGTCAACATCTATAATATAAATTTCTTGTATTCTGGCATTGCGTATTTCTTCAACCGTAACAGGTGGTTTTTGATAGAATGCATCGCAGAGTCGTTTTATTAGTGTTATCTCTTGGTCAGAACGATTCCTAGGCGGTTTAGCAAATGTTTGTGGAAAAGGCAAAATATAGTGTGGAGGGACTCCCAAAGCGAATTTCCCTGAAAAACTACTGTAACGGATTATTTTGCTCGCCAATCGCGCCGAAGTGTATGTTAAAGGCGAAAGAGCGTTCTCTGGGGGTATGTAACCGGTTTCTATTTCCACGACGAGGTTTCCGTAGCCTTTAATGGCGTATAAGTCACAGGTTAAAATTTCATTCAATGGATATTCAATTTGTACTTCAAAACCTTTCTGAATGAGAAATTTAGCGCATACCAATTCCATAACAGAGTGGTTTATCTTAACTACGTTTTCCCTTTGTAGTTTAATTAACCAATCTTTTAACATGTTAAGTTTGTTTTCAACTTCTGGTCCACCATCCATGGTTAACCTGGATAGGAGAGTCGTTAGATCCTGCTCGAATTTCTGCCGATTACTCATCTTTTTCTATAGCCAAACCCGTTGATCTGCCAACACGTTACTAACATCTATTCATTCTAATAATATTTAAAGCCAAAAATGAAAATTGCTTTTCGCGGCAAATCAATTCATTTTGAACCAGCGCTCAAAATCGATAGGGATTTAGAGTTGATTTAACGAATTGCCTACTTCTTCAGCTCCGAGAGCACCAACCGAGTGTTTGGCACGTCAACTTCCAAGATTCTATAACCTTTGAACTCTTTAGCTTCACCCATAATATTTCTAACTATCACATTGTCTCCTTCAACTTTAGAGTAGATTACATCTCGGAATTGAATTTTGTCATTTAGGATCACGTTAAATTCACACATACTTAACCACAAAAATTTAGAACCGAAATCTTGGTTATAAGGACAGCGCTGAAAGTAACAAAATATTAATTGAAAAAGAGCTTCTTCACAATTCAGCTATTTAAAAAACTTTCTAATGAAGAGTTAACAATTAACTAACTTTTTTACCAACTCCGTAAAACTATCATTGTATTCGTTTTCATGATGCCTTCGACTCGACGTATTTTTTCAATACACTCGTTAACTTCTGTTACACTCAATCCACTGATAACTGCTACTATGTCGTATTCACCCGTGACTTCGTATATTGTTTCAACATTGGGCAAGTCTAGAATTTTCTTGGAAACTTCCACAGTTGGAAATGCTGGGTTTGTGGCCAGAAGAGTTATAGCTTGAGCACCTTCTCCAACACCGATTTTAACCGTAAATTTTCTAATCACGTTCTCATCGGTTAATGTCTTTATTCTTTTGCGTACAGCACCTTCTGACAAACCTACTTTGGCGCCTATTTCTCCATACCCTGCTCGGCCATCTCCCTTTAGAATTTTGATGATTTCCTTATCTTTTTCATCCATTCTTTCAGCCGAATGGTAGTTGTATTAGAAAAATTTAACGTTTTCCTTATTTAGCCCACGATAGGCAATACGGTTTTCGCCGTTCCGACACAGTAATAGTACGTTTTTAATTCAACAATTCACGAAAAGCTTGCATCAAATGGGACATTAGAAGTCTAACATGTAACAAATTAGTCACAACATTTAAAAATGTAGATGTTTCTATCAGAAAGACATTTCCAAAAAAACGAAAAGTGACGAATAAAAAATGATTAAACCCATAAGCTCAAACCAATCAAACGCAAAAGCAAAGTGCCCAGACTGTGACGCAGAACTTGATGTCCCTTGCGACACCGAAAAAGGTGAAATTCTCAGTTGCCCAGGATGCGGCTTGGAACTAGAAGTTAAACAAGTAAAAGGCGGATGCGTAGACCTTCAAGAACTAACCATTGAAGGCGAAGACTGGGGCGAATAAATAGAATCCACCAACCCACCCTTAATATTAAAAAATCTTTTTAACAAAAAACTATTCTGAGGCTAAAGCGATGAGCATTGCACTTCTCTATGAACGTTCCGAAAACGATGAAAACGGGATAAAGCTCACCGCAAAGGAGCTTGGGATAGACTTGATTTTTATTCCCTTTCGAAAAATTGCCCTTTCAATTTCTAATAAAGGTTTTAGTGCTAAGACCAAAGGAAAAGACTACTCACAAGCACTTCAAAATACGGCTGTTGTGCTAAATCGGGCTCAAAGTAAGAATCGCCGTCTCCAAGCATCATACATCATGGAACAACTTGGGAAAAAAACCCTAAATTCATCTAACATCGAATTTATCTGTTATAGTAAACTCCGTACATTGCTAAACCTGCATAAAAAAGGTATTCCTATACCAAAAACCGTTTTTGTGCCCTGTGATTCAACAGATATAATGAAGAACGGCAGAGAAATCCAAAACCAAAAAGACATCGCCGATCTCTTCGAACAAGAAATTCCCATATCTGAAGGCATAGTAATAAAAGCCGATGCAGGAACTCACGGAAAAATGATTATGCTTTCCCAAAACCGCGAGGAACTGGAAACAAACATAAGAGAAACTAAGCCCACGATAATAAATCCAATTGGTGTTGTCGCCCAGGAACTTATACAGAAATGGTTCTACGACTTGCGCATTATTGTCTCAAAGGAAAAAGGTAAACTACCTGTCTGTTATCCCCAAGCGATGGCACGAGCAGGTTTCAAAGATTTCCGAACAAACACTTTCCTTGGCAATCTGGTCTTTGGTGCCAAACTACCATCAAGTATTCAGGAGTTAGCTGTGGAATGCGGAAAAACCTTAGGTACTGGTGATGAAGCATGGATTTTCGCATTAGATGCTATGGTGAACGTTGGTAAAAACAAAAGTGTCGATGACGTTCTCCTGAAAGAAGAGTTAGATAAGGCTGCACACACATTCCTTAAAGTTCAAAAAGTAAAAGTCGACGAAACACGCTTTACTGACTTCCAAATTTGGACTAAAAAATTAGAAAAAGCTTTCGAAATATACAAGAACTCTCCAGCCTACCAAAACATTAAAGATATAATTGAGGAAAGTGTAGAAAAAAATAAGAACGCGCTGGTGTTTCATGAGTCGAATTCTTGCCCAGAATTCTGGGAGAATACACGGCTTGCAACAGGGCTCAACGTGGCAATTCCATTGCTTAAAGGCGCTAAGAGCCTAATTGACAATTAATATAACACAGAGGCAAAAAAGATGAGAATTGGAATAATTGGCGGTTCAGGATACGTTGGAAGCGAACTACTGCGGCTTCTCTTAATGCATCCAGAGGTAGAAGTAACTATGGTTACTTCACGTCAAAGCGCAGGAGAATACGTTTTCAATCTTCATCCCAACCTCAGAAGCCTAACTCAACTAAAATTTGTTCCCCAAGACCTGACTGAACTACAGAACAACTGTGACTTAGTTTTCACTGCGACTCCACATGGAGGATCAGTTAACCTTGTCCCTAAACTACTGGAAGTAGGGCTGAAAGTTATCGACATGAGCGCAGATTTCCGTTGTACAAATCCAAAAGACTACGAGACTTACTATGGCTGGGCACATGCCCACCCAGAAATGCTCAAAGAAGCAGCTTATGGATTGCCAGAACTGCATCGGGAAGAGATCAAAAAATCAAAATTGATCGCTTGCCCAGGATGTATGGCAACAAGCGCCATTTTGGGCTTAGCCCCCATTGTAAAAGCCGATCTTGTGGATAACAGTAAATTAATAGTTGACCTCAAAGTTGGCTCTTCAGGTGGAGGTAGCAAACCAAGCCTTGCTTCACATCACCCTGAACGCTTCAGCGGGGTCCGTCCATACCAAGTATGTGGACACCGCCATATCGCTGAAGTTGAACAAGAACTAAACGCCCTGACGAGTGAACCAGTCAAGATCTCGTTTACTCCTCACGCAGTTAACATGGTTCGAGGCATCTTAGCTACGATTCACACTTTCCCAAAGCAATCAGTCGCAGCCAAAGACATTTGGAAAGTACTTAGAGGAATGTACGGAAATGAGCCCTTCATTCGCTTAGTAAAATATCAGAAAGGACCTTACCAGTTACCAGACCCAAAAATCACTACGGGCACCAACTTCTGCGACGTCGGTTTCGAAATCGACGAACACGCCAATCGCCTAATAATGTTCTCAGCCATCGATAACATGACCAAGGGGGCAGCTGGACAAGGTGTCCAATGTCTTAACCTTCTACTAGGAATAGACGAGACCACAGGCCTTAAGAGCACTGGGTTCCATCCGGTCTGATCACTGTGTTGCTCGTTATCAAGATGGGAGGCAGTATCCTCAAAGAAGGCGCCTCAAGTGACCTAATAAGCGACATCAAAGAATTAGCCAAAACCAACAAAATTATTCTAGTACATGGAGGAGGAGCCGAAGTTACGGAAATCGCCAGCAAACTAGGCAAGGAACAAAAATTCATCATGTCTCCTGAAGGATTTCGCAGTCGATACACAGACAAAGAAACCATAGAAATCTATACCATGGTTATGGCGGGCAAAATGAACAAGCAAATAGTTTTGGCGCTCGAAAGTCAAGGTTTGCCAGCTGTGGGCTTAAGCGGAATTGATGGTGCCATTCTTAAAGCTGAAAGAAAAACACGGCTCATAATTATTGACGAACGTGGAAGAAAAAAAGTCATCGACGGTGGGTACACGGGCAAAATCACACAAGTAAATACTGAACTTATCACCCTATTATTGGAAAAGGGCTATCTGCCAATCGTTACTCCCATCGCGCTTAGTCAAGATTGTGAACCCCTTAACGTGGATGGCGACCGGACAGCTGCCATAATTGCAGGTGCACTCAAAGCTGACAGACTTATTCTCCTCACTGATGTTGAAGGATTGATGTTGAAAGGGGAACGTGTCCCTAAAATTGCTGCAACCGAAGTCAAAGAAGTTCTTTCAAAAATTGGAGGCGGAATGAGCACTAAAATCCATGCAGGATTAGAAGCATTAAACCAAGGAGTTAAGGAAGTTCTCGTAACTTCGGGCACAACTAAACATCCGATAACTTCCGTTCTTAACCATCAAGTCGGTACAGTGATAACTTGTGAATGACAAAGAAATAATGGAAATTGAAAACCGTTACTTGGCAAACGTATTCTCTAAAAAACCCATCGCCTTAACACGAGGCAAAGGAATAACTGTTTGGGATGTAAACGGCAAGGAATACTTAGATTGCTCAAGTAGTTATGGTGTTGCCGCATTAGGGCATTGTCACCCTAAAATTGTCGAAGCAATAAAAGCACAAGCTGATCAACTAATAACCTGTCACAGTTGCTACTATAACGATAAACGAACTGAATTCATACAAAAACTAGTCAAAATCACTCCTAAAGGACTGGATAAGGCGTTTCTTTCCAATAGCGGCGCAGAATCAGTCGAATGTGCAATGAAACTAGCTCGCAAAGCTACAGGAAAAACTGAAATCATAGCCGTAATGGGCTCTTACCATGGAAAAACCATGGGTGCACTCTCAGTTACATGGGACAAGAAATATCGCGACCCCTTCATACCCCTTATTCCGGACATAAAACATGTAGCACCAGACAACGCTTCAAAAATCGAAGAAGCCATAACCGAAAAAACAGCAGCAGTTCTAATGGAGCCCATCCGCGGTGAAGGAGGCATTCGAGTGCCGCCAGACGGTTATCTTCAAGAAATACGCGAAATCTGCAATAAAAGAAATATTTTACTGGTTTTTGACGAAGTTCAAACAAGCTATGGCAGAACAGGAAAATTATTTGGCTGCGAAAACTGGGGGATTACTCCCGACATTATGTGCTTGGCTAAGCCTTTCGCTGGAGGATTACCGATTGGTATAACTATCGCAAAAGAAAACCTCATGTCAACTTTTAAAATCGGCGAACACTCAACAACATTTAGCGGAAGCCCAATTGTATGTGCTGCAGGATGCGCTGCGATCGATACTCTTATTGAAGAAAAACTTGCCGATAAGGCTGCTTTGAACGGCGCATACTTTAAGACTCAATTGGAAGACTTGGCATCTAAACATAGAATAATAAAAGAGGTCCGTGGTTTAGGTTTAATGCTAGGAGTAGAGCTTCGCTACGATGTATACGGTGTAATTGCAAAGGCACTAAACAAGGGTATTTTGTTAATAGATGCGGGCAGAACTGTTGTCCGCTTCTTGCCGCCATTGATCATAACAAAACCGCAAATTGACCGAGTAATAAGAACATTTGATGAAGCATTAGGAGAAGAAGAGAATGACCGAACAAGCAGTACGATTCCTAACTAACCTACTGGGTATTTACAGTCCTTCAGGAAAAGAAGAAGACATAGCCAACTTTCTAGCTCAAGAAATGGAGAAAATGGGGTATGAAGTTGGTATCGACAATATCGGTAACGTAATCGGCGTAGTAGGCGAAGGAGCACCCGTAATTTTCTTGTGTGGTCACATGGATACAGTGGCTGGGCACATACCACTCAGAATTGAGGAAGAAAAAATATTTGCCCGTGGCGCAGTTGACGCGAAAGGACCGCTAGCAGCCATGGTCATGGCAGCTTGTGCAGCCGCCAAAGAATCAGGCTTTAAAGGTAAAATTTTAGTCGCTAGCGTTGTCGAAGAAGAAGCCACAAGTCGTGGCGTTCGCCACTTGATCACTCAAGGCATCGAAGCGGACTATGCGATTTTCGGGGAACCAAGCGGTGTTGAAAACATAACTATCGGTTATAAAGGTCAGATTCAGCTTAAAATAGTCATTAAAACTCAGACTGGACATGCTTCTACACCTTGGCTTTACGATAATGCTTTAGAAAAAGGCTATGAACTCTGGGAACAGATAAAAAACGCCTCTTCATATCCCTCTTTGGACCCTTCGGCGAGTCCTTACAACGCAGTCACAGCTTGTTTAGTTAGAGTTGCAGGTGGTAGACCAGCCTCAGTTGTTCCATTCGAATCTGAAATGAACATTGACGTTCGAGTACCAATACAATTCTCTACCGCTAAAGTTTTTGAACAAATAAATAAAATAATCACAAAGTACCAAGCAGCAAATCCAAAAATATCAGTGAAAGCCACAGTTCTTGACACAGTTGAACCATTTGAAGTAAACAAAGCTTCACCTCTCGTTCATGTGCTATCCTCTTCAGTTAGAAAAGTACTGAATAAGCCAGCAACGTTGCTCCATAAAACTGGAACAGGTGACATGAACATCCTAGGGAAAGCGATGAACCTTCCAATAGTGACTTATGGCCCAGGTGATTCGCATCTTGACCATACACTCGATGAACATATCGAAATAAAAGAATATTTGGATGCAATCGAAGTCTATAAAGAAGCGATTCTACGTTTAGCTGAATTCCACAACAAGAATGAAATAAAGTAAACCAACCCGGTTTAATAAATTGTAGATTTCTGTCCTCACTTTTTGTTCCCTGCTTAATTGATTGTTGAACTTGTCATTGTTTAGGAAAAAGCTTTTTTGTGTAATATACAAATCAACACACAGACAACACCACGATTAACGTTTAGCAAGGAATGGTGTAGACTTGGAATAGTTCAAGAGTGAGGCATGTGACTAAAAATAATTTTGCATCGTCTATAAAAGAAAGCAAGCTTAACGA
>Ga0115026_10000445_pt1 | contig 11252 bp, 10 predicted proteins | sample Mud_0915_D1_FD_83878 | JGI IMG/M metagenome (GOLD analysis project Ga0115026, IMG submission 83878) | Wetland microbial communities from Old Woman Creek Reserve in Ohio, USA - Mud_0915_D1 | ecosystem: Environmental > Aquatic > Freshwater > Wetlands > Sediment ...
CAGCTGAACGCTCATCAGGACTGACCACGGCCATGGTGTACGATTGGCGAGTTGGCACATCCATCTGAGAAATGCTGAATCGCATGAGCAATACGGTGATAGCCAAGGGCAGGTTGGGCATGAAGGGGACAAGGATCAACAGAATATTTGATGGAATGTGAGTAAAAACCATGGTGTTAATGAGCCCGATTCTCTTGGCGACCTTGGCAGCGGCAAGTGCAGAGAGTCCGGCGAGCACATTAGCTCCGAAGAAAATACTTCCAAGCAATGCCGGTTGAACATTGAAACGAACATAGAACCAGTAGGCCAGAATGCTCTGAAGAACGAAGCCCCCTGCGAAGGCATCGAGGGAAAAAAGCGCTGAGAGCTTAAACACCACTTTGCGTGATTTATGCAGACCCAAAAGCCGTTTCGTGTCCGATGGAGGGGAGTAAGGATGACTGACTCGGGGGGCCTCTACAACGGAAGACAGGCGGGAGAATAGGAAAGCAAGCAGCAATCCCATGGCAGCGTAACCTATGACCACCATGCGGTAACTTCCAAGGGGGCTGACTCCTATTTGCTCCAGCCCCTGGACCAACATGCCCCCGCAGAGGGAACCGATGGCTGTGGTAAAAGAACCAAACAGATTGTACCAGGCAAAAACCTGTGTCCGCCTCTCATCCGTGATAATCTGCGACAGGGCGGCTTGTTCAATAGACAGAAAAGGGCCCACTTCGTATCCGCTGGGACTGATGACACCGATCGTTGCAGCAATGAGAAGAACGATGAAATTCCGGGTTAAAGAGAAAAGGACCCCGGCAAAGACCATCAGGACCGCTCCGATGATGAGCATCCTGCGTCGGCCAATCCGATCAGCATTCGTGGTGATCCACAGGGAGATCAGCGTATCCCCGATCAGGATGAGCGTCAGAAGAAGGCCGATCTCTGTCTCCTTAAGACCAAGTTCGGCGAGGTAGAGTACCAGGATGACAGATAGAAATCCGTAAGCAAAAAGCCGGACGATGCGTGTAAGGAATAGAAAACGTCCGTCGCTCGTCAATATCTTTAGAACCTCAAACCGAGATAATCTTGTTGGGTTTCTGCTTTCCATCACGCCCCATCCCTTTCCTCACAAAACGCCCTTGTATTCTTATCAGACTCCTTCACATCAATCACCGGGCTATTGTCAACCGAGTTTAACTCCGGGTCCAATGAAATTCAATTTGTCATTTCGAAAAATCCCTGTTCGGGGTCGTGGAAGGTTGACAGAGTGTCAAAGCAAGAGGTATCATTTTGTTTGAAATGGATCACGACCAGATTATCTACACAGAAAAACCGAGTCTTAATCAGCCCTATTTGATCTTGGGGTTTGAAGGATGGCCGAATGCGGCAGAGATCTCTTCCTTCGCTATGACACACCTGATTGAGTCGACAAAGGCAAGGGAGTTCGCCGCTATCCCGTATGAGACCTTTTACCAAATCTCCTCCTCAAGGCTGGTGGGTGTGGTCAAGGAGGGAAGACTGACAGAGTTAAGGTTCCCCGGAAACCATTTTTACTATCTGAAGGACTCTCCGTCAAATGATCTCATTCTATTTTACGGGATTGAACCTCACCTCCGGTGGAGTGCATTCGCCGATCTTCTCCTCGACCTGTCCGAGCAGTTCAGAGTCCGTCAGATTTTTATGATCGGCGGCACGTACGACTATATTCCCCACACGGTTCCTCCGGTCGTAAGTGCTCTTTATAACCAGGAGGGTCTGAAGGAAGAAGTGATCCAAGCCGGACTGGCCCTGACGGAGTACGCGGGTCCTGTCAGCATTCACACCTTTGTGCTGGATGCAGCCAGAAAGCGAGGCTTCAAAGCGATCAGTTTGTGGGGACACGCTCCACAGTATCTTCAGACGAAGAACGTCAAGGTGGCTTATTCCGTCCTTAAAAGTCTTGCTGATCTGACAGGGATGGAGATCGATCTAACAGAACTGCAGCGGGCGAGTGATTTCTTTGATCAGCAAGTCAGTCAACTGGTTGAACAGGATCCAAAACTTCATGAAGTGGTCAAGAAGTTGGAAGAGCTTTATCAACAGGCGAACAAGTTTCCATCCTTTTTGAAAAACATGAGAGAAGAACAGAAGAAAGACGATAAGGTGGTTTATATTCAGGCATTCCTCAAACGACAGGAAGGCGAAGAGAAGAAGTGAAGATACAACCTGACCCACCCTGTGTTCCCTGCCGGGGATTCCTGCTGTGCTGGTCCCATGTTGCGATTCAATAGAGACGTCTTGAATAAGGGTGTTGAGGACTGCAACAATAGAAATTGTTTAGCCGAAGGGGAGGTTCATGAAAAATAATGCGGCAATAGTTGTGGATGCCCTTGAACGAGCGGGGATCCGCCATGTCTTCGGTATCCCCTCGGGACAGAATGCCCGTTTTGTTGATGCCCTGCGTGGAAGTGGGGTCGAATTCATCCTTGTGACCCATGAGGGTTGTGCGGGTTTCATGGCGGATGTGGTTGGCCGGCTGACGGGAAAGCCAGGCGCGTGCCTTTCAACTCTTGGCCCTGGCGCTACGAACATGGCCACTGGCGTTGGGAATGCCTTCTTGGACCGCGTCCCTCTCTTGGCGTTCACAGCCCAGATGGGGCGATTCTGGAGGGGTCGCACGGTTCAGATGCACATTGATCATCAGAAGCTTTATGCTCCGATCACCAAATGGAGTACATTGCTCGAAACAGGAAAGATAGTTGCCACGGTGAAGAGAGCGATCGAGATCGCGACTCAGGAGCAACCCGGACCTGTCCACCTCGACCTTCCAGAAGACGTGGCGGAGGAGTCTTCTGAAGAAAGTGCCGGGCGATTCGAGATTGTTCCTGCGTTGATGGCACCCTTTGACGAGAAGGCCCTGGCAAAGGCGGCTGAGCTCATCCAGAAGGCCCAATACCCTTTGGTCGCCGTGGGATTGACGATGAACCGTTGTCATGCCACATCGGAGCTAAGGGCGTTCATCGAGAAACACCAGCTTCCATCCGTGTCCACTCTCATGGCAAAAGGACACGTGGTTGAGGAAGAATCCCAATTTGTGGGTGTCGTAGGAAGAGCCCGAAGAGATATCGTCGCGGAGTATACCAAACCCGTTGACCTGATCATTGCGATTGGCTATGATCCGGTCGAATTGAACTACGAAGAGTGGGTTAAAAAGGATGTTCCTCTCATCCATATCGATACGGTTCCTGCAGACATTCACGCTGATTATCACGTCGCATGTCAGGTCGTTGGAAACATCCGAGATATCCTGAAAGCTCTTGGTCGAATCCCCAAACTGACCCATCGTTGGAATCTCCGCGCGTTAAGGCAACACCGTGATAAGCTCTTTACGGCATTGACACCCAAGCAGAAGAGTTTTGCTCCGCACCAGGTCCTTCTGGCGATGCGAGATCTTCTTCCTCGGAACGGACTGTTAGTAGATGATGTGGGTGCCCATACCCATCTCGTGGGTCAACTCTGGAACACCCATGGGCCGGGAAATTTTCTGGTCTCGAACGGTTGGTCCTCGATGGGTTTCGCCATTCCCGGTGCGATTGCAGCGAAACTCGTTCAGCCGGATAGACCTGTGGTGGCCTGTGTGGGAGATGGGTCTTTTCTGATGACGGTGGGCGAGATTAACACAGCCGTCCGCCTGCGTCTGCCCATCGTCTTTGTTGTTCTTCGCGACAGTGCTCTCAGCTTGATCAAGGTCAAACAGATGCGGAAGCATTTGCCTCACCACGGAATCCAACTATTCAATTCCCACTATCGTTCCTCGGACAACTTCTTCGGTGCGAGAGTCATTCCCGTTCATCATGAGGAAGCTTTCCGGGAGGCTTTCAAGGAGGGACTTGCAGGAGATGAGCCCTTCATCATTGAAGCTGTCGTGGATCCCTCGGAATACGAAGTGTTGATCTAAGAGCAAGGAACATTCCTGACTGCAGTTTGAATCACCCTTCCTCTACGAAGCCTTGCACGTGACGCAATCAATGAGTTTCACAAGATCAGCGAGACTCCTTAGAATACGTTTGGGTTGGGCCGCGGATAATTCCTTCTTCGAATGAAATCCAGTTGGAAGGGCGTAAACATCGACTCCTGCCTGTTGGCCTGTCTCTATATCGGTCAGAGTGTCCCCAACGAAAACCACATCGGAAGCAGTGAGATTCAATTCCAGCAGGATGGCATGGATCATGTCAGGGAAAGGTTTGTTTCTCAGGACATCGCCTGCTCCGACGATGGACCGGAAGAAGTGGGCCACACCCAGATGGTTTAACGTTCCGCGAGCAAAACGGCCAAACTTGTTAGAGGCGACAGCCAAAGAAATGTTCTGTGAATGGAGATTCTCAAGAACTTGCGCTGCACCATAGAGAAGGTGACTTTTCTCAAGATAGACTTCTTCGTACTTTTTTCGCACGACCGGAATGGCTTCTTGGGCCTCCTCCGGATTGAAAAACGGACTTAAGGTCGTTTCTAAGTCACCTTTTAGATGATGAGGTAAGTCAAGGTAAGGAAAGATGTCCTTGCCGAATCGTTGGAAGGCGTCCCTTAACCCCAGATAGATCGCCTCATAGGCCTCAACGAGTGTCCCATCGAGGTCAAAGATCATCCCCCGAATTCTTTTCTTGAGGTCGTTGAGGATCTCTTGAAAGCTCTGGAAAAAGTGGCAGGAAATGTCTTGGTCGATACAATAAGCGTAGAGAGAGTCTTTGGCGAACACAAAATCGGCTTCTTTGGCCCCACAGCGATCAGAGAACCCGTTTCCAACATAGAGGATCGAGTCATACTGGGATCGATGGGCCTGGACTAACCTCTTCTTGCACGTCCCGCAGCGGCCACACTCTTCATGCCAATGGGGATAGGAAAAGGTCTTGTGTCTTTCCGGACCAAAGGTAGTGGCGTTGGAGTAGAAGGGGATCTCGGAGAGACCATGGAGGTCTAAGATTGGTCTGATGTAGAAGTCAAACCCATCGCTGACAATTTTGACGTCTATCCCGGATTTCTTACAGGTGCGGTAGAACTCGGGAAACGTCGGATCGATGTCTGAATGCGTGCGGACGAAGTCAAGGATCTCTCTCTTGCTTCCCTGAAAGAGGTTTTCAATTCGGGAATAGGCCTCCTTCGAACCGATCTTGCCTTCACAGAACTCGCGGTCAACAGACTCCCAGTCACCCAAGGAAAACCGATTGAGCAGCTCGTAACCCATATCCCGGGTTGTAACGGTTCCATCGAAGTCACAAAGGAGTAGGGTGTTCATATAGAAACAGGGTAGGGATGAAAGGGGTCAAGGGTTCAAGTAAAAAAACCTCATAATTAGGAAGTTTTTGCAACCCTAGAACCCTGGATCCCTAGAACCCTTTGTTTTCTTGTCAGTATTCCCAACCGATTTGCTTTTCTTTGGTCAGAGGAAGTTTGAACTTTTCCTTCAACCGGCGGGCGATAAGGTTAGGCACCAGTCCCTCGACTGCTCCTCCCAGAGCGGAGACCTCCTTGATCGATCGCGAAGAGACGAAGAAATAGTCTTTGCTCGTCATCATGAACATGGTGTCAAGATGGATGTTGAGGCTTCGGTTCATAGAAGCCATATGGAATTCGTATTCGAAATCGGACGTAGCCCGAAGGCCTCTCAGAATCACCCTTGCATTGGTCTCGCCCACATAGTTCACCAGGAGCCCCTTGAAACTGTCGACGATGACGTTGGGCAGATGTTCGAACACTTCCTTTGCCATCTCGATCCTTTCCTCGACAGTGAAGAGGGAACGTTTGGAAGCATCGGAGGTCTCATGGGCAATCGCCAAGATGACCTTGTCGAAGATGTCAAGGGCCCGCTCGACAATATCGATATGGCCATAGGTGAGGGGATCGAAAGAACCAGGATAGACAGCCACTCTTCCAATGGTTTCTTTATCTCCTTTTGTCTTTTGATTCACAGGCCACCTCCTTATCCTGATGACTTTTTGGGACGATAGAGCAAAGCGAGAAACTCGTTACGGCTCCGTGTCTTTGAAAAAGCGCTTTCCTGAAGGCGCAATGAAAGACACCACAGTATCTCCAAAGCGTCGTTTCCGAAGCAATGCCCATTCCTCCATGGACTCTGAAAGAGGCTCGCGTCGGTCATGTTCAATGACGAGGATGGAATCCTCACGATGGAGGGGTTGGGCTTGCAGGATCCCCAGTGTTTGTTGAACGAGTCCTCTCCGATAAGGGGGATCCATGAAAATGAAGTCAAAAACCTCTCCTTTTCGGTGAAGCAAACGAATGGTCCGTTCAACCTCGCCTGTTATGATGTGAGACCGGTCATCAAAGCCACAGCGAGAAAGATTCTTTTTGATAAGGTCGATGGCTGACTTGTCTTTCTCCACAAAAACTGCTTTTGCCGCTCCGCGACTTAGTGCTTCGATCCCGACATTCCCGGTCCCTGCAAATAGATCAAGGACGTGTCTGCCGTCAACCTCTTTACCGAGGATGTTAAAAATCGACTCCTTGACACGGTCAGAGGTCGGTCGAATGGCCTGGCCCCGCAACGTACAAAGCCTCTTGCCCTTAGAGATTCCGCTAATGATACGCATTCTTTGTAAGTTAGGCCCAAAAGATTGAGACCAAGGTTGGGATTGAGCGGAACGACGGCCGACCTCTGATGATCTCAACCTTCATCTCCATCTTGACCTAAGGGGCTAATATGTCTTGGATCGTCTTCTGCATATGTTGCTGGTGCGTTCCTGGCCAGTAGATTCTTCCGCACTGAGAACAGCGATAGAACTCCTGGTAGTTATGGAAAATAAAATCCGGGACTTTCCCTTCAACCTCTTTTCTTTCCATGACATCCAGGAGAACATTACAGACCAGGCACCTTGAAAAGGAGGCCTTTTCGTTGAGAACAATGGCCCCCTTTTCATGGAGTTCCCGTAGCTGCAGCCTCGGATGATCGTTGGCAATTCGAACCACACGATCCTCGGGTTTTCTTGCGGCAAGTTTCGTGTTTCGGGTGAGGATGACACGATCTTGTTCACGGGCAAGGCGGATGAGCTGAGTGAGGTCTTCGCCCTGAAAATAGATCGCATCATAGCCAAGCAGCCGCAAAGCCTTCGCCAATTTACCAAGCATCCGATCAACGAGGAACTTCATAGTCGAAGAACCCATTTCTCTCACAGCGGTCGCAGAGATGATAGGGAAAGTTTCAGACTGGGATTCTTTCAATCTCTGCTTTCTCTGTGAGCTCTGTGAGAGAGCAAATCACATGTACTTTCCGATGATCGGCGCCAGATCTTTCTTGGTTTTTTCAGGGATCTTTTTCTTATCAGTAATCAATGCATACTGCAGGGCCGTGGCACAGGGGCAATTCCGCTCATCGGGAAGATACTTCACGGCTTTCCGGATAACATTCTGAGCCGTCTTTGTACTTTGGGCAAGTATTCGCAGTATGTCACCGATGGAGACATCTCCCGCTGTCTGATGCCAACAGTCGTAATCCGTGGCAAAGGCAAGGGTCGCATAACAAATTTCAGCCTCTCGGGCGAGTTTCGCTTCGGGGATATTCGTCATTCCGATGACGTCCACACCCCAGGATCGGTAGAGTTTCGACTCGGCTCGAGTCGAGAACTGGGGACCCTCAATGCAGAGGTAGGTCCCCCCTTTTTGAACCGTAGCCCCAACTTCTTTTCCGGCCTGAAACAAAGTGTCGCTCAGACGCGGGCAGACCGGGTCGGCAAAGCTAACGTGGCCTACGATCCCACCACTGAAAAACGTACTCGGACGGCTAACGGTTCGGTCAATGAACTGGTCCGGAATGACCATGTTGCCCGGGTGAATCGATTCTTTCATCGATCCCACGGCGCTAACACCGATGATCCACTGGACACCCAACAGCTTCATCCCATAGATGTTGGCCCTAAAATTGAGTGAAGAGGGCGGGATACGGTGGCCTTTTCCATGTCGCGGCAGGAAAGCCATCTTAATCCCGTCGAGGTGCCCCACGACATAGGAGTCTGAGGGATCACCAAAGGGTGTCTTGAGAGAAACGTTTTGAACATCCTCGAGCCCCTCCAGTTCATAGAGCCCCGATCCCCCAATCACACCCACAACTCGTTCAGGCATTCTCATCCTCCGGGCTTTTTTGGAAAACATGTTAATCGATTTCCTGACCCCTGTCAAACAGCCGGAATTACTGTGTTCTCAGCCTTCGGCCTGAAGCTGACCACAGGCTGCGGAGATGTCTTGCCCCTTGCTTGAACGAACTATCGCGGTGAGATCCCCTGCCATGAGAATTTCCTGAAATTCTCGCACCTGTTCGTCAGAGGGTCTCTTAAAGACAATTCCCGGGGCTTCGTTAAGGGGAATCAGGTTGACCTTTGAGGGAATCCCCCTCAATAATTTAACCAGTCTCTTGGCATCCTGGACCGAATCGTTGATTCCCTTCAGCAGGACAAATTCAAAGGTGATTCGTTCTCTGGGTCGAAGAGGAAATCGCCGACAGAGATCGAGCAATTTCTTCAGTGGGTGCTGCCGATTGATCGGCATGAGTCGGCTCCGGGTCTCATCATCTGTCGCGTTAAGGGAAACGGCAAGCCGGAAGGGGACTCGTCCTGCAGCCAATCGTTCAAGTTCAGGAAGAAGTCCCACGGTGGATCCAGCCACCCGCCGTGAAGAAAACCTGAAAGCATCTGAGTGGGACATCAACTGAATAGCTTTCAGGGTATTTTCATAATTGGCTAGGGGCTCTCCCATACCCATGAGGACGATGTTCGTGATGGGTTGGTCCTCTTCGAGAGAAGTCTTTGCCGCAAGGATTTGATTGACGATTTCCGATGGCTTTAGATTTCTCTTGAAGCCTTTCTTCCCGGTGAGACAGAATTGACAGCCCAGGGCGCACCCGACCTGGGTAGAAACGCAGAGGGTGAGCCGATCCCTTTCAGGAATGAGGACACTTTCAATTCGGTTTCCGTCTTCGAGTTGGAAAAGGAATTTCTTTGTGCCGTCTCTCGCACTTTGAAGGCGAACAGGTGTCAGGGTCGAGATGGAGCAGAAGTGTTTCCATTCCTCTCTGAGTTTCTTCGGTAGGTTGGTCATCTCGTCGAGAGAGGAAACCCGCTTCTGATAAAGCCATTTCAAGAGTTGGAGGGTGCGGTACTTCTCCTTCCCATAGGAAGCGACAAACTCCCGAAGCTCAGCAGGGCTGAAATCCTTGAGATCGATCTGGGTGGAGGGTGAAAGCATTGTCGTAGCAAAGACGGAATATTGGAATGATGGAATAGTGGAAAAATGGCTTTAAGCGTGTGGTATTAACCCCATTATTCCAATAACCCATCGTTCCATGGTTTTTGGACACCTGAATTATAAGATATCTTTGAGGAGTTGACGAATGACCGTGCGTTGACAAAGGCGACAAAGGAACGTAATGTTATAGGAAATTTTTGTTAGATGAAGGAGAAGCGGATGAGCGGAGAAGACGCAAAAACCTTTGAGGTGATCATCATCGGAGGGGGCCCTGCGGGATTGACTGCAGGACTCTACACAGCGAGAGCACGATTGCGGACGCTTTTGATCGAAATCGGTCTCTTCGGAGGTCAGATGACCACCACTGAGCTGATCGAGAACTATCCTGGCTTCCCCCAGGGGATCTCAGGAACCGAGCTGAGCGCCCTCATGGGGGAACAAGCAAAACGGTTTGGGATGGAGACGGTAAGTGATGAAGTCCTTGAGGTAACGGTTGAGGGGGATTGGAAGCAGGTAAAGACCTACGGAGGAACTTACCGCTCTGAGGCTTTGATCGTAACCACGGGTACGGAGTATCGAAAATTAGGAATCCCCGGAGAGATGGAACTGAGAGGAAAGGGAGTGTCCTATTGTGCTACGTGTGACGGGGCTTTTTTCAAGGACAATCGAATCGTTGTCGTGGGGGGAGGGGATTCAGCGCTAACAGAGGCCCTCTTTCTCACGAAATTCGTCAAGGAACTGACGATTATCCACCGGAGAGATGCTCTTCGAGCCACAAAAATCTACCAGGAAAGGGCCTTTGCCAACCCGAAGATCAAATTTCTATGGGATTCAGTCGTCCAGGAGATTAAAGGGGGCGATACGGTTCGTTCTGTGGTGGTCAAGAACGTCAAGACAGGCGAACTAAAGGAATTTGACACAGAGGGGGTCTTCCTCTTTGTCGGCCTCACACCGAGGACGGAATCCATGAGGGGCATCGTCAAGATGGAGGAGGGAGGATATATCCTCACCAACGAGAGTTGCGAAACGTCCGTGAAGGGTATTTTTGCTGCTGGGGATTGCAGAAAAAAACTCTTGCGACAGGTTGCAACAGCAGTGGGGGACGGGGCAACGGCTGCCTTTGCGGCTGAAAAATATCTTGAAGACAGAAAATAGAGGGGTAGGTCAGATTGCTAAAGGGTAGGAGTGAAGAGGTTGATTTATCCCTTGTCCGACGCACTCAGTCGATCTGGGCTCGCGCTCAACCTCTTTTGCCGCTCCTTTTTTTCTTTCTGTCAGTCGGCTACCCGCTTTTATTGAAGGGCCAGGAAGTCAGAGAGGAAGGTTGGCCCATTCCTGATCTAAGAAACCTGATCCCATACTCTATTACCATCAAGTCAAGCGACGGTGTCGAGAAAATGGTGGAGAGGTTCTCTACGGTCACAGGAGGGCACGTGGCCAGAATCAGCGGAAACGGGCGGGTTTATGCCTATGCTGTCGACCAGAACCAAGAGCCTCCGATGGACTACCTCATCCTCGATCCAGACGGTTCTGAGAGATTTATCCACAAGTACGGTCCTGACGACTTTTTCCTAATCCCTGATTGGGTTTCTTATTAGTCTTATCCATACTGGTGAAGCTCCCCGCGGGGCACGCTCCGGCCAATAATCTTTTCCTCTGACTCAAGACAAAAAAAGTCACTTTTTCCGCTTCTTGGCCAGCTTGCCTATCTAAAAACCATGAATATTCAATAACTTATGGTCTTAGACTCCTTTTGGCATTGAAATTGCTCAATCTAGGATGATTAATTAAAAACATACTGTCGATAAAGCCAAACTCCGAGTAATCGGAGGACGCCTGCTCACTCGCAAGGGTGAGAGGCACACTGTTCTGAAGAACAGTGTGGAAAGCCACGGGTCCTACGGGACGGCTGGGTTGCCGAAGCAGAGTGCATGAGGTGCGGGCCCGTGGTCTACTTAGACACGGGCTCTTTTATTTAAATCTGAGGAAGGAGGTTTTGAGATGACGGGCGAAATCAAATGCTTATTTTTCCGTGACAC
>Ga0115026_10000446_pt1 | contig 11249 bp, 10 predicted proteins | sample Mud_0915_D1_FD_83878 | JGI IMG/M metagenome (GOLD analysis project Ga0115026, IMG submission 83878) | Wetland microbial communities from Old Woman Creek Reserve in Ohio, USA - Mud_0915_D1 | ecosystem: Environmental > Aquatic > Freshwater > Wetlands > Sediment ...
AGCCACTTTGAGCGGAGTGGTAAGCGGCTACCCCATTGTGGATGTAAAAATCACACTCACAGGAGGATCCTTTAGAGATGGTGAATCCACCACGCTCGCTTATAAAATAGCGGCATCGTCCGCGGTAAAAAATGGATGCCTGCAGGCTGATCCTCTATTACTTGAGCCTATCATGATGGTAGATATTATCACGCCCGGAGAATTTATGGGTGAGGTTATTGGAGATATAAATGGAAGACGGGGAGAAATTCAAGCTATCACCGCGAAAGGAACCATTAGTGAGATAAAGGCCAGGGTTCCTCTGAAGGAAATGTTCGGATATTCAACGGACCTCCGTTCTGCAACTCAGGGTCGGGCTGTTTTCTCCATGCAATTCCATGCGTATGATAAGACTTAACATGCGTATGCGATGGACCATAGTGTACACGGTGTAATATACACGAAATGGTGAATACCTATAAGTTGCGACATCATCAGGATACAAGGAGTTAAAGATGCACATGAGTGCCCCAACACTTGAACCCTGAATCTTTTTTTACCACTGAATTGACGGAGAACGCAGGAGATTGTATCGCAGAAACATATGTCGATCGTGTTAAGGTTTCTCACAGGCTTATACAGAGAGCGTTTTGTGCAGATTGCCATGGCGATTCTGAGTGTTATATTTTTAAGTTCCCTCTGTGTGTATTATTTTGAAGGTGAGACGGGGGATGCGAATATTGGCTCTCTGTGGGATGGCATTTGGTGGGCTGTGGTAACCATGGGTACCGTTGGTTATGGTGATAAATATCCCATCACCCTTGGCGGAAGGATAGTGGGGTTAATACTCATTTTTGCGGGCGTCGGTTTGATGTCGCTCTTTACCGCGACAATTGCGTCCATATTTGTCGAGAAAAAAATTAAGGAGGGGAGGGGATTGGAAATTGTGAAAGAAAAAGACCACATCGTCATATGTGGCTGGAATCGGCATACAGAAGAAGTGCTCCAGGTCCTCACGACACATAGTACTACGGCAAATACCCCTATAATTCTTATAAGCGAACTCTCTGTAGATGATGTTGATTCTCTTAGGCTTAAGTATGATAAATACAATCTGAGATTTCTCAGAGGCAATTATGTTCATGAAGAGGTCCTTCTGAGGGCGAATATTGTCAAGGCAAAATTTGCCTTAATCATGGCGGACACAACGGGAGATCACCCCAAAGACAGAATTGATGAGAGAACCGCCTTGGCTTCCCTGACAATAAAGTCCATTGCCCCCAACATTAAAATCATTGCTGAAATTCTTGACGGTGAAAACAAACCGCATTTAAGGCGGGCGAATGTTGATGAGATTATTGTGAGAGGCGAAAATATAGGCGCGCTCTTGGCCAGTGCCATAAATTCCCCCGGTTTGCCGAGGATATTTTCAAGTCTGCTATCCTTGGGGGACGCGAATAAATTGTTAAGAGCGGAAGTGCCGCGTAACTTTATTGGAAGAACCTTCAAAGAATTGTCATTATTTTATCGGGAGAAGCACCACGCGATTCTGATCGGACTTTTAATGGAAAAGAAGGTGATGAAATTGGAAGATCTTCTGTCCGATGATACATCCGTTATTGATAAATTCATCAAAGAGAAAATTAAGGAATCAAAACGAGACATATTGTATAAAAAAGAGGAAACGCAATTTGTCATAAATCCGGATGACGGATACATTATTAACGATGGGGAATTTGCAGTTATACTTTCAAGGATCGTTTCTGTGAAGTGACGTGAAAAATTAACTGTCGAGGAAACTCTATAAGAATGAATAAGTAAAAATAGTGCGGAGAAAAGAAATTCCCTCTCCTTTTTGTTACAATAATTGCGAGATAAATTTATGGATGATGACATTACCATATTTCAGGAGATCACCCTTTTTAAGAATCTGACTCCAGGTAAGATACAAAAGATAATAAGTATTTTACACAGGGTTACTTTTTCAGCAGGTGAAATAATCGTGCAAGAGGGTGATGTCGGAGACACAATGTATATTATGCAGGAAGGAGCCGTTGAGGTTATAAAAAGCCTTGTCATGGGTGATGAAGAGAGTGAGAAGAACAAGGTCTTTACCAGATTAGAAGGTACACAGCATGCTGTTTTTGGCGAGATTGCTCTCCTTGAGGAGCTAAAAAGGACAGCCACAATAAAGGCTATTACAGATTGTGTGTTATATGAAATTAAAAAAGACGATTTCCTTAGGCTTGCTGAGGAGGATCATGAGATTGGTTATAGGATCTTATTGAATCTGTCTAGGATCGTAAGTGCGAGATTAAGAAAAGCTGACGAAGACACCATCAAACTTACGACAGCGCTCAGTGTGATATTGCACGAAGTTTAATTTTATAGAAGGATCAGATTCGATGGCAACCATTGATAACGAGAATGATTATTTAAAAGTTTCTGCAGCTCCGCTGTTGGATAAAGATAAATTACTGAAAAGCATATTTCGTATCAGTACTTTTCTCACCGCACCGTCCAATGTGGATGAAATCATGGCGAAAATATTAGACGAAGTCGTAGAAACCATGGGTTTCGACATGGGGATAATTCGTCTGGTTGATGAAACGAAACAATATTTAGAAACGAAAGTGGTGAAAAATTATAATCCCGAAGAGGCGAAAATAGCCTTTTCCGTACCTCTCAATATTAAAGATCATGATTGTCTGTCAACAAAAGTGGCGAAATCAGGCCTCCCTATCGCCATTGAAGATATGAATACTGATCCCAGGATCACCGAGACCGATCGCATGCTTACAAAGGTTTATAACAGGGGTTCTATTATGTGCGCACCCTTGAAAATCGGTGATGAAGTGATTGGCACTATTGCTGCGTGGTGCAAGGAAGAGATTAGATTTTTTACCGAAGAGCTCAATCTTTTTCTGACATTTGCCGGCCAGATGAGCATTGTGATTCATAACACAAGACTTTTTGAGACCAATGCGGAAAAAATACGTCAGCTCATGATTCTCCAGGAGGCAGTTTCTGAGATTAACATTCGCCGCGTTCTCGATAATCACATACTCTACGTTCTTAGTAACAGTGCGTTGAGAATTGCACACGCCGACAAGGTCCTCGTGTATTTTCTGGATATAGAACAGGATCGTTGTCTCGTCACTGATGGAGGAAAGGTTTTCATTGCGGAGAGAAGAGCGTATGACGAAAAAATAGGACAAAGCATCATTATGCAGGCTATGGATACGGACAGCATCGTAGTGCGTCGCAGTTCTAATGAAACCTCTTCTCTCTCTCCCGTGTATGAGGGTTATTCTTCGGAGATTGCATTCCCCCTTCATATAAAAGATAAGTTTAAAGGCGCACTCTATCTTGCCAGGCTATCGGACGGCTACTCACAGGATCAGATTAATATTCTGGATATATTAGTGAAAAATGCCATTACCTCATATGACAATGCAATTATGCACTCCATGCTGTCTCTCGAAGCGGAATCTCTCAAAACCGAGGTTGAAAAACTCAAGGAGAGGGAAGATATTCTCTTGGGATTTCATGATATTATCGGCAAGTCGAAAAAGATGATTGGCATCTTCCATGTGATCGAGGAAGTAGCATTTCACAATACAAATATATTAATTCAGGGTGAGAGCGGTACGGGCAAGGAATTGATCGCGCGCGCAATTCATAGACAGAGCAACAGGCATTCAAAGCCTTTTGTTGATGTGAATTGTGCCGCTATTCCCGGAACGCTTTTGGAAAGTGAACTCTTCGGCTATGAGGCAGGAGCATTCACAGACGCACGAAAAAGAAAAATAGGGCTTCTGGAATATGCGAATGGCGGGACTTTACTGTTGGATGAAGTGGGTGATATGAGTATCCAGTTGCAGGTAAAATTCCTTAGAATGCTGGAAAATGGTTATGTCAGGCGATTGGGAGGGACAGAAAATATTCCTGTTGATGTGAGGTTCATTTTTTCTACGAATCAGGATCTTGCAAAAATGGTAAGCGAAGGTTCCTTCCGGGAGGATCTTTTTTACAGGGTTAGGGTTGTCCCTATTATGATACCGCCACTTCGGGATCGTTCTGATGATATTCTTCTCTTGTCGCGATATTATATAGAAGAGTTCAATAAGAAATTCGGGAAAAAAGTAAAAGGTTTCAGTAAAGAAGCCGAACATATTTTGAAAAACTATTCCTGGCCCGGTAATGTGCGAGAATTGAAAAATATTATCGAGCGGGTAATGATCTTGCAGCGAGTCGGGACAACGATTGTGCCAGAGGATCTTCCTGCAGAGATAAAAGTCATTAATACTCAGAGATACTTTAACATTGAAATTGAAAAATTTCTCCCGCCTTTGATTTCCGGTGAAATAAATTACACGTCGGTAACTCAAAATATTATGAACGATATCAAGGAAAAAATACTCGAAAATGCCCTGGAAATGAGCGGTGGCAATAAAACTGTGGCAGCGAGGCAACTGAGCATATCACGATATAAATTCATTCGTGAGCAAAAAAAAATCGGCAAGCATATTAACTGATTATTTATCGCGAAAGTGTGCAGATAGAGCACATAACGTGCGTATAATGCACGCTCTTTCGAATCTGCGTATAGTAAGGTGTTGCCGAGAGGCGAGCGTTGATCCATGTGCGGATATCGCACATATTATCAAGCAAAAGTCTGTAAAATCTCCTTCCTTTTTACTGCGTGTATAATTCTGTCACGGTAAAATCGTTTTTTTAGTGTTCTATAACCGTCTGTTTTATATAGATTATTATAAAAATAGGAGTTATTGTTAGAGAGAATGTGAAATTAAATTTTGAAGTGGCAATAATTTTGCACATGAATAAGACAGATTTAATAAGAGACCTCTTGAGAACGTAAGAGACCTTTAGGAATAATAGCCGATAGTGCAAATATGAAAGGTAGATCTCAGAGGTCTCTTAAATTTGATACTCAAAAGCGGCTATATGGTTCATGAAAAGGGAGGAAAAAGGACGCAGAGGCAAAGTTAAAAAAAAACAGGAAGATGCCTTTTCAGATAGAGAATTAAGTAATGGTGAATATGGTTTCGAATACGATTTTTTTATTACGAAGAATAATATTTTTGAAAAAAAATTATCATCAGTAAAACACAAAAAACCGGAAAAAGGGGAAGATACACAAGACCAGAGTAAAGCATTTTTTCTTCCCGACTTTTTTATTCACGAAGATTAGATTTGTTGACGTTGGAGAAATTATTATAATGATATCGGTGGGTGGTTTTCTTTCCCTCCTTTGCCATCCACCGACCCCCTTTGCAGATAATCTGAAAGGGTCGTTGCGTATTTGATTCCTTTCAGTTTACATAGAGGTGGATGGTTTCCTTTCCCTCCTTTAACCATCCACTTTTATTTTGTATAAAACACGCCATATTCCTTCAAATAGTTATACATTGAAACGAAAATAGGCAATATCACCATCCACCAGAGTGTAATCCTTTCCTTCGGAGCGAATGAGGCCTTGCTCTTTCGCTTTCACCGTACCGCCTATTTTAATAAATTCATCATAATGAATAATTTCAGCTCTGATAAAACCTCGTTCCATATCCCCATGTATTTTTCCCGCTGCTGCCGGCGCCTTTGTACCACGGGGAATTGTCCAGGCTCGTAGTTCCGTACCGACCGTAGTATAAAAAGTAATCAAATTTAAAAGATCATAACCCTCTCTGATTAATTTCTGGAGGCCGGATTCCTGAAGGCCGAGATCACGAAGAAATTCCCTCTGTTCGTCTGTTGAAAGCTCTGCGATTTCAGCTTCCAGATCACCGCAAATCACGATTACCTTCGAACCTTCCTGGAACGCTATAGACTTTATTTTCTGTATGTAGTCATTATCGCCTTTGAGAACAGATTCGCTTACGTTCGCTACATATAAAATTTTTTTACCTGTCAGCAGATGGAGGTCTCTAAGGAGGTGCTCCTCATCCGACGAAAAAATGCTTCTGCGCACAGGGGTGCCCTTTGCTAAAGTATTCTTTATGTGGAGACATGTGTCGAATTCTTTCCGGGTATGCTTATCCCCTGTTTTTGAGAGCCTTTCAACCTTTGCCATTCTTTTTTCCACTGTTTCTAAATCAGCAATGATCAATTCGGTATTTATTATCTCTATGTCACGGGCAGGATCAACAGCGCCGTATATATGGGAAACGGAAGGATGATCAAAGCATCGAACAATATGCACAACGGCGTCGACTTCCCTGATGTGTCCGAGAAACTTGTTCCCCAATCCCTCCCCCCGGCTTGCACCTCTCACAAGGCCGGCTATGTCGAGAAATTCTATAATGGTATATGTGGTCTTTGGAGGTTTTAGGATGTGAGCGATTTTTTCAAGTCTTTCATCGGGTACAGGGACGATCCCTATATTGGGATCAATAGTGCAGAAAGGATAATTGGCAACCTCAGCCCCTGCAGCCGTGAGTGCATTGAATATAGTGGATTTCCCTACGTTTGGAAGGCCTATAATTCCGCATCGAAATCCCATACTGATACCCTGTCGTTATCATTACTTCCATTTCACGCTAAGGTTTTTTGCGAACACTGTCAAGGATAAATAAAAAAAGCATCTCATGATGAGATGCTCCATTTATGGCTTGAAATGATACCGATATGATTGTCTGTGCATTTCATGAAGTGAAGGTCACTATGATAAAGTATCATCCCCGTTGGCTGACTGATGAGGAGCTCTGTAGTTATGCTGATTCATCGCAGCCTGAATACCAGATACAATAATTTCCCTCACTGCATTGCTTGCGGTCATGGTAATGAAGGGAAGGAGCTTCATTTCCTCGTCATTGAATGTTTCAAGGACAAATTTTTCGACCATTGACTTGTCGAATGGCTTCCCGATACCTATTCTTACCCTGACAAATTCCACACTTCCTAAATGTTCTATTATTGAAATCAGCCCTTTATGTCCTGCATGGCCTCCGCCTGCTTTAATTCGTATCGTACCGAAAGAAAGATCAATATCGTCATGGACGACAATTAAATCTGAAAGGTTGATTTTAAAAAAATCTGCGGACTTTTTTACTGAGATGCCGCTTATATTCATGAAAGTCTGCGGCTTTACGAGCAAAACCGGAATATCACCAATTTTACCTTTTCCGAAGCAGGCATCAAAACCCTTCACAGTTACGGAAATATCATGGTTGTGAGCGATTTTATCAACGGCAATGAAGCCAATATTGTGTCTTGTTGTCAGGTACTTGAAACCAGGATTTCCAAGACCTACGATTAGTTTCAAACACTAACCCCTTATGTTGCTGAGATAAGGTTCGCGTGACTATTTATTCGCTCTGCTCCTCCGATGCTGCCTCGGGCGCCAGTTCCTGTCCTTCTACCGTTTCAGCTTTCACGGTGATTTTCGGTGCCGTAATTGACGCGAGAATTGTATCTTCCTGATCAAGCACGGTGATACCCTCTGGCAGCTTCAGATCTTGCACTTTTATGGAATCGCCAATTTGGAGTTGACTCACACTCACTTCAACAAAATCTGGCAGCACTGAAAAGAGGCATGATACCCTTATTTCTCGTTTCACATGATGCAGATCGCCTCCTGCTTCGACACCGATAGCCTCTCCTGTAAAGTGGATCGGTATGTCAAGGGTAATAGCCTGTTTCTTGTCAATTTCGCAAAAATCAACATGAATAAATTTTCCGTTTACAGGGTTTATCTGCAGCTCTTTGATAAGGGTGAACTTTTCAATTATTTTGCCGTTCTCGACGAGCAAGTTTATGAACACATTTTCTTCTTTGCCCTTTAATAGTTTCGTCAATTCAGAAGAATTTACGGTTAACAAAAGAGTGTCTTGTTTATGACCGTACACGACAGCGGGAACCAACCCGCTCTTTCTCAATCTTCGGGCAAACCCTTTTCCCACATTATTGCGGAGAGTGGCCTTTAACTCACTTATTTCCATGTAATCCTCCTATATAAAAAGCGAATGTACTGAATCGTTATAATAGATGCGTCGAACGGCTTCACTGATAAGACCCGCTACGGAAAGAACTTTAATACGATTACATGCCCGCGCTTTATCGTGCAAGGGGATCGTATCAGTAACAATAATCTCCTTAAGACTTGAATTTTCAATCCTCTCTATCGCTGGTCCTGAAAGAACGGGGTGGGTACAGCAGACGGAAACTTCCAGGGCACCTGCCTGTTCGAGGGCGTGTGCTGCCTGTGTTATGGTTCCTGCCGTATCAATCATGTCATCGAGAACAATTACCTTTGCGCCCTTTACATCCCCGATAATATTCATAACCGTAGACTCATTCGGCCCTTCTCGTCGTTTATCGACGATGGCGATATTAAGTCCCAGACGCTTGCCGAAAGCCCGTGCCCTTTCGACACCGCCTGTGTCCGGCGAGACGATGACTATGTTGCCGTGATAATTTTTCTTGATGTAATCTAAGAGAACAGGCGTTGCGTATAGGTTATCGACGGGAATGTTAAAGAAGCCTTGGATCTGACCGGCGTGGAGATCTATCGAGAGTACACGGGAGGCGCCTGCCGTAGTGATAAGGTCCGCGACAAGCTTTGCCGAAATGGGTGCCCTCGGGGCTACCTTTCTATCCTGTCTTGAATAGCCGTAATACGGTATGACAGCCGTTATCCTGTCTGCCGATGCCCTCTTCATGGCATCGATCATAATCAGGAGTTCCATGCAGGTGATATTTACTGGCGGGCATGTCGATTGAATAATAAAGACATCCATCCCCCGCACATTCTCGTCTATTTCCACCCTCGTCTCGCCGTCACTGAACGTTGAAACATTGGCTTTACCAAGAGATACCCCCAGCTTTTCAGAGATGTCACGGGCAAGATCGATATTCGCATTACCCGAAAATACTCTCATTCTATCAAGCATGCAGATCCTTTCTCCCGCGAGTTGCGGGTGACAAGTTCATCCATTGGTGTTTCATTTTATGGCTGGGGCGGGAGGATTCGAACCTCCGAGTGCAAGAACCAAAATCTTGTGTCTTACCGCTTGACGACGCCCCATTATTTCGTGAGAAAAATCCGCAAATTCTATGATGCACGTGATTACATGAGAAGAAGTGACGGTGCAGTTTTATCATGTATCAATAAATTAGAAGAGAACTCTCCCAATAATCGCGATGACATCACATACGCTTTTGTAAAATCGCTTAGTGTTTACAAAGAACGGTAAATTCCCGATCAAGGAAGGTGGCGCTCATTATCACTCACAGAGAATGAGCAACGCACACGGACCATTCCTTTTCCTTGATGTTTTCTATGGCTCCTTGAGCCTTTCGCGCGTTTTCTTCATCTGTAAAAATCCCTGCCACTGTAGGTCCGCTGCCGGACATTAACGCGCCCAGAGCACCATTGTGTGTAAGGTGGTTCTTTATATGCTGCAATTCGGGATGAAGACCCAGGGTTACCTCTTCGAGATCATTATGAAGTGCTTTTATCAGGTCTTCAACCGTATGAAGTGCTGGACATTTATAACTTGCCGCCGGTTTTGTCAATCTTAAATTAAAATTATCATAAATCATCTTTGTGGAGACTTCGAAGCCGGGATTGATCAGAACGAACCATATTAATGGAATGGTGTCGACGGCATGAAGTTCGTCACCAATGCCAAATGCCCATGCCGGTTTCCCAAGGATGAAAAAAGGAACATCTGCGCCGATATTCGCCCCTATTCTCATGAGATTCTCGCGTGTGTAATGAAGTTCCATCAAATCGTTTATGGTGGTCAAGGCTGTGGCGGCATTAGAACTGCCCCCTCCCAGTCCCGCTGCGACAGGGATTCTCTTGTGAATGGTGATGTGAATTCCCGATGCACATGATGCCCGTGAAAGAAGGGTGGCTGCGGCTTTGTATACAATATTATTTTCATTTTCCGGAAGAGAACTGCCCGGACAGCGTATGGTGATCCCCTTATCTGCCGGGCAGAATATCATTTCGTCAAAAAGACTTATCTGATTCATCAACGTTGCTATGTCATGATATCCGTCTTCCCGCTTCCTGAGAACTCGCAAGTGGAGATTAATCTTAGCCGGTGATAATTTCCTCAACATCACGGGGCCTTTTCCTTCACGTACCTCATCATTAATTCATACAGGATCCCATCCAGAAGCTCTTTTTCATTATTGTCGAGATTTCCCACCGTTTTGTTCTTCAACATATTCAACATGTCAATTGTTTGTTTTGCTGCAGTAAGATTTTTTTCCGCCTTATTTGTCGCGGGATCAGGAAAATCCCCGAAGTGATAGAGAACGGTTGTGCTGAGTGAAAGTACAAAATTGGAAAAGGTGACTTCAGGAACGTATTCTTCCCGAACCGTTTCGTCACGATTCTTTTCCTGAGGCCTGTCTTCTGTCGATGGTTCTTCTTTTTTTAACTCTTCCTTTCGGGCTTCACCGGACTCATCAAAAATTCGTTTATCCTTAATTACGAATCCCTTTTCTTTTTTCTCATCTTCCATACTTTTCTCCTTTTCAGTAAATATTCAGAATTGGGACATAAAGGAGATGGACGGGACTTTTCTGTGCCGTCTCCATCCGGGCCAAGTGGATGTCCCTGCTGTTGCATAGTAGCATGACAATAATGCGTAATGATCAATATTACAATGAATCTCTTCCCATTTGCCCTATCCCGATCCCTCGCAAGAGGGGGGAATGGGCGAGTTCTTATCGGGGCTTCATGCTTCTCAGCCTTGCGATGCGCTCCTCAATAGGGGGATGGGTGCTAAAGAGATTCATGAGAGATTTCCCCGTCAGCGGGTTTACGATAAACATATGAGCCGTAGATGGATTCGCATTCATCGGGATTACCTGAGATGCTCTGCCCAGCTTTTCGAGGGCGCCTGCCAACCCGTATGGTTTGCCTGACACCATGGCGCCACCCTCATCGGCAAGGTATTCACGGGAGCGGGAAATAGCCATCTGGATAATTGTGGCAGCAATGGGTGCGAGAATCGCCATAAGAATAAGTCCGATCATGCCCCCGCCTTCTTCATCGTCACTGCGGCTTGCACCCCCGAAGATTGCTGCCCATTGCGCCATATTCGCCAGCATTACAATGGCGCCTGCAATGGTTGCCGCAATGGACCCGATAAGCATGTCCTTGTTTTTAATATGCGTCAATTCATGGGCGAGAACGCCTTCCAGTTCTTCTCTGTTGAGCATTCTCAGGATTCCTTCCGTTACGGCGACGACGGCATGGTTTTCATTCCGCCCTGTGGCGAATGCATTGGGTG
>Ga0115026_10000447_pt1 | contig 11246 bp, 11 predicted proteins | sample Mud_0915_D1_FD_83878 | JGI IMG/M metagenome (GOLD analysis project Ga0115026, IMG submission 83878) | Wetland microbial communities from Old Woman Creek Reserve in Ohio, USA - Mud_0915_D1 | ecosystem: Environmental > Aquatic > Freshwater > Wetlands > Sediment ...
CGGCGATGGTCCCAGGGCGGAATGATGAAAATAAAACTTATCGCACCACATGAACAACGTGAAGACACTCTATCCAGCCCTTTCAAGCTGCAGAGGGTAAATCTTCCCCTGTTGGCGGCGCTTACCCCTCCCGGTCACACGATAACCATTGTCGAGGAGGCTTTTGCTCCCGATGATTTGAATCAAGATGTGGATTTGGTGGGCATCACCGTTTTGACTGAACTTGCACCAAGAGCCTATCATATCGCTGACGCTTACCGCCGGAAGGCGGCGCGGGTGGTGATGGGAGGAATACACCCCACGGTATTGCCTGACGAAGCGTTGGTGCATGCAGACGCGGTAGTCGTTGGAGAAGCAGAGGGTGTCTGGCCACGACTTGTAGCTGATGCCGTTTCGGGACAGATGCAAAGAATATATCGTGCCGGTAAAATGACAAATCTCCAAGGTCTACCGCAACCAAGGCGAGATCTCTTACCCCGAACCAAATATCAGGGTTATACTCGTATCCCGATCGGCGTCGAGGCATCCCGAGGGTGTCCAAACGATTGCGAATTCTGTTGCATTGGCCAGACCTTGGGGCATCACTATCGAGTCAGGCCGGTTCAAGAGGTGATTGCCGAGATAGAGTCTATTGATTCCCCTCACCTCTTCTTCGTCGATGACGCCCTTGGGCTGAACCGGGATGTGGCGAAAAAGCTCTTTACTCAAATGATACCTCTTCGGCGGCGATGGCTGGCGCAGGGAACAGTGTCGTTGGCTGAGAACTTGGAGCTACTCCGGTTGATGGGACGAGCGGGCTGCCTGGGGCTTTTGATCGGGTTCGAATCGGTACAGAAAGCAGCACAGAATGAGGTGATGAAAATAAAGAACCTGAAGATCGATTTTTCTGAGGCAATGCGTCGATTCCATGGCGAAGGCTTCGGAATACTCGGCTCCTTTGTTTTCGGATTTGATTACGAAAACAAGGATGTGTTCGCACAGACCCTTGAGTTTATAATGAGGTGTCGTATGGATGTTGTCCAGCTGAGGATCCTCACTCCTTATCCGGGAACACGGCTATATAAGCGTCTCTTAAGCGAAGGCAGGTTGTTTGTGCGTGACTGGTGGCTCCGCGGCTATCCTCCTGATACACTCCTTTTCCAACCAAAGGGCATGACCGCTGATGAGCTCATTAGTGGTTACGCCCGCTTGAACAGACAAGCCTATTCTTTGGGCGCAATGATGAAACGATTCCTTGGCATGAGCCCATGGAAAAGGACTCTGCTCGGTTGCCAAGCGTACACTGCGGTCAATCTGTCTACCCGTAAACGTTATTTCAAAGGTCTGGGGAATCCACAACCATTTGCAGGGGATTCCAACTCAACAGGAAAGCGGTAGAGATCGCCTGTGAAAAAAACCGGCAAATGGACACCGCGCATATCCACTCAATGGTTCCTTGCAGAACAAGAAGACCGGCCCTCCCTCCTCGTCACCGTGCCCAACCCAGATACCATTCGGTCACATCACTCCCGATTCCGAACCGGGCAAGCTGGCGCAGGTCCAGCTGCAGCACGTCAGGCGTACTGAACTCCAGTACGCGGTATTTGGGGTCCGTCCAGCAACGCAGCTTGCTGCCGAGTATCTCCGTTTCCGGCGGGATGGTGAGGCGCAGACGGTGGATCAGGTGGATCCCCGCCAGCGCCGCTGCATCCGTCACCATATCGACGCAGTTGTCGGTCCTCACGCCGAACTGGTCGTATTCCCGTTGCATCACGTATTCATGGATCAATTGATACCGCCGTTTGGTGATCGGCATTCGCCAGACGAACGTGGGGGTGCGATCCGGCCTGCCGATCTCTAATCGGCCGTCGTACATCACCTCCCACAAGTAAGCAAAAGGGTCGGGATGATTATCCCGAAACCTCTGGTGCACACCCTCCTGGTAACGCAGCTTCTCCAGCCCAAAGTTGCCGTTGTGGCCACATTCCAGGCGGTTCTGAGGGCTTTCCAGAATGATCCAACTGTGCCCTCCCGGATTCATCTCAAACGAGAAGACAAATGACAAAGTACTGCTGTAGTCCCAATTCGGCGCATCGTTCAGGATATAGAGATAATATCCCTCGTCCCCCACGGGGGTCCCGGTGGCGGGATCAAGGTCGGCATCAGGGGCAAAGCGGCACACGATCAACAGGGGCTGGGCACTCCAGCCATCGGGTTGCACCGGAGCGTGAAACCTGGCCTGGTGGGCGCAACCGGCGATCCCGATTGCCGTCATCAAAAGTAACAGCCCGGTGCGGACTTTCATTCTTTTTCCTCTTTCCCTATTCTGCACTTTTTCCGCGTTAAATTTTAGAACTAATCCGGCAGGTTTGTCCATAGCGGACCTTCCCCTGAAACTGGGTCCGGATTTTGTGGGAGTTTTCTGGAATGATCAGAGCCAACAACGAAAAGGGCGGGTATGCACCGGAAGCATTTCCCAAGCTCGGAATGCTCCGACTTGGGTTAAAAAAACCGGATTAAGCGGATAGGCGTTCCTAACACAACCCCTCAGCCTGCTGAGGTTCCACCAAATATTGAGGTCAAACACCTCGTCTCAGTTTCCCTGCCCAACCCTTCCATTCATCTAATCCCCCGTTATCAAACCAAGATCTCCAACCCTTAATTGTTCGGGTTGTTGGCAGGCCCTATGCAAATACCATTACCGTGATCCTGGTCATCATACGCATGCAGGTTCTTGCTGAGAAGCGCAAGGAGCTGTCTCAGACGATCGTATCCCTGATCGGCTACCTGAGGACGGAGATGGGATGCCGGCGCTGCGACTTTTACCGGAGTATGGAGGATGAAAACAAACTCTGTATTCTTGAAGAGTGGGACACCCGGGAGAACTTTGACAGCCACCTGAAGTCGGAACGCTTCAGGGTACTTCGGGGGGCGATGAACCTTCTGCAAGAGCCCGATGAAATGCAGGTACACACCGTAGCAGCGGGAGTAAAGAGTACGAAAGCAAGGCCATAACCGGCGGTTTAGTGACCAGGGTGGACGGAACCGATGTACCATCAGTCAAACAAAATTGCGACAGGAGGAAAGCCATGGGAATTATCTTGATTGTCATTTTGGTTCTGCTACTCGTCGGCGCCCTGCCCACCTGGGGCCACAGCAAGAACTGGGGGCCCTATCCCAGCGGCGGGATCGGATTGGTACTTGTGATCGTACTCATCCTTTTGCTGATGGGGCGGATCTGAGGGGGCTGTTGCAGTAGGGGTATTAGCAGAAATTTCAAGCCGATTTGATCCATTGTAGCGGTGATCCAGTTTATTCAGGGTGGAAGGCGGGTGTAGGGATTTGAACCCCAGCCGCAGGATGTGAGGTGTTTGAAAAAAAGTGTGGAAACCTACAAGGGCGTCGTTCAACTGAGCGGCTTCGTTGATACTCAAGTGGCTGTCAACAAAGCAGGTGAAATCGCCAGAGGTGTCCAAGGGGTCAGCTCGGTCAAGAACAATCTGATCGTGAAAAAATAGGAGCTGGGTGTTCGTCCCCTTATAGATACCGGTAGCCGCCTGGTGCAGAGAAAACCCCCTCACCCCTCTCTTCCCTCCGTTTCCGGGAGGCAGGGGTGAGTTGAAAGGGCCGGGCAGAAATTTATCAAGAAAATTTATGATTGCACATTAAAAATATGAGAGGCAGGAAATGAAGACCGCTATTTCTACAACAGCATTGATGTTTCTGGTGCTCACCTTGCTTTCGAGTTGCGCCACGATGCCTCAAACATGGCCGGATTCTGAAAGGAGTGCAGAGAACAAGATGGTGGTAATCCAGGAGAGGATTGGGGATGGCCTGAAAACCGGCAGCCTCACCCCGGATCAGTCGCAGACGTTTCTGACGACGCTGAAGGGCATTCGAACTGACTATACGAATCTGAGAGACAAAAGGGTCTACCGTGACGAATGGGACCGGCTTAATGCAAGACTAGATGCGCTTGGAGAGGATATCAACAGGGGATATGCGAGGGGCTATGCACAGCCTGCCAGAATGGAAGAACCCAGGAACGGGGACCGGATTGTCGCGCTTCAAAGAAGAATCGACGATGGAAGAATCAGCAGGCGTTTGCCTTCGACGGAGGAGCGAGAATTCCAATCCAGATTGGACTCCATTCGGCGCGAGTATATGCGAATGACGGACGGAGGCAGAAATACCACGTACGAGGAAAGGGCAGACATTTCCCGCAGGCTCGATTCATTGGAAACGGAATTAAACCGGTTCCGGTAGAAATTTTTTGGAGGGAATCCTTGTATGTTGCTTAACTTCGAGAGGAACTTGCCCGGCGGGGGGATTTAGAATGGAGACCGGCACCAAGATTTTGGTCGTTGATGATAATCATTCCATCCGAATCGCTGTTTCCAAAATGCTCTCACGCCTCGGCTACGTCGTGTCGTCGGCCGATAGCGGCGAAAATGGGTTGAGCATTTTTCTCAAGAACATATTCGACATCGTCTTGTCGGATTACGAGATGCCGGGAATGGATGGAGTGGCTTTCGCCTGCAGCATCAAGAACAACTCCCCCCGCACGCGGGTCGTCATCATGACGGGTGCCGGAAAGGAAACCGTATTTTCCAGAAAGAGCACCGCTGTGGACGAGGTGATTTCAAAGCCGTTTACCCTGGCGGAGCTGGATGACACGATTCAGAATGTGTCAGGCAAAGCGATCTGTACATGATCGTATCAGGTTTTGCAGCTGGCGTGCCGGGAGATCCATCTGCGCCCGGCCTACTCCGCCAACGGTTTGGACAGCAACCAATGCTGCAGAGGGGAATAAGATATAGGGCAAGCCGCGCTGAAGACATGAATGACGAAAAGAAGAGCGCTCGATCCAGAGCGGATTTTATTCGATTGGCCGGTATCGGGCCGGAGCTTGCAGAGTTCCTGACCGAGTTTGTCGAAAGGCCCGACCGCTTCTATTCAATACCTTTCGAAAGGCGCCGTGAAATTGAAAATCAGATGGACGCCGTTCTATCGTCGTTTGAGCGGTGGTAACCGACACACCACCGCAGTTTCATCGCAGTCGTAACGGTTCTGATAGGCGTCATTGTGTGGCGCTGATTTTTGACAGGAGAAACTAACATGAACGCAGCAAAGATTGCGGCAATTGTTCTGATTTTAGTCGGCGTACTGGGGTTGGCCTACGGCAGTTTCAGCTACACCAAGGAAACCCATGAGACCAAGATAGGGCCGCTCGAGCTGTCGGTAAAGGACAAGCAGACGGTCAACATCCCGGTGTGGGCCGGGGTGGGGGCGATCGTGGCCGGCGGCGCGCTTCTGGTTTTTGGCAGCAAGAAGAGCTAGATCCTTCAGCTGTAGCGAATTAACCGGCGCAATAATGACAGTTGCTGATAAAGCCATGGTGCCTCAGGCCGTGGTTGAGCACTTAACGAGAGCCTAATGGCACCCACCCGTCAACGACTGCTTGAGGCGCATCAAGCACGGCTATTCGAAAGGCAACACAATGCACGCAATGCAAAATAGGCTCAGGCCAACGGCGACCCTGTCATGGCGTTGCTGGAGAACGCCGTCAAGGCACGAACTTGGCGATACCTGATGAACCATGCAACGCTGTAGAATAGGTGCTCTGTGAGAACCAAGGAGTATGATTTAATAAGAGCTGAAGCTCCGGAGCCTTGATCTTCGCCGTCGACACCCGCAGGCCGAACACCGCTGCTCTTCAACCCGGGGCAAACGAGCCTACCGCCCGCCGTCAATTGTGTCTTGTTCTGCCCCATATTCTGCTTGACTAATGTGTGGTCCCATTATAGGTGAGCCTTTCTACAACGCAGCCACTCCAACCGCCTCCGCAGCTGTCGGGCGCATGCGGTCGGTGCCGGCTGCCCGGAAAACGGAACGACATGTTTGACGTCTCAGGGCTGAGCAAATCCTTCGGAGCGATACAGGCGCTGGACCGGGTGGATCTCCATATCGAAAAGGGCTCCATCCACGGCATCATCGGTCCGAACGGTTCCGGAAAGACCACCCTCTTCAACTGCGCCACCGGCATGCTCAAACCCGATTCCGGCTCCGTCCGTCTCGAAGATGAAACCATCACGGGGCAGCGGCCCGAGATCATCGCCAACAAGGGCATCCGGCGCACGTTCCAGGCAGGCAAACTCATCCCGAGCTTGACGGTGATCGAAAACGTCATGTCGGGCATCAACGACCCGATCGGATGGGCGGCCCGGGATGCGGCGCTCAGACTCCCTTTTGTCGCTTCCGCGCGCGAGTCGGAAATCGAAGACCGCGCCATGCGCATTCTATCCTTGGTGGGGCTGGAGGGCTCCGCGCGCCGCTGGGCGGCGGACCTGGTCTGGACCGAACGCCAGCTCGTGCAGATCGCTCGCGCGCTCATCGCCGCGCCCAAACTGCTCCTCCTGGACGAGCCGGCCTCCGGCATGGGAGCCAAGGAGATGGAAAAGGTCGAGAACATCATCCGCAACATCCGGGAAATGGGGGTTACCGTCGTCGTGGTCAGCCACGACGTCAAGATGTTGATGAACCTGTCCGACAGGGTCACCGTGTTCAACTTCGGCAAACGAATTGCCGAGGGCAATCCGGAACAGATCCAGAGGGACCCGCGCGTCCTGGAGGCCTACCTTGGCACCGAATGACCCGATCGGCGCACCCCCCAGCCGGGCCTTGCTCACCATCGACCGTATTTCGGTATCCTACGGCCAGGTGAGCGCCTTGAAAAACGCGAGCGTCGAAGTGTTCCGCGGCGAGATCGTAGTGCTGATCGGAGCCAACGGTGCAGGCAAAACCACGCTTCTCGAAACGGCGCTCGGCACCCACACGCCTTCGACGGGCTCCATCCGCTTCAAGGGCAAGGCCATCGAAGGGGTGCCGGTGGACCGCAACGTGCGCAACGGCATCTGCCTGGTCCCCGAGGGCCGCGGCGTCTTCGCCTCGATGACCGTCCTCGACAATCTGCTGCTGGGCGCCCACCACAACATCCGGAACGCCGACAAGCACCTGCGACGGGTGTACGAGTGGTTCCCGATCCTGCAAAAGCGCCGGGACCAGATCGCCCGGACGCTTTCGGGCGGTGAGCGCCAGATGCTCGCCATCGGCCGGGCGCTCATGTCGTCACCCGAGCTCGTCATGGTGGATGAGCCGTCCATCGGGTTGGCGCCGATCGTCGTAAACGATATCTTCAACATCCTCCGCATGCTCAACCGGGAGGGCTACACCATCCTGCTGTCGGAACAAAACGCCAACAAGGCGCTCCGGTGCGCCCATCGGGGCTATGTGCTCGAAACCGGCACAGTGACCCTCAGCGGCACCGCGGACCAACTGCTCAACGACCCGGGAGTGCGGGAGGCGTACTTAGGAGCCTAAGGCATGGAAGTGTTCATCGCCCAGGTCATCAACGGACTGGCCTTGGGGAGCATCTATGTGCTCCTCGTCACCGGCTTCAACCTTCTGCTGCTGGTGGCCATGATCATTCACTTCGCCTATCCCCAGGTGGTCGTCTTCTCCATGTACATCATATGGCTGGTGCTCGGCCTCACCGGGAACAACCTCCTACTAGGCGCCCTGGCAGGGATCGCCTCCTCGATCCTTCTCAACCTGATCTCGGCGCCGCTCTTCCAGAAGGTGATGGAGAAGCGCGCCGAGGTGGACATCAACACCACCATGGTTTTGTCCATGGGCATCGGGATGATCATCACCGATGTGCTCTCGCACGGCTTCAACAAGGGCCACCCCATTGCATTCCCGGAAACGCTCGCAGGCGGCGAAGCGATCCTGCGCGTGGGGCTGATCAGTGTTCTGCCGGGGCAGGTCTTCTCACTGGTGGTGGGAGTGGTCGCCGTCTCGAGCTTTTTCCTGCTTCTCTACAAGACGCGCCCCGGCCGGGCCTTCCGGGCCATCGCGGAGGACCCCAACGGCGCGCGTCTCGTGGGAATTCCGCTCTTGAGGACCGGCCTTGAAAGCTACGCCTTGTCGGGGCTGCTGGGCGGCATCATCGCGTTGCTGCTCTCGGTGCTTCTAGGTTCGGCCTCGCCCGGGTTGGGGGAGCAGGTCGCCCACAAGGTTCTGGCCGTTTCCATCATCGCCGGGCTCGGCAACCTCGTCGGCGGTCTCGTGGTGGGGCTGTTTCTCGGGATCCTCGAAGCGATCGTACAGGGGTACATCTCCGGGACCTGGTCGAACGTCATCGCCTTCGTGGTCATGCTGGTAATCATCCTGGCCAAGCCGAACGGGCTTTTCGGCCTCAAGCTTTAGGGGGCATCGTGCCGCTGCCGCTTTACTACTTCCTGACCATTACCGCGGTCAATCTCCTCATGAGCTGGGCCCTCTACCTGCCCTATCGAATGGGGCACCTGCATTTCATCGTCGTGGCCAACATGGCCATCTCGGGCTACACGGCGGCCTTCATGGTCCTCAGCCTGCAGCTGCCGTTCTGGCTGGCGCTTCTGGCGGGCTTCCTGCTCGGCGCGCTCGTCGGCTACATCGTGGCCCTCTTCATCGGCGACGCCCCCACCTTCGCCGTGGTCATCGTGGGCTTTACGTTCATCTATATCACCCGGACGGTCATCGAGAACACCTCCGCCGTGGGCGGAACGATGGGGCTTTTCGGTCTGCCCAACGTGGGCGGCAGCCCCGCGGCGCACCGCTGGACGATCCTGGCCATCCTCTACGGCCTGGTTTTTCTGGTGGGGTTCCTGATCCACCGCTTTGATCGTTCCCAGCTGGGCCGGGCGGCCTCGGCGGTTTTCATCGACAAGGATCTCACCGCCTCCCTGGGGATCGACATCAAGAAGATGGGGATCCTCCTGCAAACCTTCAGCTGCACGTTGGCGGGGGGATGCGGGGTTCTTTACGGCTTTATCTACAAGAGCTTCCACCTGGACTACTTTACCTTCCATGTGATCGGGATCCTGATGACCGTCATCTTTGTGGGCGGCTACACGACGCTGTGGGGGACGGTGCTGGCCGCGCCGGTGCTCTACGGCGTGCCCCTGCTCTTCCCGCCCGAAATCGCCTCCTGGCGCATCGTCATCTACGGCGCCCTTTTGATTCTGGTCTTGGTGCTGAAGCCCGAAGGCTTCATCACCACCCGGTTCGTCCATACCATCGGAAGCTATTGGTCGCGCAAACGAAGGCAGCCGACACTCCCCAACAGAAGGAAGGAGAACTTATGAAAGCAAGGCTTATCGTCGCAGGCGTACTGGCATCCATGCTCTTTGCCGCCGGGCCCGGGTTGGCTCAGCAACCGGTGGCGGTCAACGAGTGGCAGGTTCCGTTTCTCAACTGTCTGACCGGCCCCATCGCCAGCATCGGGGCGTATCTCCAGTGGGGCGCCGAACGCGCGGCGGCCGACATCAACCAGGCGGGCGGCATCGCCGGCAAACCCGTCAAAGTGACCGGCATCGACACGGCGAACGATCCCCAGAAGGGGACCGTGGAAATGGCGCGCATCGTCAAGGATGGGCTCGTCGCCCTGGGCCCGGTGCCCGAACCGGTCATCATGGCGGCCATGCCCATCGCCGTGGAAAACGAGATGGTCTCGATGACCGCCACGACCTCCTACGAATACGCCAACAAGTTCTTCCCCTGGACGGTCTCGTGGTTTCCGCCCATCTCCAAGCGGCTGCCCCCGGTCGTGGAGGCATGGGCCAAGCAGTTCAGCGACATGAAACAGGTGGTTCAGTTCATCGAGCCGTACGGAGCCTGGCCCGGGATGGCGGAAGCCCACGTCCCGGGGCTCAAGGCCGCGGGCGTGAAAGTGTTGAGCCCGATTGAGGTTCCCTCCGATGCCGTGACTTTCGGCCCGCTGGTCGTGAAAGCGCTCGACCAGAAACCGGACGGCATCATCTTCGCCTGCAACGCCGAGAAGATCGCGAAAATCGTCAAAGAGCTGAAGGGCCGCGGATGGCAGAAAATGAACCACCTGCTCGTATTCAACAGCGGCGACGACGCGGCGCTCTACACGATCGGCGGCGAGGACATCAACGGGGTCCAGGTGTACAACTTTATCAACCCCGGCCTGGACACGCCCCGCTGGAACGCATTCAAAAACGCCTACATGAAGGACCACAACGGCATGGTGCCCCCCAGCCTGTCGACCCATTACTACGACGCGCTTTTCATGATCAAGGAGGCGATCGAAAAAACGGGCGTGACCGGCGATCCGAAAAAACTCAAGGAGGAGCGCAAGAAGATCGCCGACTACTGCGCCAACGTGAAGGATTTTCAGGGCTTGATGTTCAAGTGGGACATGAAGGACGGTGTGCCGACCAACAAGCCGCTTTATATCTTTGAAATTGAAAGCGGCAAAAAGAAGTTCGTACGGGAGGTCCGGCCGCAGTAGGCTCCGAACGAAGGCGGCTTTTTGCAGCCGGCGTCTTGAATCGGAACGGCCGGAAGGGGTTCCCTCCGTCCGTTCCGATTTCACCGGCCGGGATCAGCTGCGCTTCACCCGCAGATGCAGCTCATCCAGCTGGGCCAACCCCGGCTCGGAAGGCGCGTTGGTGAGCAGGCAGGAGGCCTTCTGGGTTTTGGGAAATGCGATCACGTCCCGGATGGAAGACTCACCGCAGAGCAGCATGGCCAGCCGGTCGAACCCGAAGGCAATGCCGCCGTGGGGCGGCGCCCCGGAGTCCAGGGCGGAGAGCAGGAAGCCGAACTTCTCCTCGTAGGAGGCCGCGTCCATGCCGAGCGTCCGGAAGATCCTCTCCTGCAGGGCGCGCTGGTGGATGCGGATGCTGCCGCCGCCGACCTCGAAGCCGTTCAGCACCAGATCGTAAGCGCGGGAGCTCACCTGCAGCGGGTTCGTCTCGAGCCGGTCGTAGTCCTCCTCGACCGGGGCGGTGAAGGGGTGGTGCAGCGCCTGGTAGCGCTTCTCGGTTTCGTCGTACTCGAACATCGGAAACCGCGTCACCCAGAGGAAATCGAACCGGTTCGCATCGATCAGTCCGAGCTTCTGCCCCAGGTGGTTGCGCAGCTGGCCGAGGGCGTCGTTGACCACGGCGGCCTGATCGGCCACGAAGAAGACCAGATCGCCGGTCTGCATGCCGATGCGCTCCGCCATGGCGTTTTTCTCTGCGTCGGTGAAGAACTTCGCGATAGGCGACTGCCAGCCGTCCTCGCGCACCTTGATCCAGGCCATGCCCTTCGCCCGGTAGACCGCCACAAATGCGGTGAGGTCATCGATCTCCTTGCGCGAAAGATCGCTGCAGCCCTTGGCGTTCAGGGCCTTGACGATGCCGCCCTTGCCCACC
>Ga0115026_10000449_pt1 | contig 11237 bp, 8 predicted proteins | sample Mud_0915_D1_FD_83878 | JGI IMG/M metagenome (GOLD analysis project Ga0115026, IMG submission 83878) | Wetland microbial communities from Old Woman Creek Reserve in Ohio, USA - Mud_0915_D1 | ecosystem: Environmental > Aquatic > Freshwater > Wetlands > Sediment ...
AGGCTGTATCCAAGCAGGCACCACTAACTGCCTAATTGACGATACTAGTGCTAAAGCCCTAGTAAATACAACTAATTCTGTGGTCTGTGTCGTCTGTGCGACTGGGACGAACCAAATGACCGATTCAAACAATCCTACTCTCACTGATGTGACCACGGGGGCCAACTCGATGGTCGGGTTGGTTCAGAGCAAGGATGGATGGTACGTCAAGCTGGTGACCGCTGCCGGCACGTCGGCAGAACGGTCTGTCTCCAGTCCAGTCGTGCTTGCCGGAGCGGTGTTCTTTCCGACACTCATACCGACGAATGATTTCTGCTCCTCCACCGGGACGAGCTATCTCTATGCCCTGTATTACAAGACTGGGTCGGCCTATTCGTCGCCGATTATCGGGACCAGTGCCTCCGGTGCAAATACGAACAGCGACACCAGGGTCTTGATGGGCGAGGGGGTTGCCTCTCAAGTCGCGGTCCATATCGACGGGCCTGGAACATCGAACGGTTCCTCCAGTGGAGGTGGAACTGGAGGCAAGCCACCGATCAAGTTCTGCAGCCAGATGAGTACCGGGAGCAGCGAGTGTAAAGATGCAAGCGGGCCGAACCCTCCCTGGAGCCGGTATCTGACGTGGATACGCCAGCGAGCTTGAGTAAAGGGTAAAAGGGCCGGGAGGGACCTAGTATCATGGTTCCTCCCGGCTCAGGCAGCAGAGCAGAGCAACGTCCAGCAACCAACGAGACCGTAGATAACAAGTGCTGTACATAAGATTCTTTCCATCGCTCTGTGTTATTGGTTCCCTCCTGTTCATCGGGTGCAATCAGAACTCCGATACAGGCGATGGGTCTTCTTCTCCAAATGCTGCCTCCTCACAGAGCCTTGCGACCATCAGTTTAGCGACGATCACCCCAGATCCCATCATATTGAACGAGACGGTCAAGGTGATGATCGAGACGGATGGTGATTCTTCGGATAGGGCTGGAATTCAGTACCAATGGATGGCAAACGGTTACCCCCTTCAAGGTCAGACAGGACCGACCTTGATGCCGAGCATGTTACAGCGTGGCGATCGGGTGACGGTTGATCTGGTGCCGACAAGGGGCACGGTTCAAGGAGCTCATTACCAGGCTGGTCCCGTGGTAGTCGGCAATACCCCCCCAGTCGTCACCAATCTTTTTATTGAGCGGCCGGCTGATCCGCATGCTCCGGTCCTTGCGAAGATGGATGCCTCCGATGCAGATCGGGACGAGATACAGTTCGATTTTCGCTGGTTTCGCAACGACAAAGTTGTGAAACAGGGGCCGGAAACCACGTTGGATACGACAGGATTTCAGGCCAAAGATACCCTTGAGGTGGAAGTGGTCCCAAGGGACCAATTGTCGGTCGGAAAGGCGGTTCGTTCTGACCCAGTTTATGTCGGGAATAGCCCCCCGAAGATCGTTTCTGCCCCCGCAGACCTCATCAGCCGCGAACGGTACGAGTATCGAGTGAAGGCGGTCGATGCAGATGGCGACCCCCTCAGTTTTCTCCTGGAAGTGGCGCCTCCAGGGATGGTGATTGACAAAGAAACAGGGCAGCTCGTCTGGAAGATTCCCCCGGAGCAACTTGGCAGCCATCGAGTTCGCATTGTTGCTGAAGACGGGCAAGGGGGAAAAGCCTTCCAAGAATTCGACTTTATCCTCCCGGCTCCCGGCAAGCCTGCTAAACCAGAAGGCGCGTGAATGGGTCTGCGCCGCTTGATTAGGTCTTCTGCTTGTCACCTCAATCGACGGTTTGCTAGAATCACCGACTATAGCTGTAGGGAGGGAGCAGACCCTAGCGCTCGTGCGTAAACTCAAACTACGAGAAGGCACCAACACCGCCGTTCTGTTCGGTCACCATGACCGGCACCTCAAGCTGATCGAAGAAGATCTCGGCGTGCGCCTCTCAGCCCGCGGCGAAGAACTCACACTCGACGGTGCTCCAGATGCCGTTCGCCAGGCGGAACGTGTCCTCACGGAACTGGCCACCCTCGCCAATGACGGGATGGTACTCCAGCCCGATGACATTACCCACGCCTTGAGCGCGCTCCGGCAGAGTCCCGAGACCCCAATCAAAGAACTCCTCTCCAACGCAGCGACGATCGTCACGAAGAAACGTTTCGTCGCGCCGAAGACGCCGACGCAAAAAGCCTATATCGAAGCCATTGAGACGCACGACATCGTGATCGGCATCGGCCCGGCTGGAACGGGAAAAACCTATTTGGCGATGGCGATGGCGGTGAGTTCGTTGCTGAAGAAAGAGGTGAGTCGAATTATTCTCGCGCGTCCAGCTGTTGAAGCAGGTGAGAAGCTCGGGTTCTTGCCGGGCGACATGATTGCGAAGGTTAATCCCTACCTTCGCCCTCTCTATGACGCGCTCTTCGACATGATGGATATGGAACGGGCGACTCGGGCAATCGAGCGGGGTGATATTGAAATTGCTCCACTCGGTTTCATGCGGGGCCGCACCTTGAACGATTCCTTCGTCATTCTTGACGAAGCGCAGAATGCCACGGCAGAGCAAATGAAGATGTTTCTCACGAGGCTCGGCTTCCATTCCAAGGTGGTTGTCACAGGCGATATTACCCAGGTGGATCTGCCGCCCGAACGGGTCTCCGGCCTGATCGAGGTGCGGGAAATTTTGCGAGATGTCGAAGGCATCGAATTCATCTATTTCGACGAGCGGGACGTAGTCCGCCATAAGTTGGTGCAGGACATTATCAAAGCCTATGATCAGCATCTGAGCCCTACTCAGTCTTCCAGCCCGTCATCCGGCGCGACGGCTCGTCGACCTGCCCTGCAGAATAAACAGCCGAAGTCCGCTCACCCTGCTTCACCGCTTGTGGACCCTTGGGGCCAGTCGCATTAATGCCGGTCCATGTGCAGAGTCATGTCCGCCAGGTGATGTTTAACCAGGCGCGCTTGGATCAGTTGGCGCGGGCGATTCTTTCCGCTGTTGGGGCAGCCTCGGGTGAACTGGGTATTCTGCTCGTAGGGGATCGGCGAATGCGGCGTCTCAACCGTCGGTATCGTGGCAAAGATTGCACCACCGACGTGTTGGCTTTTTCGATGCGAAACGCTCGTTCGCCTCACGCCTTACGCCTCACGCCTGGGTCATTGGGTGACATAGTAATTGCTGTGCCGACGGCAACCCGCCAGGCCAAGCAGGACCAACGATCGCTGGATGAAGAGCTGACGGTTCTTTTGGTCCACGGCATTCTGCATCTCTGCGGCTACGATCATGAGCGAAATGAGAGAGAAGCGCGTCGGATGCATCGTCGTGAACAGAAGATCTTACGGTCGTTTGTTCGGTGGCCGAAACTAGTGGAGAGAGCGGCACGCGCGAGACAAGCGTGAAAGGCGAAAGAAGCAAGATTCAATGAATCGGCTTTACGGATAGATCTATGGGATGGCTGCAGCGGCTAAGCGACGGGCTTACCAAAACGCGTAATGTTGTTCGCGGGTCTATGGATCGCCTGCTTGGTCGTGCGGCGGACCCTGCCCTCTTGGAGGAATTCGAAGCGGCCCTCATTGCCTCCGATCTCGGCGCCCCTGTCGTGGATCGCGTGATGGAGCGCCTCAAACAACAGCTTCAAGGGGCTGATGCCTCACAGCCAAGTCGGGTATGTTCGGGATTGCGGGATACCCTGCTGGAGGTGCTGGCCCCAGCGCAAGGGCTGCCGTTGGAGTCCCTGCTTGAGAAAGGTCCCAAGCCCTTCGTCATCCTGGCAGTGGGCGTGAACGGGGTAGGTAAGACAACCACGATTGCCAAGATTGCGCAACGGCTTGTGTCGGCCGGGAAGGTTCCGTTGCTGGTGGCAGCCGATACCTTTCGCGCAGCGGCGATCGATCAACTACAGGTTTGGGCTGACCGGGTCGGCGTTGATGTGATCCGTCACCGCCATGGGGCCGATCCCGCAGCTGTCGCATTCGATGGGCTCGCTGCCGCGAAAGCCCGGCGGGTGGATGTGGTCCTAATCGATACGGCAGGCCGGCTGCACACTAAGTCAAATCTCATGGATGAACTTCGCAAAATCACTCGTGTGATCGGAGGGGAATGCCCTGGCGCTCCGCACGAGGTGCTTCTCGTGCTGGACGCGACGGTTGGGCAGAACGCACTGTCCCAAGCCCGTCAGTTCCGTCAAGCGGTCGGCGTCACAGGCTTGGTCCTGACGAAGCTCGACGGCACCGCTCGCGGCGGGATCGTCGTTGCGATTGCTGAGGAGCTAAAGTTGCCTGTGAGGCTGATCGGAGTCGGGGAGTCGGTTGAGGATCTACAGGATTTTCACAGCACCGATTTTGTGGACGCACTCCTGGGGACATCGACGCCGCCCTCCTAGCGGGTCTATCTGGTCTTTCTTGTATCTTTAGTTTTCCGGTTTTACCAACCAGATAGACCACACCGACGAAACAGACCACACCCGTTGCGTACAGCTTTCGCACAATCCCGGTGGGATCCCGTCATTTTCTTCTCCGCCGCCGCCGCCTGTGTTAGGCTGAGCTTGCGAATTATCTGAAGCGCTACCCCACGCTTTCCGTCCCTGAGACTGGACTATGACCAAGATCTTGGTTATTGATAACGACCGCATGAGCTGCGAGCTGATCCAGTCCGTTCTCACCCGGCATGGCTATCAGGTACTGTCGGCGACAAGTGGAGTTGAAGGCTTGGGCATTTTCCGCCAGCAGGCTCCTCGTGTCACTATTCTCGATCTTCACATGCCTGAAATGGACGGACTGACCGTGCTCAAAGAAATCCGTGCCTACGATCCCCATGCGCCGGTGATCATCCTGGGCGGTGGGGCGACCGAAGAGCAGGAAAATCAAGCGCGGGGATTACGTGTCACGGATTTTATTCGCAAGGGCCTGTCGCTTGATGTACTGGTCGAATGTATCAGCCGGATCGTGCAGTTACCGGAAAAGTCCATACCGCCTCCGCCTAAAGCAGGCAGTGCAGCCATGGTCGATACGGGGGAAACAATCCTCGTCGTCGATGATGAACCCTTGGTTCGGGACCTGCTCGTTCAGTTCCTCAGTCTCCGAGGTTATCGAGCGCTTGGCGTGAAAGACGGCCCCGAGGCCCTCTCGATGGTGAAGCAAACGCCCCCCGACCTGATTCTCCTTGATCTGTTCATGCCCGGCATGGATGGCGTCGAGGTGCTTCGGCAACTCCGTCAACAAGAATATCCCGGCGCGGTGATCATCATCACCGGGAGTTACGGTAAGGAGCAAGCCTGGGCTTTGGAGCCGCAAGAAGTCATCGGAAAGCCGATCGATCTGGAGCAGTTACTGATGTCTATCCAGCTTGTGCTCGTCTGTCGCGAATGCTAAAACTCTTCCGATGCCAATCGGAAGCAGGGTAGTCTCTATTTCCCGTCTCATCCTTGTCGTGCTCCTCGGCCATGGGGCGCTCGGCATTGCCTACGCAGCTGACCCGCTGCTGCCGCGAGTCACCATTCGTCATCATGAGCTGTTCGTCCAGATCGTCCCTGAAGAGCATGCCCTCGCCGCAAGGGACCGGCTGACCCTTGAGGTGCCGCAGCCGAAGGCTTCGATTCGCTTCTCCCTTGCCCGCACATTGCAGATCGACCACATTGCCCTCGTGCACAGATCGACCGGGGCGGAGGATGCCATTTCCGATGTGCCGTTTGAACTCAAGTATGGTGCTGCACCGGAGTCGGCTCAGGAGGTGAGTATTCCATCTGAGGCGGTGGAGGCTGGATTGGTGACGCTCGATGTGTACTACCATGGCGTCATCAACGATCCGCCGCGAGACGCGCGGCATCTTCGTTTTGTGACGCCCAGCGAAACTGCCGGGCATATCGGGCCGGAAGGCGTGTACGTGAGCAGTGAGAGCCACTGGTATCCCGATATCTCTGAGTCACTCAGTACTTATGCAGTGGTCGTCGCCGTGCCCAGGGGATGGGCTGTCGTCACCCAGGGGAAGGCCGGTGAATCTCAGACCTGTCCAATCAGGCTTTGTCGAGACGAGCAGATGGTGATGACGGAATGGGCTGTGACGCAGCCGAGCGAGGCTCTCACGCTCGTCGCCAATACCTTTGTCACATCGTCCCGCGACTGGATCGCCAAGACCGGTCAGAGGATTCAGCTTTCGACCTATCTCTTCCCCGATGATGCACATCTGGCCGAGGAATACCTCGATGCCACAGCTCGCTATCTCGACGCCTATATCCCTCTATTGGGCCCCTATCCGTTCGAAAAGTTCGCCGTGGTTGAAAATTTCTTTGCGAGCGGGCTCGGCATGCCCTCGTTCACCCTGCTGGGGAGTGGCATCATCAAACGCCATTATGTGCAACCCTACGCGCTCGGCCACGAGATCGTGCATTCGTGGATCGGCAATGGGGTCTTCAATCGCGCCGATCGCGGGAATTGGGTGGAGGGCCTGACGACCTACCTGGCCAATTATTATTGGCACGAACTGATGGGGGATCGCGCGCAGGCGCGGGATCAGCGCCGTCTGATGGTACAGGGGTACAATCTCCATGTGCCGCCTGAGCGGGACTATCCAGTTTCGCAGTTCACGCAGAAAGAAAATGAGCGTGACAATGCCATCGGCTATCAAAAGGCCGCCATGCTGTTTCATCTCCTGCGCCAGGAGGTGGGAGAGGAGATCTTCTGGCGAGCCCTCACGAGCTTGATCGCAAGATATCGTGGCAGGTACGCGGAATGGCATGACCTCGAGCAGGTCTTTGTAGAAGAGAGCCGGCGGGATCTCCGATGGTTCTTCGCACAGTGGCTGGAGCAGGATGGGGCGCCGGAGCTGTCGTTATCGGAGGCAGTGGCCCGTCGGGTGGGAGGGGAGCCAACGCAGACCTTCCAGCTGGAAGCCACGATCACTCAATCAAAGAAGCCCTTTCGCCTACCCCTGCAGTTGCTGATTCGTATGGAAGGTGGCAGGGAGCATCGTCTGACGCTATCGCTTCGGTCGTTGGACGAGAGGATCTCTGTGACCTTGCCTGCTCGGCCGGTTACGATCGATCTCGATCCTGAGTTCATGACCTTTCGACGGATCCCACGGCGATCGTTGTCGCCAGTGCTCAATCACTATGTCACAGACCGGCGCCGGTCTGTCCTGATGGCGTTTACGGATGAACCGGGCCAGCCATCGCCGTTTCGGGATGTCGTCGCACGTATCGAAGCTCAGGAACAGCAGAAGCCGATCGGTAATCGCACAGCGATAGTCTCGATCGCCGGGGGTGGCCTATTGCCTCAGGAAGGTTCGGTGTTAGTATTGGGTGGCTCAGAATCCTATTCTGGTATCCAATCGATCCTGGCCGATCACTGCGGCGAGCGCCTGTCTCTGAGCGACCAAGCTGTCACTGTGATGGGCACAGTGTACGAAGGGCCTGGCCTGGCTCTGTTGGCTACTTGTCATCGGGTTGATCGCCCAGGCAGTGTTGTGACGGTGCTGTATGCAGCTACTCCTCAGGCCGTGGCGAAGGTGGCACGGCTGCTCTTTTTTTACGGGTGGAATAGTTTTGTGTTGTTCAAGGATGGAGCAGTGATGACGCGCGGGGACTGGACACTTGCAAACGATCGTACGGAGGTGCGTCTTGATGCGATCAGCCCAATTCGGTAAGTGCTGCATAATCGGGCTCGTCTGTTTACTGGTGGCTGACCAGGCGGGGCGGGCGGAGAGCCCTGCATCTGAGACTCAGGCGATTTCTGCCCATCAGGCTGAGCGGCATCTCAAGAATATTCGCCAGCTGACGGTGGGCAGACAGAATGCCGAAGCCTATTTTTCCTTCAGTGGGGACAAATTGATTTTCCAATCCACGAACAATTGGATGAAAGATACATACGCGGCCGCGCTCGCACCGGCCGACGCCGGACTGGGTTGTTACCAGATGTACGTGATGGATCTGAGCAGCGACACAGTTCGATTGGTGAGCACCGGCATGGGCGCCACGACGTGCGGATATTTTTTCCCGGGTGATCGCCGCATACTCTATTCCTCGACCCACGGGTCTGGCCCAAACTGTCCGCCGAAGCCGAAGAGGGACGGAGCCTACCGGTGGGCCTTGGACGACTACGACATCTATGCCGTACGCATCGATGGTCAGCAGATGCAGCGGTTGACATCTACGCCAGGCTACGATGCTGAAGCGACTGTGTCACCTGACGGCAAGACGATCGTCTGGACGTCCGTCAAAGACGGGGACTTGGATCTCTATGCCATGAATCTCGATGGCTCGAATCCCCGCCGGTTGACAAGTACGCTTGGCTACGACGGAGGGGCGTTCTTTTCACCAGACAGTCGGCGTATCGTCTACCGGGCCGCCCATCCCACTGATCAGGCAGAGATTGACAAGTATAAGGACCTGCTCAGCCAAGGGTTGGTGGAGCCTGGACAACTAGAAATCTTCGTGATGAATGCTGATGGGAGCGGCCAGCGACCGGTCACATCGAACGGCGCTTCGAATTTTTCGCCATTCTATTTTCCCGACGGCAAGAGAATCATTTTCTCATCGAACATTGAAACAAAGGGGGAAGGAGGCCGGCCAAGCTTTCATCTCTACGCGATCGGTGAGGATGGCCAAGGTCTCGAACGGCTGACCTTTGACGGCCATTTCAACAGTTTCCCCATGTTCTCGCCGGACGGCACACGATTAGTGTGGGTATCGGATCGATCGGCTAAGGCTCCCGGCGAGTTCAATATCTTCTTAGCGGATTGGGTGCCGTGACCGCTTCGGGCCAAGAGCGACAGACGGGAGAACAAGAGTCAATAAGACGACCCCTATCCCCGCAGCCTCTTGTCGCTCGCTTCTTGTCTATCGCCTTCTCCTGCATCGCGCTCGTTCTCGCGTTTCTTGGATTGTTCGAGTGGGATGTCCCCCTTACCCGATTTGTCCGTTCGCTCAACGATATTCAAAGGGACCATCTGGCCAATCCCTGGCTGGCCCAGCTCAGCGACGTTGGGGACCGTCTGGGCCGGGGCGAGTCGTTGGTGATCATCAGCGTCCTCATCCTTGCAGTCGGATTTGGGCTGAAGTACGAATCATGGAAAGCCGCCGGTTGGCGGAGCTTGCTGGGACACGGAGTTGCCGCAGGCGTCAGCAATCTTGTCAAGCATGCAATCGGCCGGCCTCACCCAAAGTTCATGCATGCGGGGAATCTCGAATTGTCTCCGGTGGCAGGAAGCGGGTGGGACTCGTTTCCGTCGGGCCACACCACAGCGTCGTTTGCGGTTGCCACAGTATTGTCCGAAAAGTTCCCCCGCTGGCGCTGGGTGTTTCTTTCCCTGGCAATTGCCATTGCGGCGAGCCGCATTGTGCGCGGGTCACATTTTGTCACAGATGTGGCGGGAGGCGCGGTTATGGGGCATGTAATCGGTTCGGTCGTGGCTCGGCCATGGCGAGAGTGGCGTGGGTCCATCGAGTCGGCTCTGTTCGAGGTAACGCCGCTCTTGGCGGCAGTCCTCGCCGTTGTCTGGACCATCGGATATCAGTCTTCCGATGCCTGGGCGGTCGCCCATTGGATCGGCGCCGGCGTGGTCTTCACCATGTTTGGGCTCTCCGGGCATGTGCTGTTGGTAGTCAAGGCTGCGAAGGCCCCGCCGTGGCTCTCGATGAGTGCGACACAGAGCTTCATCGGTCTCGGGCTCGGTATGGCGACGGGATCGCTCTGGGTGATGGCGACAATCTTATGTGTCTGTCTCGCGCACTGGTTGCGAAGCGGTTGGGGTGTAGAGGCGGCTGCTACAAGCGAGCCTGCTCGATATGGTTTGTTGATCAAGGAAGCGGCACTTGTGCTCGCCGTGCTGTTCGGGCTTCTGCTGGTTGTGGACCTAAGAGGGGCGCTGCCGATGTTGTAGCGGATCAATGCCCGAGAATCGTTGGTGGAGGAGATTGACTCGTGGTCTCCGGCACCGTCACCATCGACTGGTTCGCGAGCAGCACATAGCCGTACCGTTTGAGAATCGGGACCAGGGTGACTGCCTCTGCCGGCAATTTCGACTGTGCGTTCTCCGGTAGGAGGATCATGACTCTCTTCGACTCCTTGAGAGCTGTCCGTATCTTGTCCTCTTCCCCCCTATGTACGAAGAGTGTCTTGCGTCTTGCATAAAATACGGATGATGCTCGTGTTATGCCATAGGAGATAAATTGATCCTGGGGGGCGAGGTTCAATCCTGCCGCATAGGCGAGTTCCTGAGGGGGCGCGACCATATATCGATTGACGTGTGGGATGACGAGGATGATAACGATGAGGACGAGGCCGGCCAGAGTCCCCCCTGCGGCCCAGAAGGCTCCTCCGCGCCGTTCATCGTTCAACCCAAGATATCCCACTAACGCCATACCGATTAACAACAGAGTCGCAAGCAGATAGGGGCCGATGCCGAGATCGACCTGTCCTGCCAGGGGGAATTCCTTCACCATCTTGGAGGCGTAGGTTGTATAGACCGTTGGAAGGAGGGCAAAGGCGATGGCCAAGAGATACCCCACTCCCATCATGAGGTGAATTGAGCCACGAATTCCTTTCGTCGCCGGATCTTGGAGGCAGCGCGACCAATAGGAGGCGGTCACGATGGCAGCGGCAGGAAACAATGGGCCAATGTAGTGAGGCAAACGGGTCGAAGAAGCGGTGAAAAATAGGAAGACGCCGACGAGCCATAGAGTCGCAAAGAGGTCAAGCTCGGATGTTTCAGCGGAATCTGCATGGATACGCGCGCGGCGTATCAGGTACCAGTCCTTGAGAGTCCGATAGAGCGGGATAGGCAGCAATGCGCTCCAGGGAAAGAAGCCGATGAGTAAGACCGGGAAATAGAAGAAGAGGGTTCCATAATGACCTTCCATCGGGCTGAGGAATCGGCCGATCGTGTGGACCTTTGCGCCTGAGGCATAGGCGTCGCCATGCACGATGAACATGGCTGCATACCAGGGCGCAGCAATCAGAAAGAACAACAGCAGGCCTACTAAGGGAAACCCTTTCTGCCAATACTCGGACCAGCGACGTGTCCAGGTGAGGTAGAGTACCGCTGCGATAAGGGGCACGGCGAATCCGACCGGTCCCTTGGTCAGCGTGGCGACGGCCATGCCGATATAGAACATCCAGATCCACTGGCGGACGATGCCTCTTCCATGCAGCCCCAGCCAGAATCCGTAGAGCGACGCTGTGGTGAAAAAGATTAGGACACTGTCTGTCAGTGCCATGCGTCCGAGTCCAAGGATTTCCAGGTTGAGCAAGAGCATCAAGCCGCCAAAGAGTGCG
>Ga0115026_10000450_pt1 | contig 11233 bp, 18 predicted proteins | sample Mud_0915_D1_FD_83878 | JGI IMG/M metagenome (GOLD analysis project Ga0115026, IMG submission 83878) | Wetland microbial communities from Old Woman Creek Reserve in Ohio, USA - Mud_0915_D1 | ecosystem: Environmental > Aquatic > Freshwater > Wetlands > Sediment ...
AGCCGGACGCCCGCGCGGACGTGCTCGACCTCGCGGCGGATCTGCCCGTGGACGGCATCGCCCTGCCAGGCCCAGCGGTTCGTCAGCTTCCCGAGGCGGTACGCCGCGCGCGTGACCTCCGGCGCCCAGCGCTCCCACCCCGGCCAGCCACCGTATGCCTTCCAGTAGAAGAGGCGCTCGCAGTCGTGGAGGTGGCGGGCGCGGCTGCTGGACCAGAGCAACTGGTTGACCAGGGTGCTCATGAGGGCGTCTCCTCGGGCTTGCGCACCCACACCAGCTCGGAGCGGGCTCGGGTGATGGCCACGTACTCGATGTTCGTCTCCTCGCGCGCCGGAGGTGGCTTTCCGGGCTGGGAGCGGGTGAGCGTGTACTCCAGGACGAACACCCGGTCCGCCTCCAGGCCCTTCGCGCGGTGGACGCTGGAGCAGACCACGATGCGCGAATCCGGCCCGGAGTCCGAGAAGAGCGCCTCGATGCGGGTCTCCAACTCCTTCGGCCCGGACAGGCCCTCCGACAGCGCGCGCAGCGTGTCGGCCATGTCGTGGACCACCTCGATGCGGGCTTCGGCGGACTCCTTGCCGGAGGCGGCAAGCCGGGCCTCCTCGCGCCCCTCCCACTTCGCGAGGCGGGAGAGGAAGTCCGGGATGGACTTCGCCTTCAGCTTCTTCAGCAGGGCCACCAGGCCCCTCCCGATGTCCCGGCCCTGGACGTTGGCCCGCTTCCCCTCGCGCAGCAGGCGGAGGCAGACGCCGACGAGTGGGGCGTTCTTCCGCGAGAGGATGAAGTCTCCGGGCATCGCCTCTCCGGCCAGCCGCTCCTCGGCGATGACCCGCACGGTGCCCTCGGGCGCGGTGGGTGCGGCCCGGTAGTCGGGCACCAGCTTGGCGGCGAGCGCCACCACCGCCCTCGGGCAGCGGTAGGTGGTGGTCAGCCCCAACTCCGCCGCGCCCAGCTCGACCTTGAGGCGGTCCAGGGAGCCGGAGTCCGCGCCGCGAAAACCGTAGATGGCCTGCCTGTCGTCGCCGGCCACCGCGATTCGCCCGCCCCGGCGGCAGGCCCCCCGCGCGAGGAGGAGTTGCGCGGCGTTCATGTCCTGAGCCTCGTCCACCACCACCAGGTCCCACCAGCCGCGCACCCACCGGTTCCGGACGGGGAGAAACACCATGTCGTCGAAGTCGACCGTGCCGTCCTTCTCGCACGCGCGCGCCATGCAGGCCGACGCCTCGCGCTCCAGCCGGTCCACCGTCCAGCCTTCGTCCTCCCACTCCTCGTCGGGTTCCAGTCCGTGCGCGACGGCAATCTCGGCGAGCTGCCCCGGCCTCGGGAAGGGGCACATGCCCTTGCCCCTGCTGGCGAGCTGGGCGACGAGGCGGACCATCGGGTCCGGCGCCTGGGCGCCCACGACGGCGCGGGCGATGCGTTCCCCGCGCCCATCATCGGGGCGGACGTTGGTCCAGTTGCGCCGGACGAAGCCGAAGCCAATCGAGTGCAGCGTCTTGGCCTCGCCGGCCGGGTTGCGGAGCTTGTCCTCGGCGATCTTCTTGTTGAAGGCGCACAGGAGGATCTTCTCCTCCGGCGCCCGGTTGATTCCTTCCAGGACGGTGGTGGTCTTGCCGGTACCCGCCCGGGCCCGGACCACGAGATTGCCGGAGGCGGAGGCGAACCAGGAGAAGATGGCCTCCTGCTGGGCGGACCACTGGGCATGAGGCGTCTTCATGACCCGAAGCAGTCCTCGCAGCACTCGTCATGGCAGTGTTCGGCCGAGGAGTAGACCGACCGCCCGAAGTAGTCCTTCGGCCCCCCCTCTCTTGCGCGCACGTCGGCCGCGTCGCAGTCGTCGTGCCGGTTGCAGCTCCGCCTCGGCGTCGGAACTGGAGGTAGGGGCCAGAGCGGGAACTCCGCGACGGCTGCACTTTCGTCGGTCATGCTTGACACTGTGCCGCAATCGCGTTAAGAAGGCAAGCGGTCCGTGCAGACGTCTGCACGGAGTCAAGGGGAGCACATGACGACCTGGTGGAGGACGCTCAAGGCGAGGCTCGCGTACCGGCTCGTGGTGTGGGCGATGGGCTGGGCGAAGAGCGGGTGGGGTCGGTGCGCTAACCGCGTCGAGGCGACGTTTACCGTCCAGCACCGCGAGCTCTTCGTCCGGGTGCGGGACCTGCGGAAGCCGGACGCCTACGAGCGGACCGAAGTGCTGCGGATGCTCCAGAGGGTCCGCATGTCGGAGTACGTGCAGGGGTGGACGTGCCCCGACCCCGGTACGCCGAAGCAAGGCAGGCTGATCTGCGATGGAGTACCCGTAGACGTTCTCTACTTCTGGGAAGAGCCCGGACTCGACGACGGACCGTGGGAACTAGTCCGGCAGGCGAGAACCATCGTTGGGGTGACCGAGACGGGACGCGATCGGGTGCTGAAATCTCGGGGAGGTACGACGTGAAGCTGAGGAACATGTCGGAGGTCGTGGAGGCGATGTGCGGCGCCCTTCCCGCAGATCGGGCGGACTTGATGCAAATGCTCCGCAGCGTCGCGCACAAGGCGCCATTCACCGCCCCGGAAGGGATGGGGGGCCGCTGGGTGGAGCTCTGCGCGGTGTTCAATTCGGCGGTGTTCGGGACCGATGACCGGTCGAGGTGGGATCGTGCGCAGGCGCCGGAATGGGCGGTGCAGGCCGGGCGCATCCTCGCGGGTGAGGTGAGGTTCTGATGCCGCAGATCCCGACCGGCGGAGACGGAAGCATCGAGATCCAGGTCAGCGGCCAGATCGCGGAGACGCTCGGAGATGCACTCACCCGCCACCTGGACCAGAACGGGTGGGAGGCGCCAGTGCAGATTTCCATCGGTTTGCAGGTATTCGCGTGCCGATTGACTCTGCCGATCCGTGACTTCCGGAAGGCCTCGCTTCGACTAGAGTTCCAGGCGCTGGAGATCAAATGAGCCCGACATTCGGTCTCTCCAAGGCGCAGCGCGATCTCCGGCGTACTGGCATCGGCTCCTCCGAAATCGGCGTGCTTGCCGGACTCTCGCCCTACGGCTCACCGATGGAGGTCTGGGCCGCCAAGGTCCACGGTCTAGAGAAGGACGAGACGCTCGCGATGACGCTCGGGACGTTGACCGAGGAGCCCATCGCGAGGCTCTACGCGAAGCGCACCGGCCTTTACCTCGGGAGGGTGGGAACCATCCAGTGCGCCGCCAAGCCCTTCATCATCGCGACGCCGGACCGCTCAGCCCACGGGCTGAAGCCCAGGCGCGCCCGGGCGGGGCTGGAGGAGGTAGACCACTTCCTAGAGGTGAAGCACACTACGATGCAACTCCGCCAGCGCTGGGGCCCAGAGGGGACCGATCAAGTTCCGGCAGAGCACCTCGCCCAGGTGACGTGGCAGATGCGCGCCACGGGCCCCACGGCGGAATCTCCGCAGGTTCGGCGCACGGACGTCGCGGCCCTCTTCGACAAAAAGGAGTTCGCGGTCTTCACCGTCACGTACAGCGTCGAACTGGCGCTGGGGCTGGAGGAGGTGGGAGAGCGCTTCATGGTGGACCACGTCCTGGCGAAGGTGCCGCCACCGCCGGATGCGAGCGCGCAGTACAAGGAGACGCTGACCCGCATCTTCCCCGCGGAAACCGGAGGGCTCAAGCCGGCGCCGATGGAGCTGGAAGAAGCGGCCCTGGTGCTGCGCGAGCTCAAGCACCACCACAAGGCGCTCGGCGAGCGGGTGGAGCTGATCGAGAACGCGCTTCGGCTGTGCATCGGGGACGGGAAGGGCGTGCAGGGCCGCTTCGGTTCCGTGACCTGGACAAAGAACCGGGATGGGTCGGCGACGGACTGGAGGGCGGTGGCGGAGGCGATGCGCGAATTGTGGCGTGGCTCAATTGGGGATGCGGCAGCGAAGGAGTTCCTCCGCCTCGTCGCGGAGAAGACGGCGCCGACGCCGGGCGCGCGCGTGCTGCGGAAGAACTGGAACAAGGAGCTCCCGCCGCCGGCGGGGAGTCCACCGGCGTCGTGCGCGCTGGAATTGGAGCTGAGCTGAAGGTTCGAAAGGGGAGCACCGTGACGGAGAAGCGGCAGGAGCGGCAGGACGCGAAGGGCAGGGGCGTGGACGAGAAGGCGGCGCGGGCCGTGGTCGGCGAGGTGGTGGAGATGGCGCGCGGCGGCGGGGAGCTCGTTCGCGGAGCGCGGTTGTCGGAGATTCAGCGGACCTTCGACGAGGAGGCCGAGATCCGCAAGATGTTGAAGCGGTGGATCGGCGACGCCATGACGGACGGCGTGGACTTCGGGCTCATCCCCGGAACGGACAAGCCCACGCTCCTGAAGCCGGGCGCGGAGAAGCTCGTCGCGCTGTTCAAATGCACGCCGAAGTTCGTGCTGCTGAAGGAGACGGAGGAGTTCGGCGACCGGCCCTTCTTCAACTACAAGTTCCGCGTCCGGCTGGTGAACGACGCGGAGAAGGTGCTCGCCGAGGGCTTCGGCTCCGCGAACAGTTACGAGGCGCGCTACCGATGGCGGAACGCCGCTCGCGTCTGCCCCGAGTGCGGCAAGGAGGCCATCATCAAGGGGAAGGCGGAGTTCGGCGGCGGCTGGCTGTGCTTCGCCAAGAAGGGCGGGTGCGGCCAGAAGTGGGAGGACGGGGCGAGGGAGATCGAGTCCCAGGAGTTGGGCAAGGTGGAGAACGACGACGTCGCCACCCTCGCCAACACCATCCTGAAGATGGCCAAGAAGCGCGCGCTGGTGGACGGTGCGCTGGCCCTGGCCCGCGTCTCGGACCTGTTCACCCAGGACGAGGAGGATCTCCAAGACGGCGACGGGCAGCAGGCGCCGAAGAAGCCTGCCCAGCCGTCCGGCCCGAAGTACGCCAACCGGACTGACGAGGTGACCCAGCGCGTGGCCGCGAAGAACGGGGCCGCCAAGGAGGGGCCGCTGATGGCCTACGGGAAAGACGTCTACCAGAAGCCGATCCGCGGTCTGGCTGACGACCTTCTCCCCGGTCTTCAGAAGCAAGGCGAAGACTGGCTGGCCGATTCGAAGTACGCCACCCACAAGGACTACCAGCGCGTCTCCGACTGCGTGGCGGCGCTGAAGGCGGAGCAGGCCCGGCGCCTCCAGGAACGACAAGCGAAAGAGGCCGACACGAAGGTGGCGGGCACGCCCTCCGCTTCCGCCGCCGCGTCCCCTGCGGTGGTGCCGGCGCCGGCCACTGCTCCGGTCAAGCCGGAGGATGGCGCGCCCGAACCGGGTTCGGATGGCTGATGACCACCGCCTTTACCGACCATGTCCGGCTGTTGCTGGACCTGCACCGCCTGTTCCTCCGTGGCGAAGACGAGGGACCGGAGGCCGACACCGTCCGCGACGCCATGGACAGCCCCTGGCACTCCATGACCAAGGACGAGCGACGCCTGTCCCGGAAGCTGTCGGCACACCTGTACAGCGTCGGAGACCGCAGCGCGGCGGCGCCACCTGCGCAGGAGGTTCAGGTGGCGTTCGTGAAGGCCCGGAACGACGAAAGGTGGGAGGAGGTGCTGGATCTCCTACGCGATCACCCGGGTCTCGCTGCCCCCGGCCAGCGCGCGTTGCTGCGGGGTCGTGCATGGGATGCGCTGGGTGCAGGCGAAGCCGCGCGGGAGTTCTATCGGGACGCGGAGGCTGCATGACACAAGATGTCCCGCCCGCCGGTCCGTGGGTGTTCTCGGTGGGGGACTGGAAGCTCCACCTCACCTTCCACCGCAACCCGAGCGGTGGGGGCGGCATCGAAATCTGCACGGTGCCGCCGGTCTACGCCGTCGACCTCGAAGCCGCCAATCGGGTAATGGGAGAGCTGAGGCGCGTGCTGCGCGTCCTCGTCGCGCGCGCGGGCTGCGAGTTTTCAGCTACCGAGCTGGGACTTATGTTGCTCGTGCCCCACATCCGGACATGGGTGGAGGACGTGGTCCGGCGCGGGCTGATCTCCTGGGAGCCCGGACGGGTGCAACTCTTCATCTGCCGGTGCGCTGAAGCCGGGCGCGCGGTCGGGCCGGCGGCGCCGTGAGTGCGAAGAAGGCAAGGCCGCAGTTGACGTCGGCGGATCTAGTGGAGCGCTTGCGCCAGCGATACCTAGGCGCGGAATGGGCCTTCTTCGCGGAGCTGCGCGGGGGGACGGGTTGGACGCGGGAGAGCCGAGCGGACGCGCTGGCGTTCAACCTCTGGCCATCCCGCGGGCTGGAGCTCCACGGCTTCGAGGTGAAGGCGTCGCGGCCGGACTGGAAGCGTGAACTGGCCAACCCAGCCAAGGCCGAGGAGATCGGCCAGTTCTGTGATCGCTGGTGGGCGGTGGTGGCGTCGGGCGAAATCGTTCTGCCTGGAGAGCTCCCACCGACGTGGGGACTGATGGTGCCGCACGGCGACGGCCTGCGCGTCACGGTGGAGGCGCCGAAGCTGCCGGCCAAGCCGCTGGACCGGGCCTTCATCGCGGCGCTCATGCGGCGCGAGACGAAGGAAGGTGCCTCGGAAGAACGTGTCCGCGCCGCCGTGGACGAAGCGTGGAAGCGCTGGAAGTCCGACGAGCGGAAGCAGGCCAGGCGCGAGGCGTCGAACGCCGAGGTGCAGCTCGAGATCTTGAGGAAGCAGGTCCGCCTGTTCGAGGAGGCCAGCGGCGTGAAGATCGACTCGTGGTCGAACCACCCGCAGCAGATCGGCGAGGCGGTGCGCGTCGTGCTCGGTGCCGGAGGGGCGGGACAGCGCATCGCCGGGCAACTTGAGCACCTAGCGGCGGAGGCGCGGAAGGTAGCCGAGAGTGCCGAGAAGGCGGCGGCGCAGTGGCCGAAAGGGGCAGAAGCGGAGGGGGCAGCGTGATCCCCATCGTGGGCGTGGATCCCGGCCTCCGGGACTGCGGCGTCGGCGTGGTGGACGCCGACACGGGCCGCGTGCTGCGCGGGTGGCTCTCGAAGAATCCCATCACCCCGCAGTCGCCGGAGCCGAACGACGGACCCGCGGCGTGGCGGGCGATGGCGCAGACGGTCGCCCAGGAGGTGCGGGAGGTGCTGTACGCGCAGGGGTGGAGCGGGCAGTTCCCCTTGCTGGTGCTGGAGCGCCAGTTCCTCCCGAGCAACCCGGCGCTGGCGCACTCCATCGCGCGGCTGATCGGCGTCTCGGGGGCGCTCACCGTGACCATCCCCGCGCACCGAGTGGTGGACGTCATGCCGGCGCAGTGGAAGGGCGGCTCGACGAAGGGCCGGGCCGCGAAGGCGAAGGTGAACCAGGAGATCTGGAGCGCCATGGACGCCGAGGAGCGCGCAGCCGCCCCAGACGCGCGGGGCAAGAAGCGCGGGCACAACGTGAAGGACGGCCTCGGCATCGCGCTGTGGGCCGCGAGGAACTTCGCCCACCTGATGGAGACGGGGAGCGCGAAGGGAGCGCGGCGCGCGTAGCTTGACAGTCGCGCGGCAACGGCATAAGAGCGCGACGAGGGAGGAAGGTTATGGCCAACAACGAGAAGCCGCTCATGCTTGGTGCCGGGAACTGACCCCGTGCAGACGTCTGCACGCTCGCCAGGAACCCTGCCGCTCCGCGTCGTCACGCTGTGGCGGCCATGGGACTACGCCATCATCCGCCTGGACAAGCGGGTGGAGAACCGCGGGTGGCTGCCGTCAAGCCTGCCGTGTCCATGGATGATGGCGGTTCGCGGCGGACAGCGCCGGGAACCTGCCTTCATCGGGGCGCCCAAGGAGAACGAGTGGCCTCCGGGCCACGTGAGCGGCATCGCGGAGGTGGTGCGCTACGAGCAACCCGCGGAGGGCAGCAAGGACCGGTGGCGGGACCCGTCCTCCTTCGGGTGGATGCTCGGCCGGGTCGCGCCGCTTCCGGAGCCCATCCTCTGGCCGCCGCAGAAGCGGGACCCGAAGGACAAGCGCTCGATGCAGGGGCTGGTGGCGCTCTGCCCGGACGCCTACTCCTACGACGCGGAGCTGCTGGAGGCGCTGCGGAAGGCGTGGGCGCCCAAGCGGTGAACATCACGGGACGAGAGGAGACGTGTGATGGCTGAGCGGATGTTGGCCAAGAAGTACCTCCGGGGGCTGAAGGTCCTCGATGTGCCCAAGACGGAGCCCGAGTGCGTGCGGCGGCTCATCGCCGAGCACCACCGGATGTGGACGGAACTCCACGGGGCGAGCCCGGTGACGTGGTTCGGCAGAATGATGTGGAAGCTCTTCGGTCGGTGGCTTTGATGCTGCCGCCAGCAGTGGGTGAGGCGATGGAGCGCGTCGGAGTCGAAGCTGGACGACGGCTTCCCGCTGTGACCATCGCGAGGATCCTCCAACAGTTCGCGCGGTGCCCGCAATGCACCGGCGCGGTGGCGGCGGCGGACGGTGCCGAGTTCGGTTATGGGAGATGTCGTCACTGCGCCGTCGTGCTGAAGTGGGAAGACTCCAGATGGCGGATCCTGACTACCGCTGAATGGGCCGCAACCCCGTGGCTTTGCTATCTCGCCCCGGAGTGGCCAATGAACCGGAAGCACGAGGCGCACAGGTGAACGAGCGCGCGCTGGAGGCGGTCACCAGCTCCATCCGCCAAAATTACGGGACGCCCCGGTCGTTTACAGAGTGGATCTTCTCGTTCGCTTCCTGTGCTGTGGACGTCTGTGCCGAGCCTTGGAACGCGAAGCTCAACCGCTACTTCACGCCCGAGGAGGACGGGCTTCGTCAGCCGTGGCGGAACTGCTGCTGGTGGAATAATTGCCAGTACGATCAGGTGGTGGAGTTCCTCGGGCACTCCAAGCACGAAGGGATGATGGGCGGGGCTGGTTTCAATCTGGTGGCCGCGCGGCCGGACACGAAGTGGTTCCGCGACGCGACCGAGAACGGCATGGGCCCGCTCATCCGCAGCCTCTTCGTCCCCCAGACGCGGGTATGGTGGTGCGTCTGGAGGGATCTCGTGGTGGGCATTTACCACCACCACCAGCGACTGAAGTTCGAGGTGCCGCCAGGGACGCTCGACAAGAAGGGCAGGCCGATGAAGGTGGAGTCGGCGCCATTCCCGTCGTCGCTGATTATCCACGCGGCCAGGGCAGCTCGGCGCAAGGTGGACTTCGGACCAGCGAAGAAGCTGGAGACGAAGTGCGGTCTGCCGGCGCTGACGTGGCGGATGCCGGAGTAGAAGGAGCACACGCATGGCTGACGACGGGAAGGTACGAATCGAGTTTACTCTGCCGGCGGACCACGCTAGGGCCGAACGACGACAGGTCAACGTGAAATGGCGCCATGTCCCCCGACTCGGCGACAGCGTCCACTTCGACGAGGTGGAGGTGCAACTCCTCAACTCGGGGACGAAGGAGATCGACTACTCTGTCGGCGGCGAGGTGGTGTCCGCATGCTGGTGCGCGGATGACCTCGTGCTGATGAGGCTTCGGTGATGGACGCTGACTTCGTGCGAACGTCGGCGATGGTGTTCCTGGTAGCGGCAACGGCGAACGGATGCGCCTTCTCCTGCTCTGGCGGTGGCGAGAAGGTGGCAGCCGGGTTGGAGGCCGTCCACGACGACCAGCGCGGCGTGACGTGCTGGCGGAGCATCTTCCGCTCCGGGAACGAGGTGTCGGTGGCGCTGTCGTGCCCGCCGGATTCGGCGTTCACTCGCGGGATGCCCGACGGCGGTGAGGGCCGGCGGTGAAGCCCCACGGCACGGGAGCGCCGGTCCGGCCCGAGAGGCGGAAGCGGCTGGCGCTCGGGCGCGGCATCGTGGAGGAGACGCAACCGCTGGCGCTTCCGGGTCGACGTGAGCCGGGCCGAGACTGGCCGCGCCTCGGCTTCGTCCCCGACGCCGAGGCCCAGGACTTCATCGAGCTGTGGCGGCGGCAGGGATCCGCCGGGGAGCCGCTGGCGCTCCAGCGAAAGCGCGGACGAGCGTGGGCGATCCTCGGACAGCGCGGCCTGGCGACCGAAGGCGTACCCGCATGAGCCCAACAGGAACCACCACGGGTCCTGTCGACCCGACCCCGCCAGGGCAGGGAGGCGGTCCAGAGCCCGCTCCAGAGCTGCGTCCGAAGGTCTGGATCGTCGGGGAGAACAATCCCTACCAGGCGGACCCGGTGCAGGCCCAGCGGTACGCCCTCTACTTCGACCCGCCGCAGTCGGCCGGTGGGCGCCTGTGCCGTGCCATCCTCGGGATGGACGAGCGCGAGTACCTCCGGGCCTTCGAGCGACGGAACCTGCTGTGCCAGCCGAAGTGGAGCGTCCCGGCGGCCCGCGCTTCCGCCCGCGCACTGGCGCTCGAACTTCCCTACGGTCCGGAGTCGGCAGTGGTGCTCCTGGGGCGGAAGGTCTTCGAGGCGTTCGACTGGTACTCGGCCCGGGTCATCAACCGCGACTGGAACGGGCAGTGGGAGCCGTTCCGGACGCTGTGGTACCAGGCCACCCACTACGCGCTGCTTCCGCACCCGTCGGGACGCTGCCGCAAGTGGAACGCCGAGGCCGTGAAGCGCGCGCGGGCCGCGGTGCTGGAGGTAGCGCCGCACCTGAAGGGCAAGCTCGGAGTCCGGGAGGGAGCGTGAACGTGATGGAGGGAGTGGCGCTGGACGATCCCCGGGTCGCTCGTGCTCGGCGTTGGGTAGACGTCATCAGCGCAGTCGTAGCGCAGGACCCCCACGAACTGGCGGCGCCCCAGGTCGAGCCCTGGGCGTGGGACTCACTTGGAGGACCGGCCGCGCCGGAGGAGACAACGATGGCCGATGAGACGACCAGCGGCAAGGAAGCCACACCCCTTCGCCCGCCCGCTCCCTACCGCCCGGCGCCTGGGATGGTGCTGGTGGAGGTGATGCGGGTGCAAGACGGAAACGTTCTCGGCCTCGGAAAAGTGGTCGAGGTCGGAGAGGGCGAAGGCGTGGGCCGGCGTGCCGCCGCCGGCCAGTTTGTGCTCTTCCGCGCCGGGTACCAGGTGTCACCGGACCCTCTGTACCGCATCCTGGCCCCGGAGGACATTCTGGGAAGCGCCGACAACGCATGCGGCTCGATGTGGCACGCGATCCGGGACCCGAGCCCGGCGTAGCGCGCTCCACCCCGAGCGCATCGGGGCAGTACGCCGGGGTAGCTCAGCAGGTAGAGCACCCGCCCCGTAAGCGGATGGTCGCGGGTTCGAGTCCCGCCCCCGGCCTAGCCAGTACATCGCCCGGTGGCGCGGGCATTGGAGAACGAGCGATGGACAGCGCTGCCAAACACACGCCGGGGCCGTGGACCATTGAGCACCCATCGGACGTGACCACGCAAATCTATGCCTACAA
>Ga0115026_10000451_pt1 | contig 11232 bp, 10 predicted proteins | sample Mud_0915_D1_FD_83878 | JGI IMG/M metagenome (GOLD analysis project Ga0115026, IMG submission 83878) | Wetland microbial communities from Old Woman Creek Reserve in Ohio, USA - Mud_0915_D1 | ecosystem: Environmental > Aquatic > Freshwater > Wetlands > Sediment ...
CTCTATGTTTCTACGAGGGATCAATTGCAGAAGCTCAGGGCGATGCATGAACTCGCCAAGGCCATTACCTCTACCCTTGATCTTGACGCTCTTTTGAGAAACATCGCAGAAGATGCCACAAAGAGTTTTCATGCAAGGGGCTGTGTGATTCGGCTCCTTGAGGATGATGCATTGACGGTGAGGGCATCCTTTGGTGTGTCGAAAGAGGTGGAGGGCATGATGACCCTTTCCGTCGGCGAAGGACTTCCCGGAAAGGTCGCTGCTGAGGGAAGGCCTATCCTTATTGAAGATTTGTCAAAGATGCCTGCTGAATGGAAAATCCCTTATCTCGATGCACGCTCAGTGCTTAATGTGCCGCTGAAGGTGGGGGAGAGGGTTATTGGCACCTGGGCCCTTTACGACAAGATCGGACCAAAGGGCGAAGTGGTCACCTTTTCAGGGGATGACCTCACTATGGCAGAGGGGTTTGCGTCACTTTCCGCCATTGCCATAGAAAAGGCAAAAATGTTCGAACAGGAGGTCAGAAGAGAGCGCGATGCCCTGGAGGCAAAAAAGAGATTAGATGTTCTTTTTGAAAGTGTCCAGGGAGGAATCATAACCCTGGGAAGGGATTACGAAGTCATTTCTGCAAACCGGCATATGGAGACATGGATTGGAAAACCTGTGGATGAAATCATAGGAAAGAACTGTCTTGAATTATTCCACGAGAACAAAGGGGTATGTCCCCATTGTGTTGCGCAGCTAACCTTTGAGACAGGAGAGATTAACACGATCACCCAGATGAGTGGCCTGAACTATGCAGAGCTTACCTCGTATCCCATTAAGGACGCGTGGGGCGGTGTCAGGGAATGTGCGGTATTTATCCTTGATATTACGGACAGGGTTCTGTACCAGGAAGAAATGATCGCGCTCTACCGGGAGGTGACACAGACAAAGGAGTATCTTGAAAGTCTTATCGAGAATTCTGCCGATGCCATCGTAACCTCCGACCTTAACGGGGTGGTTACGTCCTGGAATCAGGGTGCCGAAAGGATTTACGGTTATACCGAGGAAGAGGCGATGGGGAAGTATCTGCTTTTTGTACCCGAATCCCTGAATGAAACTGAGAGGGAATACACCGAAAGGGTCAGGAACGGGGAGGTGATGAAGGACATAGAGACGTTCCGCAAAAAAAAGGATGGCACACTCATTGAGGTGAGTCTTACCCTTTCCCCCATTAAGGATGCATCAGGAAGCACCATTGGGGTAAGCGGGATATCAAGGGACATTTCCGGGAAAAAGGCAGTGGAAAAGGAGTTAATTAAACGGAACCAGGAACTCTCCAGGCTTTTTTTTATAAGCTCTGCTATGAGGAGTACGCTTGATCTCAACAGGCTCCTGAGGATGATATTGACTGCGGTGACCATGGGGGATGGTCTAGGGTTCAATCGTGCAGTACTCTTTCTGGTTGATGAAGAAAAGAAGGTATTGAAAGGGGCCATGGGTGTTGGTCCCTCGAGTTATGAAGAGGCGGGAAGGGTGTGGGAGAGGCTCTCCAAGGAAAGGAAGACGCTCACTGAAGTGATGCAGGACATCGAGGCAGGAATTCAGGAGGGTGATGTATTTCTTGACCGCCTGAGCACGGGCATCGAGATCCCCTTAGACGCGGATTCGGTCCTTGCCCTTTCCGTAAAGGAAAAGCAATTATTTAGCGTCCCTGACGCGAGACATGAGCACCTTTCGGATGCAGTGCTCATCCAGCAACTGGGTACTGAGGCGTATGCGGTTGTTCCCCTCATCTCGAGGGATAAGGTCATCGGGGTGCTTTTTGTAGATAACTTCTTTAACAAGAAACCTATTACGGATGAAGACACGAGGTTTCTCACCGCCTTCTCCAATCAGATGGCTGCGGCCATTGAGGGCGCAAAGCTGTTTGCACAGGTTTCACTGGCAGAGGCTGAACTGGAGAATATCTTCAGGTCCATATCGGACATGGTATATTTTACGGACATGGATTACACTATTAGGAGCGTGAACAAAGCGGTTGCCGACAGGATAGGAATGAGTGAGGGTAAGATTATAGGAAAGAAATGTTATGAAGTGTTCCATGGCATGAATGAACCATGGCAGGGCTGTCCGCACCATAAGACGGTCGAAGACAAAAAAGCATATATCGAGGAGGTGGCAGATCCCCGCAACGGGGAGACGTTTCTTTCCTCCACCTCCCCGTTGTTCGACCTTTCAGGGAAGTTTTTGGGGACTGTCCATATTCTGAGGAATATCTCGGAACTTAAGCAGATCAGGGAGCGCTTGGCAACTTCGGAAAGGATGGCTGCCCTGGGTGAGGTTGCGGCAAAGGTCGCCCATGAGATAAGGAACCCCCTTGTATCCATCGGCGGATTCGCGCAGCGATTGGAGCATAAGCTCGACGGGAATCTCAAAGAGTATGCGACCATCATCGCACGGGAAGTGAAGAGACTTGAGGACATCCTGAGGGATATCCTTGGGTTTGTGAGGGAGGTCCGGCTTTCTATGGCCCTCGTGAATATCAATACCCTTGTCAGAGACGTTCTCTCCCTGGTAGAGACGGAAATCATAGAGCGAGGGATAACGCTTGAGACCGTATTTGCCGAGATCCCGGATATTCTTCTGGATATGGACAGAATGAGAGAGGCGTTTTTGAATATAGTGAACAATGCGATACAGGCTGTAGGAAATCACGGGAAGATCAAGATACTCACCTATCCCTGGAACGGATATATGGTTGTGGAAATAAACGATACAGGAAGGGGGATCTCAGAAAAAGATCTTCCCTTTATTTTTGATCCTTTCTACACCACGAAACCTACAGGTACAGGCCTTGGTCTTGCCATTACCCGCAGGATTATAGAAGAGCACAAAGGGAAAATAGAGGTGAAAACCAAGATCGAGGAAGGCACTACCATTAAGGTCTTTCTCCCAGGTGGAAAGGAGGAGGGATGAAGCTTTTGATTGTGGATGATGACCAGCATATCAGACGTCTCTATAAGGAAGAGCTTGAAGAGGAAGGATACGAGGTTGTGGTGGCGTCAACCGGTTCGGAGGCCCTGGAGCTCTTCGACAAGGAGAATCCCGATCTCGTTACCCTTGATATTCTCATGCCCGATATTGATGGGATCAAACTCTTGCGGCAGATGAAAGAAAAGAAACCCAGAGTGCCTATCATCATGTCAACCGCGTACGACTATCGGGATGATTTTGCGGTGTGGGCTTCGGAGGCGTATATCGTAAAATCCGCAGAGCTGAGTGACTTAAAAGAGGCGATTAAGAAACTTCTTGGCAAGAAATGACGCTCCCCCTTGAAATTGAAAAAACAGTGGTGCGTCCGCAGGATGCGATTCCACAACGCATCGTAAGAGCGGAAATGCCTGTATACGGGGGATACGTAATCTGCAGGGATGGAAAGATTGTATTTATCAGGGGGGCCATTCCCGGAGAACTTGTCGAGATCTTCGTTGAAGAGAAGAAGAAGGATTACTCTCTCGCCACTGCACGACATATTATTGAGCCGTCACCTTACCGGAGAAAGCCACCCTGTCCGGTATTCGGAACCTGTGGTGGTTGTCAGTTGCAGTTCATGGAATATGAGAAACAGGTGTTGGTGAAAGAGGAGATACTTCTCGATGCACTGAAGAGGATTGGCGAGATTGAAATCTCCCTTATGCCTTCTATGGTCGGTAGGGAATTCAGATATAGACGCAGGGCCCAGTTGAAGGTTTCTCCCCGTGGGGCTATCGGGTTTTACAAAGGGGGGACACGTGAGGTTGTGAATATTGAGGAATGCCCTCTCTTGGTGGATGAAATCAACGAATTCTTAAGGAAAGTGCGGGGCTTGGACCTGAAGGGAGTGAAGGAATTACATGTGTCATCAGGGGATACAATGGCCCTTCTCATCAAGGGAACCGTGGCTGAAGATACACTACAGGGTTTTATGGAATCGGGGATATCGGGGATTGCCTTTGAAAATGGTGATTCTGTGGGGAAGGATTACGTCACCCTCGACCTCAATGGCCTCAGGTATTCTGTGACCCCGTGGAGTTTTTTCCAGAGCCACTGGTCCCTTAACAAAGAGGTGGTGGCAGAAGTGATACGTCAACTCGCTCCTACTGGGCAGACGCGTGTCTTGGATCTCTACGCGGGTGCAGGCAATTTTTCCCTTCCCCTTTCCGGCATTGCGCAGGAAGTCGCGGCTGTGGAGGAAAATTCAGCTGCGGTGGAGGATGGCAAAAGGAATCTGGTGCTCAATGGGATAAAAAACTGCACGTTTGTTCACGGAACCGTGGGGAAAAATCTCTTGAGTAAGAAGAGAGACGCAGTGGCACGACTTTTCGAGGAAGCCCCCTATAGCTGTATGATTATCGATCCCCCGAGAACTGGTCTTCCCGCCGACTGCATAAAGAAGATCATGGATGCAGGGAGTGAACGAATAGTGTACATATCCTGTAATCCTACTACTCTCGCAAGGGATTTAAAAAAGATGAGCGAACACTACAGTGTGGAATCTGTTCGTATGGTGGATTTTTTCCCTAATACTTACCATATAGAGGCCTTAACATTTCTTCGAAGAAAGGCGTCCCATGCATGACTGAATGGGTCTTTGCCTCAAGTCCTGCATCTAAGGACGCGCATAGGAATCTCTATCATTTCTCAGAAAGCTCCTATATCATTGCGGGAGAGGATCTCATAGAATCCATCATGGAGCTTAGGGGAGATTTCCGCAGGCTTCATATAGCCTCGCCCTGGATCATTATGGCCAGGCTTGCCATAGGGAAAGCGAAGCCACTTATGGGGGATATGTTCCTTCTTCTGAGAAGTGCAGGGGTGGATGCTGAAGAACTTGTGCCTTTCAGGGAGGCTGAACTGGGTGATATATTCCCTTGGCTCTATTACGGAAGAAGGTTTGATGTCCTTAGAAGAATATGTCAGGCGGCTAAGTCGAATGCTGAGAGATACTTGAAGGATAAAGACATACGCGTACACTGCCATTTGGTAGTAGAGGATATCCGTGAAATTATTGCGAGCAGTCTTTGAAGATGCTGACGATCTCCGTGAGAGGTCAGGGGCATATGGGTGAAGGATATCGAGAGAGTGTGTGGATACTTTTCCACTGGAAAATGGAATAGGCCTTTACTATCTACGGGTTGGATTCGTGAACGTGAACTGATCGGCCGATAGAAATATGGAGATGAGAAAAGACATATACCTTGAGAGTATCCCGTTGGACAAGGCAACGGACACATGGGAAATGAGGCTTCAGAGGGAAGGGCTGCACAAACCCCTTGCCCCTGAATCTATTCAGGTGAGCAATTCCCTTGGCAGGATAACGGCTGGAGCGGTCATTGCAAAGACCTCATCTCCTTCTTATCATGCAGCAGCCATGGACGGCTATGCGGTGAGATTTTCTGAAACCTTTGGTGCTTCCGAAACGCATCCCCTGAGGCTGAGGATTGGTGAACAGGCTCTCTACGTGGACACCGGTGATCCGATGCCTGAGGGCTTAAATGCAGTGGTTATGATAGAGGAGGTGAATAAAGTAAGGGGTGAGAAATCGGAGGTCGGAGGTCGGCATGCAACAACTGGAATTTCCGATTCGGCGGAATATATCGAGATTATAGAGCCTGCAACCCCATGGCAGCATGTGAGAACCATTGGCGAAGATATCGTTGCCACAGAACTTATACTTCCTGAAAACCACAAAATACGACCCATGGACATAGGGGCATTGCTTGCGGGGGGTCATACGGAGATCACGGTGAGAAAGAAACCCCTGGTTGCGATCATACCCACGGGTGATGAACTTGTAGAACCTGGCAGTCCGTTGAACAAGGGGTCGATCATTGAATACAATTCCAGGGTTTTGAGTGGCCTCGCACATGAATGGGGTGGGGAACCCGTACGATTTTCCATAGTTCCTGACGATGTCACCAAACTCAAAGAGGCAATAAGGAAGGCCTGCAGCACTGCTGATCTTGTGGTGGTGAACGCAGGATCTTCGGCAGGGTCGGAAGACTATACGGCAAGAGCCATACAGGAACTTGGTGAGGTGGTTATTCATGGCATAGGGATAAAACCGGGAAAGCCGGTAATCCTTGGAATTGTGGAAGGGAAACCTGTAATGGGAATCCCTGGATATCCTGTGTCAGCATTTATCACATTTCATCTCTTTGGCTGCCCCCTTATCCATCTCTGGCAGGGAATCGAGAAGAAGGACCCTGAAAAGATAAGGGCAAAGCTGTCACGGCAGGTAGCGTCGCCACTGGGACAGGAAGAGTTTGTGAGGGTAAAGGTGGGAGTAGTGGGGGAGAAGACCATTGCAACCCCTGTGAGCAGAGGGGCAGGAGTGATCATGTCCTTGGTCAGGGCTGATGGAATTGTGAGAATTCCCTCGCTGTCTGAGGGCGCCGGTGCAGGAGCTGAAGTGGATGTGGAACTTTTCAGGCCAAGGGACGAGATTAAGGATACTATCGTCTGTATCGGCAGTCATGACAATACGCTGGACATTCTTTCAAATATCCTCAAAAAAAGATACCCCCAGCTTTCTTTTTCTTCTGCCCATGTAGGCTCTATGGGTGGATTGATAGCACTTAAAAAAGGCGAAGCACATATGGCAGGGACTCACCTCCTCGATGAGGAAACAGGACTGTACAATGTGCCGTTTCTGCGCAAACTTCTGCCCGAGAGAAAGATTGTCCTCGTCAATCTCACCTACAGGGAGCAGGGATTTGTGGTGAAGAAGGGCAATCCTAAGGGTATCCGTGGATTTGAGGATCTTACAAGGGACGGGGTGGTATTCATTAACAGGCAATCTGGTGCCGGTACAAGGCTTCTTACCGACAAACACCTCAGGGAATTACGTATCGAGTCTCGGCGAATCAGGGGCTACGAAAGAGAGGAGTATACCCATATGGGTGTTGCCTCAGCGGTCCTGAGCGGTATCGCTGATACGGGGCTCGCCATTCTTGCAGCGGCAAATGCGCTGGATCTGGATTTTGTCCCTGTGGCAAAGGAACGCTATGACCTTGCGATACCCACAGAGTTTGTAGAACTGGAGATGGTGAGGAGGCTCCTGGATATTATAAGGGGGGATGAAGAATTCAGGGAAACGGTCATGGGCATGGGAGGATATGACCTCTCGGATATGGGGAAGGTAATGTATGAAGGATGAACCTGACGGCTTCATTTTGAACCTCTTTTCTAGTACAATGGAAGAAAGGAAGAAACAGGTCATACCATTTGAAAGAACACCTGATTGTTGATATAGAAAGCCTGACACCTACATTGCTGTTTTATGGCTTGATGGGGGAGATATGATGCGCAAATCCATACTTCTGGTGGAAGATGAAGCAGTGATCAGGGAGATGATACGGGGTGCGCTTGAGCGGGAGTATAATGTGCTGGAGGCATCAAAGTACTCCGAGGCCATTGACCATCTTAAGGACAGGATTGATCTCGCCCTTATTGACTATGCCCTGCCTGGCCGCGATGGTTTTGAGGTATTAAGGGCGATACGAGAAGTTAAGCCAGCGCTCCCCGCCATCATGATGACTGCGTACAGCAGCGAAAATATCGCGATCAAGGCATTGAGGGTTGGCGCAACAGACTACATCAAGAAGCCTTTGAGCTTTGCATATCTTATGAAGCGCTTATCGCAGATCCTTGGCGGGGATCTGGAGGCAAAACTGAATGGCGACGCACAGACCAGAGAAGAATTTATTATGGAAGGCATCGCTGCGTATATTGAAGATAAATACAGGGAAGAGCTGACCCTTGATCAGCTCGCAGCCCTGGTATGCATGAACAGGTTTAAGTTCTGCAGGGCATTTAAGAAAAAGTTCGGGCAAAGCTTTGTTTCCTATCTCAGCAGTTTAAGAGTCAGGAAAGCGGCCAAACTTCTCAGTGGACATCCCGACCTTAACATCACCGAGATTGCCCTTGCGGTGGGGTATGGGAATGTGGGACATTTCGGCCGGGTCTTCAGGACAGTGTACGGCGTATCACCTACGGAATATCGCCGGTGCCCCCGCGACGAAGGGAACAGGCAAAAATAGATCAGCCTTTCTCAGCCGGGACAGTAGTTTCGGTCATGTCATCCTTAACGACTCTCTTTGCGCCAATGAAGCGCTTAAAATAATATGGGGCATCGAGACTGTCGATGGAGACCTTCCTGTTTTTGGAGGAAGCATGTATGAAAAGGTTGTTTCCCAGATAGATCCCCACATGGGAAGGAAATGAGGCGTACGTCCTGAAGAATACAAGATCGCCCATGGAGAGTTCCTCTTTGCTTACTGACTCACCCATATGGAATTGTTCGCGTGCAGTTCTTGGAAGCGGCACTTCCAGGAAGCCGAACACTTTCTGGACATATCCGGAACAGTCGATTCCCATAAAGGTACTTCCTCCAAAACGGTAGGGTATATTCAGCATCTTTTTGGCAAAAAGTACCAAACGGTCTTTTACATTTAAGGAATTGAGATCTGTGGATTCGGTCATGGCATGAAGGTCATCGGAAATGTTCGTGGCGACCACTACCGGAGCAGGTTTTGTTTCTTCCGGTTCAAGCCATACCTCCAGGAGCAGCTTTTGTCCAGGTCTCAACTCATATGAATCAAGTTCGTTGATCTCCATTAGTTCATCCGGGGATGTATTAAATTTTCTTGAGATCTTTACCAGGGTGTCACCTTTCCTGACCGTGTAGGTCTTCGGGCCTGTCTGTTTTACGATGAGTTTTTGGCCAGACTTGAGTCTGACTGATTTCTCGATGTTGTTTAATTCCTTCAGGTCATTTATCGAGAGGGAATACTTTCTTGAGATGGAGGCGAGTGTCTCTCCCTTTTTGACCGTATGGTATTGGGTTCCGTGTGGCGAGGGAGATGTTTCTGCGGTCGCAAGGGTTGTGTTGTTTGCAATCTGGTTTTCGCGCGGTTTTTTGGATTGCTGGGCAACGGTCTTTCCCTTGGGGCTTTTTTCGTTCAAACCCTTGGAGGGTATTGTTAAGGATAAGCCGGGCCGTAGTTTGGAGGAATCGAGATCATTGGCTTCCCGAATCTTTTGTACTTCAACCTTGAATTTCCTTGAAATCTTGTTAAGGGTGTCGCCTTTCTTGACAATATAGGTCTGTTCAGCATCTGCACCCGCTGCACAGAGGAGCAGAACAAATGCACAGGCAATACAGAAAAGAATTGCCCTCACGCTGCCCCTTCCTATTTGTATGTCGCGGTCTATAGTGCCTCCTCCCTTGCGAGATCCTTTAAGGTTGGCAATTCCGCAAGGTCTTTTAATCCAAAGTACTGCAAAAAATCCTTTGTGGTTCCGTAGAGAAGCGGTTTACCGGGCGCCTCCTTCTTCCCCATTATCTTTATTAACTTCCTCTCGAGGAGAGTCTTTATTACGCCGTCGGAATTTACCCCTCTGACCTGTTCCACTTCAGTCTTGATTATGGGCTGCTTATAGGCGATAATCGCGAGAGTCTCAAGCGCTGCAAGGGATAATCTTGTAGACTCGGAGCCCACCAGCTTTTTCACCCATGGAGCATAATGAGAGTTGGTGACCATTTGATAGCCGTTGGCTATCTCCGCAATTTGAACGCCTCCGTCCCTCGTGCGGTACTCATCAACAAGCTCATTCATGAGCCGCTGAATCTCTGGCTCGTCCAGCTCGGTAATGGTCTTAAGGGCTGACGTAGTCAAAGGCTCACCGGAAAGAAACAATAATGCCTCCAATAGCGATTTATTTCCCCTATCTTCCATACAAAACTTTTACCAATATAGCAGAAATGTCAAGAGATTTCAATAATTATTTAACCCATTACTTGAAGCTGTGTTCGTCCAGAGGGAAAAGGCCCTTTTCCACCTCGTCTCTATAGGTAGTCATAGCATCCAATGCGACTTTCCTGAGGTCTGCATAACGCTTGACAAATTTTGGCACGAATCTCTCGAATAACCCCAGTACGTCATGGAGGACCAGAACCTGCCCGTCACAATGGGGGCCAGCACCGATCCCTATAGTAGGGATTGAAAGTTCTTCGGTAATCCTTTTTGCAAGATCCATTGGAATCGCCTCAAGGAGAAGGGCATATGCACCTGCATCCTCAACCATGTGCGATTCCTCAATCAATCTTTTTGCGGCCTCCTCTGACCTTCCCTGGACCTTAAACCCGCCCATTCGGTGGATGGCCTGGGGAGTGAGCCCGATATGCGCCATGACAGGGATATCCGCTCTTGTCATGGCCCTGATAAGTCCCTCGACCTCGGCCCCTCCTTCGATCTTTATGGCAGATGCACCCGCCTCTTTAAGAAATCTCCCTGCATTCTTGACCGCTTCTTCGCTGCTCCCGTGATACGACATGAAGGGCATGTCCCCTATGACCATTGCATTCTTGACTGCCCTTGATACCATCTTCACATGATAAATCATCTCATCCATGGTGACAGGAAGGGTGTTTTCGAGACCCTGAACAACCATGCCAACAGAATCGCCCACGAGAATCGCGTCCATCCCTGCCTCGTCAGCAATCAGGGCAAAGGGGTAGTCGTAGGCAGTGATCATGCTGATCTTCTTCCTCTCAGCCTTTTTTCTGAGAAAATCGTTTACCGTGATCTTGGCCATAGCGCAGCTATTGTATCAATGTTCTTGACAATGCGTCAATGCCATGATACTCTTACACATGAGGATGACAAGGGTCCTATTTGCAGTAGTCATAGTGGCAATTCTTATCAGCCTCATTCCTCGTCCTGCAATTTCACAAGTGAAAGATATTCCCCCTCCTGATACCTCCATCAGATATACTCTTTCCGAAGCACTCTCCAAGGGAAGAGGTGTCTGCGGAGTGGTAGGAGACCTAATAAAGGACGGAATGAGTTCGGCCCAGGTGGTTGAAAATGCCATACTGATGGGTCATCCTGCCTGCATTGTGGTGAGATGCGCTATTGACGCGGGTGGGAAACTGGAAGATGTAATAACCGCGGCATTCAGGACAGGTGCCACCTCTGATGTGATCCTCTCCTGCTGTATGCTGGCGGGAATACCGGTTGAAGCCCTGACGAGGATACTCGAATGCAGAGGATATCCTTGCCTTTGGGATGATGTGGTGATGAGCTCATCTTCACCGGCTGCAATAGGGGGTGGAGGCGGCGATAGACCGGTGAGTCCTTTTAGACCCTGAGAATAATCCCTCGTGATTGGACCCCTGTATGAAAATAGGACATGTGAGTGAAA
>Ga0115026_10000452_pt1 | contig 11231 bp, 8 predicted proteins | sample Mud_0915_D1_FD_83878 | JGI IMG/M metagenome (GOLD analysis project Ga0115026, IMG submission 83878) | Wetland microbial communities from Old Woman Creek Reserve in Ohio, USA - Mud_0915_D1 | ecosystem: Environmental > Aquatic > Freshwater > Wetlands > Sediment ...
AGGCCGTTCTGGAAGGTGCGGAGAACGCAGGGGCAGAGACCGAGCTTGTGGACCTGTGCAGCCTGGAGATCGGGTACTGCACCGCCTGCGGTGTCTGCTACGAGACGGGTGACTGCACCCTCATCGACGATTTTCCGGACCTCTTTGACCGGATGATGGAGGCCGACGGGATCTTGCTCGGGTCCCCCAACTACATCGACTCGGTGACGGCCCCCATGAAGGCGGCCTTTGACCGGATGGCTGATGCCATCCACTGCCAGATGTTCTCAGGCAAGTACGGGTGCTCGGTCTGCACGGCCGGGGGATCCAACGAGATGGAGGTGGTGGGGTACATGAACCGGGTCCTCACCTCCCTGGGGGCGACGGTCATCGGCGGGGTGGGGGTCGCCTTCCAGGGGAACCCGGACCGGATCGTCCCTGCCATCGAACAGGCCCGGAAGCTGGGGAACGAACTGGCCGATGCCATCCGGACCCGGAAGGTGTACCCCGAGCAGGCCGCGATCCATAAGGCCCGGCGGGAGTACTTCTGCCGGCTCGTTGAGGCGAACAGGGATCGCTGGCGCCACGAGTACGACTGGTGGGTGGCGGCCGGGGAGATCCGGAAGTAGGGCCGGGCCCCCGGTTTCCACCCGGAGGATATCCGTTATTTCATATAGGATCATCCCCCATCACTTTGCGGCATGAGCGAGGAGACCTATCCCACGGCCACAGTCCAGGGCAGGGAGGTGCCCTGGGACCCCGAGCAGCTCCGGAGGATCAAGGACCACCCGTGTTTCTCCGAGAAGGCCTGCCACGCGTTCGGGCGCATGCACCTCCCGGTGGCCCCGAAGTGCAACATCCAGTGCAACTACTGCATCCGGGACTTTGACTGCGTGAACGAGTCCCGCCCCGGCGTCACCACGAAGGTCCTCACACCCCAGGAGGCCATCGAGATGGTGAAGAAGGTGATGGCCAAGTTCACCTACATCAAGGTGCTGGGTATCGCCGGGCCCGGGGAGCCTCTGGCCAACGAGGAGACCTTCGAGACACTGCGCCTGGCGAAGGAGCTGTTCCCCAACCTGATCAAGTGCATCAGTACAAACGGGCTCCTCCTCCCGGCGAAAGTCGACCTCCTGGAGAAATACGACGTGGGGAACGTGACCGTCACCTGGAACGCCCTCACACCTGACGTGGGGGAGCAGATCTACTCCTGGGTGACCTGGGAGGGGAAGCGTATCACGGGACGGGAAGGAGCAGCCCTCCTCCTGGAGAACCAGATCCGGGGGATCCAGGAGGCCGTGAAACGGCACATGATCGTGAAGGTGAACTGCGTGTACATCCCGGGCGTGAACGACATGCAGATCCCGGACATCGCGAAGAAGGCCTCGGAGCTGGGGGTATACACCTTCAACGTAATCCCCCTGATCCCCCAGTACAAGTTTGCCGGCGTGACTCCCCCCACTCCGGCAGACAAGCGGAAGATGCAGGACGTGTGCAGCAGGTACATCCGGCAGATGCGCCACTGCCAGCGGTGCCGCGCCGATGCCATAGGCCGCCTGGGGCACGACGTTCAGTCCTGTATCTACAGCCAGGAATAATTCCTCACTCCCCTTTTTTCACCTTCGTGGGCCGGACAAAGCCCGCCTGTCATGACTTTTCATTAACTTTATTGACTCAAATAATGGGTTAAATATTACTACAATAGATTCATTGAAAGTCCTGAAACCCATTCAAACGAATAATATCGTTTATTTTGATAAAATAAGAGATTAAATGCATTGAATTTATCACAAACCTTAATATAGATGATGCCAACATTTCTCCATTCCCTCTCACTCCACATGCGAGAGACCATCGAGGCAATGAGAATGAATTCGTTCCGATTAGCACACGGGATCCTCCTCATCTGGATCCTGTATGGTATCGTAGTCATGGCCACGTCGGCCCTCCCGGCGTTTCCCGGGGCGGAAGGTTTCGGCACCGAGACCCCGGGCGGCCGGGGAGGTACAGTCTACGTGGTGAACAATCTGAACGACAGCGGCCCCGGTTCCCTCCGGGCGGCCATTGAGGCCAGCGGCCCGCGTATCGTGGTCTTCGCCACCGGCGGGACCATCAACTGTGCCCGCACCCTGGAACTGAACAACCCGTACATCACCATTGCCGGCCAGACAGCACCGGGTGATGGCGTCACGGTGAAGGGAGAACTGGCGGTGAAGACCCACGACGTGGTGATCCGGTACATGCGGTTCCGCCCGCAACCCCCCTCTGCCATCCTCCCTGCCGACAAGCGGAAGGATACCCATGCCATCAACATTGTCGATGAATCTTACAACGTGGTCATCGACCACTGCTCCCTCACCTGGGGAATCGACGAAGTCTTCTCGGCGTACGGGGATCCCCGCGACGTGACGATCCAGTGGTCCATTGTGGCCGAGGGGCTCTACAACGGGAGCCTCCACTCAGACGAGAAGGGCCACAGCATGGGGATGCTCATCGGTGCGGACCGGGGTATCTCCATCCACCACAACCTGATGGCCCACAACAACCAGCGGGGCCCCCGGCTCAAGACCAAGGGGACGGTGGACGTGGTGAACAACGTGGTCTACAACTGGGGCGATTCCCCTGGAGTGGCCACGGATGACAAGGGTTTCCAGTCCATCAACTACATCGGCAACTATGTGAAGAAAGGTCCCCAGTCCAAGGATGCATCCGAGATGGCCCTCTCCCACGTGGAGGGGGAGCCGAGCAAGGGATTCAGTGTCTTTGTCTCCGGTAACCTCGGGCCCCACCGCACCAGCGAGACCCAGGACCAGAAACTCGTGGTGAACCGGGACGGATGGCACCACATCGTCCCCGCACGGAACGAGGCACCTGCGGTCACCACGACGTCCGCCGCGGTGGCCTATGAGCAAGTGCTGAACGGGGCCGGCGCGCTCATGCCGAAGCGGGATGCCGTGGACCAGCGCCTGGTGAACGATGTGCGAACCGGCGGGGGATTCATCATCCACACCCCGACAGAGCGTGGCGGATGGCCGGTCCTTGCGTCGGGCACCCCGGCTCCCGATGCCGACCGTGACGGCATGCCCGACACCTGGGAGACCGGGCTCGGGCTGAATCCCCGGGACGCTTCGGACGCAAAGGGCGACGGGGACGGCGACGGGTACACGAACATCGAGGAGTACCTGAACAGCATCATCCCCGGCGAGGTGAGGGTGGGGGCAGTGACCATCCCCTCGGAAGGAGGGGCGTTCCCCGGCGAGCGGGTCCGGTTCACGGCAGTCTACCAGGGAACGTCCCTGAACAAGCCCTCCACTGATGTCATCAGGGAGATGCGCTTCCTGGTCTCCACCAACATGATGGAGGAGATCCCGCAGGTGTACTGCATGGTCACGCAGGTGAAGAAGGGTGTCTTCCAGGCCTCGATCCAGCCGGCACCGAAACAGGCCTTCACCGGCGCGGTGCCCCTCGGTGTTGGGGCAGCGAAGAAGGACGGGACCTCGCTCGTGAACCCGTACTTCCGGTTCAACACCGGCGAGAGCTGGGTCTCGGTGGATCCCGCCACCGGGACCATCACAGTCACCTGGGACGTGACGTTCCTTGACGCATACGGAAAGCGGACAGGCCAGTCAGTCTTCACCTATGTCGCAGGGAGGAACGGCGAGAAAGACACGGGCAAGTACGATCCCATCGACAACTACGGCTGGCACAAGAAAGGATCCTGGTCTGTCTGGGACCCGGCCTATGCAAACCGGTACGGGTTCATCCAGGAGTCGTACCTGGAACTCGACGGGTATCACACACAGAGCCGCACCTGTCCCCTCACGGCCGCGGGACAGGTCAACACTGCCAGGTGCGAGAAATGGGTCCGCGGCGATCTCACCTATGCGATCGACAGGACCGCACGGCAGTTCCATGGGTATGACGCCTACGTTTACGTGGATAGCAGGGGGCAGGGCTGGGTCTCCCAGAGCCTGATCCAGAACGACCGCTACACATCCTATGCCCGCGACTGCCCCATCCTCAGGAACTCCGGCGTGAACTGGAAGGTCTGTACCTGGAAGAAAGTGGACCTCTCCGGTGCCGGTCTCGGACACTGGAAAGCCTACGCTGCCTACACCCTGACCCAGGGTTCCACCCGCAGCATCACCCAGAGCATGATCGCGGGTGAGGACTTTGCATCCTCCTGGTACCGCTCCTGCCGGAACAGCGCCACCGGTGCCCCCGACTGGAATACCTGCACCGCCTGGTCCGGGCCGGCGAACGTATCGGCCATGAAGGGACTGGAGGGGAAGACGTACATGGGGTACACCAGTTACAGTGTCTGGAACGGGAACGAGGTCAGCCTGATCCAGCGGCTGATCGCAGTCGACGGGATCACGGAAAGGGCCCGCACCTGCCGGGTGACTGACGGACGGCCTGACTGGGCCAGCTGCGACGGGGCATGGACCACCACCAGCCTCGCCACCCAGGCCTGGGCCCCTGACACCAGCGGGAAGAAACCGGCCGGTTTCACCGAGCTGGGTGTCATCTACTACTACCCGAAGGGAGAAACGGTCCCGGTGGCCTTTGAGCCCCGGGTCTAGCTCCCTCCACTCTTTTTTACCGGACAGCAGCAACCGGTGGGAATCACGGATTCAGGCGGGTCGGGAAGGTGAGGGCTCCACCCTCACTTCCATACCTGCGATCTTCTCATAGACCATCATTTTCCGCCGCACCGGCCACCAGCCGTACAGGAAGATGTTGACCGGTTCCCACATGGCCACCCAGGAAACGATGAGCAGGCCATTCGAAATCCACGAGACGGGGCCGGAGTGGGAGATGGAGGTGAGCACCGACGAGATGGCCCCGATGAGAAAGATGAAACCCACGCCGATGGCCAGGCTGATCCGGCCCCGCTGGAGCAGCTGGCGCAGGTTCCGGCGGGCGGCGGCAGCCTTGTACGAAAAGTGGTGGTGGATGGCAGGTTCCAGGGTGGAGGTGGCCTCGGTCCGGCAGACTTCGGGGGGAAGGTAGATGACCATCACAAGGGGGGTGGAAAGCGGGAAGTCCTCCACCATCTCGGTAATGTATTCTTCGGCATCGTCATCCAGGTCCTTCTCGTGGAATGGGGAAGGGTCCAGCGAGTTGAAGATCTGCATCACGTTCCTGAGCGTCAGCTCCAGGAGCACCTTCCCGTTCTCTTTCCGGTAGTGGGCCTCCACTTCACTCATACGGCAGGATCTCCGGGTCGGTGAGGCCGGGGAAAAAGGTTTCCTTCCCTTTCATCCCCGGAACCTTGAAACGGGATGGCGGCACAGATCCCGGGGACCATGGGATTCATCCGGCTCCGGGAGGGCCAGCCCTGCGATCTCGGTCTCTCCCTCTCCTGCGGGCAGGCGTTCCGGTGGGAAGAGCGGGATGGATGGTGGGAGGGTGTTGTCGGGCGCGAAGTCTGGCACCTCCGGCAGGAGGGGGACCGGATCGAGTACCGGGGAACCACCGCCCGCAGGGTGCGTGATTACCTTGCCCTGGACCTGGATCTCCCTGCCATCCAGGCGGCGGTGGACCGGGACCCGGTGATCCATGGCGCCATCGCCTTCTGCCCGGGCCTCCGTCTCCTCCGGCAGGACCGCTGGGAGATCCTGATCTCCTTCATCTGTGCGACCAACACCCACATCCCCCGCATCCGGCAGATGATCGCCTCGCTCTCGCGGTGTTTCGGCGGGAGGATCCCGTCCGCGACCGGCACGTGGTACTCGTTCCCCTCGCCGGGGGCACTGGCCGCTCCCTGCCGGGAGACCCTGGATGAGTGCCGGCTGGGGTACCGGGACCGGTACATCCAGGAAACGGCGACCCGGATCGCAGAGGATCCACTCCTCCTCCGGTACCTGGCTGCCCTGCCCCTGGAGGAGGCACGGGAGGGCCTCCTTTCGCTCCCCGGTGTCGGGCCCAAGGCTGCTGACTGCATCCTCCTCTTCGGGTTCCACCGGTACGACGTGTTCCCGGTGGATGTCTGGATCCGCCGGATCATGCACCGCCACTACCTGGCCTCGCCACCGGGCATGAAGATGCCGTCAGAGAAGGAGGACCGGAGGATCCGAACATTCGGAAGGGAGTATTTCGGGGAATGGGCAGGGTACGCGCAGGAGTTCCTCTTCTGCGCGCGCACCGATCTGCTGTGAATCGTGCATCTCCTGAGGGATTCTTCGAGTATGAGATGGCGGTTTGCCGGAATCGTTGAGTACTTCTGAGACGCTCTCGGGGGCTCACCGCCCCCGCCGCGTGGGCACCCCCCGCCGGATGATCCGGACTGGAGTATCTCCAGTGATATCACCGACATGGTGGTCCATCCCCATCGGGGGGAGGGCCCGGGAGGGGGCGAGCAGCCCCCTCCCGCAGTATCACCCGACAACTACCTGAAGGAAAATCCGGAAAAACCGGAGATCAACCGAGGCACATCCGGAGGGACGCCCACTTGGTGGGGGGACCTCTGGTCCTCCCCCAGGAGCGTCCCGCCACGTTTCTGTACCAGGTGTCCTGATGCGGATTCCGCGTCCGCTCAGGTCCCCTGCTCCCACCCCTCCAGGTAACGGGCCTGCTCATCCGAGAGCCGGTCGATGGAAAGCCCGAGGGATGTGAGCTTCCGGTGCGCCACCTCCTCATCGATGGCTGCGGGAACCTCGTACACGCCGGGGGCGAGGGTCTTCCCCTCCACGGCGATGTACCGGGCGGAAAGCGCCTGGAGGGAGAAGGAGAGGTCCATCACCTCGACGGGGTGGCCCATCCCCTTGGGGGTGGCCAGGTTCACGAGCCTCCCTTCGGCCAGGACGTGGAGGGGTTTCCCCCCGATGACATAGGTATCGATCCCGTCACGGTGCTCTGTACTCTCCGCATGCTTCGCGAGCCACGGGATGTCGATCTCCACATTGAAGTGACCGGCGTTGGCCAGGATGGCACCGGCCTTCATCTGCCGGAAGTGGCGTCCCGTGATCACCGTCGTGTTCCCCGTGGTGGTGACAAAGATCTCCCCCTCCTTTGCCGCCCGGTCCATGGTCATCACGTGCATGCCGTCCATGTGGGCCTGCAGCGCCGTCCGCGGATCCACCTCCGTCACGATGACCCGGGCGCCGAGGGCGGCGGCCTTCGTGGCCAGGCCCCGGCCGCAGAACCCGTAGCCGGCCACGACGATTGCCTTCCCCGCCATGAGCACGTTTGTTGTGGCCATGAGCGCCGCAAGGGTGCTCTCCCCCGTCCCGTGGACGTTGTCAAAGTACCGCTTCATGGGGGTATCATTCACCGCGATGACCGGGAACCGGAGTGCCCCCGCCGCCGCCATGGCCCGGAGCCGGTGGATGCCGGTCGTGGTCTCCTCGCAGCCGCCGACGATCCCGTCCAGGAGCTCCTGCCGCCGGGTATGGAGCAGGTGGATCAGATCCATCCCGTCGTCAATGGTGATGGACGGACGGGCATCCAGGACCCGGTTCAGGGCTGTATAGTATTCTTCGACGGTACAGCCCCGCTTCGCGTAGCACCGGACGCGGGGGACCGCGTTCAGGGCCGCGGCCACGTCATCCTGCGTGGAGAGGGGGTTGCACCCGGTGATATGGACCTCTGCCCCGCCGGAGGCCAGCGTCTCCACGAGCACTGCCGTCTTCGCCTCCACGTGAAGCGCCATCCCGACGGTGACCCCTGCAAAGGGGCGGTTCTCCCCGAACTCCTCCCGGATGGAGGCGAGCACCGGCATGTACTGCCGGGCCCATTCGATCTTCTGTCGACCGGACTTCATGACTTCATTCCCAGGATCCTGCCTCTTCATTCGGCTCCCCCCACTTTCCCGCATGTCACCAGAGGGACGAGTACCCCAGGCCGCTCTCCAGTTCCCCCCGGGCTGTCTGCCACCCGTGGCTCTCCCCGAGGACCGTGAGGCTGGCGGTGTCCCGGAACCCGCTCCACCGATCACTGAAGATGTTCCAGCGGTTTGTCCCGGTCAGTTCCACGGAGATCACGACCGTGGTGGCCGGGTATGCGGTATAGTCGGCAAAGAAGCGGGTTTCGTATGCAGTGCAGCGCGGTATGGAGTCACCGGGGCCGTACGTGTCTGTGCAGGCTTTCTCAGTCCCCGATCGCCGGGGCTCCAGCACCTCGCCATCCGTCACCGGGTCACCGGTCTCAACGGGGCCCCGGATCTTCACCGGGACCGTGAGTGTATGGAGGGCTCCGTCCCTGCCGCACGCTCCGCACTCGTCTGTCGGGGGTACCGAGGGGGCCGAGACTTCCAGCAGGGTGTATTTCTCGGTGCCGGTGAGGGTGACATTCCAGCCCTCGGGGATCTCCGTCCACCCGCGGGCACCCACCGCCCGGACCACTTCCAAGGACCCCCCGGCCCTCCCGGGGAGCGGGAGAAAGAGGTGCAGGTCCGTGAGGGGACCGTCGGTCCCGACGGTGACCCGGTACTGGTAGGTGGCTCCGAGCGTTTCGGCATACCTGCTATCCACGTAGGCCTCGAACGCGAAGAAGGAGATGGCCACGCCGCAGATGAGGATCAGCATCACGAGAAGTATCCGGAGCACCCTGTCCATTGAATCACCGGGGAGAGTTGGTCATCATCCTACTAAAACGTAGAGGGGATCCGGTAGGTGGAGCCTGCCTCTTTAATAATCCCCGGTTCCCAAAGACTCTCTCATGGCGCTCACCCGACGCATCATCCCGTGCCTGGACCTGAAAGACGGCCGCGTGGTCAAGGGATGCCATTTCGTGGACCTGAAGGACGCAGGCGACCCGGTCGCCCTCGCGAAACGCTACAATGAGCAGGGGGCCGACGAGGTGGTCTTCCTGGACATCACCGCCTCGGTGGAAGACCGGGGCACGATCATCGACGTGATCCAGCGGGCGGCAGACCAGCTCTTCCTCCCCCTCACCGTGGGCGGTGGGATCCGGACCCTGGAGGACATCCAGCAGATCCTGCGGGCCGGGGCCGACAAGGTCTCCATCAACACGAGCGCGGTGAACGACCCGGATCTCATCACCCGGGCGGCGGCGAAGTTCGGGACCCAGTGTATCGTCGTCGCCGTGGATGTCCGGAGGACCTCCTCCCCTGTTCCGGGGGGGACGCCCGTAGCCCTCCCCGGCGGGGGCACCTGCGGGTACGAGGTGGTCACGTACGGCGGTACGAAGCCCACCGGCCTGGATGCCATCCGGTGGGCCCGGGAGGCCGAGCGGAGGGGGGCAGGCGAGATCCTGCTTACCTCCATGGAGACGGACGGCACCCGGAACGGGTTTGATATCCCTGTCACCCGTGCCATCTCCGAGAACGTGGGCATCCCGGTGGTGGCCAGCGGCGGGGTGGGGACCCTGGAACACTTCTATGACGGGTTTGCCCTGGGGAAGGCGGACGCTTGCCTCGCGGCATCCGTCTTCCACTACGGGGAGTTCACCGTCCGTCAGGTGAAGGAATACCTGGCCGGCCGCGGGATCCCGGTGCGGCGGTAACCACAAACTCCAGCGCGGCGACCGGGTGCTCCAGCCCGAAGGCCATGAGCACGTCCGGATGGATCTCACCGAAGGTTGCGACTGTCCTACCGCCGGCCATCACCCGGGCCTGCCTCCCCTCCAGGAAGGCGGGATCCGACGACTCAACCATCGTGAAGGGGAGCCCCATCTCCCGGGCACAGGCGTCCGTGTGGGCATAGGCCTCGCTGTAGTCGGCCGCCGGGTGGTGCGAGACCGCCGCCGCGTGCCGCTCGTTGCGGCACCCCATCACCACGTCACCGACCGCAAAGATCCGCTGCGGGAGTTCCCGGTGCCGGTTCACCTCCAGCGTCTCCAAGAGGAGGGGGAGGATCTCGGTCCGGACCACCGTGTGGTCCTCGCTGATGGGGTGGAGGACAGGGAGCACCTCCCCTGACCGCGGCCTGCGCATCCGGTCGAAAAGGACTGTTTCGCTCGTCAGGGTGAACGGCATCACCTCCTGGTAGCCGAGGCCGGTGAAGATGGCCCGGACAGCAGCCGACTCCTTCATCACCGGATGCTCCTGCCCGATGGTGAAGACCGGGGGGAGGGCAGGCTCGAACCGGTCATACCCGTACGCAATGGCCACGTCCTCGAAGATATCCCAGTCGTGCATGATGTCGGCGCGGTAGCAGGGCACCTGGACCCGGACCCGGTCCTTTCCCTCCGGTACAGCCCCGAACCGCATCCGCGCGAGAAGGGCGGCCATCCCCTGTGCCGTGAGGTCGATCCCCAGCAGCTCTGCGCATTCCTTCACCTTCACCACCCGGACAGCGGGGGAGAGGTCAGGGCAGGGAGTACCATCGATCTGGATGCTCTCCAGCGTGGCGCCGGTCTCGGCCAGGGCGGCACAGAGGATCTTCACCGCGGTCATCACCGCCCGGAGGTCGGTCCCCGTCGTATCCAGAAGGATGTTCCGGGTCCGTCCCGTCACCCGGGTCAGCTCGCCGTTGATGATGGGCGGGAACGAGAGCACCTGGTCCCGGGAGTCCACGATCAGGGGGAACCGGGGGAAGTCCCGGACCAGGTGGGCATAGTCCACCCCCTTCGGGTGATCGGTGAGGATCTGCTCCATCGTCATGGGCCGGTCAAAGTCCAGGGGGACAAAGGACCGGTCCCGGGGTGCGGCCAGGTACCGGAACGGCGGGGTGACCGTGTCCAGGTCATGGACGCCAATGGCCACCTTGCCCCTGCCCCTCCCCACGGCCCAGTGGAGCGCCTCCTGCAGGCCCATCAGCGACAGGATGGCATCCGGGCCCAGGTCCACGTTCCGGATCACTGCCGAGCCCAGGAACGGGCGGATGGAGGCGAGGGCGGGATCCACGGAGAAGGACAGCCCCGACGGCCGGACCGGGTAGTCCCGGAGCCCGGTCTCGATCCCCAGGAAGCCCCGCATGGCGTGGGCCACCCCCTCGGTGGAGAAGAGGTCGGGGCGCACCGGGAAGAACTCCACATCCACGTGGTCCTCCTCCACCCGCTCGATGTCGGAGCCCAGCATCGGCAGCCGGGAGAGGAGCGTCTGCCGATCGGTTCCCACCAGCCGTTCCAGGTAATCGTAGTTCAGGGATATGACGGGCACCGGATTCCACCAGCCTCGCGTCTGTACAGGAATATGGCGGCGGTCTCCTGATATAGCCAGCGGAACTGGGGGGGCGATGAGAGTGAGATTATTCCCCGATTGCCGATCCGTCCCATGGGAAACCGTCCCCGTCGTTATCCTCATCGGGGGAGGGCGACGGGAGGGGGCAGAGCCCCCTCCCGACCCC